>WNGG01004573.1_pt1 | contig 38455 bp, 35 predicted proteins | sample 5400661 | NCBI WGS metagenome assembly WNGG01 (sample SAMN13153372, study PRJNA577476) | soil metagenome | isolation source: 100 cm soil or saprolite under Garry oak tree replicate 1 | place: USA:California | collected 2016-06-15
TAGTACTATTCGGCAAGGTCACAGGCCACCTATCATCGACCCTCAACGTTAACGACAGCTTCAACGTGGACTTCCTCAGCCATCAGAGCAAGCTCGCGGGCAAATGGTTCCTCGACCTCAAAGGCGCGACACTGACAAGAACAAGCTAGACACTTCTGTGCAACTCATATCAACCCTCCCCATCTTTCTTTGGACACTGTTTACTATGCCGATGGACACGAAAGCCCTACTGTTGGGGCTGATAATCGGACTCATGATTGGCATAATAATCGGCTTCCTGATCGAGGCCTCATTCCTCTTCTGATCCAACCCAGAAGTGCGGGCTCAAAATCTTAGCTAGCCTTGTCAACAAGGGGCCGGTTCTCATTCTAGGAGTGCAACGCACCGCCTAGCTCGGAGGCCCCTAGGGGTGTCAAATGCCAGCAGATGTGGACCAACAGCTTATATGCGGTTGGGTAATGTCAACGTCTACTTACAAATGTTAACCACTCGAAACACCTCGCCTAGTCGACGACCATGAAAGGAAGCCCGGGTTGACTTCTCATCCATGGCTCGTTCGGGCAATGCTTCCTTGGCATCTCAGGACAATTCATCGATTATAGATGACGTCTAGAAACCGGGAAAAGGCGCGAGGAGCACAACTCCAGCCACTACCCCGCATCGGCGGCAAAAGGCTCACCTCCCAGGCCGGCAGTTCACGACGTAGCCCAGCCGACTCCATGAGGCACTGGTGGTTCTCTCGCGAAAAACGATGGAAAACAGGGCTTACAACAAAGCGGATGTTTCTTTCCATAATCGCCGGAGCGATATCAATCGCTGGGACGGGCTACGTATTATTCTCGATTCTAGTGCCAGTTTCCATGGGATATACGGTGATGTTCAGAACGGACATCTTCGTTCCATTCGAAATTATCCTAGGTCTTGCAGGAATGGTACTAGTGGTGGTCTGGCTAATAGACTATCTTACACTTGCAAGCAGAGTAGTGGAGGAATGAGGCTCTGATCGAGCCCTTAGAGGACCACTTCTCGAAATTCACTCCAAACTCGACTCAACCTTTCATGATCTTCGGAAACAACCGCACTAATCTTGACCTTTCAGTGGAATCACGTCTGAAGGCACACTAGAGCTTGGATCGGGCCGACTAACGGAACCCGTTCGTGAGCGACAGAATGATCTTCTTCAAAGTGAGCGGAGCAATTTCGACGAGTGCGGTGTCCTTTAAGGCAAGTTTAAATTCGCTCTCGAGGATTCGGGATTTCATGGTCAACCGAGCGACAGCGGGTGTCGCCAATGCGTTGCTCTGGGGAATTGGATACTTGTACTCTGGAAGAGGACTCAGGGGAATATTCGCAGTCCTCGCCCATCTGAACCTTTACGCTTGGTCATTCTTACTAGGCTTTCAGGATGTGATCTTATGGGGACCGACCTTACTTCTTGGGTCTATCTACTTTGGACTTGACGGATACAGATATTCCTCGGCTGCAAGAACTGAGCCGCAGGAGAAAGTTCGCAAGGGTGTTTGCAGGAACTGCGGTCGCAAGATTTCAAGCTCGGCCAAGTTTTGTCCGGAGTGTGGAACGAGTCAGTCAGGCAACGACTAGTCCCAGAACGGTTTTGGAGAACTCAACCCGGGCCACCCGTCGCTCTTCGGCTTGATCCTCGAGATCAGTAGGCAAGTGCTAGCCACGAGAACCAGCACGAAGCCAAACATTGCAGCAAACCCCGTAACGTCCATAGCATCAATCGTCGATGCATCAGTTGCTCCGGACAAGGCTCCCGATGAGACAGCAGTGTAGATTTCAGCAAACACTTTCAATGAATTTCCGAGAAACATGATGAGGAGACCGGAGGCACCTAAGACGAGGTATCTTCTCGAACTAAACTGGCCTCCACGCAGTGTAACAAAGGTCCAAATGGCGAAAACGTAGAAAATGTCCCAGAGAAAGAATCCCATCCAATCCAGGATTCCTATCTGGACCTGCAACGATCTACCTGCACTGGGTATGAAGATGAAATTTCCTCCACTTACGGAGGTTATTCCCGCAAGCGATAGCAAAAAACTGGCTACTGCGACCGTGAGGCTTGAATCTAAGCCCATTGAGATGCCTTCCGTTTTCGGGTGCAGACGATGCCTTGCTAAGAAAGAATTGTAACTTGGATTGCACCGGAGTAGTTAGAGGGTTAGGATCGGAGAAAGGGATCTTGCTTCGGCTTGCTTCTAAGGAGACTAATAAGAAAAGGGGGGTTTACCTCGTGCCTTTTCGGGCGCGAGGTCTATCCTGCGACTTTCAGTCTTCTCGAGGTTACGACTGCTGCTGCGATGGATCCGAGTGCGGCTATGGCGGCGAGGATGGCTATGACGTAGCCCATAGGGGTCTGAAGCGTGAGCGGCACAGAGTTCTTCAGGTCGCTTATCCCTAGGTTCGCCGAGTCAACTCCGGTCTTTATGGCTCCGCTGTTTATTGCGTTCTGGGCTGCACTTACTGTGCTGTCAACGTGACTGTTGACTGCCGTCTGGGCTGCACTAACAGTGCTGTCAACGTTACCGTTAATTGCCGTCTGAGCAGCACTCACGGTGCCGTCAACATGGCTGTTGATAGCATCCTTAGTAGTGTCGACGTGCCCGTTGATGGCTGCCTGAGCCGCACTTACGGTGCCGTCAACATTACTGTTAATGGCTGTCTGAGCGGCGCTAACAGTGCCGTCAACATGGTTGTTAATCGCATCCTTGGTGGTGTCGACGTGTCCGTTAATGGCCTCCTGAGCACTCCCGATAGCAGCGTTTATCGAGCCTTGTGCAGTGCTGATTCCGCCCATGATGGTGGACTGAGCGCTGCCGATCCCGCCCATAATGGCTGTCTGTGCATCGGAGACTGTCGTGTCAATGTGGGTCGTGAGGGTCTGCTTCGCATCGTCGATGGAGTTCTTTTCTGCACTGACTACAGTGACGCTTGTCTCTGTCTGTTCGCTTTTGTCAGCGGTGGGCAGAGAACCGAGCTGCATCCTGTAGGCGACTACGGTGGCTTCTCCAGGCTGAAGGGATGGGGCGATGACGAACGGGCTTCCGACCATTCCCAGACTTCCTCCTAATGGAACGGCTCCGGTATGGTCTTCAAGCGCAAAGTCCCAGTATACGATTGTTCCCATCTGGTTCAATGCGATCGGTAGATACCCGATCTTTTGCGTCGCACCTTGGTTAGACCCTAGTTCCCAGGAAGTGTCTCGTTGGCCGTTGAGTATGTGTCGTGACTCGTCAATGTATCCTGTAGTCCTGCCGAAGTCGAAGGCCAGACGGAAGACATTGTTGACTGGTTGACCTTGGTCGACCCTGTAGTGTTCCCACCACATGTATCCACTTCCCTGGAGCGTGAGACTTTCCCCCGCCTTAGGGTCGTTCGGAGCGATGGATACTGTCGGTTGGACGCGCAGTGGTTGACCGCACAAGACTGCCTGTGAGACCACTTGTCCACTTCCATCCGGTCCGCAGAAGGGACCAGGAGTGCCATCGATGACTTCTCTGGCGTAGACTGGGTGGAATCCTCCCCAGCTCTCAGGTATGGAGAAGGTGGTTGATGTCGCAAAATTACCAAAGTTTCCAGAGGTAACTGTTGCAACTATCTTCTCGCCTCCGACGGTTTCAATCTGCCAAACATTTGTCAGGTCTTGCAGACCGATGCTTCCTGAGAGATCTTGTGGTATCGTTCCGTTCCATATTGTGCGCGAGTTCTGAGCATTGAATCCGTTGGGCGTGCGGGTTGCGAGCTGGTCGGTCGCCGCGTCTCCTCCGAAGTAGATTACGTTCACGGAGACCTGCGAGTCAAACCCTGTACCTGTCACTGTCACGGTCGTTCCTTGTACCCCAACTTTTGGAGTTATGTCGATCCATGGAAAGACTGTGTACGGGGTTGCCACTCCGCTTTGACGGGAGGAATCAGTAGCCACGACCTTGTAGTCACCTCTGTTGCACTGGGGGACGACGAACCTTGCCGGGCTATTGTTCACCGTGCCGAAGTCACCGTTGCTGTCGGTTCTGAATGACGCGCTGGTTGCATCGCATGATCGTGAGGTGGAACCATCTGAGGAGAGCATTTGTATGCGGACATTGCTATTTGCTTTGAAGCTGTAGCCCTGAATGGTCACGGTGTCGCCAACTTTTCCTTCGTTCGGGGTCCCTGGCTTGAATCTCAGGAAGAGCCCTATCGCGAAATCAGCACAAGCCTCGTTCCCCTGAGCATCTCTCGCGTCCACCTGGTAGAGTCCAGGGGACACTGACGGAGTCGAGAAGTTGAGGAAGAACGAACCTGTGGAACGACTCGCGACGTTAGGTCCTCCTGCTAGGGCTAGAACTGTGCCGCCGCTGCACGGTCGGCTGCCAGGGTTGGCGGTGGGAAGCTGTCGTAACACTACCGTCACTGGGCTCTCAGCTGCAAAGCCCGTTCCGGTGGCTTGAACCTGAAGAGGCGATGGAGTGAACCTGGCGTGGTCTGGCAACAGGTCTAGGTCGCTGACAACAGTGAACGTGGCCGTTCTGATCCCTGCGAGAGTCACGGGGTGACCGTCTGCGCCGGCGACAGTCTGGTTTGCATCAAAGATGTAGCTTCCCGCCAGTATCTGAGCCATGGGGAACTGGAGTGTCAATGAGCCCGCGGGGCTCGACGTGCCAGATTGGCAATTTGTGAAGTCTCCGCCCCTGTCGAAACATACTGTGACGGGTGCCAGTTTGATGAAGCCTCTGGCCTTGGCTGTCACTGTGGCTCCAGTGCCTGGTTGTGACAGGGTTGTTCCAACGTCAGTGTTAACATCGACACCTACTGGTCCGCGATCTGGCGAGATCGAGACTGAGGGAATCAATGTGTAGAGTTTACTGTCTGCGAGGGCTCCTGTGCTTGCTGCTATTTGGTGACTCCCGTTGGGGAATGTGAAATCGCTCTCGGGAACGTTGCACTGGGCCGCGAAGCTTCCCACAGTGTTGGTGTTTGGTGGTTGCGTTGGATTAGACAGTGATACACATCCCTGAATGGCCGGCATGTCATAGTTGATGGTGACTGGAGAGCTAGAGGAGAAGCCGGTTCCTGAAATCTGGACGCTGTCGTCAACCGCTCCTGAATTGGGCGAGACAGAAATCAGTGGAATGACTGTAAACTGTCTCGTTGCTTTGATGGCTGGATCGGCGTCAAAAGCCGCTAGTACCGGATGATTCCCACCAACTGATTCGGGTATCCTGAAAGTGGCTGACCACGCCCCTGTTGCGTCGGAAGTAGTCTGTGCCAACAGGGTTGAGCTAGTGCAAGGGGTATCAGGCGCCGTGCCTATTCCACTCGCAGTCCTGGTATAGCAAACATCGACCATCATGTTTGGCGGATTTGTTGATCCGGCCACAGTTACTGATGTGCCGACATTGCCCCGTTCAGGACGGGCGATGGCGATTGAGATGGATCGTGGGGACGCGCCTTGGACGGCTGGTAGTAGAACTCCTAGAAGCATTGATGTTACTAGTACTATGACTGGTATTTTTTTCGAAATTTTCATCTTGTTTTTCACCGATATTTTCAACGGGCATAGGGGCAGTGTTCATGGAAAGTCTCACGTAGATTCTTGTTGACAAATGATGACGCTTCGATTACCTATGGGCGAGGATCTGAATTCGGACGTGTAGCGAGAATTCTGTTTACCTTTTTTGAGTAAAAGATGTACGTCGTCTCTTCGGGGCTTTGTTAACAGAAGTTCACAAGCCATGCGGCAGCAGGGTTCACCTGAACCTTCGCATGGCTACTTTTTTGCTTTCGGGCCGAACGAATTCGAGGCTAAGGGGAGAGCAATGCACTTTCTCAGGAGCTGGAGGATCGGGGGTTAGCACGCGAATTGCTGCAGGATCATTCCTCTCAGAACCTCGGACTTCACGACCTTATGGTTAATGGACGACATAGCCCCCTCGACGAAGGCTGCTAGGAGCTGTGTTGAGTCATCGGGAAGATTGGGTGCAATGCAGCGAAAGCTTACGCTGCCTCCTTCCCGGTTAAACGTAACCTCTCGCAAGTCCCATCGGGTCGCGGCGAGAAGACTTCCCAGCAATTCAGCTGTATCTCTGTTCGGAAACTTCGAGGAAAGATACTTGCCATACCAGCCCCCAGCATCGCGCCACGCCTGCATAAGCTTCTCTTTCTCCGTTTCACAAAGCCGTGCGATCATGTAATTGCAGAGGTCAACGGGCAGCAACACTCCTCCCGATGATTTTTGCGTATCGATTAGGTCACAGAATTCGATCATTTCTTCCAGGCTGCGACCATTCTCACTAGCCTTCAGTCCGCTGGAGATAATTTGGGAGAGCAGGGCCTGGAAGGGTTTCCCTTGCCTGTTTGCCTTTTCTATGAGCTGAGTAAGTAGGTCTGTAGAAATTGCTACAAGCCTTTTCTCTCTTCCTACGCCCTTAGGCAAAAACTTCCTTCCTCAACTGTCGATCCAATCCTTTGGCGCGGCGAAATTCGAGTAGTATCATTCCTCTCGTATGGTTTCGGGTCTCGCACTCGTAACCTATTGCTCCTATTGCCCTGGTTAGTAGAGTTGAGAACGCTTCGGTGTAAGCTGGGGGTAGGCGAGGGTTGACTAACCTTAACCGAAGAGTGTCACTCCCTTCGATTGAGAATTCACTCGCATCGGAGGTCAATGGGGTTAGGCATTTGACTAGTTGTTCTGCTAGGTTGGTACTCTGGGATTTCGCGAGAACGTACCTTCCAATCCACTCGCCGCAATCGGCGAATCGCGTCATCGTTCCTCTGCGGTCAGCTCTTATTGAGGCTTCCGCCGTCTCGTACCAGAGGTTCTCCGGGACACATGTAAAACCGATTTCTCTCGCCATCTTTTGGCAGTTGAAACCTTTGATCACATCGTCCAGCGAGATCCCATTTGTGTCTAGCTCAACCACTTTGCCGAGTGTATCACTCAACAGACTATACAACGTCAGGCCTCTCTTTGAAGCCATCTGAATGAAGGCATCGCCTACGTCTGCCCGGGCAGCGAAGAATCTCCTACTCGAACGTTCAGCCGCGCCATTAACCGATTGTGAACTGAAGCTAAAACATGTTCGACCTTTTCTTTATCGTCTCTGGGTGTGGTCGTTTGTCATCCAGTGTAACTATTTGTAATTTTCGATTCCCAATGTAATCATCTGACAAAGTTTACTAGAAATAGTCAGCAATATCGAGATATTTGTTCCAACGTCACGAGGGACGAAAGAACTGACAACGATAAGATGTATAGTATCGATAAGAATCAAAAAAACAGCACACGAATTGCATGGTGCTTATAGTCGGAACTGATTGCAGCATCATTCCCCTGAAGACTTCTCATCAGGGGGGCCTCCAACTCACAAAGTACGTCCCCCCTAACGGTTTCTGCAATTCCGCTTTCAACACTTTCTCACCAAGTCTGAATGATGAGATGACCGAGCCCGGAACGTTTGGGCCACCATGCGTTAGCACTGGATCTTTTTCCAGCCTAGCCTCTCTGTAAGGAAAGCCCCCGGCCAGCTTTACCGTGATGCTAAAATGCAATGATGGATCGTTTACGACTATGCCTTCCCTGGTCCACTCGTCCTTGTATCGTTCAATGGCCTCTTTTCTTGACATTGCATAGATCTTCTCTGCCCAAAGGTAGAAACCGTAGTCTATGACTTCTCCGGCGGAGAGGGGCGGCTCAAAGCTCAGCCTAAACACAGTGTCACCGGGCTCTCTCTTGATGACATCAAAACGGGGAGTTGTCGCGAAGTTTTTCTCGAAAAGGTTGGTTCTAAGTGCGGGTCCCAATCGGTATTTTGGAACCGCAACCTTGCTGCTGGATACCAGCGACCCGCACGGTCTTGCAGTGACTCCGTTCCGCAATGCCATGATCAGAGTACGGAATCTCAAGGATCTGTCTCCTCTCTTGGACTTTCTTGCCGTCTTCCATGCCCCGAGAACGAGGAAGTCTTTCGGGCCGCCCTCTTCAAGTGCCCGAAGCGAATACCCACTCCTCCCGCCAGTCTCGGTTCTCTTGAGAACGCCGAGAGAGACAAGAAGCTGCAATCCTTCGTCTATGTAGTTACTCCTTATTGCTTCGTTGTGTTCCACAAGTTCATAACGAGAAATTCCTCTGGCAATGTTTACCTCTGTCAATATCATCGCCAACACTTTCCTCAACTCGTTTTCTCGAGACGAGTTACCAGGTAGAAACGTGCGGCTTTCGTCCTCGCGGGCCGAAGTGTCCTTCACTGAACAGTCACGCGCCAGCTACATAATTACCTGAAACACTCTTCCAACCTGTACCGATTTTAGGTTATCCCCAGAGATATTTCGCAATCCAAGTTTTCTTCGCCACCAGTGATGGCATTTCAGCGTCTTGCTAAATGAAGGCCTAGAACTCGTGAGGATAACACCTTCTCTTTTTTACCTCCTTGTCAGCTACCGTGTACACATGTGTACATTTGATCTACGAGTTCGATGAGCAAATCATGTGGCGTTAAGGTGCCCACTGTACGATTAATGTCGCGCAGAACACCTAGGTAACGATCAAAGCTGCGAGGGGTTCGTCTATTTGGCTCCCAGTTCTAAGCAAGATTCGCAGTTAAGTGCTCCATAGGAACCATGCGCGATTTTAATTCTAGGACGGTCCCGTGTCGAACTCGGTCCGGGTCATGGAAGTGTTCAGCCCATGGTACGAGTAAGTCTGCGGAACACTCGACAATGTAAACGCGGAACTGCACATGCCTGGCCAGACTAGCTGGTGATTCGAGGCCACAAACTCGTCAATACAGACCCAGGCCGAAGAAACGCTCTGGCCAGTATACCCAACCTTCGCCATCGTAACATAGTTGGGGTCCCCGTGATACCATTCCGTCATTAGACCGGTGAAGAACTTGGAATTGTTCACCGTGTTCCGGCCATAGAACATGCTCGCACCGAACGCGCTGTAACTGTGAGACGCCCTGGTACCGGTATTATTGTCATATGCCGCCATGACCACGTTTCCCCCTGAAAACGACAAGCTAAGATAGATATTGTCGCCAGCGTTCGCCGGCGAAAAGCTCTGTAACAATGGAGCTGTCGTATTCCCGCTAGGCGTGAAGACCTCCCAGGCAAAATGGACCCCGGCCGAATAGCTCTGACCCGACGCCAACGGCCAGTTATACGATACGCCCACCTGGTACCACCAGCCAGCACTCGACAAGCCGTTCAGCAAATACGAGGGCCCATAACCATCAGTGTCGTTCTGCAGGACCATGACAACGTTCGTTGAGAGATACGCGTAGTCTGGACCATAGATGAATGCTATCTGCTGGTCATAACTAGCAGCATGAACCGTCGGCACTGTAATTCCACAGGTGCTTGAGCCACAACGAATATAGTTGTAGATTGACCGGGCGTCATTCACGAAAGAGTTTAGGCTAGGCGTGGCCAAGTATCCGCCACCGATCGCCGCAAGAGCCAACAGACCGATCAGCACCAATGCGATAATCGTTCCACTACCGCCGTGATGCTGTGGAGGAATGCCTTGTGCCGGGACGGTTGGGGTTTGCCACGATAGTCGGGTCCCGCAATGGACGCAGTATGCAGTGTACGCCGCGATCGGATTGCCGCAAACAGGGCATCTATGCGACTCCGTTACGGGTCCTCCTCAAGATTGCAGCCTGCATCTGCATACGTTTGTTACCACGAGCCTGGTTGCCTAGAGGCCTGGTACCCCGGCGTCCATATTCATTTTCCTAGTACTCGACTCTCGAAACCTAGGGTTCAAGCCATCAAGAGATTGGACACAGATGACAATTATATCCCCCCATGTGAAGCGTCGAATCACGGGGTGGCGGGAGCGACCTTTCTTGAAGCCATCGGGGCTGTAAAGACCGAGAGACGTGAATACGAATCGCTCCTCCTTCTCAACGCTCTCTTCAAACACGAGCCTATCCCTCCGAGAAACCAGGCGAAAATGGCCGAGTTTGCCAAGCGAAACAAGGTACAGCTGCGCTCTGCCGCGCTCTTACAGCTTCCCAAAGAGAAGCAGGCCGAGCTCCAAGCCGACGTCGATGAAGGCTTCAGGCTATACGATTTCATGAGCAAGACATTCGAGGAAAACCAGGTCGACTACGTCATTCTCAAGTCGTTCGACTCGCTGCCCGAGCTAGGTCACGACCTCGACTTTCTAGTCCCGAACCCTTCGCAATTCGAAACGGCCAAGTCGATAATGATCGATAAGCTTCACGGAAACCCCCAAGAGCTGACCCACTGCGACAAGCTTGTAGGCAAGTTCAGCTGCTTCCTACCAGGGTTCACCCATGATTTCGAGATTTATCCGAACGTGAGCCAGCTCGGCGAACAATACTTCGACCCGAACGAGGTCTTCACCCGGAGGATCAAGGCTCAGGTTCAGGGAAGAACTGTCTGGATGATGTCCGACACGGACCGTGCTTTCATCAGAATCATCCATGCCATGTACCGACACAACTTCCTCAAGCTCTCGGACGTCATAGACTTCCCCAAGCTTATACAGAACTGCTCCACCGAAGACCTCACCGAAAGAATTGACAGGGCTGGAATGGGCGACTCATACCTATTCTTCCTAGCGACCGAGAAAAGATTCCTCGACAAGTGCCAGCAAGTTTCTCCCAAACTTGACGAGCTGCTAGCAGCTGCAAAGAAGAGGTTTGGCGCTGACAGACTCACATTTCTCGAAAAGGACAGACTGGTGCTGCCATACAGGATCCCCACTACCGGCCTGGTTATCCTCTTTCTCCTCAAGGCTGGGCGGGACACGGCTCGGGGACGACTCCGCAGCGCCCTCTACTGCCTACTCGCGCCACCACTCATCATCCTAGACTTCATCAACGCTGCCCTCGGACAGAAACTCCTGCAACGCATCTGGTAAGCACTAGAGAGGATTGTCTATGGCATCAAGAGTCCGATCCGAGCTTCACGGCCACATTCGAGGCAGAGGATTCATCGCGAAAGCAGCACTCGGCGTCTCCGACGGCTTGGTAACCAACCTGACGCTTCTCAGCGGCTTCGCCGGAGCTCAATCGAGTATTGGGCTAATAGAAGGGATTATCAGCCGAAGAGGCTCGGATGGTAGTAGACCGAGTCTCAAGGGACAAGAACAAGTTTCTCGAGGATTTGATGATTCACGAGCTTCACCTGCACGAGACCAGTCTTACTGACCCTTACAAGTCTGGACTCGCTACGGGCGGGGCCTTCCTCGCGGGCTCGCTAATGCCCCTGTGGCCATACCTGGTCCTCTCGGACCATGCACAGTCAGTCCTCGTCTCGGTTGTTATCTCTCTACTCTTCCTGTTTCTGGTTGGAGGCTGGAAGGCGCGGATTGCCCAGACTAATATCTGGAGGGGGGGCTTGGAGACTATCAGCGTGGGGGCAGTTGCTTCTGCTCTGCTCTATCTAGTCGGGTTCACCGTCGGCTTCTTCTGATACCAAAAGATGGTTTCTCCACTTACCGTGACCCCTACGGTCTGGTTTCGTACTGCTTAACACTGTTTGACAAACCCGTACCAGAATTAGCTGATCATCTGGGGGAATTGAAAGAGTGGGCGAAGGACAAGACCAGGCAGGGCCATCTAGGCGCAGGACCCCGTCCTCGGCCAAGATAATCATCGCACTCCAGACACTTATCATCGTATTCCTCGGATACTGGGCCGTTGAAGAGTATCAGAACAACATCTACTTCCAAACCTACGTCAACACAACACTCCAGGCTAACATGCTGCCGATCGGCGTTGGAGTCATCGGCATCCCAGTTCTCGCGGCGTTGGGATTATTCTTCAGAAGAAGACGATCCGCTGAATCGTTACTGGTTGGTCGCGAGATACAGTCTCCCAGGGGCCTCATTGGAGCAACGCGCTCATCAGCAAGTGGATCATCCGAGAGTGGCTCTCCGCTTTATGCGGAACTCTCGTCCAGATTCGGCCAGTCGATGACAAGTCCCAGCTCAACCTCCGACCAGCCAAATCAGAACAGGCAGCCAATTCTCCAGAGAACCGACCAGTCATCAGGCTCAAGGATCAAGACTGGCCCGTCAGGACTTCCAGTTCTAGAGAGAGTTGAACCACGACAGCAGACTTTGGAGGCAAGAGAGGGTATTCAAGGTCAAAGGTATCAGGCACCTAAGGAGATTAGCAATTCTGCTCCAGCCCGAGGAGCTGGATACCGAACCTCAGCCCCCAGTTTTCCCCGGCAGCCCGATAATCCAGTGAGACAACCTCCCATAAGTGCGCCAATCAACAGACCTTCAACCGTTGTAACCGGAGTTATGGGTCAAGGCCCAAGACCATACACTCCACCACCACAAACACAATCATCGATAAGGCAAACTCCGATACCTCAACCAGTCCAAGAGAGGTGGGAACCAGGGATCAGACCTCCCGCCCCATTAGTCTCGATGCCGCCGCGACCTTCCTCGTTCAACCCAATCAGCCCCCCAACTTCCAATCCGTCATTCGGGTCGGCCGGATCCAATCCTCCTACTTCCGGACTGAGCCGAGTTAGACCAACCAACGCCCCAGGCGTAGAGTCCCAACGGGGTCTTAATCGAATAGAGCCGGTGCAAGCCGTCGTAAACCCCCTTCCCTGGCCAAAAAAACAACCACCTACATCAAACAACTACGAAGACGCGCCGTCTTCCTCTCGCGAACAAGGAGCGGAGGCACAGACGAGCCTCTACTCGGATTCCTTCACCTCCGGAAAACCCTTGCAACCTCTGAAGCGCGATGATAAGCGTGAGGCCTCCAGCGGCAATACTGGAAGCTGAGGCTATCGCGTGCAAGTGATGGGTTAGTGTTTGGACGTGGGTCTTGAGCCTGTGTCTCGGAACCGCATGTCCGGTCTAGTGAAGACCATTATCGTTGTGGAGGGCATTAGCCTCGCCATGTTGGCGTTCTGGCTAGAAAAAGAATACCAGAACAACGTGTACCTCCAGCAGTACGTTCACAATACTGCGTGGACATATCTTCCGGTTCTCGCCTTCATTGCAACATTCACCGTAGCGGTCGGAGCTAGCGAGGCCTACTCGCATGTCGGGGGCAGGAACGCGGGTTCCACGCCGGTCGAACCGTCAACGCCTCATGGATTACTGCTCACAGGCGGATTCCAAACAGCCCCTTCGAATCCCAGCCAAGGGTCCAATGCGGCACTAATGGCTGGCCATCTGAGTGATACAGTTGACTGGACACCACCAGGTGTGAGTTTCGCAAGAGTCTTCGAGGAGTCGCGTCCACCGACCGTACTGAAACATGTTAAACCTGATGAAACGCTCGACACTTACACTCCGCCAACGTATCCAGTAATTAAGCGCCTTAAGCCAGCAGGCGATCCTGTGGAGAGCGAAACGCCTAAGCCCATTCCGAGGCCATTGAACAGGGTGGGAATGGCACCTGGATTCGCTATACCATCACCCCCGGTAATTCGACAGATCAGGCGACCAGCCGGAACCGGCAATAGAGACGACCAACCGCGAAACAATACTGGGGCAGTGAATGAGGACTCTCCGAGGGAGAGCACGAAATCAGTCAAGCCTCAGCCGATAAAGAAGAAACCCGTATTCGATGATGATTTGGCGAACGATTTTTCAGGCGAATAGAGATTCTCCTGCCCGCAAGGAAGCGTTGGCGCTATCTACAAGACTATGACAGGAGCCTTCCAACTCTTAGAATTTGACGCCGACGTTCTTCCGCGTCTACCCCTGCGGACGGTTATGACCACAAGTGCGGTTATGACCGCGGCAACGATTCCTAGTAGAATGTAGACAATGCTGGTCGGCGTTGGCGGTGGAGTCGGGATCCCTATGGTCTCGGTGACTGGGGCGCCAGCGACGATGTGCGATATGGGCTTGCGCTGTGTACTGTTGTCGAGGAAGGCTACGTCGCCGATGCTCAGTGTGAGTGGACTGGTCGCGTTCTTGAGTATTGTGAAGTTGACGTTTGCGAGGAGATTCCCTTGGACTGTCGGATAAAGATATGGCGAGATTGTAAGGGGAGGGTTAGGGTTCACCAGTGTGAAGTTCACCAGAATCTTCTGATGTGTCGAGTCAACGTTGACTGTGCTGTTGTAGGATCGGGCGCTGCTTGATGCTATTTGTCCGGTCCAGTCTGGGTGTCCCGGGCCCGTCTGGGCACCATAAACGACGAGATTAGGGGCCAGACTTGAGCTGTCGTAGGTTATGCTGAACTGCCATCCGGTAACGTTGCTCAAGGGATAGTTGTTTGAAGCATCTATCACGGCTCCAACAATCGTACTCTTGCGAACCGTGTTGGTTGTCTGCACGTCCGCATCCGTCGACCCTTTACTGTCCGCGTCAAGAGCGACGGTCAACGCGGCTGGATTGGTGATCGTAGGGCCTGGATAGATGTTTGGTAGTGGATTGAAGTTGTTGTCTGCAAATAGGATGTAGGTTGGAGTGAATTTGGCGCCAACCAGTGATGGATTGGTCACGGTGAAGGATACGGTTGCGAGCAGGTTTCCCTGCACGGTCGGGGAAAGAGCAGGGCCGATACTAACAGGTGATGAAGAGACGGCGAATCCGACAAGTACCTCGGCGTGGGTGGCAGGATCACATCCGCAGGCGGTGACATTTACCGGGACATTGTTATGAATTCCGAAGCCTGTCGTGCCAATCAGTGAGGCCCAGTTGGGGTTCCCACTGCCCGTTTGCGCCCCGTATTGGACCTGTCCAAGGGTAAGGCTGGTGTTGTCGTATATGATCGCGAACTGCCCAGCCGCGGATATTGTTGATGGGCTGAGCCGCGCTAGCGTTTACAACTGCGCCTACAGTGATTTTTGTCAATCCGAAAATGTTATGGCTAGACTGGACGTCAGCATCAGTAGGACCGGTGCTGTCGGCGTCAATGCTGACAGCCCAAGACGGCGTGCCCGCGTGAATCGGAGTTACGGTAAATATGGTAGCGACTAACAACGCAATTAGGTTGATTGCTGCAAGTCTAGCCTGGTTTCGTAAGGTCATCTTCCAGACTGTCGCTGGTTTCTTAGTGACGCGGGTTATTCTCCCTTGTCTATCCTCGGCGTCTATTTGGACGACCCGCGCCAGAACCCGTCAGAATTCGAAGGCGAATTGCATTTCCGAAAATCCTGGCCAAAATTGGCCCACATTCAGTGCTAAGCACTAATCCCGGAGCAAATCGTTCAAAATCAGCCCTGAATCGTGTTTTGCGAGCCCATTTCTATACACGCCGATTGATCCCCTACGAAAGTACCTATATTTCCCGATTCGAAAATCGTGATCCAGGCAGATTATACAGGATTAGAAGGAAAAATCGTCCAAAACGGTTCCAAATAGAAAACGATTCTCAAAAAGGGGGTACCATTCCTGGGAGATCGCGCCACAAACCCCTTCTGCCGGTGATCATCAGACCTCCAAGCTGAACCCGACGCCGGAATCACTGCTCAGGCCGTCGGCCGGCGTCGGGAGCACTGGCTCTACCGCTCAATAGTAAGAGCTCAATCCGCCGCAAGAACCGGTGATAGCGACGGGGTAGCACATCCTTCAATATCGCAAAGTCCCCAGCGTGAAAAACTTTCAGCCTACGGCTAATCCCGAGATACAAGCCAGCAAAGATCAAGAGCAGAATTGGCAGTCTGAAAAGAGGTCTCAACGGGAAAGGCCCGAGGAAGACCTCGTTCAAAACGAACAGAGGCAAGCCCACCCCCGCTGCCAGCGCCACCGACTTCACAAACCCGTGGAAAGGCTTAGCCTGCATCTCACCCCTCAAGACCCTATACGAGAGATACACCGTGCACGCGTACAAGACGGTGCGGCCAATCGCCCCGGCCGTCGTCGTCAACACCGGCGCAAAAAACCACACAAACAAGAGATCAATCCCGGTCGCGACCCCAGTAATCAGTAACACGTGAACGGTCTTACCAAAAGCCTGAAGCGACGCCGTCAAGATCGCGCTCTGAGCCGTAAATATCGCCGTCACCGTGAGAATCGCAAAGGGAATCACGTCAGCAGCCGTACCATAAGCGTCCCCGTAAGCTATGACCAAGGCCGTAACCGCGACCGAGGCCATTGCCGACCCTAAGGGCAAGACAGCAAGATTAGTCAGTCTAAACGAGAGCGACAACGTACTAGCAGCCCCTTCCATATCCCCCTTACCATGAGACGCTGACAAGGATGGATAGAGTGCGTTGGCAACGGGAAACCAGAAGGCTGACAGAAACCCAACACTGCTAATCACAACATAGTAACCACCCGTGATCGACAGACTCCCAGTTCTGATCTGGAGAATAGTCACGTCTCCCCACTGTTGTCCCAGAGAAATCAAAGTAGCAACAAACAACGGAAGCGTGAATGCGAGGAGCGGTCTCATCGGATAATTACTAGTCTCAGGCAGCTTGTTCCGCCATAGAAAGACCGAGAGTCCAATCGCGGCAACTCCACCTACTGCCCACCCTACAATAATCCCCAGAACTCCCTGGTTCAGGAGGGCTAGTGCGATTCCCAGGCCTCTGCTGAGAGGAATGTAGAGCATCGTCTGGTACGCATACTCCGCGTACATGCCAGCTCCCAAGAAATAGGATCCATAGAGCAAGTATACGTCAACGATAACCCCGCAGACGAAAGTAACAACCAGAACCTGAGTGTAGTCTTCGCCCGCGACGAACAGCGCAGAATTGATGAACCTAACAAGCAGAATCGCAACAAGGACCAAAGGCGTTGCAAGCAACAATGTCAGCCTCATCGTTGTCTTGGCGACCGAACCAGCCATCGGTCTCTCCCCAGAGGCCAAGTGTCGAGAGATGAACCTCGTAGCCGCTTGAGGCAGAGCAAGCTGCGTCAGAGTGTTGAAGGCCGCCAGGGTTGCAGCAAGGAGCGACACGGCTCCAATGTCAGCTTTGGAAAGAACCCGGGTCGTCACAACGTAGAAGACGAAATATGTCAGGTATACGACAACTTGCTGGCCCGTGATGTAGGCTGTACCCCTAGCCACATTGTAATCGGGCCGACTCGTTGTCATCGCACGAAAACAACAGCTGACATCAAAGGGTTCTTCAGCATTGTGCAAAGAACACGGTTGGGAAAGGCCTGAGGCGCGACGCATTCTTCATCAACAACCTGCATGCGGAGACCTCCGGGAACAACCATCGAGTAATCAGGAGAACCCCACCCCATGTTTCTGCTTGGACACAGCTGCTGGAGCTATCTCATATCGAAAACTGGAGGACGAGCTCTCAAGGTCAGAATCCCGCTCTATCTCGGCCTTCTCGGGGGACTATTACCCGACTTTGACATATACTTCCATCCCATCATAGAACACCACACTATCACCCACTCCCTGCTCCTCCTAGGACCAGTCACTGCGCTCCTGACCTATCGATACAAGAGGCTGGGGGCCGCATTCAGCATAGGCATCCTCTCACACCTACTGACTGACGGCCTAGTCGGCACGATCCCGATTCTCTATCCACTCTCCCCGGTAACAATCGGCCTCGGCCTAGGAATACCCAGCCCCGCGGACACATTGCTAGAGGTCGGAGCCCTCGCCGCCTCCATCGGACTAGTCTTCCTCAACGGCGACTATGTCCAGTTCGCCCAAGCAAGAAAGGAATCAGTCCGCATCGCCATACCGTTAGCGGCAATTGTGACACTGACTCTGCTGTTCGCCGGCGACAATAACATTCCGCTAACTGTACTCGCATTCTCCAGAAAAGCTCTCACCGCCATAACCGTCGGACACATCGTCTTCATCACCGCACTCGCTGCCGGCACTTTCCAGGGTGTCAGTGCATATCTCAGAAAAACCCACATGAACAGCAGTCATGACACTGACAGCACCGCCCCCGACTCGCAACGATAGAAAACGTAAAGACCGTCTAGCTACCGTATACGCTCAAGACAATGGAGCCAAAGAGACCCTTCGACCCGCTCCGTCCAATCGAGCCTCTACCCTCGCCCTTCCGACCTGCGAGCCAGCCTCCTGCAGTCAGAGATGAACAGCTGCTGAAACTGCTCAAGGACATTCTAGACAGAATCAGTTCCATTGAGAACCGATTGAAGAGCATAGAAGACACTCTACGCAAGCACACTCCATAGAAACAAGCTACCACCCAAATCCGAATCCTGCTTTTTCGCTTTAATAGACAGGAAAACTAGCCCACCAACCATGCTTCCAGGCGTCAAAGTCACAGATCTCAAGAAGAACATTGACGAACGAGGCTACTTTGCAGAGATTCTTCGAGAGGACTGGACCGACCTACTCGGCGAAGACAAGATCGTCCAGGCCAACCTGTCCTTCTCATACCCTGGCATGATCCGCGCCTGGCACAGACACCTGCGAGGCCAAGTCGACTACTTCATAGTCCTGAAAGGATCATTGAAGATCTGTGCATACGACGACAAGCCCGGAAGCCCGACCTCGGGCCAGCTGGACGAGATCATCACCTCCGCAGAACGATTACAAGTCGTTAGAATACCCGGTCACTATTGGCACGGAACCAAGACACTCGGCGATCAGCCGTCAATGACAGTCTACTGCGTCAACAGGCTATACGACGTGAAGAGTCCAGACGAGGAGCGAAGAGCCTGGAACGACCCCTCAATAATCACGGCCCGTACGGGAAAGATATTTGACTGGAACAAGCCCCCACACAAGTAAATCCGTGGACAAACCTGCACACACCGGCGAAAGGCAGCTTACCCACCCGCAAACCATTCTCGCTCGATTCATGCATTATCCAGAAAACATGAAAAGTTACTATCGTGGCCAATTTTCCCGTTCTCCCTGAGACGGCGAAACCTTGGACAAGATAATAGTCACTGGCGGGCTCGGGTTCATCGGAAGTAACTTTGTCAGACGCGTCTTTCAGTCAAGGAAGAACATCCAGCTTGTAAATGTTGACTACATGGGGCAAGGCAGCAACCTATCCAACCTAGTCTTCCTGAGCAAGAACCCCCGGTACAAGTTCGTCAAAGGAGATACTGCCAACTCAGGGCTCTGGCGGAAGATCATTAAAGATGCGAGGTTCATTGTGAACTTCGCCGCCGAAACTCACGTAGACAGAAGCATTTCCAACCCAGACAAGTTTCTCAGGAGCAACGTCATTGGAACCTTTACACTACTAGAGGAGTGCAGGAAAGCTCGTATTGAGAAAATCGTGCACATCTCAACCGACGAAGTATATGGATCGATAGAATACGGATCATTCACCGAGAAGAGCCCATTGAATCCATCCAGCCCATATTCAGCTACAAAGGCTGCAGCGGACGTTCTTGCGCGAGCATGGTGCGCAACCTACGAGCTCCCCGTCGTTACCTTCCGTTGCACGAACAATTTCGGACCCTTTCAGTACCCGGAGAAATTCATCCCCAAGGCCATCATACGAGCGCTGAGAGGCATGCCAATCACTCTCTACGGAGGGGGAAGACAAATTCGGGACTGGATCTACGTCGAAGACTTTTGCGCAGCCATCGAAAGAGGACTTGAGAAAGGCGTCCCAGGCGAGATCTACAACATATCGGCAGGCAATGAACTCACCAATCGAGAAATGGCTGAGAAAGTTCTGAGAGAACTGGGAAAACCAGTAAACATGATCACAAACACTAAGGACAGACCTGGTCACGACTACAGATACAGCCTCTCCTCAAACAAAGCCCGACGAGACCTGTCGTGGAAGCCTGCGAGGATGATAGGCGAAGCACTATCTCTTACTGTGAAATGGTACCTGGAGAACCGAAAGTGGTGGGCACCGCTAGCATCCTCCAAAGTGCTCTCGGCCCGACCCTGGGAAAAGAGATGGTAGAAAACGAGGATTCTGATTACAGGAGCGAGCGGTCTACTTGGCACCAAGCTGGCTGAGCTCGCGCTAGAGAAAGGGCACCAAGTCATCTCGGGATACAAGGAGCATCCTCCGTCCTATGGGGAACCTAGGCTCCTCGACCTTACAAGCGCTGGCGCGGTCAGAAGGGCAATCTCAGAAATCCGGCCCAATGCTATCATAAACGCGGCAGCCGTAACAGACGTGGATAGGTGCGAAATAGATCCCGACCTCGCCTTTGCAATCAACGCAACAGCAGCGGAAAACCTTGCAAATGAAGCTCGAGACGCAAACGCGTTCATGGTCCAGGTGTCAACGGATTATGTCTTTGACGGCGAGAAAGGAATGTACTCTGAGAATGACAAGGCCAGTCCAGTCAACCGGTATGGTCAGTCCAAGCTAGAAGGAGAGAAAGCAGTGATGAGAACTCTGGACGAAGGAACGTGGTCAATCGCAAGAGCCAGCGTAGTCTACGGATGGGGCCGGGCCCATAGACCCAACGCTGCCACGTACATCTATGATAAATTATCCAAGGGGGAGGGAGTTCAGATGGTTCATGACCAGTTCTCCAGCCCGACGCTTAATACAAACCTGAGCGCGATGGTATTAGAAATTGCAGGCCGGCAAATGCCGGGGATTCTTCATACCGCAGGAGCAACTCGTATGAACCGCTATGATTTCGCGCTGGGACTGGCCAAGACCTTCAAACTGGAATCGACTCTGATAAGCCCCGTAGAGTCAGAGAGCTTGCATTGGAAGGCGAGACGGCCGAAGGACTCATCCTTGAATGTGCTCAGCGCTCAACGATTACTCCATGAGACTCCTATACCCATTGATAAAGCATATGATCAGATGCGTCGCGAGCACACCAGTTTCAAATCTTGACGAGGGAGCCTCAGGCTGAAAGGGGCCACCGCGCTACAGTGTGACAAGCGTGCTTTCGCCCACGACAAACCTTTTGCCTGTTGGTCGAAGGTTCGAGTTTGAAACTATCTTCGACTCCTTCCCTATTATGCTATCAACGATTCTTTCCCTGCAGTCTATTGTGACGTCGTCGAGGACTATGCTGTTTTCAATCTCAGCTCTTAGGATCTTCACTCGGCTTCCGACTGACGTGTAAGGACCAACATATGCACCGTCGCCAATTTCTGAAGTGTCTCCTATCGTGGCCGGACCCCTAATGGAGGCCCCCTTCCTCACCACAGTTCCTTTTCCAATCTCGACGTTTCCCGAAATACTCGCATCTCCCTCAACATTTCCTTTGATGGAAGCCTGTAGATCATTCAGGACGAGCTGATTAGCCTCTAGAATGTCTTCTGGACGGCCAGTATCCTTCCACCAGCCAGTAATCTCGTGATAGGCTATCTTTCCCCCCTCAGCCAACAGGTTCTGGATAGCCTCAGTGATTTCCAGCTCATTCCTCCAACTGGGCCGAAGCTTTTCGATGGTCTCGAAAATCCGTTGTCTGAAAAAGTAGACCCCTGCGAGAGCGAGGTCGCTTACATACTCCTTCGGCTTCTCCACCAATTTGACGATCTTCCCGTCCGATATCCGAACGACCCCGAATCTGCCCGGGTCCTTGACACGGCTCACCAGCACGGTAGCGTCAGAGTCCGATTTGCGGAACTCTTGCGCTAGGGTAGGAATGCTTTCTTTGAGGAGATTGTCGCCTAGGTGAACCACGAACGGATCACTTCCCAGGAAATCCCGCGAAATCAGAACTGCGTGCGCAATACCTTTCGGCTCCGGCTGATCAATGTAGGTTATCCTCACCCCAAATCTCCCGCCGTCCCCTAGCGCGTCTACGATTCCTTCTTGGATGGGGCCGAGAACGACCCCGATCTCCTTGATTCCGGACGCACGCATCTGGTCGAAACCGTACATCAACATGGGCTTGTTAGCGATAGGTAACATGTGCTTGTTGCCGGTGTACGTGAGGGGTCGCAGACGAGTGCCATGACCTCCGGCCAGTAGGAGTCCTTTCACGCGCAGAGACCTTTACGACCGGGCCGATTGCCGGCGAGAATAAATGGGTTGAGTTAGTTGACGAAACTGGGAGACTTGCTAGTTACCGAAATTCACTTGCTCAATCTGCGCCGTGCAGTATCCCTCTGAACTGGACCGCAAGAACAAGGATACGATCAACCCGGGCGAACGCTCCCATCCCTGACTTAGCCAGGTGGACTGGATGTCAATAGGGACTGCCTGCCACGCCATCTCTTTGACTGGGAGTGTTACGGTGGTGTTGGACACGAACGTGGTTACCGTTCTTACCGGCGCGACGGAAGATACCACGTAGACGAGCATGTGAACGCCATCAGTGGCTTGAAACCCGAAGCTAGTGCTCCCCAGAGAGCTCACCGACGAGTCCAAGAAGACCCGTGCGTTCAAGTTTGTCTCGTTGAAGAGGATTCTCTGCGAAAGCGAAAGGGTCTTCGGCAGTCCCTTGTTAGAAGTAGAGTTGATCCAGAATCTTACGCCGCTCGATGCGTTTGAATCTCCGGGCAGGATTCCCGCCTCGCCAGCCCGAGTACTTGAGAAGAGCTTCCAGGGAAGCGGAGCGACTTGTCCTGTGCCTGTGTCCAGCGTCCACCATGTGAAACGTGGATTCGCCACAGGAGTCCTAGGAACGGTCGACACGGACGGAATGGACTCGCCTAAGAACTCCCAGGAGACTGAGTCATAGACCGCCACCCTGAACGAACGGCCGCGTGGAACTCCCGCAAGAGCATCAGTAGCGGTCAGCTGGAAGGTTCGGGTGGTTGACGACAGGACAGTTCCAGTGGTATTAGTTGTCCAGAGGTCCCAGAGAAAGAACCATTTTACGAAAAACTTGGGGGAAACGGGAGAGTCATGATTTGTTACGTTGACGATGAGCGTCGTTGCAATGCCCAAGGCATCACGATCCTCCATGCCAACGACTCTAACGTCAAGTCTAGGCCTTGAAGCCTGGGCTACGTAGGCCCCTGAAACCCCTGCCAGAACCGACATCAGGGACAGTAGCACCAAGATCATCGGTCCGGCCCTCCGTCTTGGGAGACCGTGCAGGTTCCATGCTGGAGTCTTACGAGTCAAGGAAACCAGTGAACGGGTTCTGAACAGATTTAGGCTCGGGTTTCCATCTCTGAACCATTCAAGAATGTAGGGAAAGCCCCAGTATACGATGTAGTTGGGGTACGACCGGGGATAGAAGAACAACACAATCACTGGCATTGCCCAGAGGAAGCGATTGAGCCTTCGATAGTTTGCGATGAATAGAGCGAGGCGAACCAGGGGAGCACTGCTCGGAAGATAGGGGCCGACAATCCCCGCCCACCATTCGAATGGAGACGTGACTATGAACGGAAGATTCGGCACTATGAATCCCACCAGAATTAGAATCAATCCCTTCGCCACGGACCTAGGCCCATGGCCCTCTGATTCCTTCCAGACTCTGATGAGCAGAAAGGGCGCAGCAACGATAGCGATTTGCTTCGTAGCAACCGACAGACCAAATGAAAGCATACTCACGCCTCTGTTCCTTCTCCAAAAGACCACCGTCAGGAGGATGAAGAAGGCCCACACGCTATCAGTCCAGCTATAGCCAATGGCGAGCGGAAAACCGACGGCGAACGGAGCCAGGCTCAACGCTTTCAATCGAGAAGGAACCAGAGAGAACACTGCAAGAACTGAAGCGAGATGAAATACGAAAACCCCGTCCCGAAGGTCATGAAGCCCGGCTAGGTACGTCGGCATGAGGGCTAAGAAATTCATCGCGGGATAGTTTAGGTGGAATTCGAAAGTCCCGTCTACCCTAGGGGTGTAGAATGACGGAGGAAAGCCTAGCTGGTCCAGAAATGACTTTATCGAGTAAGAGTATGGATTCTGGAATTGCATGATCTTGACTATACCCATGTATGTTCCGACTATGCTGTCAGTTACGTAGGTTACATTCACCATCCGAGTGAAGAACAGGTAGAAGGAGAACAGAGCGCATAGGTGACCGATGAGGGCTATGATGTTGGCTCTAGACCTAGTGAGATTCGACTTGAGTGCGGAGATTAGAATGAATATGCCGAAGGCACTTAGAACAATCGAAGGAACTAGGCTCAAGTCCGATAGTAAGATCATTAGTCCCGCAACAATGAGCAGAAACATGCCGGAAGCAACAACGCCTGCCCTACCTGGACGCCCCGCGGGACTAGTCGCTGAGAGAACGTCTGTTCCAAGGAGCGACCTGAACATGGGAGCCGACTGACGCAAGCTGAGACCTTTTTTTCCGAATTTGACCAATTCTAGAATCCGCGTCCGAGCCAGCTCTTCTTGGTCTCTTTCTTTGTCTTCGGGGATTTCAACTATTAACGATTTGTGGGACGTGGCGAGTGGTCATATAACTTCCATGTTTCCCTGGACTGGCCCCTCTCATCGGATGAGACTGCAACGTGTGGGTTGGCCTTGGGGTAAGTAGCCTCACCCGAAAGGGTCAATCAACTTGAGCTTATTTGTGAAACCCTTCCCTCTCATCTCCAAGGCCTCTTTGTCTTGGTCTGATAGCGGCGGAGGCAAGGAAGAGTGCGACTAGTGCCGAGGGTATTAGAATCGATATGTAAGCTACCAAGACTGATTGATAACCGGTCGGGAAGTCGCTAACGTAGACCCTTACGTCCGAAAATGCCGCCGCACCTCCGTAGCCCTGTTGAGAGTTAGAGTTTCCCAGCACCAATCGATCGAATGTGCCACCGGAAAGTGTCCAGCTTGAATTGTCAATCTTCAACGTGCGAACCCCCTCAGAATACCGCATTGTGAAATTGTGCCAGTGATTGTCAGCTGTGAGAAGAAGGATTGTACCGCCGTTGACCCGGTCAACATAGACGAATTCTACTCCGTTCTGGGTCTGGGCGGCTAACTCCCCGTCTGTCATATTGATCAACGTCATCCTGGTTGCGGCCTCGGCCAAGCCGTCGAATCTGAATTGCATCGTAATTAGAGCGGAACGGGATGGCTGGAATCCATTCGCGACTGCCCCCCATCCCCTGTACACTTCTCCAGTTCCATTCAGAGGGGAAGAAGTCTCAATCATGGATTGTGATGGAGTAATGACATATGTCCCTTGACCGCTAAACACCCATTGATAGTCGAGAAGGCTCGATCTGAAGGAGTCGCTAAAGCTGAACAGGTTTCCTTCTATGACGGGGTAGCGATGTGGCAAGAAAGTGCCGACTGAACCTACGAGGCCCCAGGAAATGAACACCAATCCCAGAAGGATTAGAGGGAAAACCTTTGATTTTCTTGGGATAACTCTCCACGAACCAAGCCTAAATCTAAACCGGGTATTCGAGAACCTGCCACGTCGCAAGAGTACGGCGACGAGGTAGTAGCCTGCAACAATTTCACTCAGAGACAAACCCAAGAATCCGAGGTCTCCGAGCCACGGAAGCTGTAGAGATAACACCAGTGGAATATGTAGGATGTGGTATGTCCAATAGAAGAATCCTGCCGACCCGCCCACCAAGTTGTACGAGCCTTGGAAGATTAGGGCGATGATGAAAGTGAACACGGGCGAAACAGGTAGGAGAAATAGCCGCCTATGCTCAGCAACGAACCAGATAAAGAAAGGTATTCCCCAGACCATATAGTTGAATGATGCAGAGAAAATTGCCAGGTTGACCCATAGAAACAGAACGGTCAACCCTGATGAAAGAGATATTCTAGATGAATAAATGATGACAAGAACCGCCGCGAGTATTGAGAAGATCAATGCTCCAGCTAGGCTGCCAAGTTGAAATGCTGGAAAGAGTGGATGTTGACCCCCTACGTTCCTCACAGTCAGCAATTGCACATAAGAAGTCCAGTCCCACAGAAGGAATGGAATGCTGAAACCAATTAATGGCAGCATCGCTGCAAGAGCATACAATATTCGAGAACGTGTCCCCTCCAATTGTCTTAGAAAGAGAGGTATGATTAACAAGGGATAGATTTTCGAGGCTATCCCCAAGCCGAGTAACATCGCAGAAATCGACAGGTTCCGAGATTCAGATACACGACTGCTCTGATGTTTAAGGAGAAAGTACATGGAGGATACCGTGAAAGCTATCGGAATAGGATCGTTGAATCCTCCACCCGAGGATTCGAAGATAACCAAGGGATTGAAAGCGAACAACGCGCAAAATTTCAACGAATAAGAGCGTGAGAACGATCTGAGAAGGATCCTGTAGAGAAAGTAGGACGATACTATGTCAGAAATGGCAAGAGGTATCTTCAGCATTGCTAGATACGCGATTGACTGCCCAGTTCTTTGTTGGATCAATAGCGCGGGGATTGTGAACAGTAGGTAGAATGGCGGGTATCGCCAGGGGTTAATGTTGAGCAGTGTCGGGTCTTGGCTTACAACGTGATACGGATTCTGTCCATGGAGGAGGAAGTTCGTGAATACTCCGAACGCCCAGTAGTTGTAATCGTCGTAGAATAGAGGTATGATGGCGAGTCTTAGTAGAAAGGCGGCAAGAAGTATGAAGGCGAGAGAATCGGGCTCAGTTATCTTGCGCCAGGTAAGTCGGATCGACAAGGGGGTATCGTTTTATCCGGGTTATGGTGAACTTGGAGAGGCCCGCGAGACGGATCATGGCATTGATTCCGGTTAGGGCCATCCTTCTGAAAAACGTGAGTTTGTCGCTGTCAAGTATCAAGCTACGAGAGAACCTCAATGCGGTCGTGCCCGTACTCTTTTTTCGGTGGAAATCTTCGTGTCTTGCCCAGACCCTCGGCATGCTTGCCAGAATCTCTCCGATCACCCTGAAGGGCACCAAGAAGAATCTGGGGTCTTTGGTTATGCGATAGTAAACCAAACTCCCATAGAATGTTGATGCCAGCCAAGCTGGCAGAAGGAAGAGAACCTGACCGGTCTCGAAGATGGTTATGCCGGTCCAAATGGAATTTCTTCTCATGAGGTGATATTTTCTCGGAGAAAAGAGCCCCCAAGAGCTTCCCCTTCTGTGATGGACGACGCTTTGGGGAACGACGGCTACTCTTTCGCCCATCAAGTTCATCTTCAGGCCCAGACAGACATCCTCGTAGTATGCAAAATATTCGGACTCGAAAATCTCGTTCTTGAAACGCTCGGCTAGTGCTCGCCTAAAAAGGAATGCGGCCCCTGGGGGGCTCAACGCGATAATCGGGCGATCGTCTCTGCCTTCAAACGGCTCCCGGGAATGCGCGTCCCACGCAATCATCATAACATTGACCTCTCCCCCGAGAGAGTCGATTCTATCGTCGTCCCAGAGCAGGGCAGGGGAGACGATGCTTATCCCAGGCTCATCAATCATGAACTTAATGAGCTTTGACAGCCATGAAGGGTCTACTATTGAGATGTCGTTGTTAAGAACACCGATTATCTCTCCTTCAGCCAGACCAATAGCATGATTTGTTGCACCGGAATAACCCTTGTTCGATTCTAGCCTAAGCATCCTGATCCGTGTACTATTGAAGTTGGTCTCGACATACTCCGGCGTGCCATCGCTGCTTGCGTTGTCGACAAAGATTATCTCAAAATTCGGATAGTCTGTTTGGAGTAGGGATCTGAGACAATTATCTAGGAGCCCCTTGAGCTTTGACTTTCCATTGTGGTTAATGACAATCAGAGAGACGGAAGGCAGAGACTCGAGTGCCGACCTCTGTTCGAATGATAATGCATCGTTGCCGCTGAGTACGGCCTGCTCCATTACGACTGTCAAGTGTCTTCAGTCCTACTGTAAAATTGAAGAGTTGACAGTAATGGGTTCAGGTCTAATCCTTTGCGGATACTCGGCTCAAGATATTTTAGAAGTAGCTCGAAGGCCGACGCGTCGAAAACCAAAGTAGACTCTGTGACAGCGTGTCAGTGTACGGATCCGTTCGTATCTGGAAGTAACTCGCGCCAGAGTCCGTTTCGTTGCATAATAATGAAATAGTCATAAGTTTCGACCGAAGCCGCTGACGAAGGGATACGAATCTTGACTTCAGCCGCATTGCTTGGGGGTAAGTAGGAGACAGGCAATGCGAATTGCATTTTGTCATCATTACAGTTTGTCTCACGGAGGAGGAGGTGAGCGGATTCTAGTAGACGCGGCCAACTTCTTGTCGGCTAGAGGACACGATGTAAGTATTCATTCACTTCCTTTTCGAAGAAGAGACTTCAAGTTCTCTCTTCTCAGTAATGTTCCCTACATCGAGAAGCCTTTCCATCAATTCAGAGCCGACGTTGCGTACCACGTTTACGCCCCTCTCACCACATATTTGTTCCGTTCAAGGGCACCTAAGATCGCCGGACTTCATGGATCTGTGGTAGCAGACTATCTTGCGAATCCAACAGATTTTTTCAAACAGGGGATATTTGTCGCAGGGGCCTATGCTTTTCGGCAGCTCCTAGGGAGAAGAGCTCTACAAAGCTTCAATGCTATTCATACCGTGAATCCTTACGGTTTTGGCCTGAATCATCCGCGCGTTTTCAACCTCCCTAATTGGGTAGACTGCTCGAAATCTTCTGCCCTGCTTCGCTCTAAACGAGTTCGACAAAGGAAGTTCCGGGTCCTCTTCGTAGGCAAACCGGTGTACAACAAGGGAATCGATCGGTTCATTACGCTAAGTAAGATGTTCAACCAAGATGACATAGAGTTCGTCGCGACCTTTGCGCCCGAGAATGGAAGTCGATGCAATTCAGAGAGAGTCCGGTGGGTTGGTCAAGTTCCAAGTGAGAGCATATGGGATCTTTACTCTTCCGGAGGAGTCCTCCTCCACCCGACTCGAAATGAGACTTTCGGTTTGGTCATACTGGAATCGTTAGTATCAGGCACTCCTGTCTTGACAACCCCCATCCCATGCCATTCGGTTCTCAAGCTTCCGGTTCAATACGCATCAACTTTGGATGGATTCGCCCAGAACCTCAAGGATATGTATGGGCTATGGAAAGGCGACTATGGTAGCTATCTCAAACTTGGAGACGAAGGTGCAGAGGCGGTGAAGCATTATGATAGGCAAATCATCCTGCCACGATTTGAAGGAATGCTGAAAAACGTGGCTGACGGTGGAACTGGGCAGGCTTAGTAGCTCTATCGAACGCACATGTATGAGGACAGACTGTTGCGTGTGCAAGAGGGGTTTCTTGGGGACGATTGAGACACTCCTCGACCCGGTGATAATTTTCAATCTGGACCGGGACAGTCCCTGTCATCTATCCATGTCAGGGTGTTGACCACTACGCGCAGTTCAACTTCGAGTAGAGCAACGCAACCAACTAGATACCTTCATCTTAGCAGGCCTCATTTCATCCTTGTAGTCATGCTTGTGGGATACACAATTGTGCTTTGCTTCATTTCTCTTATGCGATTCCAAACGTTCAGAACCTACCTTGATCTCGGGATATTTGATCAAGCCTTTTCGTCAGCGATGAGGGGACAGCTCTTCCACGAGACTCCTGACCTGTCCATAATTCATTCTGGAAGCTTTCTCGGCACGCATTTTGCACCGCTAGTGTTCTTGCTCCTCCCTTTTTACGCTATCTATCCTGGTCCGTCGGCACTACTGATCCTTCAGACTCCCTTCATTGCCCTAGGAGCTCTTCCAGTTTTTCTAGTTTCGAAAGTGCTCTTGCACCGGAACACCACTTCACTTTCCCTCGCAGGACTCTACCTCTTGAATCCCGCAGTTCAGAGTCTGAACCTGTTTGACTTTCACTTAGAAGCTTTCTTGCCATTTTTCCTGGGAATGTCTTGCTATTTTCTTCTCAAGAAAAACTGGAAGGCATACGCGGTATTCATTGCAATGTCGCTAATTACGATAGAGTTCGCGTCAATCATTATTGTAGCGATGTCAGTTGGCGTGATTCTCTCCGATTGGAAAGGGTTCAGAAGGCTAATCTCTGCTCCCAAGGACTTCGCAAGGGGGGACAACCTAACAGTTTCGATGGCGGTTCTCACTGCCTTACTAGCCACCACATACTTCTATTTTGCGTTGCAAATGTCTTTGCTGCTTTCTGGAACAACGGCCACCCCCTCAATTGTAATTCGTGGATTCTTACCGAGCTTCCAACTCTGGTTGGGTGCAGACGTGCAATACAAACTACTATTCTGGCTCGTTTTGTTTGGCAGCCTCGCGTTCCTTCCGCTCAGGGCAATGTCTCGAACGCTGATGGTTGTCCCATGGCTGACGGTCACTTTGATCTCGGTTAATCGACCGTACTATTTCATAGGATACCAGTACGGAGGCGCCTTCGTTGCCCCGTATCTGTTTATTGCGTCAGCCCATGCGCTGGCCAGGGTCAACAAGATGCTGAATTCGAAGAAACTTCATTACCTCTTTCTAGGAATGGCGGTTTTCTCCATATTAATCACCCCCCTTTCACCGTGGCCCCAGCATAACGTTCCCGGCATAGTCTACGAGGACGGCCTTCCATTTCCAAATTCTCATGACGCGACAATCTACAGAATCATGAAATTGGTTCCTTCTGGGGCGTCGATACTAACGCAGAATGAGCTTTTTACCCAATTCAGCAGTCGCCCCGATGCCTATCTATACTTGCCAAGTAATAGTACTCGCGTCGATTTCATCTTAGCCGATATGACCTCACGGTTCTATACCTTCGCAGTGTTCGGACATGACTCGTTAAGCCTAATTGTCCCCCAGGTCATTCGGGACAACTCCTTCTTCGTTCTTGCCAATGAAACCGGTGTTGTACTTCTGGAAAGCTTGAATCGTAGCCCAAGGTAAGCAAGTGTGCATCGAAAATGAGGATCTTGGCGATTACCCCCGCGCATGAAACTGGCGCGTCGTTCTACTCGGCAAAACTGTACAGTAGACTGCCTGCGGAAATAGTTTCAGGCCAATGTGTCTTCCCTCGACTACTCCGCAAGTTGCTTCGGGCCCAAACTGACGTCTATCATTTGCAATATGAATATCAGGGATTTGGCAACTTTTTGAAGTCGCTCGCGGTGCTAGTTGGGCTAACAATAGTGCTACATCTCAGAAAGCCGGTCATTGTTACTCTACATGGCCTGTTGGTGTCAGACAGCGTGCCAAGACGATTCGGATGGTTGCTCTATTTTGCGTACGTTGCAAGCGTGAAAACAAGTGCCCTGTTCGCATCAGCGTTCATAGTTCACAGTGAACTGATGCAAGAAATAATGAAACGCGTGTATCATATAGAGAGAGTTGTGGTTATCCCACACGGCACTGACAACGACGAGTCTGATTCGCCGAGAAATCTGGATTCGAACAATCTAGTCTTTTACGGGTTCATTCGTCCAAGCAAAGGAATCGAGAATCTGATCGATGCTGTCGGCATTGTCAAAAAAACGATGCCACACATTTCGTTGACTATCGCTGGGACCATAGCAAGACCGAGTGAGTCAAGCTACGTGGAGACCATAGAGCGCCATGTGCGCGAATCCATGCTTGAGCATCAAGTTACATTCAAGCGAGGTTTCATAGATACTGCGGAAAGAAAACGATTGATGACCTACGCGTGCGGCGTTTTACTTCCTTACACAGACAATTTTATCGAGGTGAGCGGGGTCGTCCACGACATTGCGGAATATGGTGTGCCGATAATATGCAGCGACGCTCCGAGATTCAGTGAGCTAATAAATGAATTCGATTGCATCAAAACCGACCCCAAACCCGAAAAATTGGCTGCTGCTATTCTACGGGTCTTGGTTAACAAGGAGTTTCGGGCCAATCTGGGGACAAATCTCCGACTAAGAGTGATATCCGAGTCATGGGATCGCACGGCTGAGCGGCATTTGTTGCTCTATCAGCAATGCATTTCAAGCTCTTACTTCAATGCTCCGAGGGCAACTCTCAAGAATTAGTAATCAGATTGGGCACAGTTCCTAGGATGTTTGCGTGTGTGAATACTCCAATCCGCGCAGTCGAGTTCCGAGGATTTGTCCTTACACCGGGCACATCCATGTGGGCAGATAAGCCGGACTTGCTTATTCAGCTGTCGAGCCCTTACTGTTCTCACAGTGTTATGGCATCCCGTTGAAACTTATCAGATTCGAATGCCAGGCAAAAGACCCTCGACCCAAACAAGAGTACAAGGACCGAAAGCGATTAACGAGAGTTATTCCTGATTGAAGCTGCATGATACTGGACGTTGGCGCAGGAGACGTCAAGCGCGGAGATATCGGCGTTGATCTCCACAGAGGAAGAGCCGTCGACGTCATAGGGCATGCTGAATATCTCCCCTTCAAATCCAACATTTTCGATGTTGTTAGGCACCATTGTTTGCTCGAACACTTGGGAAATCCTTTGCAGGCACTTAGAGAGCAGTGGCGTGTTCTGCTTCCTGATGGATTACTTCGATTCGTGACGGACAATGCAGCTTATTGGAGGTTTTACTTTAAGGGAAGTGGGGCACACATGGGCGGGTACGTATCTCGGGGCTTCAATGATCGGCATTACGCAATATTCACTCCTGAACACGTTCGCAACCTAGCGAAGGAGGCTGGATTCGAAGGGGTTAAGGTATTCTTCGAAGACATTCACGAAGGCCCCCTCAAATCGATTGAGCGTGCCGTCAGAAAATCAGTAAGGCTCGAACATTTGACCTATCCAAGAATAGGCATCGAAGCGGTGAAAGGTCCGAAGATGGACAACTTTAACACCAAAACAACAAGTCAAGGACTGGGACAGTAGGCGCTGTATTTTTTTCCGGTGTAGTATTCCGATTGGCCGTTGATCCAATTAATGAACGAGTTAGAATTTAGAAAGTCGGAAACTACTCTACCTTAATCTGCCGTGGGGACTTTTTCTCTTCTGTCTTGTGGAACTTTACCTCCAGAACGCCGTTCTTGTAGGTGGCTTGGGCGGTTCTCGGGTCGACCAAGTGAGGAAGCTCCATCTCTTTCAGATACCTTCTCTTTGGAGAGCCCACCGAGATTTTCAGCGTCCTGTCGGTTGATTCGAGATTAATCTGGTCCTTCTCCACGCCAGGGAGCTCAGTTACGACCAAAACATCGTTCCCCTCTTGCATCACGTCGACTAACGGTTCACGTTCCTCCTTCAGCATTGGACCCTTTGAACTTGGTTCCAAATTGCCGAACTCTCTAATCACAGGCTTCCCGTCAGGCCCGACGGACATCGAGAATCCGTAGACGAAGGGTTGTGGTCCATCTTCGGCCCTGGGCATTGTAAATGCCTTCTGCATCATCTCCTCCATCATTCTATCCATCCGGTTCATCTCATCGAAAATGTCGAATCGCCAACCTGTACGTCTGCCACTCTTCTTCTTAGAATACTCTTTTGACGGAGCCATCTCTTCCCACTAGTAGAATTCCATCCAGTCTACTATTTTGGCCTTTTTGACCAAGCCCTTCCTGGGTATCTTCCAAGTTCAAACAGTCACAGGAAGCAAACTGAACAGGGCAAAAGCGTGAACCTGTAGCGCTCTCTAGATCATGCGACGCACGAGCGAGTTGATCTCGGCTCCTCTGTAGCCTAGTTCGCCGCCATCTGAGAAAGCTCGTCTCGTGCTGCGTTTGAACCCGCCACGCGGGGGATGAAGTCTGAACTTGGGTTTCAACCCGGAACGCGATAGATCTGAGAGAGCTGTTTCCCCGGCAATTATGGACGAGGCCAGTTCGGAGAAACCATCCTTGCCAAAGTGTGCCTTGACGAAGTCTCGGTCAAGAATTATGGTTCTGGTCTCTGCTTCTGCCCTCTTTGCTAGTAACGATTCGAGTGTTGCAGAGTCGACTTCTCCCCAGGCCACGATGTGCTTCGCCGCCCGAAGCATGCCACTAGTGGATGAGTCATTCTTGAGAAGCCTGGCCTGGTTGACTTTTAGCAGTGTGAGAGTCTCGAGTGTTTTTTCCACATCGGGATTGTCACCCACAGTGCCTCGAAGCCTTACGGCCAGTAAGTAAGGTTGCTTTGTGGTTTCAGACAATTCTAGGAAACCACCCAGTCGCCCTGTGTAACGACACCGTATGTGCGCGTGAGCGCGTCGAAGGCCGCGAGGGCTGACGATGTTAATGTAGAGGTCGACCCGTAGGTTCTAGTCCAGCAGTCCTTCACTCCGGCGAGGGCGAGAACTTGTTTCGGTATTTCTCCTGCTACCAGTCCGAGCCCTCGCGGTCCGGGAAGCACTTCTAGCCTTACGCTGCCGCACTTGCCGGTGACAGTGAAAAGGACCGTGTGTGCCCTTCCACATCGGCATTCCCAGCTCCCGCATCCTCTTCGCACGGGTATTACGTTCAGTTTGGCTTGGATCGTGCCCTTATCGATGGCCGTGCGGACCTGACGCGCTTTGCCTTCTCCAACTCCTATGTATCCATCTCCATTTCCCACCGCGACAATCGCTCTGAACCTTGATCGTTCCCCGGCGTCCGTCTGTTTCTGGACGAAACCAATGCCAAGGACCTCTTGCTGGATTCCAGGAAGAAGAGTGTCAACGATCTCGGGCTCCTTTATTCTCAAACCTTGAGTGAAAATCTCTTCCATAGAGACAACTTCACCCTGCTGGACCTGTTTGCCAAGTTTTGTCTTGGGAACCCACCCAACTTCTTGGCCTTGTCTCTGGCTCATGCTTTGACCTCCAGTGGTGTTGACATCACATGTTCTCTCACTTGCTTAAAGTGGGCGGAGAGGTCCTCTGGCTTGAGGCCCCTGGTCAGGTAACGGCTGAAGTGTTTCTTGTACTGATCGTTTGACTGGGCAGAGAGGCTCTTTGCATAAGTGGAGACATGGGTCCCAGCGAGCCGATCGTCTGTTGGAAGGTTGTCTGGTGAATGGGGAACGTCTAATCCTGAGTCAACTAGTCCTTTGAGGACCGCGTAAAGTCTGGACCCCTTGCTTGACGATTTCAGTCCGATGTCGAGTAAGGCTTCTTTTATGCCGCTCGCGATTGCTCGTCGTCCAGCAAGTTCACCAGTGAGGTATGCGGCTGGGAGATTTCCGGTGCCTCCCTTCCAGCCCATCTTGACGAGTTCTCTCGATGATGCAGATGCCTTCACGTAGTCTCCCTGGAGCTTGGCCTCAGCGATTTGAACGTAGACGAACTTGTTCGTTAGTCGCACGACTGCGCGGTGTCTGCCCGATGTCAGGAGCGAGCGGCGCAGCTTGTAGTCTGTCCTTTGTTCGCGTCTACGCCTGAACGGTAGTGAGTATCGTGGTCCGGTGGCCAAGTGTCTATCTCTTCCTCAGCATCTGGTGGGCCTTTACATACTCATCGACGTGTGAGCGGCTTCGGAAAGCTCCTCCCTTAGACATGCCTAGGAGCGTCTTGTAGCTGGACGGAGCTAGCTGTCTCTTGTCCCTGAGTGATCGCAGATGTCTGCGGATTGATCTTATTCTCAGCACCCATGCTTCCTTTCCTGCCTTCTGCCCTCCTTTGCGGCTGCCCGCTCCTTTTCGACGGCCGGACTTTGAGCGATGTCGCCCCCGACTCACACCTTTTCTCGGGATGACCTTGATTCGTCCTTCACGGATCAGACCCGAGATTTCCTTCCGGGTAATGGCGGACTGGACTTTGTCAGTTTCTTCCGGGTCAATCCAGATTCTGGTTTGACCTGCGCCGACAAGAGCCGCGGCGATTCTTCGTTGTCCCTTAAGGCTCAGCTCTCGGCATCCTCCTCGTCAGTGATTTCTTTGGCTTGAGACGTAGTGGTCACGCCGGGTTCGCTCTCCAGCTCATGTTGAACCTCGATTTCCGCGCTATTGCCCGTCTCAGATCCCGGTGATTCTTCGATTGCTGAAGTTTCAGTTTCCTTAAGCTCCTCGCCTACTGGTCTCGTCTCTTCCTTGCCCGGATTTGCAATGTGAATGTTGAGGCTCTTTGCTCTCTCTACAAGCATGATTCGTCGTCTTTCTCCTAGCTGTCCTGACAGTCTAATGATGTGGACTTTCGGGTTGAGACCTTCCAAGTCGGCCTCGTTCCGGATGAGTCGTTCGATCAAACCCCTTGGATGACGCCCTCGTGTAGAGGCAGCTGAGCCCCGCCCAGCCTTCACCAGGGCAGGCCAACCTTTCTTCTCTTTCCTCATACGACTCGTTACGCCTCTTGGTCTGCGCCAGTTCTCTTTGACTCTCTTGAGTCTCCAGCTCTCTTGGCGCTTGAAGCGGGTTCTTGATGCTGCCATGAATATCGCCCTAAGCCTTCGCTCCGGTCTTCATCGGTCCCTTGTCAGAGACGTATATTCCATCGAGGAATACTCTCTGATCTTTCTTCTTGATTCGAGTTGCATTCTGGATGTTAGCCGCCGTCTGACTCACGGCAAGAAGACTGATTCCTTCGACAGTCATCTCCTCGCCCTTCACCGTGACCTTGACGCCATCGAGAATCGCGGCTGACCTAGGCGTCTTTTCCCCGGTAAAGTTCTCGATCTTGAGGGTTCTTGACCTTTCGTCGACCTTGACCGTTACTGGAAAGTGGGCATAGACTGTCTTGAGATTGAACTTGTAGCCTGAGTTGACCCCTTTAATCATGTTGCGGATGTGGGCTGCTGCTGTTCCAAGCATCCCAATTTCTCTCTTTCGAGGCCAGCTGGTCTTGATTATTACCTCAGGCCCGTTCAAGGACAACTCGATTGGTAGGTGGGATAGATCCTCTTCCAGGCCTCCTAGTGGTCCTTGGACCCGGACTTTTCGTCCTTCAACCTCGACCTTGGTGTTAGCCGGGACCGGAATTGCTCGTTGGAGAGTTTCTACTCGCGGCATCAATGCTCACTCAGAATACGTACCCAAGGAGATGGCCGCCGTTCTCTGCCTCACGTGCCTCTTTGTGAGCCATTACTCCTTTCGATGTTGTCAGGATGAGGATTCCGACGTCTCTTGAGGGGAGGTACCTCTTTCCCCATTTTTCCAGTTCTTCAATCGCGGTTGAGAACCTAGGCCTGACGCTTCCGCAGTCGTTGATTCTTCCGAGAAGTTGAACCTTGAACTTGCCCCCTCTTCCATCGTCGATGAACTCGAACTCTCCAACGTAGCCGTACTTTTGCATGACCCTGAGGACGTGTCCCATGAGCTTGGACGCTGGGTAGACTATGCACTCGTGCTTGTGCCTCTTCTCATTGTTGAGAATGGATGAGAACATGTTTGAGAGGGGTTCCATTGTTTCTCACGCGTATTTTCTGAAACCCAAGCCCTCGGCGACTTCTCTAAAGCATTGACGGCAGTAGTTAAGTCCGTATTTTCTCACGATTGGGCCGTACTGGCCGCATCTCTTGCAGGGCCTTGCTCCTTTGCCATACTTTCTCGGTTTTTTCGGTTTAATCTTTGCCATTCTCGTCACTTAGCTATTTGTGTTCTGAAGTTGCTTGTGATGAAATGGAGGGCTTCGTCCTTTGAGACATAGTGACTTCTGCTCATTTTGGCTGGCCGGATGGATCTGCTGCGTATTCGGTAGCCTGGCCGTCCAAGGGTTACGTGAACGGTCGCTCCGAAGATTCCTAGCTCTGGCACGTACTTCGTTCCGGGAATTTCGATGTGTTCTTTGATGCCGAATGAGAAGTTGCCGTAGTCGTCGAATGAGGATTCTCTAACCTTGTTGCCAACGGCATCAAGGGCTCTAACGAGGAATGTGCTGGCGTCGTCGCGTCGCAGGGTGACAATTGCAGCTATGGGTTCGCCTTGCCTGACTCCAAAGTCCTTGATTGTCCTCTTGGCTCTCTTAGTAGCCGGGGTGCGTCCAGTGAGCTGGTTGAGGACCTTCTTGGCTTTCTCGAGTGGTTCTCCTGATTTTCCAGTCGCGATGTTGAGTGTTAGTTTCTCGATTCGGACTTGCCTCAAGGGATTCTCGTCGGTCTTTGGTTCTTCTGTTTGCATGGCTTACTTCTCCAGTGATACGAGTGGTTTGTCGGTTCCTATCGGGATGATGTACTCTGATGGAGTTTCGAATGATTCTCCGGTTGTCTCAAGCCTGGCTATTCTTGGTCTTGATTCAGTTCCGGGAGAGATTGTCGTTATTCTTCCGTATAGGCCCTCGTTTCTACCGTCGGTTACGAGTCCGAGATTTCCTTCCTGAAAGGCGATGTAGCCAATGACTCGCTGAGAGGGCAGGGCGATCTGCAGCGCTCCTCCAACTTGCAGTCCCTTCTCATAGGTACTAGCTGTCCTTGCGTCCAGTAGGAGATTTCTTCCATCGTGCAGGCTTAGCTGAATCTTTCCGCCCGCAACTGTCTTCTTTCCTGTGATTTTGCAGAGCTTGTAGCCGGCCTCTTCGGCTCTGATTGGCAGGAGCGATAGCCCCCTGGCTGGTTTCGGTAAGAGCCGGTATGCCTGAGTAATGCCTTGAACCTGGACTATGTCCATGAGTCCTATGGCGCGTCTATGGTCCTTTCGAGTGAGCCCGTCGATCTTGACCTTTGAGTCATGGATGATTCGTGAGGCTTGTTTTCCCCCATCTGCCCATTTCATCATGTCCCGCAGGAGCACATTGAGGGGGATGCTTCTTGCTCGAGGGTGAGGTCCCGGCCTCGTCATTGGGGCCCACGTTGCTTCCTTGCGGTGAATCGGCCAGAAGCTCGGGGACCTCTCTCTTTTCAGTTGTTTTGATCCGAATTTCCGTGCCAAGGAAACTTACTTCTCCTCTCTTCCTTTTTCGGCTAAGAGTCCACTGCGCCACTTATCGGAGAGGTTGAGATTTGTAATCTGGACCTTGCTGGCGTGAACCGGTAGTTTGGATGCGACTCCCGCTGCTTTT
>WNGG01003105.1_pt1 | contig 38435 bp, 38 predicted proteins | sample 5400661 | NCBI WGS metagenome assembly WNGG01 (sample SAMN13153372, study PRJNA577476) | soil metagenome | isolation source: 100 cm soil or saprolite under Garry oak tree replicate 1 | place: USA:California | collected 2016-06-15
GCGCGGAGCCGACGCAGCGGGTGACCCACCTGACCTACGCAGTCCGGGAGCGGTAACTGTCTCGACCTCAGCGCTCCCCCGCCGAGGTCAGCAGCGCGGTGAGATCCTCGACGCTCTGAGCGTCAGGAAGGGCGAGCGTCCGGGCCGCGATCTCGGCCGCGCGCTCCTCCGGGAGGGACCACACGGCGTTGTCGTGGAACCTCCGCCGCCCGCAATCCCAGGAGCACCTGGTGCGTCACGGTCACCGACGATCAGGGACACGCCATCGGCCACGGCTGCGCCAGACCCGCCCGGGGCAGGCGAAAACCTGGGCACGACGGAGCCGCCGGAAACCGCGGCAGCATCACAGAGGCCAGCGCTCACGGGAATCGCGACGGCCCCGGACTCACCACCTTCACCCCCGCTGATGATCACGGGCAGCCTCCCGAAGGCGGATATGGCAACTGGCAGCTGAAGATCGGCGGACGCGATTACATCGTCAAGCTCGTCCCGATCCCGGTGACTGAGTGTGATCACAGGTACCAGTCGGCCGGGTACCGGCCTGGCGCTCTGCTCCGCCACCTGGTCGAGGTGCGGGACGGGCAGTGCACCCAGCCCACCTGCGTCCGCGCTGCCCGGCGTTGTGATTTCGAACATGCGGTGCCGTATGACAAGGGCGGCCGGACCTGTGGCTGCAATGGCGGCTGCCGCTGCCGCCGCGACCACCGCATCAAGCAATCACCCGGCTGGAAAGTAACTCAGCCCAGACCCGGCTACCACCAGTGGACCACCCCATCGGGCCGCACCTACACCACCGAACCGGTGAGGTACCCCATATAAGCCGGGCAGTCCACCAGATCCATGACGAGGCCGATCTAGCTGGGCGACGGGTCTACGTCGATGAACGCGGTGGAGACACCTGCCACGTCGAGGTACGTGACCTCGGGAGCCTGGACGCTCATGAAGCGGGGCGGCCGACCTCGGCGGGGGCGCCGGAGCGCACCTGGGGCTGAGTGACGGGGCGGGTCGTGGGGCCGAGCCACATGTCGATGGAACCAGGTTCGGCAGGGTCGAAGGTGCGGGGCACCCAGGCCGCGTCGTCCTCGATCCGCCGCACCCCGAACGAGTACTCGTAGGTGAACCCCTCCGGGCCGAGAAAGTACAGGAAGATCGCCCCCGACTGCGGGTGGCGGCCCGGGCCCATCTCGATCTCGACGTCGCGGGAGACCAGGAAGTGCCAGTTCCTGAACACGTCGTCGAGGGTCTCCACCTGGAAGTTCATGTGGCAGAGTCCCGGTGAGCCGCCGCGGAACACGGCGAGCTTGTGGTGCACCGGATCGATCCGCATCAGGCAGGCCGCGTCACCGAGCCAGTCCGACACCCGGGCGTTGAAGCGCGTGCTCCAGAACTGGTAGGCCTCGTGCACGTCGGGTGCGTCCAGGCAGAGGTGGCCGAACTCGGTGATCCCCGCGCGCTGGCTCACCAGCTCCAGCCGGTTGCCGAACGGGTCGTCGAAGGCGACGAACTCGCGGACCCGCCGCGACCTGGCCTCGGCGGCCGAGCCGCGGTGCACGCTGATCCCGGATCGCTCCAGCTCGGTCTCGGCGGCGTCGAGCGCGTCCGGGCCGGCCACGGTGAAGCCCGAGGAGATGACCCCGGAGGGTCCCTCGACGAGGGCCAGGCAGTGATGCCGGTGATCGGCGCGCAGGTGGGCGACGCCCACCTCGGTGGGCGTCACCAGCTCGAGGCCGACGATGCCGGTGGCGAAGCGGGTCGCCGCGTCCAGGTCCGCGACACCGGACCTGACGTAGGCGATATCGGTGAGCGTGATCATCGGACCTGCCCAGGGTCAGGAGAAGACGGGGGCCAAGTCGATGTAGATCTGCCAGTCACGCACCAGGTCGCCGTCGAAGACCAGGACGTCGCAGTTCGGCACGGTGACCGACTTGCCGTCCTTGCGCCGGTACTCCACGTCGATCTGCGCGATGACGGTGTCGCCGACCTCGTAGATCTTCTGGATGTGGTGGGTGAGGCCGTCGATCATGGCCCAGAAGCTCTCGACACCCTCTTTCACCGCGGCCCGCCCGATGGCCGGGTCGGCGTTGGCGAAGCGGAACTTCACGTCTGGCGTGAGATGCGCGACGAACTTGCCGGCGTCCATGGCGTCGATGTCGGCGAAGATCGGGGCTACGTCACGGCTCATGGTTCACTCCTTCGTCGGGGTGGGCTCTTGGTTGGCCAGGAAGGTCTCGGGCGGCGGGGCGCCCCACAGGTGCGGGGGGACGTCCCAGTCGTTGGCCACCCAGCAGTCGTCGATCTGGTCGATGTCGGAGAACCACTCGATCCACGAGCCCCACGGATCGGGGTTGTAGTGGAAGAAGTTCGATCCGATGGTGTGCCGGCCCAGGCCCCAGCCCGCCTCGCGGCCCTTGGCGCGCATCCGGTCGGCGCCGATCGCGATCGCGTCGATGGACGGGACCTCGAAGCTGGCGTGGTGGAAACCGCGGTGGGTGCTGGCGATGAACCCGAAGATGTGGTGGTCCCCCGGCCCGGCGTTCAGGAACGTCACCAGGTCGTGGTGGATCGTGTCGCTGACCCGCAGCCCGAGCACCTGGGTGTAGAAGTCGGTCATCCGCTGGGCCTGCGCGGTGAACAGCAGCGAGTGCCCGAGCCGCTGCGGCAGCACGTCGCTGGTCGCGCCGGTCCACTGCGCGACGCCGATCCGCTGCCGGCTGCCGCCCATGTTGACCAGCACCTCGGCGGCTGGCCGGGCCGGCGCCTGGGGTTCGTCGAGCAGCTGCACGGCGGTACCGTCGGGGTCGCGCAGCCAGAGGCCGTCCTCGGTGGCGCCGGCCGGCGGCTCGATGACGGGCGTGCCGGACCGCTCCAGCGCCTCGCGGACCGCGTCCATGCTGCCCGGGCGGAGCGTGAAGGTGACGTGGTGCAGCCGCTTGGCCGGCGCCTGCACCAGCCGCACCTGCTCCTGATCGCGGCCCGGGCACATGGCCACCAGCGACCCGTCCTTCTCGCCGGTCTCCAGGCCGAAATCCTGCAGGAAACCTTCGGCGACGGCCAGGTCCGGCACTTCCAGCGCGTAATGGTGCAGCCCTGAGATCATGACCCTTCCCCTTCGAAGGCAAACTGCATACAGTGAAAACTGCATACAGTTTAGACGGGTTGCCGGCCGTCTGGGAAGGGGCAGTTCACGGTGATTCCGGGAGCGCAGGCGGGACGGGCATCGGGACCAGGACCGGGCGCGGGACCAGCACCGGGCGCCGGACCAGCACCGGGCGCGGGACCAGCACCGGGCGCGGAGGGCGCGCTGCGCGACGAGGTCGCCGGAGCGGCGAACGTGCTGGCCCGGCTGGGGCTGGTCACCGCCTTCGGGCACGTGTCCGCCCGGGCCGGGGAGTCGATGCTGATCACCCCGGCGGCCGACCTGGCCGGCGTCACCGGGGCCGGGCTGATCGAGGTGCCGCTGGCAGCCTCGGCCCGGCCGGGCGGGGCGCTGCCCGCGGGGGGCCCGGCGGAGGCGTGGGCGCATCTCGCCCTGTACCGGGCCCGGCCCGATGCGGCGGCGATCGCCCGGGCCCAGCCGCCCAGCGCGTTCGCCGTGGCGGCCGCGGTCACCATGATGGTCCCGCTGCACGGCCAGGCCGCCTGGCTCGGCGAATCGGTACCCGTGCATGACGACGCCGCGCTGCTCAGGTCGCCCGATCAGGCCGAACGGGCAGCCGGCTGCCTCCCCGCCGGCGAGGCGCTGCTGCTCCGCGGCAACGGGGCCCTCACCCTGGGGGCGGCCCCCGGGCTCGCGGTCGCCAGGATGTGGCTGCTCGCCGCGGCCTGCGACGTCTACCTGGCGGCGCTGGCCGCGTCCGGCGCCAACCCGGTCACTGCGCTGTCCGCCGACGAGGTCGCCTCATGGCGCGCCGTCAGCGGCGAGCTGCTCCCCCGGCTCTGGCAGCACCTGCGGCACCGGAGCGGCGCCGGCGCCTGCGTCAGCGCTGCGCCGGGCGCGGGCGAAGAACAGGGCTAGGGCCAGCCCGGCGATCATCGGCGTCCACCAGCTCCACGGGTTACGCCACTGGACCTGCGAGAAGTACGTGAGCGCCACGGCAGCGCACCCGGTCGGGAGGAGGCGCGACCAGTCTCGCGCGGCGGCGGCGAGCGCCACCGCCAGCGGCGGCCACACGTAGTAAGCCACCATCACCGGCTCGAACGCCGACCGGATCGCCAGCGTCACCGCGGTCCACCAGAGGAGTTCGGTCAGCGCCCCTGCTCCCCACCGCCCGGCCGGCCGGGCCGCCCGCCAGCGGCGCGCCACAACCAGCGCGCAGCCGCAGGCCGCGGCGATGGACAAGATCCGGGCGGGGCCGGCGGCCACCTCGCCGCCGGCCATGTGCGGGGCCAGGTAGATCCACGGGGTGGGGTGGTCGACTGTCGGGTAGTTGGGCTGGCTGGTCACCGCGTGGACGGTCGCCGTCCAGTTGGCCGCGGCCGCGGCGGCCAGCAGCAGCGCGGCCGGGGCGGCCGCCCGGGTAACGTAGCCGGCCAGCCGGCGCGGCTCGACCGCGGCGGCCAGCAGCGGGAACGCCAGCAGCACGAGCGGCTGCACGGCCACCGCCGCCCCGGCCAGCCACGCGGACCGGCTGGTTCTCGCGTCGGCCAGGGCCAGGACGGCGTACAGCAGCAGCCCGGTCGCCACGGCGTCCTCCGGGTGGCCCCAGCGCACGGTGACGTTCCACAGGGCGGCGGCGCCCGCGGCGGCCAGCCAGAAGCGCCTGGGCCTGGTCGTGCCCAGGCGTTCGGCGATCGCGTCGGCGGCGAACAGCGTCACGGCCGAGACGGCCACCTGGTACGGGCCGGCGAACAGCCAGACGCCGGGGTAGGCGCCGTGCGCCCACGGCAGCCCCAGGCGGAGCCCGGTCACGTCGATGACCGCGATGGCCGGGACCAGGATGACGGCCGCTCCCGGGAGCGAGACCAGCTGGGTGGGCGGCGTGTACAGGCCGCCCAGGTTCAGGTGCAGGAGCCGCTGCGCGGCGATCAGCGTCCCCCACAGGTCGTCGGGCAGCGCCCAGGCGGTCTTGCCGTAGAAACGGGGGCCCCAGATGGTGCCCGCCATCCCTGCGGCGGCCATGACGACGGTGGCGAGCAGCGGAAACAGCCTCCTGGCCGGCCACGGCGGTCTCTCGATGGCGGCCACGCCGGTCAGGGCTCCGCTCACGCGTCACGCCGCCGCAGTAGGAGCCCGCCGGCCAGCAGCGCGGCCGCGGCCCAGGCGGCGAGCACGCCGAGGCCGCCCCAGGGGCTGATGGCCAGGCCGCGCAGGCCGATGGTGTCCTGGATGGTGAGCCCGGCACTCATCGGCGCGTACCGCTCGAGGCGGTGGTACCAGACCGGGTCGCCGGACACGACGGAAACGATGATCGGCGAGAGGTAGAGCAGCCCGAGGACGACGCCGATGGCGACGGCGGAGTCCCGCACGGCGGCGGCGATGCCGAGGCTGAGCAGGGCGATCAGCGCGAGGTACAGGACCGAGCCGGCGGCGGCGCGCAGCGTCGGCCCGTCGGCCAGGGACTCCAGCGGGAAGCCGCGCGCGGGGGTGAAGCCGTGGCCGGGCAGGATGACCCGCCCGGCCAGCACCGATCCGCCGACGGCGATGGTCCCGGCGGCCAGCACCAGGCCGGCGACGAGGACCGCCTTGGCGGCCAGCACGGCGGACCGGCGCGGCATCGCCGTTAGCGTGATGCGGATCATGCCGGTGCTGTACTCGCCGCTGATCACCAGCACGGCCAGGATGGCGACGACCGCCTGGCCGAACTCGATCCCGGTGAGGCTCAGCTTGGGGGTGTCCACCGGGCAGGCGATGCCGGACGGGCATTTGACGGCGGCTGTCGCCGCGGCGCTCACGGCCACGGTCAGCACGATGGTGCCGACCAGCAGCCAAGCCGGGCCGGACACGGTGCGGAGTTTAGTCCATTCCGCGTGCAGTGCGTCCCGCATGCCCGTCACTTCCACCCGCCGCACACCGGACAGGCCCGGCCGTCCGGCGGGCAGGGCCTGGCTCATGCGTCCCTCCGGCGGAGCAGGACAACGGCCAGGCTCAGGGCGAGCGCGGCGTAAGCGCACAATACGGCGAGGCCGGCCCACGGCGCCAGCGGGAAGTAGCCGGATGTCGGCGTGTAGACTGCGGTGACCTGCGGATACTGCGGTGCGGCCTGCAGGATGGCGAAGGCGGCGGCCGGGGTGATCCGCAGCAGCCAGTCCGAGGCGCTGGCCGGCAGGACGGAGGCGACGCCCATGATGTACGGCAGGACGATGACCACGATGACCAGGGTGACCGCGGCGGCGCTGCGGCGCAGCACGGTCCCGAGGGCGAGGGCGAGGACGGCGGCGACCGCGAGTAGCGCCGCGGCTCCGGCGATCACGCGCAGCTCGGTCGCCCACGACGCCGGGAACACGTACGTGCCCTTATGGCGGGATAGCTGGGCCCCGAAGATCACGGCGGCAGCGGCGGCCACCAGCCCGGCCACGAAGGTGACCGAGCCGATCACGAGCGCCTTCGCCGCCAGCACCCGGCCCCGCCGCGGGCTCGCGGTCAGGGTGACGCGGATCAGGCCCCGCCGGTACTCGGCGGTGATGAACATCGTCGCGACCACGATCACCGCGATCAGCCCGGCGAAACTGCCCACGAGGTAATTCGTGAGGGTCGCGTCGGGGTCACCTTCGTTGCCGGATCCGGCGATGACCGGCGCGATGTCGCCGGAGCCGGTCACGGTGAACCGGTCGCCGGCCTGATGGTACCCGCCGGTCCCCGACGCGTCGCCGGCTCCGATGTAGTCGCCAGTCCACCTGCCGCCCGGCCACGTGCCCGACCGGCCGACGTGATCAAAGACGGCGGTGGCCTGGCTGGGGAGGCTAGACCCGTTGCTTCCGCCGCCGAAGCCCTGGGAGACCACCGTGTACGCAGGGGAGGTGGCGAACAGTCCCGCCTGGACGGTCGACGACAGGCCGGCCAGGTGTACGGTGCCGACCTGAGTCCAGTGCGTGCCGTCGGCCGAGTCGTAGCCGGTGATCGTGTCGCCAGAGCGGGTCAGCCGCAGCCAGCGGGGGGACGCCGGGGAGACGGCGCCCGGCTGGCCCGCCGTGTCGTTGGTGTAGTTGTCCTGCATACGCACCCCGTGGTCGCCGGTGACCATCATCGCCGCGTACGCCGATCCCTGGCTGGTGCCGTTCTTGATGATGAGCCCGGCTTTGGCCCACGGCACCAGGCCGGGACGCGTGTCGGCCGGACCGTTCGGGCCGGCCTGGAGGTTGGGGTTCGCCGGCGGGAGCAGGCCGGTCAGCGAGGTCACCTGGACGGTGATGCTGCCGTTCCCGGTGAGCGGCTGGCGAACGAAGTAGAAGCTGTCGTCCACCGGCACGCCGCCCGGTCCCACAGGGAAAGCAGCAGCCCCGCAGGCAGAGCCGGTGCGGGTCGGCCCGCCGCTCGAACTACTCGCACTCTGACAGGAGCTGGTGGTGGTGCCGGCGGCGAGCAGCCCGATCCCCGCCGTCACCAGGGCGGCGACGACCGTGCCGATGACCCAGCCGCGCACGGTCCTGAACTTGGTCCACTCCGCGCGCAGGAGCTGCGCGAAGCCGTCTCGCCCGGCCTGCTCGCCCGTCCGGTACGGCGTAACCGTGCCGGCGGTCATCGCGCCGCCTCCTCAGTGCTGGCCCGGGAATCAGTGCTGGCCCGGGAATCAGTGCTGGCCCGGGAATCAGTGCTGGCCCGGGAATCAGTGCTGGCCCCGGCAGCCGCGGCGGCACGGAACTCGACCGCGTCCCTGGTGAGCTCCATATAGGCCTCCTCTAGCGTCGCGTGGTGCGCCGACACCTCCGAGAACGGCACCCCGCTCTCGCCGAGCAGCGTCACGATCTTCTCGGCGGCCAGCCCGGAGACGATGAGCGTGTCCCGGTCGGTGGCGGCGACGATGGCCCCCGCGTGCGCCAGCACCGTCATCGCCTCCGACCGTGCCGCAGTGCGGACCGTGACCCGGCCGCCGGATGCGGTGGCGATCAGCTCCGCCACGCTGGTGTCGGCGATGACGTGCCCGCGGCCGACCACCACCAGGTGATGCGCGGTGTCCTGCAGTTCGCTCATCAGGTGGCTGGACACCAGCACCGCGCGGCCCTGCGCGGCCAGCCCCCGCAGGAACCCGCGCATCCACACGATGCCCTCGGGATCCATGCCGTTGAACGGCTCGTCCATCATCAGCACCGGCGGATCGCCCAGCAGCGCCGCGGCGATCCCCAGCCGCTGGCGCATGCCCAGGGAGAAGCCGCCCGCCTTGCGCCGCACCGCCGCCGAAAGACCCGCCTGCTCGATCACCTCATCGACCCGCTTGACGCCGAGTCCTTGCGAGTGGGCCAGCCACAGCAGGTGGTTACGGGCGCTGCGGCTGGGCTGCAGCGCGGACGCATCCAGCAGCGACCCGACCTGGCTCAGCGGATGCCGCAGGCTCTTATAGGGCCGGCCGCCGACCAGCGCGCTGCCCTCATCGGCCGCATCCAGGCCGAGGACCACCCGCATCGTGGTGGACTTCCCGGCGCCGTTCGGCCCGACAAAGCCGGTCACCTGCCCTGGCCCGACCGTGAAGGACATCCCGTCCAGCGCCAGGGTCGGCCCGAACCGCTTGCGCAGGCCGCTGACTTCGATGGTTGCTTCCATACCAGGTAACGCTAGGGAACGGTACCCGGGACGGTCATCACGCCGGGGAGCGGTCTTCGCCGTCGCTGGCGCGAGGGACATCCGCGGCGCATCCCTCGCAGGAGGGAGGGCGGTATCCCCGGCCGGGGTGACGCCACGCCCGGGGCCGGGCGGCGACAATGATGTACATGGGCGCGGCAGGTGACCGGGGCGGCGGATGGCCGGAAAGGGGCCGGCGGTTCGCCGCGTCTGGTCGCGCGCCCGCCGTCGCCGGGGCCCTGCTCGGCCTGGCGGCGATGACCGAGGCGATCACGCGGGGCGCCGGCGCCGCGATGAGCGTGGCCAGCCTGGCCGGCGTGTCCGCGCTCGCGCTGTTCACCACGGTGCCGCTGGCTTTCCTCGGGCCGGTCGCGGCGGCCGTGGCTATCTGCGCGGCGAGCGTGCTTTCGGTCACGGCCTTCCAGACGCTGACGGCGGCGGGCCTGATCGCGCAGCTGATCGTCGTGTACCGGCTCGGCCGCAGCGGCGCGGCCTGGAGCAGTAGCCGGCGAACCGAGGCCTCCTGGGGGGCGGCCCAGTTCCTGGCGCCGGCCCTGGCCGTGCCGTTCCTGGTGTTCGCGCTGGCCGACAACGGGCGCGCGAGCTCCGAGGAACACGTCCTGGTCGTGCTGCTGGCCGTGCTGGCCCCGGCAGCGGCCCTGACCGGGATCGCGCAGCGGGCGCGCAGCGAGGCGCTGGTGCACAGCCACGCCCGGCAGGTCATCGCCGGCACCCTGGTCGAGCACACGGCTCGCGGGGAACGGGCACGGATCGCCCGTGAGCTGCACGACGTGGTCGCGCACCACATATCGATGATCGCGGTGCAGGCGGAGACCGCCCGGCTGGCCACCCCGGGGATGCCCGCCGCGGGCGCGCAGCGGCTACTGGAGATCGGCGACACCGCGCGGGCCGGCCTGACCGAAATGCGGCGGCTGCTCGGCGTGCTCCGCGAGGACGCGCAGGCCGCCGGCCCCGGCCTACACGATGCCGACCGCCGTCCCCAGCCAGGTCTGCAGCAGCTCAACGAGCTGCTCGACGAGGCCAGGGATGCGTCAGGCGCAGGCACCAGGCTCATCGTCTCCGGGCCCCCGGCCACCCTCGATCCCGGTGTCGAGCTGGCCGCCTACCGCATCATCCAGGAAGCGCTCACCAACGCCCGGCGGCACGCGCCGGGCGCCGCGGTCGACGTGGAGCTGCACTTCGCGGACGACGCCCTGCGGCTGCGCATCCGCGACAACGGCCCAGGCCCGCCCGCGCCGCAGCCGGCCGCCGCCGGCGGGCACGGGCTGCCCGGGATGCGCGAGCGTGCCGCGGCGGCCGGCGGCGAGTTGCGCACCGGCGCCGCTCCCGGCGGCGGCTTCCTGATCGAGGCCACGCTGCCCGCCAAGGCGGAGTTGACGAGTTGAGCAATGCTCCCCCGGCGGTCCGGATCATCGTCGCCGACGACCACCACGTGGTCCGCACCGGCTTCGCCGCGCTGCTCGACACCCAGCCGGACTTCACCGTCGTCGGCACGGCCTGCGACGGGGCCGAGGCGGTACGGATCTGCCGTGAGCTGTCCCCCGACGTCGTCCTGATGGATGTGCGCATGCCCGTCATGGACGGCATCGAGGCCACCAGGCAGCTCGCCGGATCCGGACCGGACGGCCCGCGCATCCTGATCCTGACCACCTTCGACCTGGATGCCTACGTCTACGACGCGCTATGCGCCGGCGCCAGCGGATTCCTGCTCAAGGACGTGACCGCCGAGCGGCTGTTCGAGGGCGTACGGGTCGTCGCGGCCGGCGAGGCGCTGCTCGCGCCCGCCGTCACCCGGCGCCTGATCAGCGAGTTCACCCGGCTGCGCCCGAGGCCCGACGCCCTGCCTTCGGGCGCCCTCGCTGCTCTCACCCCGCGCGAGACTCAGGTCCTGCGGCTCGTCGCGGAGGGCCTGTCGAACCCGGAGATAGCCGCCCGCCTGGTCGTCACCGAGGAGACCGTGAAGACGCACGTCAGCCACGTGCTGAGCAAGCTCGGGCTGCGGGACCGGACGCAGGCCGTGGTCACCGCCTACGAGACGGGCCTGGTCGTGCCCCGGTCGAAAGAGGCGGACTAGGCCGAACGGGCGGGGTGCGGCGCGGGAACTGGCCGCGGTCGTCGGGCTCGCGCCAGACTGGCTCTACTACCATCTGCGCCACCTCGAGCGAGCCCGCCTCATCGAGGTGGGTGAGTACCGTTCGCTCCCGGGCGGCAAGGTCGAGCGGGTCTACCGGCGGGTGGAAGGGGTATATCGGAGGCCCGCCCGGGGCACATCAAAGGTCACTGCGAGGACAAACGCGAGGTCCATGGCCTGTGGTATGCGGATGCGCCTGTGCGGAGCAGGACCCGGGAGTCGCGCCACGATGCTCGTGGCCGGTGACGAGCAGGACACGGCAGTGTCCGGGAATGGCCGTGATTGCCGTCTTCCCGTCGAGCGGTACCGGGGGCACGCTTGGAGCCGGTCATGTCCGTGATGGGCGGGAAGGATGCGATGGAGCCCGGTTTCGCTGCTTCGGAGATCGACACGAGCAAACCGCACCCGGCGCGGATGTATGACGCTACCTTGGCGGTAAGGACAACTATCCCACTGACCGGGAAGCCGTCCGGCAGATCCTGCGTGCCTTTCCCGAGGTCCGCGCCATAGCGCAGGCGAACCGGGCGTTCATGCAGCGGGCGGTGCAGTTCCTGGCCGGTGAGGCGGGGATAGGGCAGTTCGTCGACATCGGCACCGGCATCCCCTCGGCGGGCAACGTGCACGAGGTGGCCGGGCAGGTCGCGCCGGGTGCCCGCGTGGTGTACGTGGACAACGACCATTGCAAGTCGGGTTGTGCGCACGCATGCTAGGCAGGCGGGCTGCCTGAGGCGAACACGGGGCGCCGGTAAGAAACATGTCACCAGGTGCAAACGATGGGGCCGGCAAGCGGGTTATGAACCCGCCGGGGCCGGCACAGCAGAGCCGGGCATGGTAGTGCCAGGCTGGATGCGGTGAGTTCTGGGTGTCTGGGCATGGCAGCTGTCCTGGTGGGCCGTGCCTTCTGCGGTTTTCCCGGTGTTCTCTTATCGCGGTGGCCGCTGCGGGCCTGCTGTTACCGGAGGGCCGCCCGCAGGACACTGAACACGGCGTTCGGGGCTTCCGTGGCGATCGCGAGCACCGTCAGCCGCCGCGGGTGGCGCAGGCGCCACGGCACGCCGATGACCATCCACGCGACCGGGGAAACAAGTTCGGACCGGCGGAAGTACCGCGATAGCCGGCGGGCTGCGGGTGTTTCCGTCCCGGCGGTAGCCGGGGCCTGTGTGCCAGGCTTGCGCATCAGGTCAGTTTGCTGCCGGATGTTCTCTTGCACCTCGGCCGAGGTCGGCGCTTCCGTGCCAAGGCCCCAGGCCACCAGCCCGAAGCCAGCAGCGCCTGCCCACTCTGCCAGGGCCCGCTGACGGCGTCCGGAGGCCCAGTGCCCGGCCCCGGCGGCGGCCTGGGTAACAACGGGGGCGACAGCGGACACCCATCCGAGCGTCCGCGAGGGCCTGCCCCCGTCCAGAAGGAGCATAAGGGTCCACCGGTAGGGCGACGGGGCCTTGCTGTCATCACTAGCCATCCCGTCATTGTCGCCCTGGCGGCGCGTGTGTGCCAATGCGCGCCGCAGGCGCGAGGCCCGTTCACCTGCATAAGGTCGCGAGTCTGAGGAGCGGAAGAAAGCGCCCCGTGACCGGGGGGCAGTCACGGGGCGGTTTGGCTGTGCTTGGATGCCCTGCTCTTGGCTCAGCGGGGCAGTCGCCGAGCGAGCTAGAGGCGCTGTATCCCGTCGCGTACGTGCTCCAAGACGTTCTAGCCGTTGCAAGTTGGGTTGTGCACACGCATACCGGGCTGATCCGCTGAAGTGATCACGGAGCTGATAGTGCCGGTCAGGCGAGGCCCGGCATCAGCCTTGCCGACCGTCCCTGAACGCATGACACTGGTGCGTGAGCCGGAAGGAAGCGTGGCAGACCCGAAACGGTCGCGCCAAAGTTCTTACGGAGCCGCGCCCATTCTAAAACTGATGGACATCGTTGACAGCCGGAGATCCCTGAGCATTAGGAGAATGCTTCGTTGTATCGTTGCAGCGTGTTTCATGTCCGAGTTGACCTCGGCTATTCACACCAAGGTCAAGAGTTCTCTGATCATACGGCTGAACTGCGGAAACACCCTCAAGTCGCCCGGGGAGCCCGCACCCTTTGGGTGCAGGTCACATCAAGCGTTTCCGCAGGTCATCCGTAGTACACGGTCAAGATCGTGACGAATCGAGGTTGACGGAAGGATCACCATTATGCGTATGAGGACCGCAGCCGACCTCGCCGCCAAGTGGCGTGCCGAAGCCGCCGCGTACCGCGCCGAAGCCCAAGCTAATGAAGCCGCCCCCGGAGATACCGTCACTAACCGGCTCGGCACGCACATCGATTCAGCAATAAACCAGGTACGCGCCGAACAGCTCGACACGTGCGCTGCAGAGCTAGAGGCTGAGCTCGGCCATGAAGGAACCGCAACCGATGCCTGACCCGTGCTGACCTGGCGAAAATTAACGATTACTTGCTTGGCCCGTCAGTCCCCAAGGGCACGGCAGACCAGGCGCGGCGGTTTTGCCAGGAGTTCCGGGAACTCTTCTTATAGTACGCAGAATTCATTACCCCATGAGTCCAGAAGCACCCAGAAGTCAAACCCGCGTTCTTGCTGGTGATCCCATCGAACGGCACCGAGTGCTTCGAGTCGTTCGACTTCAGCTTCTACGTTATCTGTTTCCAGATCAATGTGCATTCGTTCTTTCGATATCTTGCGGTCGCCGGTTTTCTGAAGCAGGATTCTGATTTCCGAGTCGGGCAGGCGAATGCGGCGATAGATCTCGCGGCTTGTTTCCGATGTCTCTTCCTCGACACCATCAATCGCTGCTGTCCAGAACGCGACACCTTGGTCAAGGCCGGAAACGTCAATAACGAATTGACAGACACGGCTGCGATGCGTTGCCAACCCTTTCCTTTCGCGATATGAGCGGACGTATAGACAAAACGTGTATCTACCGGGTTTCGGTTTCGCTGAGCATCCAGTCTAGATACTCAGGGTTGCCGTCTTCTATCGGGCGGGTAGATATTCCCGGAACGTCGTACGGGTGCTGCGATTTCACTCGCGCGACTATCTCGGCAACACGTGACTTGCGGGTGTGCAGCGACGCGCGCCCCTCTGTCCGTTCGTAAACCTCGCCTTTCCAGCGATATACAGAACGAACGGGGGTAAAATTATGCGCGCTAGCGCACAGCCCATCGCTAACCAGTTGTCGGGTAATCTCTAGCAGCCATTCGGGGTCAGGCGCTGTAATGACGACTTCACATAGCTCGCTCATTAAACGTTGATTCCCTCGTGATCCTTATTCAGCCGCTCGATGACTGCTTCGGCGGCTTCGCGCGTCTTTGCCATTGACCCCCACCCTGTCATAATCCGATCATCGTATCCGAGTCCGACCCATCTCCCAGCCATGTGGAGCCCGTGCGGGTGGATGGCAAAATACATTGTGCCCTTGGCGCGTACTGACCCCTCATGGGCCGCATACCACCCCATGAGTATTTCGTTATCCCATAGCCGCAGCTCACCAGTCCAATGGTAACCGCCTTCTTCGGTACTCAGGCCGTGCGTGGTGGTGGCTACTTTAATAAGGTCACCCGACTGCTCGCATTCGACTTGCTGAGTGGCGATCTTCTCCGCGCCGTCGCGGAAGGTCTGCCATGAAGCCCACCATTCGCCTGAGAGGTCAATCGTATGGGATGGCATTCCCGTTACCTCGCTAACGCTAATTTCAGACGTGATTTGGTGAGTCTCGCCGGCGGACACGGTATCTGGTTCGGAAGGTGGTTCCGGGGTGCTTCCGGTATAGGGAGAGAACAGGCTCTCGACTGACCAGCCGGGGAACATGGCTTCAAGCATCCGGCAAGCATCCGGATACGGGTGTCCGTTGACAAGCTCGCCGCGCAGCCACCGGTAGTACTGGGCACGTCCGGGCCACCTGCTGACCAGGTGGTCATCGACGCCGCGAGCGACGCGGTCCCACTCGCGGCAGAAGCTCTCGTAGGTCAGGTGACGCTCCCTGATCAGGGTCTTGAGCGCTGACTCCTGGGTGTCCACCGGACGCCTCACCTCCTGCTGCCGACTACGACCCAGGCTAGCGCAGATGAGACCCAGAAGAGACAGAATGATCTCCAGACGGTGGCGACTGAGACACTCACGGTGTCGAGATGCGCACAAGGGCGCTGGCACGCTGTGTGACATGAGCACGTCAGCTATTCCCGCATCGGATGACAGGGACCTTATGGTCCGTGCCGAGGATGATGCATGCCGTGAAATCGCGAAGGAGCTGGAACAGCAGCATCCCCGGTGGATCGTCATATTCGGGACCTTCACCAGGGAGTTTGTCTGCCTCCCCCTCTTTGCGGCACCTCCGGGATTGAGGGTCGTGGCGATATACCCCAAAGCGGCAGCAGAGCGGATGTCGAGCGTGGAGCGGCTCTGCAGAGTCCGGGAAAGCCTGTCTAAATGGAATGCCGAAGAAAGGACCGGCGAGGCGTGATTACTAGTCACAAGACCATTCTCACCGGATCGCCCGACGATCTCCAGCGGACGGTGGAAAGGCTTTCACTCGATCAAGAACCTCATGAGTATCAAGCGGGCGCGCGATTGCGTGAGCTAGCGGTTGCGCTGGCAATGCAAGATGGTTTCAACGTGTCCGTGATCTCTTACGAGGACGGCTCGCAAGAGCTAGAAGTCGGCCTGACAGATCACCCTGGTTGCGACCCGATAGTGATCTGCCGCGACCAGCACGGCGAGCGGTACCAACTGTCATGGGACCTCTGGCTTCCCATTAAAGATCAGCCTGGTATTGAGCCGGTCGTTAATCTGATCGGCGCTGCGCTGAATGCAACCCGGCCTGCCCTGACGGGAAATACAGCCATGGGAGCTAAAACCTGAATGACTCCGGCCCGCGCCGGGCGGAGGGTCGCGGCACGGGCCGGTTCCAGGACAACTGAAAAGCGTCTCGGCTCGCGTCCCCCCGATTTCCGTTAGCGCGAGCCGAGACCATAAGCCCCGGCCCGTGCGGGACTGGATACGGCACGGGCCGGGCCTTAAAGAGCGAACAGGATAACTGAATAAAGCCGGGCAGCCCCGCAGCACACTGGAATGGGCCGGGGCTGCCCGGGCGGCGACGGTCGGCGAGCTGGCGGCCGCGGTCGGGCGCCCCAAGAGCACGGTGGCCCACCACGTGAGCGTGCTGGTGGACGCGGGGATGCTCAAGGTGGTGCGGACGCGGCGGGTCCGGGCGATCGACGAGCGGTTCTACGGCCCGACCGCGCGGATCTTCTACGTCGGCGTCGTCCGGCCGGAGCAGGCGCGGATCCTGTCCAACTACCTGTCCGTGGCCGCCACCGAGTCCGGCCCGCCGCACCAGGCCGACGACCTGCGGGCCATCATCCGGCACGCCCGGATCCCGCGGGAGCGCGCCGCGGAGTTCTGGGAGCGCGTCTTCCAGCTCACCCACGAGTTCATGCGGCTGCCCCGGTCCGGGGACACCGTCTACGGGTTCGTCGCGGGGCTCTACCCGACCGAGTACCCGACCCTGCCGGATCAGGAGCCGAGGTAGCGCAGGACGGCCAGGACCCGGCGGTTGTCGGTCTGGTAGGCGGGCAGGCCCAGCTTGCCGAAGATGCTGGCCACGTGCTTCTCGACCGTGCCGAGGGTGAGGAACAGGGCGGAAGCCACGCCGGCGTTGGACCGTCCCTCGGCCATCAGCGCGAGCACGTCCCGCTCGCGGGGGGTGAGCGGGTCCAGGTCCCCGGCGTGCCTGCTGGCCGCGAGGAGCTGGCTGACCACCTCGCGGTCCAGCGCGGTGCCGCCCGCGGCGACCCGGCCGACCGCGTCGGTGAACTCGGCCACGTCGGCGACCCAGTCCTTGAGCAGGTAGCCCACGCCGGCCGGGCTGCCGTGCAGCAGCTGGGCCGCGTACCTGGTCTCGATGTACTGGGAGAGCACAAGGACCGCGGTGCCCGGGTGGGTCCGGCGCAGCTCGAGCGCGGCGCGCAGGCCCTCGTCGGTGAACGTCGGCGGCATCCTGATGTCGGCGACCACCACGTCGGGCCGCTGGCTCGCCACCGCGGCCAGCAGCGCCTCCCCGTCGGCCACCGCCGCGCACACCTGGTGGCCCTCGTCCTCCAGCAGCCGGACCAGCCCGGCCCGGAACAGCGCGGCGTCCTCGGCGATCACGATGCGCATCAGCGGTGCCCGGCGCGCAGCGGAAGCTCGACGGTGATCTTGGTCGGCCCGCCGGGCGGGCTGGCGATGGCCAGGCGGCCATCCACCACGGCGACCCGCTGGGCGAGGCCGGACAGGCCGCTGCCCCGGGAGGGGTCTGCCCCGCCGAGGCCGTCATCGGTTATCTGGAGGGCGAGAAGCCCGGCCCGTTCGGTAATAAAGATTGCTATATTTTTCGCTTTACTGTGCTTGGCCGCGTTGGCCAGCAGTTCCGCGGCGCAGAAGTAGGCGATCGTCTCGATCGCCGGGGCCGGCCGGACCGGCACGCTCACGGCCAGTTCGGCCGGGATGGCGCTGGTCGCGGCCAGGCTGGCGAGCGCGTCGGCGAGCCCGCTGTCCAGCACCGGCGGGTGGATGCCGCGGGCCAGCTCGCGCAGCTCGGCCAGGGCGTCCTTGGCGTTGCCGTGCGCGGCGCCGACCAGCTCACGGGCGGCCGCGAGGTCAGGGACCGCGCCCGCCTCGCCGAGCTTCTTCCGGGCCATGCCCAGGTTCATGGCCAGGGTGGCCAGCCGGATCTGCGCGCCGTCGTGCAGGTCGCGCTCCAGCCGCCGGAGCCGGGCGGCGGCGTCATCGACCGCCAGCGCCCGGGTCTGCTCCAGGTCCTGCAGCCGCTGGGTGAGGCGGCCCGGGCCGAGCAGGCTCCGGATGAGCCAGCGGTCGGCGGCCACCACGCCCCTGGTCACCCACGGGGCGGCCAGCAGCATGCCCACCCCGGCGCCGAACGCGGCGAACGTGCCGGGGAAGGTCGCGACCCGGAAGTGGCCCGGGCCGGTCCAGTCGAACGGCGTGATCACCGTGACCGGGTTCAGCCGCACGCCCGGGGAGTGATTGCGGAACGACAGCCACCAGAACGGGTAGGTCAGGTTGACGATCCCGGCCACCCAGAAGACGCCGACGACATACCACTGCACCGCTCCGGCCGGGAGCTTGAGCATCAGGTAGGCCATCGCCCGCCAGCCCGGGCCGTCGCCGAGCCGGGTGCGTGGCGGGGGCGGCGCTGCTATGTGCTCGCCGAGCAGCTTGCCTGCCGCCTGGCGGACGGCCGCGGCCAGCGCGCGGGTGGCGCCGGTGGCCACCATCAGCGCCGCGGTGAGGATGACGACGACGACGGCGGTCAGCACGGCCAGCCACGACGGGTTGCCATCCGCCATCCAGGGCGGGCCGGCCGCCTGCGCGAGCCACATCGTGACGGCGAAGCCGATGACGGGAAGGGGGAAGCTGAGCGGCAGCCCGAGGGCGCAGAACACGATCTCGCTGCGGGCGCGCCCGGTGAACGGCGCGCGGACCGCTGCGGCTGTGACGGCGGCGGCTCCGGCCGCTGGGCCGGTCATGGATCCAACTTAGGCGTCGCGGCGGGTGAGCAGCCAGCCGCCGACGGCGAGCAGGGCGACGGCGTAGGCGGCGATGAGGCCGAGCCCGGCCCACGGCGAGAGGCTGAATCCCTGAAGCGGTATGGTCGCGCCGAGCGAGTTGGCGTAGATGAGCTCGGGGAGGAATTTCCCGGCCGGGGTGGCCGCGAGCCCGGCCAGCGGCGCGACGAACACCAGGCCGACCAGGGCGGTGATGGCGGCGGCGGCGTGCCGGACGATCACGCCGAGGGCCAGCCCGATCAGCCCGATCAGGCACAGGTAGGCGCCGGACAGGGCGACCGCCCGCAGCACGTCGGGCTGGCTGAGCGCGGGGCGGGGCACGCCGCCATGGACGAACGCGGCGCCCGCCAGGAAGCCGGCGAAGGTGACCAGCTCGCCGGCGGCCAGCGCGGTCAGGCCGAACACCGTTGCCTTGGCCGTCAGCACCAGCGGGCGCCTGGGGATCGCGGCCAGCGTGGCCCTGATCGTCCCGGAGGAGTACTCGCTCGTCATCACCAGCACGCCGAGCACCGCGAACAGCACCGACCCGAGGGCCCCGCCGACCAGGATGTTGCTGGTCACGTCGCCGCGCGGGTTCCTGGTGTTGAAGCCCGCGGCAATGCCGATGCCGATCATGCCGGCCAGCGCGAACAGCAGGGTCCAGCGCACCGAGCGCAGGGTGCGGAGCTTGATCCACTCCATCCGGGCGACGTGCCGGAATCTGTAGTGCGTCGTCATTAGTTGCTCCCTGCGGCGCGGAACTCGGCGCTGCCTGAGGTGAGTGCGAGGAACGCGTCCTCGAGGGATGTGTTCCTGGCGGAGAGTTCGGCCACCGTGGTGTCGGCCAGCAGCCGGCCGGCCCCGATGACGATGAGGCGCTCGGCGGTCAGCGCCATCTCGGCGATCAGGTGGCTGGAGACGAACACGGTCCTGCCCTCGGCGGCCAGCGACTTCATCAGGTTCCTGATCCAGCGGATCCCCTCCGGGTCCAGGCCGTTGACCGGCTCGTCGAAGATGAGGATGGGCGGGTCGCCGAGCAGCGCGGCGGCGATGCCCAGTCGCTGGGCCATGCCCAGGGAGAGCTGGCCTGCCTTGCGGCTGGCCGCGGTCTGCAGGCCGACCAGGTGGAGCACCTCGTCCACCCGGGTTGCCGGGATGGCGTTGCTGGCGGCCAGCGCGGTCAGGTGCGCCCTGGCGCTGCGGCCCGGGTGGAAGGCCTTGGCCTCGAGCAGCGCGCCGACCTCGCGGAGCGGGAACGGCAGGTCGTGGTAGCCGCGGCCGGCGATCTTGACCGTGCCGCCGTGGTCGGCCGCGTCCAGGCCCAGGATCAGGCGCATGGTGGTGGACTTGCCGGACCCGTTCGGCCCGAGGAAGCCGGTGACGACGCCGGGGCGGACGTCGAAGCTCAGCTGATCGACCGCCGTTATCTGGCCGTAGTTGGTCAGGCCGTGGGCCTCGATCACCGGGAACCTCCTCGCTGGCTGAGCTGCTCGCTTCAGCTTGCCGAACCCGGGGCGCCGGGCGGAACGCGGGAAACGCCCGTCTTGACCCTGGGGTTTTCCCCGGGGGCCGGTTCCTGACGCCATGAAACCCGGAACTCATGGCATTCGAACGCCATGAATCTGGGTTTCACGCTCTCTCCAGGCGACTCCGCCGCGAACGGGAGAGGTGGCGGGATTGTCGGTGGGGGGCGGTACGGTCCGGGACATGGCTAACTTCGCGGTGAGGCTGGTGCACGGGCCGAACTGGGATCCGCTGCGCCCGATCCGGGGGCAGGACGGGTGGGATGAGCACGCGGCGTTCATGGACGGGCTGGTCGATGACGGGTTCATCATCCTGGGCGGCCCGGTCGGCGACGGGGAGCAGACGCTGCACGCGGTCGAGGCGGCCGACGAGGACGAGGGCAGGACGCGGCTGGGCCTGGATCCGTGGGCTTCGGCCGGACTGCTCCGGGTCGGCCCGGTAGAGCCCTGGGCGTTCTGGCTCGACGGCCGGTCCTGACCGGCGCGCCGGGCCGCGCGCCGCTTAGGCGGCGCAGGAAAGGCGGGCCTGCCGGGCGCCGGGGAGGCACGCCGGCTCGGCGCGGACGACGCCGGACGTACGGGCGACCGCCGCGCGGGCCCAGCGCATCCGCGGCACCGCGGTCTCCGGGTGCTCGCCGTAGGCCTGCGCGACCCGCGCCGCGCAGCCCCGGATGCCGAACGCCGCGACCGCCGCCGCGATGGCCTGGTGCACCTGGGCCGGGCTGGGCTCGTCGGAGCGCTGCAGCGGCGAGGCGAACAGCGCGTCGGCCCGGGCGGAGCTGATGGTGAGGTCGTAAGTCGCTGACCGCATCTTGGGCCTCCTTGACTGAGGACACTTCCGGTATACGCCTTGGGTCTGACATTTCCGGTGCCCGGAAGCCGGCCCTGACGGATCCTCGCGCTACCGGCCGCCGGACCCTGCTGCTACGCTGCCAGGATGGAGGTGCGCGCGGCATGATCGACTACATCGGGGCGGCCGTGCTGTTCATCTTCATCGTGGCGGTGCTGGTGATGCTCTGGAGACGCGAGCACCGCTAGGTCCCGCCGGCTGACGATGCCGTGTCAAGATCGGGTCATGACGAGCCCAGACGATGGCAGCCCAGACGATGGCAGCACTGATGATGGCCGGGTCATCGAGGCCAACGGCATCTCTCTCTACGTCGAGGACCACGGCGACGGCGTCCCGGTCCTGCTGCTGCACGGCTGGCCGGATTCGGCCCGGCTGTGGCGGCATCAGGTGCCGGCCCTGACGGCGGGCGGGTACCGGGTCATCACGCCGGACATGCGCGGCTTCGGGCGCTCGGAGCGCCCGGCCGAGGTCCGCTCCTACGGGCTGCGGAACGTAGTCGGCGACGTCCGCGCGCTGCTTGACGGGCTCGGCGTGCAGGCGGCGCACGTAGTCGGGCACGACTGGGGCGCGGCGGTGGCCTGGCTCACCGCCATCCTCTGCCCGGACCGCGTCCGCACGCTTACCGCGATCTCGGTGCCGCACCCGCTCGCGCCGCCCACCGTGCGGCAGTACGAGATGGCCTGGTATCAGCTCTTCTTCCAGTTCTACGGGGTCGCGGAGGCGACCATCCAGCACGACGACTGGGCCTGGCTGCGCACGTTCAGCCGCGGTGCCGGGGACCTCGACCAGGCCATCGCGGACCTGTCCCGGCCAGGAGCGCTGACCGCGTCGCTGAACTGGTACCGGGCGAACCTCGCACCGCGCATGCCCGGGCCCGCGCCTGCGCTGCCGCCGGTCACCGCGCCCACCCTGGCCATCTGGTCGACCGGGGACCATTATCTCGACGGCGAGCGGGTGCGGAAATCGGCAGCATTCGTCCAGGGGCCGTGGCGTTACGAGGAAATTCAGGGGGCGAGTCACTGGATCCCGCTTGACGCACCAGAAAAGCTCAGCGAACTGCTGCTCGACTGGCTGCGCCAGACATAGATCGTATGCCTCCTGGCGCCGCGGATGACGCCAGAAGACACACGATCCGGTTCGACACACGGCCTGCTAGGTTACGCGGGCGTTATCAGGGCGGGCGGGTCGGCCACCGGCTGGCACAGGACGAGCAGGACATCGTCGGTCAGTTCGCCGCCCGCGTGCTCGATCAGCAGCCTGGCCACCCGCTTGACCGCGCCGTCCAGATGGGGCAGGGCCAGGTCGGGCAGAGTGAGGTCGGGCGGGGCCAGGTCGGGCAGCGCCAGGGCCGCCGCCACGCGATCGCCGAGGTCAAAGAAGCGGCCGGCCCGGTCCCTGGTCTCGACCAGGCCGTCGGTGTAGAAAAGCAGCCGGTCGCCGGGTTTCAGCGCGATGTCCTGCCGGACCGGGCGCGGGTGCAGGCCGAGCGGCGGCGAGAACCCGTCCGGGGTCATGATCTGCAGGCCGCAGGCGGCGGCCTCTAGCTTGGCCGGCGGATGATGCCCGCAGTTGACGATGCGCACTTCTCCGGCCGCGAATTCGGCCAGGATAACCGTGACGAAATCCTCGACTTCCATATCCCGTGACAGCCTGGCGTCCATCTTCTCAGCCAGTCCGACCAGGTCAGCCTCGCCGAATGCCAGCTCGCGGAAGACGGCCAGGACGGCGGCGCACCGGCCGACCGCGTCCAGCCCTTTGCCCTTTACATCGCCGATGATGAAGCGCGGCCCGAATTGCGTCATCGTGATGTCATAAAGATCACCGCCGACCAGGGCGGCGGCGCTGGCCGACTGATAGTGCGAGGCGAATGCGACGCCGCCGAGTTCGGCCGGCAGCGGGCGCAGGATCGCGTGCTGGACTCTTTCGCTGATCTTGATGAGCGCGCCTTCCCGGCGGCTGCGGATCACCGCGGCGAGCACGGCCAGTGCCCCGGCCACGGCGACCATGCCGATGCGATATCCCTCCATCGCGGTGCGAATCGTGCCGGTCAGCGCGGCCACGATGGCGCACAGGGCCAGCGCATAGCCCGCGACCAGTGCGGTCATCCGGCCATTGCACCGCGCGCAGGCCAGCAGCGGGCCGACCGCGAGGAGGCCGGTCAGGTTGAAACTCGGCCCCACCGCAATCACGGCAACAGCAATAGCGGCGTCCAGTACGAGGGCGATCATGATCCAGACGGGTTGCTGACTCATGGCCCTCGTCGCACGCCGCAGTAGTAGGCGCATGCGTCCCCATCCGAGCTACCGGTGCGATGAAATACAACCTACTTGACCGGTGCGCGGGTTGCCGCATTTACCATGGCGGGCAAAGCGGCGTGTCCGGGGCACGCACGGCCGCCCGTTCGGGATAAAAAAATGATTTTGCCTAACGAACGGCGGTGCTCGTGCAATTTCATGTTTCCGTCGTCGCGGGGGAATGCGCACGGGTACGGCGCGATGACTTCCGGCCGGCCGGGCCGTCTGTACCGGGAGAAACCTGCAGGAGGCCCAGGAGGGCCCAGAAGGAGGACACTGATGAGCAAGATCGTAGCCGGGATCACCACCTCGGTGGACGGGTACATCACCGGACCTGACGACGGCCCGGGGTGCGGCCTGGGCGTGGGCGGCGAGCGGCTGCACTACTGGGTGTTCGGCGGGCCGTGGAGCTACGAATCGCCCGGCCGGGGCGAGGCCACCGGCGAGGATCAGGCGTACCTCGAGGAGACGATGGGGGACAACGGCGCCGTCATCGCCGGGCGCGGCACCTACGAGGCGGCCGGGCACTGGGGCGACGCCAACCCGTGGGGACTGCCGTTCTTCATCGTCACCCACCGGCCCGCCGAGCAGCCGGACGGCGGCGAGTTCACCTTCGCCGGCAGCCTCGAGGAGGCGGTCGAGCGGGCCCGGGCCGCGGCCGGGGACAAGCAGGTGCACCTGATGGGCGGCGCGGACCTCATCCGCCAGGCGCTGGCCGCGGGCTACGTCGACGAGCTGACCGTCATCGTCGCGCCGGTGGTGCTCGGCGCGGGGAAGCGGCTCTTCGACGGGTTCATGCAGTCGCTCGACCTGGAGCACCTCGGGGTCCGCCAGTCCCGCTACGCCACGTTCATCCACTACCGGGTGAAGCGATGACTTAAGCCGCCGACCTTGGCGTTACACGGGGCGGGCGCCGAAGCTGGTGACGACCGTGGCGGCGACCCGCACGGCGAACCTCGCGGCGTCTACCAGGTCCGCGGCGGGGCTGCTGGCCAGCCACCTGCTCATGAAGGCGCCGCAGAAGGCGTCGCCTGCGCCGGTGGTGTCGGTGGCCCGCGCCAGGGGCGCGGCGATCAGGACCGGGGCCTCGCCGGGGGTGGCCAGCACGCAGCCCGCGCCACCGAGTTTCACCACCACGGCACCGTAATGCCTGGTCAGGCGGGCGGCCATGGCGAGCGGATCGGATTCGCCGGTGAGCACGGCGGCCTCGTCGCGGTTGGGGAAGCAGACGGCGGCGCCTTCGGTCCAGCGCAGGAACGCAGCCGGTTCCATCCGGGCCAGGAAGGCGGCCGAACCCGGGTCGATGGTGACGGCGAGCTCCCGGGCCCGGGCCTCGGCGAGCAGCCAGAGCGCCACCTCGAGCAGCGGCGGCTCGCAGAACGTGTACCCGGTGAGGTGCAGGGCCGCCGCGCCGTCGAGCAGGCCGACCGGCACGTCGGAGCGGCGCAGCCGCAGGTTGGCGCCCCGGTCGGTGAACATGGTCCGCTCGCCGTCCGGCGCCACCATGATCACGATCGAGCCGGTCTCGGCCTCGCGGTCGGCGGCCAGGTGCGCGCGGACGCCCGCGCGCGCCAGTTCCCGCCGGTGATACCCCGCGTCGCGGGCGCCGGCCCGGCCGGCGAACACGACGTCGGCGCCGAGATGAGCCATCCAGGCGGCCTGGTTGGCCGCGGAGCCGCCCGGCCGGGCGAAAATCCTGGCCGGGGTGTCGCTGTCCGGCCATGGTTCTAGGCCGTCAAGCGGCTTGACCAGCATGTCGTTGATCACGTCCCCGCAGACCACGACCCGCCGCGGGCTGGCGGGATGGGGGCGGCGCGGTCCGGGCGGGCTGGATCGGGGCGGGGGCTGGCGGGGTTACGGAGCAACAGGCACGACGGGTCGTTCGGACCAAGATCTTGAGATGCTGGCGGCGAGATCGATGTTGCCCCGGGCGATGTCGAGGTTGACCCCGACGCTGACCCCGCCGGTGACCCGCTGGATCTCCTCGAGCAGGAAGGGACTGACCGCCTTCCCGCGGATGCCCCGGGAGGCCGCGGCGGCCAGCGCGCCGGCCAGGGCCTCTTCGAGCAGCTGCGGGTCGAGTTGCTGGCCGGGCGGCAGCGGGTTGGCGACGAGCAGCGCGGACTGCTCGCCGAACGCCTCCCTGGCCGCCATGATGCCGGCCAGCTCCGCCGGGGTCTCGGCCCGCCAGTCCAGGTCGCAGCCGGAATCGGAGAGCCAGAAGGCCGGGAACCGCGAGGTGCGGTAGCCGACGACCGCCACGCCGAGGCTCTCCAGCCGTTCCAGCGTGGCCGGGATGTCCAGGATGGACTTCACCCCGGCCGAGACCACCGTAACCGGCGTCCTGGACAGCACGGTCAGGTCCGCCGACTCATCGCAGGTCTCGCTCGCGCCGCGGTGCACGCCGCCGAGGCCGCCGGTCGCGAACACCCGGATGCCCGCCCGGGCGGCCAGCACCGACGTGGCCGCCACGGTGGTGCCTCCGGTCACCTTCCTGGCCATCGCGATGGCGATGTCGCGGCTGCTGATCTTGACCACGGACTCGTCGGCGGCGATGCGGTCGAGCTCGTCCGGTGCCAGGCCGATCTTGGGCACGCCGTCGATGAGCGCGATCGTGGCTGCGGTCACGCCCTGACCGGACAGGATCGCCTCAAACTCCCTGGCGGCGTCCAGGTTGCCCGGGCGCGGCAGGCCGTGCGAGATGATCGTGGACTCGAGCGCGACGACCGGCGAGCCGGCCCGCAGCGCGGCGCTGACCGCCGGGGACACTTCTACCAGGGACGACACGCGAACGATTGTCTCACTGCCGGGCCCGCATCGGGTTCAGTGACCCAACGGGAATCCGCACAGCGGGATTTGGTTACCCTCCGTTACGAACTACCGGGCCGCGCCGGAGCCCTGCAGGGCGTGCTGCCACGACTCGGGCACGTGGTCGGCCGGGGGCGGCGTGACCGCGTCCGCCGTGCCGATGATGACCACCGGGCACCGGGCGGCCCGCAGGCAGACCCGGATGACGGGACCCGCGGCCCGGGACGGGTCGGGGCCGTGCGAGCTGTGGCCGAGGACCAGCATGTCGGCGTCCGCGGCCTGATCGAGCAGCACCCGGGCGGCGAGCCCCTCCGCGATCTCGGTGCGCACGCTGACGCCAGGGAACATGCTCAGCGCCTCGCTGACCGAGCGTCGCAGCACGTCACGGGCACCGCCCCAGCTTCTGCCCGACTGCCTGGGCGCCGGGACGGCATAGCTCGCGACCTGATGACACGCGGACTCAAGAGCCAGGACGGCGAGAACCTCCGCGGCACGCAGGCTCGCCTCCCGGCAGGCCCATCCGAGCGCGGCCACGGACTCCGCCGAGCCATCGACCCCCACAACGATACGCCGGACACCGGAATCTATTGTCATGACGAATCCTTATCCGTTCGCCACCTCTGACCCGCATAGCCGTCCCGCCACAGCCGTCTCGTCAGGGCTTTGTGATCGTTACTGACAGTCTCCGATCCTAGACCGCAAGAAGGTCTCCTGACGAGAGGCGGGAGCCGCTTTTGCCGGCGACACCTGCCTGTTGCCATGAGACCCTGCGGTTATCGTACCGTTAATTGGGTGCCCGGGCGAAAAATAACAACTGGCCGCCTTATCCCACTAGTAACAGCTTTGCGGGGATCTTGGTGAAGGTCCGGAGCGTGCGCAGGTGGGCGGTGGTAGCCGTCGGCCTGGCGGTGCTGTGCGGGCTGCCGGTGATCGCCAGCGCGCTGCCGGTGAGCGTGCCCGCGCTGACCGCCAGCCAGCTCCGCGGGCGCATCCTGGCCTCGGCGGACGAGTCCTACGCGGGGTACGCGGAAAGCAACGCGACGTTCGGGCTGCCTCCGGTGGCCGGCCTGACCGGGCTGACCTCCCTGCTCAACGGCGTGACGAAGATGCGGGTCTGGCAGGCGACGCCGGCCCGGTGGCGGGTCGACGTGCTCTCCGACGCGGGCGAGCGCGACATGTACCAGCTCAGCGGGTGCCGCTCCTACATCTGGGATTCCGGCAGCCAGTTGCTCACCGAGGTCCGCGGGCGGCAGACGTTCCGGCTGCCGCGCCCGGCCGACCTGGTGCCGCCCGCCCTGGCACTGCGACTGCTGTCCGAGGCCGGGCGGCAGGCCAGGTTCGGCGTGATCGCGCCGGTGCGGGTCGCGGGCCGCAGTGCGGCCGGGCTGCGGATGACGCCGGCCGACACGGCGTCCACCGTCGGGCACGTGGACATCTGGGCCGACCCGTCGAGCGGGCTGCCGCTGCTGGTCGAGATCTTCAGCCGCGGCACGGTCCGGCCGGCGCTGAAGAGCCAGTTCTTCCAGGTCAGCCCGTGGCGCCAGGATCCGCGGGTGCTGACGCCTGTGCGCTCGGCCGGCACCGGATTCACCGTGACCCGGGCCGGTAACCTGGCCGGGGCGCTGAGCGACCTGGGCCTGGTGGCACTGCCCGCCCAGCTGGCGGGCCGCAACCGGCTCCCGGTGCAGCCCGGCTTCGAGACGATCGGGACCTACGGGGGCGGGCTGACGACGTTCGTCGTGGTCGGCGTCCGCGGCAGCGCCGGCCGCCACCTGGTCCCGGACGCGGTCTCGGCCGGCGGCACGCCGCTGGCCATCGCGGGCGGCGCGGGGGTCGTCATCGGCGCGCCGCTGATCAACGCGGTCATCGTCCGGCCGCCAGGCTTCTTCGTCACCTTCCTGCTGGCCGGCACGGTCAGCGCCCAGCTGCTCGAGCAGGCGGCGGCCGAGCTGACCCAGCAGGTCACCCTGTCGTGATCACCACCAGGGCTCTGACCAAGCGCTACGGCGCCGTCACCGCGGTGCAGTCGGTGGACCTCGACGTCCGCGCGGGCGACCGGTACGGCCTGCTCGGCCCGAACGGCTCGGGCAAGACCACGCTGGTCCGCATGCTGCTCGGCCTGGTCTACGCCACCAGCGGCGAGATCGAGGTGCTGGGCCAGCCGGTCCCCCGGCGCGCGCGCGAGGTGCTGCCGCAGATCGGCGCGCTGATCGAGGAGCCCGCCGCCTACCCGCACCTGTCCGGCCGGGCGAACCTCGCGCTGCTCGACGCGGCCGGCCCGGGCAGCCTGGCCGCCCGGCGCACCCGGCGGCAGCGGATCGACGAGGCGCTTGAGCAGGTCGGCCTGGCCGGGGTGGGCCGCCGGCCGGTCAAGGCCTACTCGCTGGGCATGCGGCAGCGGCTCGGCCTGGCCGCCGCGCTGATGCGCCGGCCCCGGCTGCTCATCCTGGACGAGCCGGGCAACGGCCTGGACCCGCGCGGGATCAGGGATCTGCGGGACCTCCTCATCGGCCTGAACGAGGGCGGGGTGACCGTCTTCCTGTCCAGCCACCTGCTGGCCGAAGTCGAGCACCTGTGCACCCGGGTCGGGGTCCTGGACGGCGGGCGGCTGGTCCTGCAGGACGAGCTGGCGCAGCTGCGCGCGCCGACGGGCCGGATCCTGGTGGACACCCCCGACGCCGACCAGGTGGCCGCGCTGCTCGACGGGCAGGTGGAGCACCGGGACGGCCAGCAGCTGCTGGTCCGCGACGAGGACGCGGCCGCGCTGAACGCGCGGCTGGTCGGGGCCGGGCTGCGGGTCAGCGCGATCGGCCCGCACCAGCGCACGCTCGAGGAGATCGTGCTGGCGGTGACCGGCACCGGTTCGGACCACATAGGGGGGCCATCATGATCGCGGTCGAGCTGGTCAAGCTGCTGCGCCGGCCGCGCACCTGGATCAGCGTCGCGCTGACCTGCGCGCTGCCGTTCATGGTGGCGGTCTTCGTCACGATCACGCACCTGGTCCCGCCACCCGGTCAGGGCAGCGCGTTCCTGTCTGCCGTCCTGCAGGACGGCGCGCTCTACCCGGCGGCCGCGCTGGCGCTCGTGCTGCCGGTCTTCCTGCCGGTCGCGGTGGCCGTCGTGGCGGGCGACTCCATCGCGGGCGAGGCCGCCACGGGGACGCTCCGCTACCTGCTGGTGCGCCCGGTCGGGCGGACCCGGCTGCTGGTCGCCAAGCTCATCTCGGTCATCGTATACGTGCTGCTCGTGGTGCTGGCGGTGACCTTCACCGCCTACGCCACCGGGGTCTTCCTGCTCGGCCCGTCCCAGGCCGCAGCCGTCGGGCAGGCTCCCGGGGGCGGCGCGGCCGGTCCGGGCGGCGCGGCCGGAGGGTCCAGCCCGGGGCTGGCCGGGCAGGCGCCGACCGCGGGGCAGGCGGCGGGCGGGGCCGTCACGTCGCTGTCCGGCGCGCCGCTCAGCCTGCTCCAGCTGACCGAACGGATCGCGGGAGCGATCGCCTTCATCACCGTCTCCATGCTCGGCGTGGCCGCGATCGCGCTGTTCCTGTCCACCGTCACCGATTCGGCCCTCGGCTCGGCGCTCGGCGCGCTGGCCGCGCTGGTGGCCAGCGAGGTCCTGGTCACGCTCAACGCGGCCACCGTGGTCCAGCCGTACCTGCCGACCCGGTACTGGCTGGCCTGGATCGACTTCTTCCGGCAGCCCGTCTTCTGGCGAGATATCCAGCGGGGGTTCGGGATCCAGGCGGTATACGTGGTGGTGTTCCTGGCCGCCGCGTGGGCGAACTTCTCCACCAAGGACATCACCGCGTAAACGGGCGGGCTTTGCTGGCCGGCCTGCCATGGCCGGCTTGTTACAGGCCGCCGAGCATGGTGCTCACCTTGAACGGCTGGGCCAGCATATGGAACTGGTACATCACGGTGGCCACCCGCTGGACGCGCAACCGGTCGATATCCGGGGCGATGGTCAGCGGATAGGATTCGATCGACATGACGGCGGCGATGACGGGCGAAACCGTAAAGGGGGCAGGCAGCTTCTCCATCGCCTGCTCCACGGCGGTCCGGCTCCTGTCGGCGAGCTGCTGGCCGGCCCGGAGCGCGTCGAGGAACGCCGCCAGCGTATGCGGGTACCTCCGCGCCCACGCCTTCGTCACGACGTACCAGCCGACCGGGAAGCCTGCCGTCGCGCCCTGGTCGAGATCACAGAGTTCCTGCAGGCCCATGCTCTGCGCGTCCGCGCTGCCGGTTGGCTCGGGGAGCCAGGCTACATCGATGACGTGCCGCTTCAGGGCCTGCCCCAACGCGGGGAACGGCACCGGGACGAAGTGCACGTCGCGGGCTGACATGCCGTGCTCTTCGAGGACGGAGCTGATCAGCAGAGTGCCGATGTTGTTCAGCACGTTGACGCCGATCCGGCGCCCCTTGAGGCCGGCGATGGTCGTGACCGGCGACCCGGGCAGGGTGTAGAGCGCCTGATTGTTCGGCTGCATCAGCGAGCCCTCAGCGACGATCTCCAGGTCCGACCGGTGGGTCACCTGATCCTGCACGTAGGAGACGGCGTTTCCCGCGGTGATGTCGAACTTGCCGTCGTTCTGCCCCTTGGTGGCGTCGGCGCTGCTGAGGATGGGGTCGATCGTGACGTGCAGGCCCTCGGCCGCGAACAGCCCGTCGTCCTGGGCGATGTACAGGCCAGCCTCGTCGGCGACCGGCACGGCACCGACCGTCAGGTTCGCCTTCTCCAGGCCCGCCACCTTGGGCAGGTCGTTGCTGCTCAGGACGCTGCTGCTCGGACCGCCGCAGCCGGCGCCGAGGATGACCGATAGCCCGACGGTCGTCACGCTAATCGCGCGCAGAAACTGCCGTCTCATATTCCCCCCAAAAACCATCCGTATAAGTAGGAGGCGGGACTCCTTACATGAACAGGACCGAGTTTCCCGTGGGCGGACACGGCCGGATGCCGACCTGGCATCCGTCCGCGATAATAACCGTTTTAGGTGTCGGTCGTGTGGCAACTTGTCATATTTGTCGGGCTATGTGCCGGAACTTTTGTCGGGCTATGTGCCGGAACTGCCGAGGGCCTGCAGCGAATGGCAATCGGAAGGCTGAGGCGGGATGTGAGCGCTGTTGCGCAAGGTACGCAAGACAATGCCGACGACTAGCGGGGCGGTGGGGAGCTGGCCGTGCCCGATTGAGACACCGGGGCAGATCGATTGCAGCGGGACGTTCACCGCGCCGGGCAGGCTGGCGGAGTCGGGGGGCTGGACCACCTGGTCGTCGGTGGTCCACAGGGACAGCCACGGCGGGCGGGCGGCCGAGGCGGTCCCTTGCAGCCGCTCCAGCATGGAACTGCCCGGCACGAGTTCCTCGCACGCGGCCGGGCAGGCGCCGGGCAGGCTGGCCGCGCCGACCGCGGCCAGGTCGGCGCCGTGCAGCGGCGAGCCCAGGGTGATGATCTGGCGGGCCTTGGCCACGCCGTCGTAGTCGACAGCCCAGAGCCAGGCCACCACGCCGCCGGCCGAGTAGCCGATCACGGTCACCGGGCCTGAGCCCGCGGCCAGCGCCTGGTTCACGTACCCGTTCAGCACGTTCGCCTGCAGTTGCAGGTCACCAGTGCCGTCGCCGGCCAGCTTGACCACCACGGCGCGGCCGCCCGCGGCCGCGATCCGGCTGGCCAGCGCGTCGAGCGCGGCGGTGCTGCCGCCGTAGCCGGGCACGAGCAGCACGTCACCCGGACGGCCGGCGTCGGCGGCCGGAACGGCGGGCTGGCCGGCCACCGCGCCCACCGTCCCGGCGGCGGCGCCCGCCGCCACGACCAGGGCCAGCACGGCAACGAGCCTCCTTCGCCTGCGGCTCAGGCCGCGCCACCAGGCGATCGCATGCATGTCCCCATGGTGCGCCGGTCTCGCCGCCGACGTCCAACCGGGCGGCTCAGGGTCGTTTCATGATCATGGCCAGAAACGGCGGTATACGGACCAGAACTGGCCACGATCATGAAACACGCCCCCGCCGAGCAGGGCCGTCCGTCACGACGATCCCTGGTCACGGCGCCGTCGGCTATCCACGCAGGTCCCGCGGGCTGGGTAAGTACGCACGGGCACACGCCAGGCTCGTTCGGGATAAATCTTTCATGCGGTATGGGTGAGGACGGCCAGATGGCTGCCGGCCTGGCCCTTGTGCACCCGGACCTGGGCCGGGATGCGCTGCCTGAGCTCCGCGACGTGACTGACGATGCCGACCATGCGGCCGCCTTCGCGCAGCCCGTCGAGCACGGTCATCACCTCTTCGAGGGTGTCCTCGTCCAGGCTGCCGAAGCCCTCGTCAACGAACAGGGCCTCGATCCTGGCGCCGCCCGCCTCGGCGGTGACGACATCGGCCAGCCCGAGGGCGAGGGCCAGGCTGGCCAGGAACGTCTCGCCGCCGGACAGCGTGCTGGTGTCGCGGTCCACCCCGGTCCAGCCGTCGCAGGCGAGCAGGCCGAGGCCGGACCGGCCCGCGCCGCGGCGGGCGTCGGTGTGCACCAGCGAGTAGCGGCCAGAGGTCATCTTGAGCAGGCGCTCGCTGGCGGCGGCCGCGACCTCCTCCAGCCGGGCCGCGAGGACGAACGAGGACAGGGTCATCCGCAGCGAGTTCGCGCCCAGGCCCGCCGCCAGGTCGGCGAGCCGCTTGGCCCGGCCGGCCTGCTCGGCCAGCGGCTCGAGGTCCGCCAGCCGAGCGGTGAGCTGCGGGGTGAGGTCGGCGAGCTGTTCGACCTTGTGCTGGGCCCGGTCGCAGGCGGCCACGGCGTCGTCGTGGGCCTTGCGCGCCGCCTCGACGGCCGCCTGCGCGCCGGCCTGATCGGCGGGCGGGTCGAGCGGCACGTCCAGGTCGGGGTCGGCGAGCAGCTCGGCGACGGCTCCGGAGGAGGCCTCGTGCTCGCGGATGGCCGCCTCGGCCGCGGCCCGCCAGGCGGCGTCCCGCCGGGCCAGGCGGGCCGCGTCCAGGCCGGCAAATCCGGCTTCTTCGGCGGCCCGGACGGCCACGTCCCCGGCGCGCCTGGCGTCGTTCCCGGCGCGGGCGGCGGCATCGGCTGCGTCGGCGGCGGCGATGAGTGCGTCGGCGGCCTGGCGGGCGGCGCTCAGCGCGGTATCCAGGTCGGCCAGGCCGCCGAGCTGGGCTAGCAGCGCTTCGCGGTGCCGGTCGGCCCGCTGACCGGCGGCGGCCGCCTGGCGGAGGCCCGATCCGCGCTGTTCGGTCAGCTCGGCGAGGCGCGTCTCGGTGGCGGCGATGGCCTGGTCGAGGGTCTCGAGCGCGGCCTGGATCTCGCCGTGCCCGGCTGCGGCGCCGGCCACCCGGGCCGTCTCGGCCTGCCGCTCACGGGCGGCCGTCTCGAGCCTGGCCGCGTCGGCCTGCAGCGAGGCCAGGTCGGCCGCGATGGTGAACCCGGCCGCGGCGAGCCGGGCGGAGAGGTCGGTCACGCGGACGTCGGCGGCGCCCAGCTTGGCGCCGATCATCTCGGCCGTCTCCGAGGCCTGGGCGGCCTCGGCGTCCGCGGCCTCTTCCTGCTCGCGGGTCACCCGCTCGCCGCGGAGTTCGCACAGCTCGGGATGGTCGAGCGAGCCGCAGACCGGACAGGGGGCGCCGTCGACCAGGGTGGCGGCGAGCTCGGCGCGCATGCCGTCGATGCGCGCCCGGCGCAGTCGCGAGGCTTCCTCGAAGAGCTCGAGGTACTCCATTTTCGTGGCGAAGTAAGCCTGCTCCTGGCGGCTGGCGTCGGTCCGGGCCTGGACGAGCGCGGCGGCGTCGTCCGCGGCCCGGCGGTAGCGGTCGGCCTCGGCCTGGGCGGCGGGGAGCTGCTGGCCGGCCTCGGCCGCGTGGTCGCGTTCGCGGCTCAGCTCGGGACGCTGCCGCCGCCGGGCGCCAAGCTCGGCGGTGGCTTCGTCGATCTGGGCGGCCAGTGCCGTCGCGGCGGCACTGGCGGCCGCGGCAGCCTGGTCCTCGTCGGCCGCCTGCCGGGACACCGACCGCAGCGTCTCGAGCCGGCCGAGGTGCGTGACATGCTGCTCGGCGGCCGCCCTCAGCTCGGCCGCGGTAGCGCAGGGAGCGGCGTCGGCGTCCTGCCTGGCCTGCTCCTCGGCGGCGCGGGCCTGGGCCAGCGCGGCGCCGGTCCGCTCGGCCTCGGTGAGCGCGCGGGCGACGTCGGCGGCGCGGATGGCGGCGGCGAGCTCGGCGCGGCGCTCGCCCAGGCCGGCCTCGGCCGCGGCCAGGGTGTCCCTGGTCCTGAGGGCGTCGGCGCGACGCCGCTGCCGGTCGGCCAGGTGCCCGTTCGCGCGCTGCCGGTCGAGCGCCCGGTCGAGGTCCTGGCGGCAGGCGGCAACCTGGCTCCGGCAGGCTGCTGCTTCCGCGGCCGCGGTCTCGGCGAGCCGCGCGGCCCACAGCGCCGGCGGCGGCCCCGCCTCACCGCCCGGACTCGTGTCGTCGCCCGGGCTCGTGTCGTCGCCCGGCAGGGGGGCGCCGGCGGCCTGGGCGACCCGGGCGACCAGCCCGGAGATCCCGAGCTCGGCCTCCCGGACCTCGTCCGCGGTGGCCTTGCGGCGGCAGGCGAGCCACTCCTCGACCGCGTGGAACCGGTCGGTGCCGAACAGCCGCTGCAGCAGTTTGGCCCGGTCGCCGGCGTCGGCGTGCAGGAACCGCGCGAACTCGCCCTGCGGCAGCAGCACGACCTGGAAGAACTGATCGGCGGACATCCCCATCAGGTCGGCGATCTCGGCGTCCGCCTCCCCCACCCGGGTGGAGACGGCGTGCCAGGACCCGCCGGCGAGCTCCTCGAGCAGCACCTTCGCCTGCTCGGTCGTGGTGCCGGCGCCGCGGCGCTTGGCCCGCTCCTGCTCCGGCTTGCGGGTGATCCGCATCCGCCGGCTGCCGAGCGTCGCCTCGAGCTGGACCTCGGTCGGCGTGCCCGGCGCGGCGTGGTCCGAGCGCAGCCGCCTGGCCTTGCCGCGCTCGCCGGGCACCCGGCCGTACAGCGCGAACCCGATGGCGTCCAGCAGGGTCGTCTTGCCCGCCCCGGTCTCGCCGTGCAGCAGGAACAGCCCGGAGAAGGCCAGGTCGTCGAAGCTGACCTCCACGGTCCCGCCGAACGCGCCGAACGCGGTCACGCGCAGCCGGTGCGGGCGCATCAGCCGGCCGCCTCTTCGGCTTCTTGGGTCCGGACGGCGGCGAACGCGCTGGCGAGCAGCCGTTCCTCGGCGGCCGTGGGCGGCGCGTTGCTGACGTGCCTGACGAACTCGGCGGCGATGGACAGATCGTCGCGGCCCGCGGTCCTGGCCCGGTAGCCGCGCCCGTCGGGCCCGGCGCCCTCCGGTTCGAACGCGAGCACCAGCACGTGCGGGAAACGGGCGCGCAGGGCGTCCATCGCCCCCTCGGGGCGGCTCGGGTCGGTAAGCGTGACGGACACGAAGTCGTCCTCGTGCTGGCGGTATGCGGCGGAGCCGAGCAGGTCGGCGAGCCGGCCGCGGAGCATGCTCAGCCGCCGGAACGTGGGCGCGGGCACCCGCTCCGCGTGCGCCGTCCCGGTAGCGTCCAGCTCGACCAGCCAGCTGCCCTTGCGGTGCGACGCCTCGGAGAACGAGTACGGCAGCGGGGAGCCGCTGTACCGCAGGTGCGGGGCGACCGTCTGCTGGCCGTGCAGGTGGCCGAGGGCGGCGTAGCCGAACCCGGCGAACAGCTCCGCGGGCACCTGGCCGACGCCGCCGACGGTGATGTCCCGCTCGGATTCGCTGGCCGCTGCCCCGCTGACCCAGCCGTGCGCCATGACGACACGGCGCTGGATGCCGCGGGCGTCGGCGTCGGCGCGGATGCAGGCGACCGCGTGGCCGAGCACTCCGGTGTGCCCGCGGGGGATCTCCTCGTGGCCGCCGGCTCCGTCCTGGCTGCCGCCCGCTGGGGGCAGTTCACCGCGGACCGCGTCCGGCTCCAGGTACGGCACCCCGTACACGGCCACCGGTCCGTGCGCGTCCTGGAGCACGACCGGCCGGGCCAGCGCGCCTGGCCGGGTGCGCAGGTGCACGCCCGCCTTCTCCAGCAGGCCGCCGCCGAACCCGAGCCGGCGCGCCGAGTCATGGTTGCCGCTGATCAGCACGATGCTCGCGCCGGTGTCGTGCAGCCGGAGCAGGGCGTCCTCGCACAGCTCGACGGCGTCCACCGGCGGCACCGCGCGGTCGTAGATGTCCCCGGCGACCAGGACCGCGTCCACCTTCTCCGCGCGGGCCACGTCCACCAGGTGATCGAGGAATGCCGACTGCGCCGCCCGCAGATCCGCGCGGTGCAGTGACCGGCCGAGGTGCCAGTCCGAGGTGTGCAGCAATCGCATGGGCCGGACCCTAGCCGAGGGCACCGACATTGCGCCGGGATACGTGCGAGCCGGGCAGGATGGGCGAGGATCGCCGGGATAGGCCCCTGGTGAACGAGGGCGTTGTCAGTCCGAGGTGGCGGCCGCGCCGCGCACCCTGCGGCTCTGGGTTCCCGGCAGCGGGAGCGGCCGGCTGTCGACGATGCGTTTCATCACGATCGTCGAGGTGATGCGCCGCACGCCCGGCAAGGTGGCCAGCTTCTGGTCCCGCAGCGTCGCATAGTCATTCAGGTCGGTCGCGACGACGCGCAGCAGGTAGTCGGGGTCGCCGAACAGCCGCTCCGCATGCCGGATCTCCGGCACCGCGACGAGCGCGGCTTCGAAGGCGGCGACGGTGCCGGCGTCCCCGCGATCCAGCGTGACGTTGACGAGCGCTTCGAAGCCGAGGCCGACTGCGGCCGGGTCGAGGACGGCTCGGTAGCCGGTGATGACGCCAGTGCGCTCCAGCTCGCGCAGCCGCCGGTGACAGGGCGCAGCGGTGAGCCGCACCCTGTCGGCCAGCTCCGTCACCGTCAGGCGGCCGTCCTGCTGAAGCTCAGCAAGAATCATGCGGTCAATCTCATCCATACGCACAGAATATTTCAAATATGGCGCTAATAGCGTCAATATTCGCAATAATTTCTGGTCATCGTCGCAATAGGCTTTCATTGCCAGGCTTCCTAACGGGCGACAGGGAGGGATCTTCGGTGCACGCCGTCTTCAGCTTGCTGCCCCTGGTGGCCGCGATCCTTGCCGCGCCGCAGTTCCTGCCCCAGCTGGCACGCCTGGCGCGCACCGGGGAGACGGCCGGCGTGTCCTGGTCGTGGGCCGCGCTGACGAGCATCAACAACGCCGCCTGGGCCGGCTACTTCGCGCTGTCGGGTTTCTGGACTGCGCTCGTGCCCGCCATCTCCGCGACGGTGCTCGCCGGCACACTGGCCGTGATGCTCGCCCGCCGCGGAGCCGGGTTCCCGCGCCGCCCCGCGGCGCTCGCGCTGGCATGGGCCGCGCTGCTCATCACCGCGGCCAGCCTGTTCGGCCGCACGGGTCTGGGCGCGGCCCTGACCGCCGCCTTCCTGCTGCAGGTCACGCCCTCGGTCTGGACGGCGTACCGGGCTGATCACACCGCAGGCATCGCCAAGGGCACGTGGCTGCTCATCCTCGGCGAACTGCTCTGCTGGGGGGTCTTCGGCATCTACGAGTCCGATCCGCGGCTGATCGTGCTCGGGGCGACCGGCGTCGCGGCCAGCCTGCTCGTCCTCGCCCGGGTGGGATCCAGGCCCCGCAGGCCGGTCACTCCCCGGCCGGATGGAAGGCCGAGCGGCCCGCTACCTAAAGCGGGTTAGTGCACCCCAACGAGCTGTACCGCCGTACGCGGCGAGCCGACGCTTCGCGAGGAGGCTGTCCGTCCGCAGCGGCGATCACGGGGAAGGAGGGTACACACTCCTCTCCATTTTCAACCTATAGCGCACCGGGGGGCTTGCCGCAAGACCCGGGTCATGCCGCAGAATGGCTGGCCGAGGCCGGAACATTCGGAAATGGGGGTCGCGAGGTGCGTGTGCTCAGATCGGAGCTGTTGACGTGAACCCGCTGACTGCCAGCGCGTTTGACCTTCCCGGTCGCCTCTCCGCCAAGGCCGACCCGGCGCTGATCGCCGACGACGAGCAGCACTTCGCGGCCCTCGCGGAGAGCCTCGAGCGGTCGATCGCCGACCTGTCCGGCCGCCTCGTTGCCGAGCGCAGGGCGCCCGGCGGCATAGGCCAGGAGGCGATGGACCGGGACATGAAGATCCACCGGCTGACCGCTCGCCTGCGCACCCTGCGCCGCTTCGGCCTGGACCTGTGCCTCGGGCGCATCGTCGGCGCGGACAATCCCGAGCCGGTGTACATCGGACGGCTTGGCCTCACCGACAGCGCGGGTCGCCGGCTGCTGCTCGACTGGCGCTCCCCCGCGGCTGAGCCGTTCTTCGGAGCGACCCACGCGAACCCGATGGGCCTGGCCAGCCGCCGCAGGTATCGCTGGACCCGCGGCCGGATCAGCGACTACTGGGACGAGGTGTTCACCCGGGACGGGCTTGACGGGCACGCCGCGCTCGACGACCAGTCCGCCTTCATCGCCAGCCTGGGCAGCAGCCGGTCGGACCGGATGCGAGACGTGCTCGCCACCATCGCGGCCGACCAGGACGCCATCATCCGCGC
>WNGG01000837.1_pt1 | contig 38421 bp, 32 predicted proteins | sample 5400661 | NCBI WGS metagenome assembly WNGG01 (sample SAMN13153372, study PRJNA577476) | soil metagenome | isolation source: 100 cm soil or saprolite under Garry oak tree replicate 1 | place: USA:California | collected 2016-06-15
TTCCCGTTGGGGCTGGATACAATACCAAGCGGAGGCTCCTATGCGCTTTGAGAAGCTCTCCTTCGGTTCAATCCGCATCGACGGGACCATGTACGAACACGACGTGGTGATCGATCGCGGCCGCCTCGTGATCGGCACCGGCACCGGAGCATTACCGGTCATGAACGAAGTGAAGCGCGAGGCCAAGCGCCGCAAAATCAAACTATTGATCCTGCCGACGAAGCAGGCGATCAAGGAGCTGAAGCAAAAGCCCGACGGAACCAACGCCATCCTGCACGTCACGTGCTAAGCCACATTCGAAGCGCCCTTGTTTCAAACACCGCAGACCGCCCGCCGTGAACACAGCTATGAAAATGATCAAGAGGTGCACTATGGCTGATTTCGTCAAGGTTGCCAGAGCCGGAAGAGATCGAGGGGCCGCCGGCCGGCTCGCCGCGCCGGGCGGCGTTTGATCGTCTGCAGGCCGAAATCGACCACTGTTGCGAGGACCAAAAACTCGTCCCTAAAACTTGACTCAATTACAATCTCTTGAGTAAGGACTCTAGACTCGTATGAAGAAGGTTCGTGTCACTGGCTGGATGTTCTTCGACTCCGATCATAATACCGAGGCGGAGAACACCAATCCCGGCGGGCCTAAGAATTGGCGTGCCACATCGTGGGAGGTTCATCCGGTTACAGGTTTCGAGGTGATCGGCTGAGGCCGCCTAGAGATCGTGCCGCGATTTTCTCCAATGCAGCACTGGTGAATGTTCCTATGATGCCGTCAGGCGTATTGACTCCGGTGAAACAGTTGGAGTAGCGTCTGCGAAATGTTCAGATAAAACTATTATTCCGAGATGTGTGTTCCCCCTCACGCGTTCTTGAAGGCAGGGTGTAAGTCAGAAGGAGGATTTGCTATGACTCGTTTGCGTAGCTTTCTAGGATCAGTCGCCGTCATCACGGCGTATGTGACACTGATGCCGAGCATCGCATCTGCACAAAGCGGTTTCGCAGGAATCGTCAGGGACACCACGGGTGCAGTCTTACCTGGAGTGACAGTGGAGGCTTCGAGTCCGGTGCTGATTGAGGGCCGCCGTTCCGCCGTCTCCGATGAAAAGGGCCAGTACAAGATTGTTGACCTGCGCCCGGGTACATATACGGTGACGTTTACATTGCCGGGATTCAGCACACTTAAGCGTGATGCGATCGAGTTGGCGGCGAACTTCACGGCGCCTCTCAATGTGGAGCTCGAGGTCGGCGGTGTGGCGGAGACGGTGACTGTTACCGGAGAAACGCCCCTTGTGGACACGCAGAGCGCTACCAGCCAGCAGGTGCTGCCGCTGACTCTGGTTGACGCGGTCCCAATGGGTGGGCGGAACATCCAATCGATCGGCGCCGTTCTCACAGGCATCACGCAATCGCGGCCCGACGTGGGTGGCGCTCAAGGGATGCAACAAACCTATATGGCCACGCATGGCACCGATCCACGCGACAACAGCATCCAGGTTGATGGCATGAGCCTTAACGGGATCGAAGGTGACGGCGCAATCCAGCAGTACTTCAATCCGCTGACGTTCTCGGAAATGAGTTATCAAACCGGTGCCACCTCGGCTGAAACATCAGGCGGCGGCGTCCGGCTGAACATGATTCCAAAAGACGGCGGTAACAGTTTCAAGGGCGACCTGTTCTTCTCCGCAACAAATAGTTCCTTCCAGGCGAATTCCTTGACCCCCGAACTGGTGAAGCGAGGCCTCAAGTCCGCGGACTCGATGGACAGCATGCATGACGTCAATGCTGCGGTGGGCGGTCCAATCAAAGCCAACCGCTTGTGGTTTTTCGGCTCCTTTCGCAATTGGGCTGTGAACCAACCCGTAGCAAACGCGTTTTACAATTTGGATCCAACCTACAGAACCTACAAGCCGGACTTCTCACGTCAGGTCGTCGATAACAATCGGATCAACAGCGGTATCCTCCGCCTCACCTGGCAAGCTACGCCGAAATTGAAGGCCAGCGCGTACCTTGATCGAATCTTCAAGTTTCGAGGTCATGAAGGCGCGGCGCTGCGGACGGAGGAAGCGTTTGGCGTGCGCAATCCTAAGATCTATTACACAGCCCAGATGAAACTCACGGCGACATTGTCCAACAAGCTGCTTGTGGATGGTGGCTGGTCGACGAACAACGAGACGTACACAACCCAGGAGCTGGAACCGTCGTCTCTCGCTGCGGGCGGTCCCATTCCGCGGCAGGACATCATTCTCCTAACCGCGTGGGGTGCGCCTCCGGCATCTTACTTCCTACACGTACCGATCCGGCGGACATGGACGACATCACTGTCTTACGTTACGGGTTCGCATGCATTCAAAGCGGGCATGCAATGGGGATATGGTTGGAACCGTTCTCAAAAGCGATTCACGCAGCAGGGCCCAGACCCGGGATTCGGCGTCGATCTCGTTCAGCGTTACCGTAATGGCGTTCCCGATTCCGTCCAGGTGTACAACGATCCTGTGCATGGACAAGAGAACCTCAATGCCGATGTTGGCATCTATCTGCAGGACAGTTGGACACTCAACCGCTTCACGCTCACACCCGGGATCCGCATCGAACATTTCAATGCGTCGATTTCGCTTGAGAGCGTCGGCGCAGGGCGATTCGTACCCGCTCGGACATTCCCTGCGGTGGCGAATCTGCCCAACTGGAACAACATCGCGCCGCGCTTTGGTATTGCGTACGATCTTTTCGGAAATTCGAAGACGGCTCTCCGGGCCAGCGTCGGCAAGTACATGCAGGCGTTTTCGACCGTAGGGTTCGCGCAGATCTACAATCCAATGTTCGAAGCTACGGACATCCGCACTTGGAAAGACCCGGACGGCGACGATATTGCACAAGACAACGAGATCGGGCCTTCACAAAACTCTCAATTCGGCATCGCGGTAACGCGCAGGCCCGATCCCAACATCAAGCGGCCCTATACGATAGAGTACAGCGCCAGCGTGCAGCGCGAGGTGGCGCGCGGCGTGTCTGTGACGTTCGGCTACTTCCGCCGCGACTATCATCGCCTGTTCTATTCGGAAAATCGCGCGATTGGACCGCAGGACTTTACTCCGATAGTCATTGCGAATCCACTCGACGGTACGCCACTCACCGTTTATAGCCTTAGTCCCGCAAAACTGGGCGCGATTGACATTGTCGATAAGAACTCCTCGACCAATTCACGCGTCTACAATGGCATCGAGGCCACATTCAACGCGCGCATACACGGAGCGACGCTTTTCGGCGGCTTCAATTCTGGCCGGACAGTCTCCAATTTTTGTCAGTTCTTTGTAGGACCCAATGTCAACGGTGTCACACAGCTCATCACTTCCGCCTCGAATCCGAATACTTTGCTCTATTGCGACCAAAACAAATACCACATCCCCTTCCGCTCGCAATTCAAAGTGGCCGGTAACTATCCGTTGCCGCTCGGGCTTCAAGTCAGCGGAACGTTCCAAAGCTACCCGGGCACGTTTGACTACGGAAGCGGACCTACATTCATGCCGTGGCTCACCGTGAACTACATCGTCAACAGCAAGATTGCGCCTGGTCTCACACAGACCCAGGAAACCATTCCGTTGATCCCACCGGGCAGCAAATACCTGGACCGCTGGAACCAACTCGACTTGCGGTTGGCGAAGAAGTTCAGATTCCGTGATAGCGGCTACTGGCAGGTGCAGGCGGATCTGTTCAACAGCTTGAACTCGCATGTGGTGCTCGATCAAGGCCAGACGTATGGTCCCGCACTTGATCAGCCGTTACGAGTGCTTCAAGGGCGGTTATTGAGTTTCGGCGCTCAGTTCCACTTCTAATGACAAATGGCAATTGGCCAGTGACTAATGACATATGCCATTTCTCTAGAGCGGCCAATTGCCATTTGTCATTTTTTTCAATCAATGATCTGCGCCGCTACTTTCTGGCTGACGGAACAGAGGGCCTTGCAAACCGGGTGTTTTCCACCGAAACGTTCTGTTGAACCGAATCCACTTTGACCGTCTGATAACCGAGGCGGCAGCGCGATGATCCACGTGAAGGGAAACGCAGCGCCCTGCACATTGCGGAAATCGGAATAATCAATCCGGACGACGTTTTGTCAGATGACGTTTGGCAGAAGTTCGAAGCCGTCGTGACTGCGGATTGGTTCGGAAATGGCCAAGGGTCTACATGCGGCATCTGGAGCGGAAAAGCTCCAGCGTAGTCAAGCTGCGCGGCAATATCGCCCATTAGAGGCTCGTGGCTGAACTACAAACCGCTTAACAATGGCTCTTTCCAAGGCGAATTCGATTCCACCGCTGTTGTTATTGCGACCATAGGGATAGGAAGCTGTGGTCGCAATCCCGCCACCGGTGCTTCTTGACGGCGGTCCCGTAATTGTTACGATGAATGGCGAAGGCAACGCCGCCACCTAAATGACACCCATGCGCACAATCTACCGCTGCAACTATACATTCAAAGGGGAATTCGGGCCGGCCCGAGAGAGCAAGGCATTCCAAACGGAGCAGGAAGCTCGGGAGTACGCCGAGAGCCTCGAGGCGCGCGGCTATATAGCCGTTGTGTGGCGCGAACGCCAAGTCAAGACGGGAGGGCGTTGGGAAACGGATCTTCGGCTATATAGCCGTTGTGTGGCGCGAACGCCAAGTCAAGACGGGAGGGCGTTGGGAAACGGATCTTGATGAATAGAAAATCGGGGCGAGAGGATTTGAACCTCCGACCCCCTGGTCCCGAACCAGGTGCTCTACCAGGCTGAGCCACGCCCCGATGAGAAAACCCGACTATCTTAACACGAGAGCCGCGGAGTCTGCTGCGGCAGCAGGCGGAACAACATTACGGTGTGCGGACGTTGCATCGTTTGGATAGGGTATGGTAACTTCCCGACCCAGCGCCATGATTGAGGCGGAAGATCTCTGGGGCGTCTGGTGCCGGGTCCCCGTTATCGTTGAGGGCGAACCCGCAAATTTTCAAACCGAGCGGGAAGGCCTTCGGCGGCTGCACGCCGTCGATAGTGAAAGCAATACAATTTAACGGGTAGTAGAACCGATCCGACCCATTTTCGGCTAGTCAGGTGGGAACAATTCGTAACGGTAAATACGCTCGCGATTCGGCAATAGGTTCGCTGCTGGCAATCGCTGCCATGGTGTTGGGTTGCAGCCAGCCCAATGTCACGGATGTTCAAAAGAGCACATCCGATCCGTATTCTGCACGCCGGTGGAGTTCACCGGTATTTACTCCGGCCCACGATTCATTCGGAGACGCTGCCAGGCATTTTCTGAGCATCCGGCCAAAGCCACAACAGCCACTTGAATTCCCGCACATGATCCACACCCCCGATGTGGGCGTTTACTGCGATTATTGTCACTCCGGCGTGAACAAAGGCGCCGTGGCCGGCATTCCAAGCATTAATGTCTGCATGGGATGTCACGAGCAGGTCGTCACAGGCGATCCTCGGATCACTCAGCTTGCCGACTATGCCAAAAAGGGCCAGGACTTACCTTGGCAGCGGGTTTACGGTTTCCTCGAAGAATCCCACGTTCGCTTTAATCACGCCCCGCATATCCGGGCCGGAGTCGAGTGCTCGACCTGCCACGGTGATGTGGCGTCCATGACGGTAGCCGAGCGGGTTGTGGATCACACGATGGGCTTTTGCATCGATTGTCATAAGTCGAAACAGGCGTCGATCGACTGTCTGGCCTGTCACTATTAATATGGATCGCCGTCAATTCATAAAAGCTACAGCGCTCACCGGCAGCAGTCTCACGCTCGGGCACATGGAATTCACCGGTCTCGCAGAGTATCGCGTACGGACATATGCGGCAGGCACGGCCCGGCGTGCGTGGAAAGTTCGTGCAAGTCGAATCGCGGATGTCGCAGACCGGGGCAAACGCCGATGAATGGGTGGCCATAAAACCAGGCTTTGACGGAATGCTGGCGCTGGGCCTGGCCCACGTCATGATGAAAGCAGGACTGCGGCGGCCCGCAGCCGCGGGCCGCGCAGGAAGTCTCATCGAAGGATGGTCGAATGGGCTCGCTGGTTACGCACCTGAAGAAGTTGCAAAACAGACCGGCGTCCCCGTAGCGCGGATTGAACGCCTGGCGCGCGAGTTTGCCGAACAGACGCCGTCTGTAGCTCTGATCGGTGGATCTCCCCTTGCGCAAACCAATGGTCTATTTAGTGCACTCGCAGTAAATGCACTGAACGCTCTCGCGGGGAGCGTGAATAGCCCGGGCGGGATGTTTTTCACGCCTCAACTGAACCTCACGCCGGTTCGAGCGGGAACCAGGCGAGACGAGCAGCCGCGGCCATTCGAAAAGATTGCAGCAGACATTCTTTCGGCTGATCGCTCGCCCATCCAAATGCTCCTGCTGGACGGCGCGAATCCCGTTTTTGCAACTCCGCGTGCGTGGAAAGTTCGGGAAGCCTTAATGAAGGTTCCGTTCATCGTCAGTTTCGGAAATTTCCTGGACGAGACGAGTGTGCTTGCGGACTGGATTCTTCCGGATCACTCCTTCCTGGAATCGTGGGTGGAAGGAATGCCCGAAGCAGGATCTCGATCCGCAGTGGGAAGCGTTGCGCCGCCAGTGATGCGGCCGCTCCACGAAACGCGAGCCGTGCCCGACGTCCTCCTCGAAGCCGGACGCCGGCTGAAGCGGCCGCTCAACCCCGCACTGCCCTGGCAGAATTTTCAGGAAATGCTTCGCTCGGCCTTTGAAGCCTGGGGTCATGGAAAAATGCACGTTCTGCGTGCAACGGATCAACGCTGGCAAGACTCAGGCCAAGGCGGAAAACCGCGAGGTCCGGGATGGAGAGATCCAACCGGCTTGCGCGCAGGCTTGTCCAACGACGGCCATCGTTTTTGGCGACTTGAATGATCCCGAAAGCGAGGTTTCACATCTTTCCCGCTCAACTCGGGGAACGAAGTTGCTTGAGGATGTCGGCGCCAAACCCAAGATCACTTATCTACAGCGGCAGTCCTAGAATGAATCGAGAAGAAACAAACAAGATCAACGATGATCTTCTGCGGCCCCTGCTCCAGACATCGGGATGGTTCTACGTCATCGTTGTGCTGCTCGGTGGCATCATCGTGGCCGGCCTCGGATCGTGGCTATATCAGATGTCCCGTGGTTTGGTAGTGGCTGGCATCAAGTGGCCCGTCTATTGGGCGTTCTACGTCACAAATTTCGTGTTCTGGATCGGCATCAGCCACGCCGGTACGTTGATTTCCGCGATTCTGCGGCTTGTGAATGCAACGTGGAGGCGGCCGGTCACGCGATGCGCCGAAGTGATCACGGTCTTTGCGCTGATGATTGGCGCGATGTTTCCCATCATTCATCTGGGCCGCCCGTGGTTGTTTTTCTGGCTCATGCCCTATCCCAGCGAACGGCAGATCTGGCCGAACTTCCGCTCGCCGTTGGTCTGGGACTTCTTTGCCATTTCAACTTACCTGACAGGAAGCAACTTCTGTACACACTGTTTGCCAAAGCTGTACCGATCATCTCAATTTGGGAGCTGAAAGTCGGCGCGCATCGGCGGCCTGTTCTTACGTCTGAGGAAGAGGAGGAAGTGGAAGGTCTGTGGAGGACGCGGCCATGAAAGCGCTGTACGCTTTGTATTCCGATCCCGAAACGGCACAGCGCGCCGTCGACAGCTTGCGGAAAGCCGGCATGGCCGACCGCAAAATAACCGTCATTTCTTCGGAGCCATTCGAAGAGTATGAGTTCAGCCACCGGGACAAGCCGACCTGGATATTCTGGATTGCCGCCGGTGGCGGCGTACTCGGGCTCATAGTGGCTTACTTGCTGGCGTCAGGCACCCAAAAGGCGTGGCCCTTAAATACAGGCGGAATGCCGGTAGTCGCCATGTGGCCGAACATCATCATCATGTTTGAGCTCACGATGCTGGGCGCGATTCTAGCAACCGTCGTCAGTCTGTTGATTACGGCCAGGCTTCCCACGTTCGAGTCGAAACTTTATGATCCCGAAATCTCTAACGGCAATATCCTCGTCGCTGTCGAAAACCCACCCGAAGATTCTGTCGATAGGTTGGAGCGCACACTCCGGGATGTTGAGCCGCGGACGGCGCGGATTACACGGATTGAATCCATGTAATCGCGGGTTTCAGCGGGGTCTACTTCAGGATTTCCAGGTCCAGTAACTCGGACCAGCGCGTGAAATGATCGAAGTAAAGATGGGCCGTTCGGTCGAGCTGAAGTGGACAGATTGAAACGTAGCCTTCGGCAATCGCTTCAAAATCCGTCAGTGGTTCGACTGCGCCGCCGTAACCGTGGTTCCTACGCGGTTCCTCGTGAAGCCAGGAGTATTGACGGCTGCGCGGATCGAGGTTTTCAACCAGCACGGTCTTTCCACCTCTGCGGCCTTGCCGGGTCAGGCGGAAATCGCCATTCCAATCTTCCGGATAATTGACGTTGAGAATGACATCGGGCGGTAAACCATCCTGCAATACCTTGGCCGCTAGACGGGCTGCCACCTTCGCAGCAGGCATGTAGTCGGGATTTCCGCCTGCGTAGGTGGAGATTGCGATTCCGGGAATTCCTTGAAGGGCGGCTTCGAACGCTGCTGCCACGGTTCCCGAATACGCGATGTCGTCGCCCAGGTTCGCCCCACGGTTGACACCAGAGACTACCAAAGATGGTTTTTCTTTGAGAATTCGCACGGAACCCAGGATCACGCAATCGCTGGGTGTGCCGTGTACGGCAAACCGATTGGGGGCGAGTTGCTGATATCGCAAGGGTTGATTGATGGTTATGCACTGGCTCGTGGCGCTCATCTCGCGGTCGGGAGCGACCACCGTTACATGGCCGATACTGCCAAGCGCGATCTCCAGTGCTTCAAGGGCATGTGACTGGATTCCGTCGTCGTTGGTGACCAAAATTTTGGGCATCGTCGAACCGGCATTGGCCGGTCCCCCCACGCCGTTTAGCGTTCGGGCCCACCGGTCAGCCGACGGTAAAAAAAGTCGGGACGAGAGGATTTGAACCTCCGACCACACGCACCCCAAGCGTGTGCGCTACCAGGCTGCGCTACGTCCCGATTTATCCACTTTAGGTTTTCCGCCGGAGTAAAGTCAAGATATCGATCAGTTCCTTGCGCATCCGCCTGAGAACTTCATCGCGCTGTCCTCCAAGAGCGCGCGCTTTCGAAAGTTGCCTGCGGGCTCCGGCAATGGTGAAACCGCGGTCGTACAGGAGTTCCTTTACTTTAAGGACCAGCTCAACATCCTTTCTTTTGTATACCCGGTGTCCGGATTTGGATTTTTGAGGGGCGAGGAATGGGAATTCGGTTTCCCAGAATCGCAGAACGTAAGCCTCAACGCCGACGATCTCGCAGACTTCCCCAATCTTGAAAAAAAGCTTGTCAGGAATCTGTGGCTTCGGCATGCCGCTGATTATAATGACCGCGCCTACCGTTGAGAATCGGTTTCATGAAGCTTCGGGCTTGCTGCCCTTGGTTTTAAGACGCTGTTTGACAATGATGGGGCTGCCAGTGAATGGAAAACGCTCGCGAATCCGATTTTCGATGAAGCGTTCGAAGGAAAAGTGAAGTTTCCGGGTTTTGTTCGAAAACATGACGAATGTCGGAGGATTGACCTTCACTTGAGAAATGTAACGAATCTTTACATCCGACGGTAGTCCGCCTCTCAAGAGCACCTCTTGGCGCAGGAAGTCGTTCAGATCCCGGGTGGGAATCCTGACGAACCGGGCGCGATGAACTTCTCCAATGGTTCCATATAGTTTCTGGACGCGTTGGCCGGTTTTTGCGGAAATAAACATCATTGGCGCGAAGGAAAGGAATTTCAGCTTCTCCCGAACCTCCCGCTCGTAATCGGCGGTGATGCTGGGAGTTTTCTCGACGGCGTCCCACTTATTGACGGCAATGATCACGGATCGGCCAGCCTGCTGCGCATAGCCTCCGATGTGAGCATCGAGCGCCGTAACCCCCTCGATTCCATCCACAACGAGAATCGCCACGTCGCTGCGCTCCAGATGGCGCCGGGCCATGACCACGCTGAGTTTCTCCGCTTTCAAGTCGGTCTTGCCCTTTCGCCGAATGCCGGCCGTGTCAATGAATCTAATGGTTAGGTCATCGTGGCGAACCACGCTATCGACGGCGTCACGGGTTGTACCGGCGATAGGCGAAACCATCGCACGCTCTTCCCCAACAAGGCGATTCAGCAGCGTCGACTTACCTACGTTCGGGCGGCCGATGATGGCTACGCGAATCTCCTCCACTGCATTCTCGTCATTTTCTTCCGACGCTGGCATCGAAATTGCAGCGTGGTCTAGCAGTTCGGTGATGCCACGACCATGTTCAGCCGAAACCGGGAAGACTTGGCCGAAGCCAAGCCGGAAGAATTCTCCAACATCCGACTCCTGTTTGTCGGAGTCGATCTTGTTGACGACCAGAAAGGTGGTCGTTGACGTGCGTCGGAGAAGCTGAGCGAGTTCCTGATCGGAGGCTGTTAAAGCGGTGCGGCCATCAACCACGAAGAAGATCAACGAGGCGCTCTCGATCGCAATCTGGGCCTGTTCGAAAATCCGACGCGGAATTTCGGTCTCCTCGCCGGGAACAATCCCGCCCGTATCAACAATTTCAAAAGAGCGCCCGTTCCAGGTTGTTGTGCCATAGATGCGGTCGCGCGTAATGCCGGGTTCATCGGTGACGATGGAACGACGTTGCCCAATGATCCGATTGAATAACGCGGATTTGCCAACGTTGGGACGTCCAACAATGACGATGAGGGGCAGTGGGGGCTGCATGAGCTGCTCCGATCGCGTACGCTTTCTTTTCGGAAGATATCACATCAAAGAGTATGGCACTTCTAAGGCACTTATGGGACCTGTGCTGTCTCCTGGTGATTTATAGTAAGATCACCACGACTGTTGGAAATTTGAAAACTCAGAGATCGGGGAGCGGCCGGAGCCGCAGTCCAGCTTCGGGCAGATTTCCGGTCTTTTTTTTGGCCGTAGCGACGTGGGGACCCGGCCAATGCCTATGGGCCCAACGTTGAGGAAACAGGGGATAACGTATGCATGACCAGGCAGAAACCGTACACATTCTCAGCGCCATCGCAAACCTGCAGAACGCCCAGGACTATCAGCAATTAAATTGGGAGGGGTCCCTTGAGGATTACCTCAAGCTCGTTCAAGAGAGTCCACGCGTGACGCGGAACGCATTCCAGCGCATCTACGACATGATCCTCTCCTACCGCAAGGAAGAGTATGTCGAATACAAGAAGAAGATCACGCGCTATCGCTTCTTCCGCGACGAGAAGCACAACGGACGCGACGCTGTCTACGGGATCGATCAGAGCCTGAACCATCTCGTGGACATCTTCAAGTCCGCCTCTCGGAACTACGGCACCGAACGGCGTGTCATTCTCCTGCATGGCCCGGTCGGCAGCGCGAAGAGCACGATCGTCAGACTCTTGAAGAAAGGCCTGGAAGACTACTCGCACACGCCGGAAGGAGCGATGTATACGTTCGCGTGGGTGAATATCGCCAACGACATCGAGAAGGAAGTCTATGCCATGGTCAACGACGAGCTACCCTGCCCGATGCGCGAAGAGCCGTTGCATCTGATTCCCTCCGACCAGCGCGACATGCTCATCAAGGAACTGATGCGCAACAGCACGGATCGAGGCTACCCGGTCCAGGTTGATGGCGATCTCTGTCCGGCATGCCGCCAGATGTACCGGGAACTGACGCGGCGCTACAAAGGCGACTGGTTCAAGGTCATGGATCACGTGAAGGTGAGGCGCCTCGTGCTCTCCGAAAAGGACCGCAACGGCATCGGCACCTTCCAGCCGAAGGATGAAAAAAACCAGGATTCGACCGAATTAACGGGCGATATCAATTATCGGAAGATCGCGATCTACGGCTCCGACTCCGACGCCCGGGCCTTCAACTTCGATGGCGAGTTCAACGTCGCCAACCGCGGCATCATTGAATTCATCGAGGTCCTGAAGCTTGAGGTCGCGTTCTTGTACGATCTGCTCGGCGCCAGTCAGGAACACAAAATCAAACCGAAGAAGTTCCCGCAGACCGATATCGACGAAGTCATCATCGGTCACACCAATGAGCCCGAATATCGCAAGCTCCAGAACAACGAGTTTATGGAAGCGCTGCGCGACCGCACCGTGAAAATCGATATTCCGTACATCACCAAGCTGTCGGATGAAATCAAAGTATACGAGAAGGACTACAATGCGGAGAGAATCCGGGGCAAGCACATTGCCCCCCACACGATTGCAATGGCTGCAATGTGGGCCGTGCTGACGCGCCTGGAAACGCCGAAGAAGGCCAATCTCACTCTGCTTCAGAAGCTGAAGCTCTACGATGGCAAGACGCTTCCCGGCTACACCGAGGACTCGGTCAAGGAACTCCAGAAAGAAGCGGCCCGTGAAGGCATGGACGGTATTTCTCCCCGGTATATCCAGGACAAAATCTCGAATGCTCTCGTCAACGAACAGTTCGCCGGATGCGTAAACCCATTCATGGTCTTGAACGAACTCGAAAGTGGCTTGCGCCACCACTCGCTCATCAAGTCCGACGAGCAGCGGAAAAACTTCCGAGAGCTGTTGTCGGTCGTCAAACATGAATATGAGGACATGGTAAAGAACGAGGTCCAGCGTGCGATTTCAGCGGATGAGGAAGCCATCTCACGCCTGTGCTCCAACTACATCGACAACGTCAAGGCGTACACGCAAAAAGAGCGCGTAAAAAACAAGTACACCGGGCAGGATGAAGAGCCGGATGAACGTTTGATGCGGTCGATCGAAGAGAAGATCGATATTCCGGAGAGCCGCAAGGACGACTTCCGGCGGGAAATCATGAACTATATCGGAGCGCTCGCGGTCGAAGGCAAGCAGTTCAACTATCGCACCAACGAACGCCTGTACAAGGCGCTCGAGTTGAAGCTGTTTGAGGATCGCAAAGACTCGATCAAACTGACGAGCCTGGTGTCCAACGTCGTCGATAAAGAAACGCAGGAGAAAATCGATGTCGTCAAGGGCCGCCTGATTAAGAACTACGGCTATTGCGACGTCTGCGCCACCGACGTGCTGAACTACGTGGCGAGCATATTCGCGCGCGGTGATGCGAAGGAATAAGGGGCAATTTCGGATTGCGGATTTCGGATTCCGGATTTGAAGAATCGGCGAAAGCCGGTTCCCTAAATCCGAAATCCGAAATCCGCAATCCCCAATTTGAATTATGGTTCTCAATATCGAACAGGATTACCTCCGGTTCCGGCAGATTGTCCGGGGAAAGATCAAGCAAGACCTGAAGAAGTACATCTCTCAGGGCGAGCTGATCGGGAAAAAGGGGAAAGATTTTGTCAGCATTCCGATCCCGCAGATCGAAATGCCGAACTTCCGCTTTGGCCGCCGGAATATGGGAGGCGTGGGACAGGGCGAGGGCGAACCCGGCACTCCGCTGGCGCCAGGCGATGTTGACGAAGACGGCTCCGGGCAGGCAGGAAATTCGCCGGGCAGCCACATCCTGGAAGTCGATCTGACGATGGACGAGCTCGCCGAGATCCTGGCCGAAGAGCTGGAGCTGCCGCGAATCCAGCCTAAGGGAAGTGCGCAACTGAAAAGCGAACGCGATCGTTACTCTCAGGTGTCGAAAGTCGGTCCCGAGTCGCTACGCCATTTCAAACGCACCTATAAGGAGGCCCTCAAGCGGCAGATCACGGCCGGCACCTATGACCCCCTGAATCCTTACATTGTTCCGATACACGAGGACAAGCGCTACCTTTCCTGGAAAACCAAGCAGCGTCCCGAAAGCAACGCCCTCATCCTCTATATGATGGACGTCTCCGGCTCCATGGGCGACGAGCAGAAAGAAATCGTGCGCATCGAGTCCTTCTGGATCGATACCTGGATCCAGACGAACTATAACGGCGTCGTCACGCGATATATCATCCACGATGCCGTCGCTCAGGAAGTCGATTCGGAGACCTTCTTCCATACACGCGAAAGCGGCGGGACTGTGATCTCCTCTGCCTATGACCTCTGCCACAAGATCATTGAAGAAGAGTACCCACAGGAGCTTTGGAACATTTACGTTTTCCATTTTTCAGACGGTGACAACTGGTCCGGTGGCGATACCGATCGCTGTATTAATTTGCTAAAGACAAACCTCCTGCCGAAAGTAAACCTGTTCGGTTACGGTCAGGTCGAGAGCACCTATGGAAGCGGCCAGTTCATCAGAGAAATCGAGAACAACATCACGGATGAAGACAACCTGGTGACTTCACGAATCGAGAACAAGGAAGACATCTACCAGTCCATCAAAGACTTTCTGGGAAAGGGCAAGTAATCATGTCGTTGACCGTTCAGAGCCGGAGACAGAGCCTTACGCCCGAGTTGTCGCGACTCCATCGCGAGATCGAACGGTACGCGCACGAGTACGGACTGGACTTCTACGAGACTTTTTTCGAGGTCCTCGATTTTGAAGAGATGAACATGGTTGCGGCTTACGGTGGCTTTCCCAATCGCTATCCCCACTGGAAGTTCGGCATGGAGTACGAGCGCCTCAACAAGAGTTACGCCTACGGCCTGCACAAGATCTACGAGATGGTCATTAACAACGACCCGTGCTACGCGTACCTGCTGGAGTGTAATCATCTGGTCGATCAAAAAATCGTCATGGCGCACGTGTACGGGCACTGCGATTTCTTCAAGAACAACATCTGGTTCTCGAAATCGAATCGCAAAATGATGGATTCGATGGCGAACCATGCCACGAAGATCCGGAAGTATATCGATAAGCACGGACTGGATGAAGTGGAAGGCTTTATCGATATCTGTCTCTCCATTGACGACCTCATCGATCACCACTCCGTCTTTATCGAACGAAAATTCAAACAGCAAGAATTTCCCGAAGAGCCGATTGTGATCCGGAAGATCGCGTCCAGTGAATACATGGATGATTTCATCAATCCAAGGGAATTCATGGAACAACAGCGGCAAAAGCTCGAAGAGGAGCGGCAAAGAAGGAAGCGCTTTCCGGAAGAGCCGCAAAAGGACGTGCTCCTGTTCCTGACCGAAAATGCCCCACTGGCAAACTGGCAGCGGGACATCCTCTGGATGATTCGCGAAGAGGCGTACTACTTTGCACCCCAAGCCCAAACCAAGATCATGAACGAAGGCTGGGCAACGTACTGGCACGCCAAGATCATGACCGAGCGCGCTCTCAACGATGCCGAGGTGATCGACTTTGCCGATCATCATTCCGGAACCGTTGCGGCCCATCCCGGACAGATCAATCCGTACAGGTTGGGTTTCGAGCTATGGAAGGACATTGAAGACCGTTGGAATAAAGGAAAGTTCGGCAAAGATTACGACGAATGCGACGACTACGGTGCAAAATGCGAATGGGATTTGCGTCTCGGCGCCGGCCGCGAAAAAATCTTTGAGACGCGCAGGGTTCACAACGACATTACGTTCATAGATGCGTTCTTCACCGAAGAATTTTGCCATCAGCACAAGTTCTTTACTTACGCATTCAACCCCGAACGTGGGGTCTACGAGATCGTCGACAGGAATTGGCGAAGCGTGAAACATAAACTGCTGACGTCGCTGACGAACTTTGGACAGCCGTTTATCTACGTGAATGACGGAAATTTTGAGAATCGCGGAGAGTTGCTCCTGGAGCACCGGCATGAAGGCGTCGACCTGCGGGTTGATTATGCTAAAGAGACACTAACAAACCTGCATTCGCTCTGGTCCCGGCCGGTACACCTAAGGACCATTGTCGAAGGCAAGGGCAGGATGTTCACCTATGACGGAGAAAAGCATATCGAGAGGAAGATCGATGGATGAAGTAACGATCACCACGGACATTGAAGCGACTGATCAACTTGGACTGCTCTTGAGGAAACTGGAACTGGAATCTACCGGCAAAGGCAATCTTCAAAAACAAGCGAAGCAGATAGTGGAGCGGGTCACCTACCTGGGCTGCGAATTGAAAGTCATCGAGGTCGATGGTATCTCGAGCGCCGTCCAAATCCGCAGCAAGAAACCCGCCGAGGACGGATTCGTCGAGATTATACTTCGAGACGGAAATCGCCTATCCCTGGAACGCAAACCGGCCGCGCTTCATATTTCAAAAGGGGATTTCGAGAGGTTGATTCGAGATCTGAAAGAGATATTTACCCTGTAGGGGCGCGCTCTATATATGAGCGCCCAGGGCGGTGATAAGACCGCCCCTACCGTCCGCCGGCAATCGAAGGAAGTATCGAAATCGTGTCCCCGGCTTTGACCTCCGTATCGAGATTCTTCTTGTCCCGGATGTTGTCCTCATTCACGAATACATTGACAAATCGCTTCACGTTCTTCCCGTCGTCCAGAATACGATCTCCGAATCCTCGGAACTGAGCATCCAGCTTCCGCAGGATTTCACCGACAGTGGCGCCCTCGACTTTCACTTCAGCCTGCCCGGAGGTCAACGGTCTCAATGGTGTCGGAATCTTAACCGTAACACTGCTCATTTCGCATCTCCTGTAATCAAGGGCTCTTCGTAGAACTTCCGTTCGCCCTCATTCAGTACCCAACTCTGGGCGGTGGCAACGGTTCCCTTTTGAACCGAAATGATGACATATGAGTAAGCGGGCCATGCGCGATCCGTGTCCGTCTGCGACGGCCGCGAGGGGTGGTCCGGGTGAGAATGATATATTCCAATAATATCCCATGGGCTGTTTTCAAACTCCCTTTCGACGCGCAACATATCCAGGGGGTCCATGTCATAACGGTCATGCGCCCGCTCGGTGTTGAGGTTCTTACATGTCCTGAAGGCATGCACCTTCTTATTTTCACCTATGGTGCCGATCATAAGCCCACAGCACTCATAGGGATATGAAGCTTCCGTGTGGTCGTACATTCGTCGCAACAATGAAGCCGGTATAGTGATCATATTTCCATTGAAGCTTTAACAGCTCCGCCGTTATAACGGGTCATCGCCGCCGAGAATTCGTCCAGCGGGATACGGGTACCAGGCGGCGCGAACGTGATCCACAAAATGCGCGAACATTCTTCCGTTACACGGGTACGCATCGAATCGGAAATCGGACTGCCAAATGGGCCCTGCTGATCCACCAGGAGCGGAAAGTGGGCCAAATTCAGCTTGTCACGCCCGATCCCCTCATAGAACTCTCCGTCTCGTCCGATCCGCCAATGGATCGGCGGTCGAACTTGGCCTGCATCATACAAACCCATCGGACACAGCATCTTCAAGGAGAAGTAATTTATCAGATCCACCACCGAATTGATGAAATACACTCCCTTCCCCTTCACTGCCCGCCGCAACAACGATTCTGAAGAGGGCCGGTATCTGGTCGGGTCCAGTCCCGCACGATGAAAAATCGTACGTATTTTCTTCACTGTTGGAATTTCGCCCAACCGGTCATCTTTGTACTTTCTGGCAAACTCATCGGCCAAACCATCGAGCATCGCCTTCAGTTCCTCGGGCGACTCCCGCACGCGAACACCGTCCATTTCTAGAATGCCTATTCGTGCAGCACCTTCAAGCTCCGGAGCTATGGCAATCATGGAACCTATTGTAAATGACACAGAGATACAAAGGGCACATGCCCTTAATGTCTTTGTGTCATTGGACGGTATACACTGTCCCGGTGATGCACGAATTTTTCGGTCCGGGAGGACTGCTGGAGCAACGACTGCCTGATTATGAGTTCCGCCCGTCTCAGGTGCGGATGGCGGAAGCCGTGTACCGGGCACTCGAACAGCAGAACCACGTCATCATTGAGGCCGGAACTGGGACCGGAAAAACGCTGGCGTACCTCTTACCCGCGCTGATTCACGGCCGCCGGCTTCTGGTTTCAACCGGCACGAAGACACTGCAGGATCAAATCTTCTATAAAGACATTCCGCTGTTGGAAAGCGTCGTCGGACATACGATCCGCGCGGCGTATCTCAAAGGCCGAAATAACTACCTGTGCAGGATCAAGCTCGAAGCGATTCAGACGGACGGTCTTTTCAGTCCAAAGGAACTTCGAACCTTCCAATCCATCATGGATTGGTCCCGTGAAACAGAAACGGGCGATCGCGCAGAACTTGGTTCCATCGGTGATGATTCGGATTTGTGGCCACGGCTGGATGCGGGACGGGACCGCTGCCTGGGAACAAAGTGCAAAGACTATGATCGCTGCTTCCTCACGCTCATGCGGCAGAAGGCAATGGAGGCGGACATTGTTGTCGTGAATCATCATCTCTTCTTCGCCGATCTTTCCATTCGGAAATCCGAGGTAGCCTCAATTCTTCCCGATTACAGCGCAGTCATCTTCGACGAAGCCCACGAGCTCGAGGATATCGCGACAGACTATTTCGGATTCCATGTGAGCAACTACCGCCTCGCGGAATTCATTCACGACGCAGCGAAACTTGAAGAGGATGTTGCCCCGGTTTCTCGTGCCTCCGAACGATTCTTCAATGGATTCGTCCTGCTCCGCGATGGCCGGTATCCCGTGCACAATCTGGACGGCATCGATGGTCTGATCGGTGCGCTTCAAGACGCACGAAATTCCATCAGGAAAAAGAAGGACTCTTCCGGGGAGTTCGAACCTCTGGCGCGCCGAGCTGCGGAGCTTGCCGAGGAACTCGACGTGTTCCGCAGCGGCACTCCCGAAAACTACGTCTCCTGGATCGAGCGCCGAGGGCGCGGAGTCTTTCTGGAAGCATGCCCGATTGACGTTTCCGGTATGTTGCGCGAGCACCTATTCAGTCGCGTTCCGACGTGCGTGCTCACCTCCGCTACGCTGACCGTCGGGGACTCCTTCGAATATATCCGCGGCCGGATAGGCTTCGGCAACGGAAAAGAGTTGAGCCTGAGCACGGAATTTGATGTCCGTAAACAAGCACTCCTCTATGTTCCGCGCCAAATGCCGGATTATCGTCATCCCTCCTACCTCGACCGAGCCGCCGCCGAAATTCGATCCATCTTACGGGCTTCGCGCGGCCGAGCCTTTGTCCTTTTTACGAGTTATCGCCAGATGGAAACGCTGTACGAGTTGATCGGCCGCGATCTTCCGTACCCCTGCATGCTTCAAGGCAAGGGTGGCGGAAAGAGCCGGCTTCTGGAGGAATTCAGGATCACGCCAAACGCCGTGCTATTCGCGACAGCAAGCTTTTGGCAGGGTGTCGACGTGAAGGGAGAAGCACTAAGCGCGGTGATCATCGACAAGTTGCCATTCCAGGTTCCCTCCGATCCGCTCGTCGCCGCTCGCGCCGCCCACATTCAGCGCGAGGGCGGAAATGCATTTGCACATTACCAGGTACCTAGCGCCGTCCTGCGCTTGAAGCAAGGATTCGGCCGCTTGATTCGCTCCACAACGGATCGCGGCATTCTCGCTGTCCTGGACTGCCGGCTCAGCACGAAAGCCTATGGCAAGTTCTTCATCGCCAGCCTGCCGGATTACAAAATTACCGATAGAATCGAAGATTTAGTTCAGTTCATGTCAGAGCGGAATTAGCCACTACACCTGGGAGGAGGTGATATCAATTCGATGGGTGGTGTGACTTTAGGTGGATTGCCGGATTTATATTGTCATCATACTCTACGAGGATGAGTCGTCATCGTTGCCCTAGTCCGTGTCCCTGCCGAGCGTCTGGTTCGCGATTCTTTAACCCCTATGTAAGTAGCAACCGCTTTCTACGCCAGCCAACTCAGACATATGTCTAGGGTCTTTTGTCCCTAGTGTTTTGAACAGTTATCCGATTGATAAGGAAATCTGGGGGGCATAAAGTCGGCGGTAGTGATGAAGGAGATATCGGGAATTCTATCCGGCTATTCTTGCGCCGGACGTAGTTAGCTGGTAGGACGTTGACAACGGTAAGGGAATTGAGGCGGCCATGGAACTGAGGCTAGCCAAATCCGTTGGAAAGGATTTTCCATTGCATGTCCAGGATTGACACAGGCAACCAGGAACAAACAAAGACTCAGGATAAATTAGCTGAGACCCCCCCAGGCGAAAGTCTTATCCGGCCCGCAGTCAAGGGTAAGTTTCTTTACGTCGGCGACGAAAAATTCTTTGTTCGTGGAGTCACATGCGGAACGTACCGCCCGGATGAAAATGGCAGCGAATACAACAAGGCCGTTGTCGAGCATGATCTTCGGCGGATCGCGCAAAACGGTTTAAACTCGATCCGCACCTATACCGTGCCTCCGCAATGGTTGCTAGACGCTGCTTCACAACATGGCCTCCGTGTGCTAGTCGGCCTACCTTGGGAACAGCACATTACCTTTCTGGACGAACCTCGACGCTTTCGGGATATCGAACGCCGGGTTGCTGAGGGAGTACGGGCCTGCTCGGGTCACCCAGCGGTCCTCGGTTACGCGATCGGCAGCGAAATCCCAGCTTCGATTGTGCGTTGGCACGGCCGCCTCAAGATACAACGCTGCATCGAACGTCTGTATCAAGCTGCAAAGGCCCAGGATCCCGATGGCCTTGTCACCTATGTGAACTATCCATCGACGGAGTACCTTGAGCTGCCCTTCCTCGACCTGGTTTGTTTCAATATCTACATCGAGTCAAGAGAGCGCCTCGAACCGTACCTGGGGCGTCTGCACAACATTGCGGGCGATCGACCACTTGTGATTGCGGAGTTGGGCCTCGATAGCCGGCGGCATGGCGAGGGTGTCCAGGCGTGGTCCCTGGACTGGCAGATCCGAACGTGCTTCGAGTCCGGTTGCGCTGGTGCATACGTATTCGCTTGGACGGACGAATGGCACCGCGGAGGCCACGATATCGAGGATTGGGATTTCGGTATTACCAGTCGAGATCGAAAGCCGAAACCAGCACTGAGCGCGGTTCGCCAGTCATTCGCCGAAGTACCGTTTTGCACAGTCCCTGATTGGCCTCGGATTTCTGTGGTGGTGTGCAGCTATAACGGTGCAAGGACTATCCGCGAATGTCTCGAAGGGTTATCGAAGCTGGAGTACCCGAATTACGAGGTCATCGTTGTCGATGACGGCTCGACTGACGCGACAGCCACGATCGCCAGTGACTACGACTTTCGTCTCATCCGCACCGAGAATTGCGGCCTAAGCTGCGCCCGAAACGTCGGGTTGGAGGCGGCCACTGGCGAACTTGTGGCCTATATCGACGACGATGCGTATCCCGACCCGCATTGGCTCAAATATTTGGCTGCAACATTCATGCGTACCGATCACAGCGCTGTGGGAGGACCCAACATTCCGCCCACCGGCGATGGCGCAATTGCAGACTGCGTGGCCAACGCCCCGGGGGGCCCCGTCCACGTCTTGATATCGGACCGAGAGGCCGAACACATTCCCGGCTGCAACATGGCGTTTCGCAAATCAGCGCTCCAAGCGATTGGTGGGTTCGATCCACAGTTTCGAATCGCTGGAGATGACGTGGATGTCTGCTGGCGAATTCACCAGCAGGGTTGGACGATCGGCTTTAGTCCGGCAGCAGTCGTTTGGCACCATCGGCGTAACTCCGTGCGAGCTTATTTGAAGCAACAGCGAGGTTATGGTCGTGCCGAAGCGCTGTTGGAAAAAAAATGGCCAGACAAGTACAACGCTTCAGGTCATTTGTCGTGGAAGGGGCGGATCTACGGAAAGGGCCGTACTTACATCATCGGCCAGCGAAGGCGAATCTACAATGGCATCTGGGGCAGTGCGCTTTTCCAATATATCTACGAACCGGCCCCCAGCTTGACTCAGGGCTGGCCACAGATGCCTGAATGGTATCTGGTCATCTTGATGCTGGCCGTGTTCTCCGCTCTGGGTCTCACCTGGAGACCCCTCATGCTGGCGGCGCCCTTTCTGGTTTTATCCGTTGGTGTTCCCATCGCTCAAGCAATTGCGAGTGCATCTCGAGCATCGTTCACAAGCTCGACTCGTTCTCGTCTGAGCGCGTTTGGGCAGACCGCGTTGACGGCCCTCCTCTACACGCTCCAGCCCATGGCACGGCTATATGGCAGGCTCTGTCACGGCCTCACGCCGTGGAGGCGACGCGTCATGTTCGGCCACGAACTGCGAAGGCGGATCGTATTTCCAATCTGGAGCGAGGTGTGGCAATCGCCGACCGACTGGATCCGATCTGTGGAAGACGCACTTCGCGGTGCGGGCGCAGTCATCCTCAGAGGTGGTGAATTCGATCCCTGGGACCTGGAGGTTCGAGGCGGAATCCTCAGCTCGATTCGGTTGCTGGTGGCCGTCGAAGAACACGGTGCCGGGCGCCAGCGTGTGCTGGTTCGTTCATGGCCCCAAAACTCGACGGAAGGCCGAGTGTTAGCGTGGCTCCTTATTGTCCTTTCCGTGTGGGCCGCATCCGATGGCGCACGCAATGTTTCAGTAATTCTCGCAATATCGGCGGCGCTGCTTCTGTTCGGCATGCTTCGGGAGTCTTGGGCCGCCACGGCCGTTGTTCTTCACGCTCTGTGCAGTATTGTCAGGCGTGATCGAGGGGCCTCCGTGGGGAGTGCTGATCTCGTATGAAAAAACAACTTCTCGCGAGCATCATCATCAGCAGTTATCACTACGGTCGCTTTCTCAAGGCCTACATCGATAGCGCCTTGAACCAGGACCTATCCCCACACCGAAGTGATCGTGGTAGACGATCGCCGGCTGCGGCGAATATTTCACGGTGTATGGGGTAGCGCATTGTTTCAGTCGGTCTATCAGCCGGCGCCGGGCCATCCGAGGGCGCCGCGTCTGTAAGGGCTGCTACTAGCTACGCCGGAAAATAGCTGGCCGGTAAGCTCAAGCTGGCAGCCAGCGGCATGAAGACGGTCATCGGAAAAAAACCGGGCAATGTGACTCGGAGGGCGAAGCTATAGATATGCAACAACAAACAGCCTCTCAAACGCCGTTACCGCAATGCGCCATTGCAGCGGCGCCGGAGGAGATTCTCTGGTACGCCGTTCACACACGATGCCAGCACGAAAAAAAAGTAGCACGTCAGTTAACCGAAAAAGGCGTGATTACCTTTCTTCCTCTTCTGTCGCTCACTCGCCGATGGAGCGACCGGAACAAGGTTGTCGAGATGCCGCTTTTTCCCGGCTACGTTTTCGTGCGGATGAAGCAGTCGGTGGAGAGCCGCTTGCCAGTCCTTCAAGCTTTCGGCGTCGCAGGCTTCGTGGGCGTACGGGGTTGGGGTAGTCCAATCCCGGACAAACAAATCGAGGATCTGCAAGTACTGCTGTCGCGGAAAGTTCCTTTCGAATGCTACCCCTTTTTACGAGAGGGACGCCGTGTGCGAGTTCGCGGAGGCTGCCTGGATGGAATCGAAGGCATTCTCGTGGAGCGGATCTCAGATCGAAGTTTGGTTCTCTCGGTCGAACCCATCCAGCGCTCAGTGGTCATTCGCCTCGAGGATTATGACTTCGAGCCCATTTAGCCTGTTCCGGAAGTACTCCACGATCAACGTCTCGTGGCTTTGATTCGGCGATGTCTACCAATCGATATAATCAACTGACTCTTTACCGGCGTCTGCTGGCCCAAGCGCGCCCCTATTGGCTTCATCTGTTCGGCTGCCTGGTGCTCAGCATACTTTCCATCCCGCTGGCTTTGCTCGCGCCGCTGCCGTTAAAAATTGCAGTCGATAGCGTCATCGGCTCTCAGCCCATTCCTCGCTTTCTGTTGACGCTGTTTCCGTTTCTTACCAGTGCTTCTGCCAGAGTCTTGCTTATCGTTGCAGCCGGCCTTTTGCTGGCGATCGCTTTGTTGGGACAGTTGCAAAGGCTGCTGAGTGCAGTGCTGCAGGTGTACACCGGCGAAAAACTGCTGCAGGACTTCCGTGCGCAACTATTTCGGCACGTGCAGCGGCTCTCGCTCATTTATCACGATAGCAAAGGCACATCAGACTCCGTCTATCGCATTCAATATGATGCGTTCACCATTCAACTCACCACTCTCAGTGGCGTCCTTCCCGTGCTCACCTCCTCGATCACGCTGATTGGCATGATCTTCGTCATTGCCAAAATGGATTGGCAGTTGGCCTTGGTGGCCATGGGGGTGTCTCCCGTTCTTTTCATCCTGACCTGGGCCTTTGGCGACCCATTGCGCCGCCAGTGGAAGGAGATCAGGAAACTCGACAGCGCTGCGATGTCCGTGATCCAAGAAGTGCTCGGCGCCGTTCGCGTGGTCAAGGCTTTCGGCCGGGAGGAGCACGAACACGATCGGTTCCTGCTGCACTCGAGAAAACGGATTTCGGGACAGGTTCGAACTGAGTTTCTCCACAATGGTTTTGATCTTCTGGTCGCTTTGGCAATTGCGGCCGGCACAGCCGCAGCGCTGTGGATCGGCGTCGCGCATGTCCAAGCCGGCGTGCTCACGCTGGGCGGACTGTTGATCGTGATGGCGTATCTGGCGCAACTGAACTCGCCTTTAAGCACGCTCAGCAGGTTGGCGATCGATCTGCAATCCGCCATGGTTTGCGCCGAGCGGGTCTTCGCTCTTTTCGACGAGGTTCCGGAAGTCATCGAGCGTGCGGATGCGCGGCCGCTCGGACGCGCGCAGGGCGCTATCGCGTTCCGCGATGTGACTTTCTCGTTCGACGGCGCCAATCCAGTCCTGCGCGGCATATCCGTGGAGATTTCTCCGGGAACCCGGCTTGGCATCTCCGGCTCCACGGGTTCAGGCAAAACGACGCTGGTCAGTCTACTAACACGCTTCTACGACCCCGGCAGCGGCCACATCTTGCTCGACGGCGTTGATTTGAGGGACTACAAACTGGCCGACCTGCGCAATCAGTTCGCTTTGGTGCTCCAGGATCCGGTGTTGTTCTCCGCCAGCATAGCGGAGAACATCGCCTACGCCCGGCCGAGCGCAAGTATGCAAGAGATCATGGACGCTGCGAAGTTAGCCGACGCACACGATTTTATCGTTCGCCTGCCGGATGGCTACCAGACGCACGCGGGCGAACGCGGCCTGCGCCTTTCGGGCGGAGAACGCCAGCGCATTTCCCTGGCGCGCGCGTTCTTGAAAAATGCGCCGATCCTCATTCTCGACGAACCCACGAGCGCTGTCGATGTCCGGACCGAATCCGTCATCTTGGGAGCGCTGCAACGCCTGATGCACGGCCGTACGACCGTGATGGTTGCGCATCGCCTGAGCACGCTCGATTTTTGCGATGCGCGGATCGAAATTGAAGCGGGCCGGATCGTCCGAGCGACCGGTAATCTCAAGGTCTCCGGCATTCCCGCCATCAGCCGGGAAAGCCGCACAAAACCTATCACGGCATTTAAACAATCACAGTGAGTTCCGAAGGTAGACCCAAAATCGTTCTGTTGGGCCGGATGTGCTTCAACCCATTCGGCGGCATCGTCTGGCAAGCACTGCATTACCTGGTCGGATTGCGACAACTGGGCTTTGACCCGTATTACGTGGAGTGGCACGGGATGTGGGCGGCCGATCCGGTGAATCCATCGGCCGATACGGACGTCCCGCGAGTGATGATTGCCGATGTGATGAAACGCTTTGGTTTTGCCGATCGTTGGATCTGTCGAGCCGACCACTCGGAAAACAGTCCTGTGTTTGGCGGCCTTCCGCGCGAGGAATTGGTGGGACTCTACGCTGAAGCAGAAGCCATTATTAACCTGACCGCCACCAATGTCATCGACGAAGGTCAATACCAGTGCCGCCGGCGGGTCTACCTCGAAACGGACCCCGGGAATCCCCAAATAAAACTCGAGCGAGGTGACGCGGAGATGTGGAACGTGATCCGGTCCCACACTCATCATTTCACTTTCGCAGAAAATCTTGGCAATCCCGGCTGCGGGTTGCCAAAGACCGACGTCGGCTACATCCCAACGCGTCAACCGGTGCTGGTCGATCACTGGGATAGTCCGTTCGATTCGCACTGCCGTAATTTCACGACGATCGCGAAGTGGGGCGGACGCCGGAGCCACAAGGATATCGAATTCAGTGGTGAGTTCTATCCGTGGAGAAAGGATCTGGAATTCCGGAAATTCCTGGATCTGCCCGGCCGCAGCCGCCAACCCATCGAGCTGGTTTTATCCAACATTTCGCCGGAGGACAGGACGATGCTCCAGGAATCCGGCTGGCGTGTTGCGGATGCTCTGTGTCTCAGTGCCTCACTCGATGGTTACCGGAGCTACATCCAACGGTCTCGCGGTGAGTTCACCGTCGCCAAGGACCAGAACGTCCGCCTTCGCAGCGGCTGGTTCAGTGACCGCAGCGCTTGCTATCTGGCTGCGGGGAAGCCCGTCATCACGCAAGACACTGGGTTTGGCAATGTGTTGCCGACAGGTGAAGGACTGTTCGCCTTTCAGACGATGGACGACATCTTGGCGGCGTTCGAGGCTATCAACACGGATTATGAAAGGCACTGCCGCGCTGCACGAGACATTGCATACGAATACTTCGACGCCAGAAAAGTGCTGAGGGATCTGCTGCAGAGGATAGGTTTGGAACCTGCGATCGAGACTCCAGCTGTAACGTTTCGACAAGGTCGAGTTTAGTGGAAATATTGCATCACCTGCTGGCAGGGGCGGGCGAAGTTGGTGTGGGTGAGCTTCGGGACGCGCTCGGTGATCTTTGTACCGACGCCAAGACCGCCCGCATTATTGGACAGCAAAAACTGCGGCGCCCGCATATCTACCGGATAAAAATCGAAGATGACGGCGCAATTCGTTCCGTAATCGTCAAGCGGCTGAGTCCGGAGATTGCTCAACGCAACGAGCGCGTCGTCCGGGAGTGGCTTCCAGCCGTTGGATTGGCGGACGCGGGCCCGCCGCTATTGGGCGTTGCCGCCGAACGCACCGGGCAGTGCGTGTGGCATATCTACAGGGACCTGGGTGACTGCTCGCTGGCCGGCGCGGATCCGACGGATGGGGTAACTGAACTGGACGTGGGCTTCCTCTCGAAACCTGCCTTTGATTCAGATCCGGAGCGGCTCTACGATGCAGTGGCGACGATCGCCCGAATTCACGCGCGTTTCGCAGAACACCCGCTCCTGGCTGAATGCCGTCTATTTGGACGGGACCTCGGCAGTCACCTCTTCACGACGACATTACGAGACGGCTTGCTCGGACTGCGGGCTCTCGACGCCATTGGAATCAAAATACCCTACGAACGCAGAGTGCTGCTCGCCCGCTTGCGGCAAAGACTCGAATTACTTTTGCAAGAGCAGCCGCACCGCATGCAACTGCTGGCGGATTTCGGCGGTCCGGAGACGCTTCTCCACGGCGATCTTTCACCCAAGAACACGATGGTCTTTCGAGAGGCTTCGGGTCTGCACACCCGGCTCATTGATTGGGACTACGCCGGCGTCGGCCCGATCAGCTATGACCTCTCGAATTTCCTCGCTCATTTTCCGCGAGCGGAACGGCAATCGATACTGGACGCCTACATCCGGTGCCTGGAAGAACTGGGTTGGCGCTTCACACCGGGCGCAGATTGGAACCTGTTATTCGATACCGCCGAATGCGCCCGCCTGGCTAACACAGTGGTCTGGCGGGTCGTGGCGCTGACAAAAGGCCAGACCGATTGGCCCTTCGACGACCTCGTCATGCTTGATGAGTGGTTCGACAAGCTCGAACCCGTTCTTCCGCCCCCAACGAAAGAAGCGGTGCAATGATCAAGTATTTGATCGTCAATGCGGATGACTTCGGCGCCAGCATGGGGATCAATCGCGGCATTCTTGAGGCTCACCAGCGCGGGATCGTGACGAGCGCCAGCCTCATGGTGAACATGCCGGCGGCAAAGGAAGCGGCTCTACTTAGTCGCGATGTTCCGGACTTGAGTGTGGGCCTGCACGTAAATTTCACGAACGAAGGTGAAGATGCTGTGGTGGACCTCGCAGATTCCAATGCCTGCGGTATGGAATTGCAACGCCAATTCCACCAGTTCAACGAGTTGATGGGACGTTTGCCGACTCATTTGGACTCTCATCAAAACGTGCACCGGAGATTGCATCTTCTTCCCCATTTTCTGGACCTGGCATCCCAACACGGTTTGCCCATGCGAGAGCACTCTCCTGTGCGCTATTTCAAAAAGTTTTATGGGCAGTGGGACGAAGGAGAAACCCATCTCGAATGGATCAGCTCGGAAAACCTGCTCCGCATGCTCGCGGAGGAGCTTCACGATGGTTTCACCGAACTCGGCTGTCACCCCGGCTATTTCGATCCTCGTTTTCAGTCGGTCTATCACATTGAACGAGAGACTGAGTTACAAACTTTGTGCGATCCAGCGGTTCGGCGCCAATTGGCGGAGTGGCAAGTCCAAGTGATCCGCTTCGGAGACGTCTCCGCTCTTTCCCGAAATTCGCAGCTTCACGCTTAGAGGACTTCTTTTGGTCGTCGTAATTTCCACGCATAACGTGGTGAACGCTCCGGACGTGGGCGGACACTTTTGGGTATTCATGCAGTACGCGCAAGGCTTTCTGCGCATGGGCTGCGACGTCTATTGGCTGGAGAGATTCCGGGACACGCCGGACCGCACGCGCGACGCCGCGATTGTTCGGGATTTCATGAACCGGATGCAGCGATATGGCTTGGGCGAACGAGTCATTCTTTATACGCAGCACCAGCGTGCGGGAGTCTCGCGATACGAAATGATCGGGATGCTGCAGTCCAAAGCCGAGCGGGTTTGCAGGGACGCGGATTTGCTGTTGAACTTCAATTACAGCATCGATCCGGAACTGCTCTCACGCTTCCGAAGAACGGCTCTTGTCGATATCGATCCTGGTTTGCTGCAGTTCTGGATCAGTGCGGGTCAGCTTGTCGTGCCCGAGCACGACTTGTATTTCACCACCGGAGAAACAGTCGGGCGGCCGTGGGCGCGGTTTTCGGATTGCGGCCTGTCCTGGGTGCGCATCCGCCCGCCGGTTTGCCTCGACCTTTGGCCGTATATACCAAACGTGGCCGGCGAAAAGTTCACCACGGTTTCAAGTTGGTGGGGAGGAAGCGGGCAGGGAGAATTCATCACCGACGGTAAGGAGATCTTTTACGAAAATAACAAGAGAGTGACCTTCCTCGATTTCGTGGAGCTTCCCAGAATAACTGGTAAACCGCTGGAACTGGCGCTCTGCATGGGATCGGGGGATTCGCCCGCTGCCGCTTCTTCCGAACGGCGGAGTCCGCCGCTTGGCGTACCCGCGGGGAGCGGGCCGGATCGCCACCCATATGCCGGCGACGCCGAAGATCGCAGGGTGCTCGGGAGTTATGGCTGGAGTATCCGGCTCGCACAGGAAGTCGCGCGGACGCCCGAGTTGTATCAATCCTACATTCAAGGGTCGCGGGGAGAATTCAGTTGCGTCAAACCGTCTTGCATCAAATTCCAAAACGCATGGGTGAGCGACCGTACGCTGTGTTACATGGCAACGGGCCGACCGGTGATTGTCCAGGATACGGGACCCAGCGATTGTCTGCCGAATGGCGAAGGGATGTTCCGCTTCTCGACTTTGGACGAGGCCGCGCATGCCCTGGCTGCAGTCGATGCCGGCTATGCGCGCCACTCCCGGGCGGCGCGTGAGCTTGTAGAAGCCTACTTCGATTCCAAAAAGATCACCGAACGAATCTTGAATTCGGCGTTGAGCTTGAAGATGCGGTCCGGAAATCGCAATGCGGCTGCCCGTCCGATTGAGATCGAAGTCTCTAACGCGAATGTCCAGATCGATACAACCACGCGATTAATGACCGAGACATTGCAGGATGGACTTTCGACCGGGCGCGGACGAGCGGTGCGAATCGACGCGATTGCGCGCGAATTCTTTGAAGACAGTTCGAGTTTCGCAACCGAGCGGCTGCGCGTCCGGCTAGACGCCGGCGATACGGTGGACGTTTTCTTCAAGGATTTGAATCCGCAGAACCAGCTCGAGGCGGCGCGGCTGGTTCGCAGCACGAAACTGGAGCAGGGCCTGCGGGAAATCGAAATGTACCGGCAGGTCCTGTCCACGAATGGTTTTGAGACAGCGCAACTCTATGCCTCGCGCTGGGAGCCGGAGCGGGGCATCCACTGGTTATTCCTGGAATATGTCGGCCCGAGTCTCAAGAAAGCGACGGATCCCGCGCTGTGGCGGGCCGCCGCCCAGTGGGCGGCGCGGTTTCATGCGAAAGCGCGATTGTTACCTGACACGCAGACTAATTTTCTGCCACACTATGACAGGGCGCACTATCAGCGCTGCGCCGCAGGGATTCAAGACAAACTACCGCACATCGATCCTGAGGACCGCCCGGTTATCCATGCAGCATTGGATCACTTTGCGGCTTCGATCGATCGACTCCTCGCATTGCCTCAAAGCGTCATACACGGAGAGTACTACGGACATAACGTGATCATCCGCCGGCCCAGCCCAGACTGTCGCGTGACCGTCATCGATTGGGAATCCGCCGCCATAGGTCCCAGCTTTCTGGATCTCGCGAGCCTATCGGCCGGTAAGTGGAATTCCGAGCAAAAACTGGCCATGCGGCGCGCCTACTTCGAGGAATACAAGTCAGCTTCCGGGCAGCGCATCGAGTGGGACGCATTTCTGGATACACTCTTCGACTTAAGTGTCTATCAAGCCCTCGTGTGGCTGGGTTGGTGGCCCGATCGGAACTTCTCGCGCCACTTTGGCCGCTGGATAAGAGAACTGGAGAGGATTATGCATGAACTCGTGAGACAGCGCTCCAGCGAGGCGTCGCCAACACATGAAAGCACATAGTTCCCCAATGTCGGCTGTAGGGGCGGTCTCTGACCGCCCACTTCGAATAGCGCTGGTCCCACCTTTGTGGGCCCGAGTGGCCCCCGATACCCAGGGAGGGGTTGAACACATCGTTTATCTACTTGCGGAGGAACTCGTTACACGCGGTCATGAAGTTACGGTCTTTACGTCGAGCGATTCCCTCACGAAAGCAAGGGTCGAGGCGCTCAGCCAGTGGAACATCATAGAGGCCATGCAAAGAGGCCTTGTCGGGCAGTACAAGTATTACGAAACCTGTAATATCGCAGAGGCGCTCCAGAAAAGTAGCGCATTTGACGTGGTTCACTTCCATCTGGACCCCTTTGCGATTCCCCTCGGTGCGTTTTCCCAAGTTCCCGTCCTGCACACGCTGCATAATCCGATTACTCCCGACGGTATCTGGCTACTTAGCCGATATGCACACGCTCCAGTTACGGCAGTCAGTCGGAGACAGATTGCCCACATACCTGAGGAGCGGCGGCGGAGCATTCGCATCGTGCACAATGGGTGCAATTTCGACTCCTATCAGTTCTCCGCAGTGCCCGGCAGGTATCTGGCCTACCTGGGGAGAATGGCGCCGGGAAAGGGGCCATTCCAAGCGATCCAAGTCGCGAAAGAAGCCGGTCTGCCGATCGTACTCGCGGGCCAGCCGTTGACGGAGGAAGACCGTACTTACTTCATGGAGATGATTCAACCGCTGATCAACCATTCGGATGTGAGCTACATAGGGCAAGTGGATCATCGGCAGAAGAGCGCTTTGCTAAGAGACGCCGGCGCGCTTCTATTTCCCATCCAGGCCGAGGAGTCTTTTGGACTTGTCATGATCGAGGCGATGGCGTGCGGCACGCCCGTAATAGCGTTCCAAAGAAGCGCCGTGGAAGAGGTGATCGACTTCGGAAAAACGGGTTTCTACGCCGACTCCATACAGGCATTGTCATCGTTCGTTCCCCGCGCATTGTCTCTTGACCGCAGAGTCGTTCGGGAACATGCCAAACAGCGATTTGGTCACGTGCGAATGACAGATGAATATCTTCAGGCCTATGAATCCATTCTCAGCGCAAGCTGGAATGGACGAGCCGCGTTGGCAGAGCGTTCATTCCCAGTTTCCACACCATCCATTTCCAAATGAACGTTGTCGTCATTGCCCCTCATCCCGATTATGACCGATGAACGCCTCGCCAGCATCATCATCAACAACTACAACTACGGTGGTTTCCTGCCGGAGGCAATCGACAGCGCGCTCAACCAAACTTACCGAAATACAGAGGTCATCGTGGTGGACGACGGCTCCACGGACAACTCTCGTCAAATTATGGCCAGGTACAACGACAGTATCACGGCCATATTGAAGCTAAACGGCGGACAAATTTCAGCTTTAAATGCGGGCGTTCATGCCAGTCGGGGTTCCGTGATTATCTTTTTAGACGCAGACGACAGATTGTTCCCGGAAGCAGTTGAGCGCGCGGCCAGCGTTTTCCGCGACTCCAATATCGTAAATGTTCTGTGGCCTCTGGTCGAGATAGACGCCGATTCCAGGGAGACCGGCAAAGTTTTTTTTGCACGTCCGCCAGCCGCCGACTTAAGGGAGGTAGTTCTCCGCCAGGGCCCATTGAGTTACGATGTCCCACCTACCTCGGGTAATGCGTGGTCGCGACGATTTCTTGACCATGTGTTTCCGCTTCCTGAAGTAGAGGGAGACGTCAAATTCCGCGGTTATGGGGCAGACGGTTATCTTTCCACCTTGGCCCCGCTGTTCGGGCGGATTCAACAGATTCCCGAGCCGCAGGGCGCTTACCGTGTGCATGGAAAGAATAACTATGCGAACTATTCCTTCGAGGAAACGCTTCATTTCAGTTTGTCGTTTTTCGCGCACTACGCTGCGGCGCTTCGCCGTCATTGCACTGCATTGGGAATCGAAGTTGACGCTGAGTTGTGGACCCGAAATTCGTGGCATCACAGGTTAAATTCGGCCGTTCAGGACCTCTCGGGCGTGGTGCCCGCCGGGGATAGTTTCATGCTCGTGGATGAGGAGCAGTGGAAGACTGGAGGCTGTGTAGCGGGCCGGAAGCGGATCCCATTCATGGAGCGAGGTGGCCGGTACTGGGGGAAACCGCGGGACGATCAGGAGGCCATCCAGGAAATAGAGCGGCTTCGCCTGGCAGGGGCAAACTTCATGGTTTTCGCCTGGCCGGCATTTTGGTGGCTCGACCACTATTCCGGCATGACGCGATTTCTGCAAAGTAAGTTCGAATGTGTTCTTGAAAACGAGCGCCTGGTTGTTTTTGACATGAGAAAGCGCTTATGACGAAAGCGCCCCTCGCCAGCATCATCATCAATAACTACAACTATGGGCGTTTCTTGCGGGAGGCTATCGACAGCGCCCTGAACCAGACTTACCGAAATATCGAAGTCATTGTGGTGGACGACGGTTCCACGGACGGCTCGCCCGAGATCATTGCCAGTTACGGCGACCGAATTGTACCCGTGTTACAGCAGAATGGCGGCCAGAACTCGGCCTTGAACGCCGGGTTCTCCGTGAGTCGCGGAGATGTAATCCTCTTCGTTGATTCCGACGATGGCCTACTCCCGACGGCTGTAGAAGCGGCCTTGGAAGCGTTTGCCGAACCGGATGTCGTCAAAGTGCATTGGCCGTGGGTGGAATGGAACGATTCCTCGCGGAAGACAGGCAAAGTCTGGTGCAAATCTCTTCCCGATGTTGACTTGCGCGATTTGGTCTTGCGCGAAGGCCCGGACGGCGTGGCGGCTTACCTGCCATCTGGTAATGCGCACACTCGGGGGTTCCTAGAAAGTGTTTTCCCTCTGCCCGACGTGCGGCGCAACTCCGACTGCAGTCCATCGGACCGCGAGAGAAGTTGGACGGCTAGGCCGGGCCCCGACTTGTATCTAGCTACTCTGGCGCCGCTTTATGGCCGCCTGAAGCAGGTCGCGAAACCACAGGCGTGCTACCGGATACATGGAGGGAATGGCTACCAATCGCTGAAATTTAAAGACAGGCTCAGGTTCGATCTGGCGCTCGTCGATTATGTATCGACGGCGGCGGCCGAACACTGCGGCAAGCTCGGGATCAGTGTCAATCGAGAGCAGTGGAAGGCCAAATCCTGGGCGCACCGAGTCCAGCAGGCGGTGCGAGGCATCGTTTCGCTCATACCGAGGGGCGCATCCTTCATTTTAGTCGATGAGGATCGCTGGAAGACAGATTCGTTCCTGTCTGGCCGCAAGCGCATCCCGTTCCTAGAGCGCGACGGCCAATATGGGGGGAAGCCCCCGGACGATGTGACAGCTATTCAAGAACTCGAACGGTTACGGGAAGCAGGGGCGGAATTCATCGTTTTCGCCTGGTCGACTTTTTGGTGGTTTGACTATTATGCAGGGCTGCATCGCCACCTGCGTACAGGGTTCGCCTGCCTCATGGAGAACGACTGCCTCGTCGTTTTCGATCTGAGGAAAAAGAATGGGCTCGTATGAATGTCTTGGTGATTGCTCCTCATCCCGATGATGAGTCGATCGGCTGCGGTGGAACGATCTGCCTGCACGCTGACCGGGGTGATCGTGTGGCCGCAGTTTTCCTGACCTCCGGCGAAAAGGGCCTGACTGATCTTTCGCAGGAAGACGCCCGGCGCATACGAGAACGGGAGTCGGAAGATGCCGCCGCAATACTGGGCATTTCCTCGGTAACTTTCCTGAGGCGGCCGGACAAGCACCTTGAGCAGGATACCCTCCATGCCGCCGAAGCCCTCAAACCCATCCTCGAACGGGAACAGCCGGAGGTCATCTATCTGCCGCATGAACGCGATTTTCATCGGGACCACCGAGCATGCGTGTCGATTGTTCAGACGGCTCTCCGAGCCTCCGGAATCGCAACACCAACTCTGCTGAGCTATGAAGTCCTGACCCCTCTCACCGAATATGACCGCGCGGAGGATATCAGCCCGGTGATGCGGCGGAAACTGAAGGCGGTGTGCGCACATTGCTCGCAAGTGCGGCAGTTTCGCTATGATCGGGCGCTCCTGGCCATGAGCAGATTTCGGGGCGTCGTGTCGGGCGCGGGCCGGTACGCTGAAGTCTTTCGATTGGCCAATGGCTGCATGAGCGGCATCCCTCTGGATTGTCGGGCGGACCCAGGCTGGCACCGCCTCTATGCGGCGATCCAGGAAATCATAAAGGCTGTTCCAGCGGAGAGCTCGTTCATTCTGGTGGACGGTGGGCGCCTTGAAGCGCCCGCCTTGATTGCTCCACGACGCTACCTACCGTTCCTCGAAAAAGAGGGGCGCTACTGGGGGAATCCCCCTGATGATGCGACGGCAATTCGAGAGCTCGAAAGGCTTCGGAAAGCGGGAGCCAGTTTTATCGTTTTCATTTGGTCAACCTTTTGGTGGCTCGAATATTACGGAGGGCTGCATCGCTACCTGCGAGCACAGTTTCCTTGCATTCGGCAAGATGAACGAATTGTCGTTTTCGATCTGAGAACTCGGAGCTGAACATGACGGCGCCACCGCAGGTATCAGGGACAAAGCTGAGGCGTGGTCCAAAGCTGCGGGAGGCGCACTTCGAGGACTATGAGCAAATTGCAGCGCTGGAATCCCGGTTCGGGCTCACGGCCAAGCCTTACAACGAATGGGTCCACCTCTGGCAGGGCAATCCACTTTACCGCGAACTAAAAACTGACTGGCCTATAGGCTGGGTACTCGAGGACCAGGACGGGAAAATCGTCGGCTCGATGGGGAATATCCCGCTCTTATATGAACTCGACGGAAGGAGAATCCTAGTCGCCTCCGGACGCTCCTGGGTTGCCGACCGCGAGTACCGGAGCGCAGCGTTGATGCTCCTACATAACCTGATCAGGCAAAGGCACGTAGATCTTTATTTGAATAACACCGTAGGTAATATTGCCATCGCCGCGGTAACCGCTCTTGGGTGCTCTCGGATGCCGGTCGGCATCTGGGACGAGGTAGCGTACTGGATCACAAACTACCGGGAGTTCTTCCAGAGCACTGCAGCCATGAAGAACTACCGTCTGACGAGGCCGTTTGCCTTTCCGTCATGGGACGGATCTTGGACCCGCCTGAAGCTTCTGCGGGCCCGGTTTTCCAAACCGCTGAGCTATCCGCTTTCGGCCGCGGCATTTCTGAAAGACCGTCTGGCAAAGACGTCACTTAAGGAGAGGGACGTGGAAGTGAAGCCTTGCACAGATTTCGACGATCGTTTCGATAGCTTCTGGGAAGACGTGAAGAGAAACAATCGGCACTTACTCTTGGCCGTCCGTACGCGTGAAGTCCTGGAGTGGCACTTTAAACATGCATTGTTGGGTAACCGGCTCTGGATCGTCACGGCTGTTGATGGCCACCGATTGGTGGCTTATGCCATTTTCGAAAAATCAGTCCATCCAAGGTCCGGCTTTAAACGAGTAACGCTTATCGACTATCAATCCCTGGAGGATGGCACGTCTATGCTTGAACCCCTCCTTTCCTGGACTTTGAGAAGGTGTCGATCCGAAGGCGTCCACATGTTGGAACACACTGGTCGCTGGATGGAGAAGGGGCAGTTCTTTGAGACGGCCGCGCCCTACCGGCGCAATCTGCCTACGTGGACGTACTTCTACCACGCAAATAATCCCGAATTGAGAGGGCTGCTGAACAGCAAGCAAGTCTGGACTCCCTCCTTATTTGACAGTGACGCGACCCTCTAGGTCATTCTTGGCGGCGAGAATGTTCACAAAATGGTCAAATTTTCCCGAAGCCAACAAACGCGGGCTAAAGCCCGCGACTACGAGCTCGGCAATATGTTCCGGCACACTGTAGTCGCGGGCTTTAGCCCGCGCCCGCTCGGTATGAGGTCGCTCGCTACCTAGCTGGCTGTTATGAAATTTTTATTATTTGAAACGTAAGGAACGGAAAGGAGAGGCTACGATACGGGCCGTTAAAGTCTGCACTTCAGTACTGGCGGGCTTCCTGGCTATCAACACGCTGTCAGCCAGGCAGCAAACTGCTCCACCGAGCGCGGTGGACGAGGGCCGGCAGCTTTTCATAGACAACTGCGCAGTTTGTCACGGTCCGGATGGTGATTCCGTCCCCGGCGTGGATCTTGGGCATGGCAAATTCAAGAGAGCATCATCCTACGATAACCTTGTCGAGATCATCCGCGATGGCGTCCCAGGAACTGGGATGCCCGCGTTTTTGGAATACCTTGGGGACCTCGAAATGCGCACCATCATTGGTTATCTCCGTTTTATGGCAGCTAACGCCTACAGCACCTCAGCCCCAGGCGATCCTGTCCGGGGCAAGGCTATTTTCGAAGGCAAGGGTGAGTGCCTCAATTGCCACCGCGTCAAGGACAAAGGCTCTCGGCTCGGTCCAGACCTCGGGGAGATTGGGATGGTTCGGCGGATGATTGAGCTGGAACGGTCGCTTCTCGAACCGAATGCCGAAATCCTCTTCCAGAATCGTCTGGTCCGCCTGGTAACCCGGGATGGCATCACGATCACCGGAAGACTTCTGAACCAGGACACTTTCAGCGTGCAGCTTATCGATTCGGAGGAACGCCTGCATTCTTTAGAGAAGTCGAGCCTCAACGAGTATGCCTTCATCGACAAATCTCCAATGCCCACTTACCGGGATAAGCTGAACCCTCGGGAAGTCGCGGATCTTGTCAGCTACCTGGTTTCTCTGAAAGGAATCGGCGGCCAATGAATGCAAGAGCTCTATTACTAGTTTCGGTAGTCTTGTCCAGTCTTCTTTCGGCTTCAATTTCCTCGGGCCAGGTCTCATTCGAGCGCATCCTTGGAGCTGACAAGGAACCTCAGAACTGGCTAACCTACTCTGGAACTACTCTCAGCCAGCGTCATAGTCTGCTAAACCAAATCACTCCGGCAAATGTGAAGAATTTGGAATTGCAGTGGATCTATCAGGCGAGGTCGCTGGAGAAGTTCGAGGCCACGCCTTTGGTGGTGGACGGAATCATGTACACGGTGCAGCCTCCGAATGACGTGATTGCTCTTGATGCAGCCACGGGACGAGTCTTCTGGACTTACTCGTATCGTCCGAAGCATGGGCGCCCCTGCTGCGGCCGTGTCAACCGCGGACTCGCCATACTCGATGACATTCTCTTCCTGGGAACACTTGATGCGCGTTTGATCGCGATCGATGCCAAGAGCGGCCATCCCCTCTGGGCGACTACGCTAGGCAACGCAAGGGCTGCTTATAGCATTACGCACGCTCCCTTGGTTATCAAGGATAAGGTGATCGTCGGCGTCGGCGGTGGCGAGTTTGGGATCCGGGGCTTCCTCGCTGCCTATGATGCCCGCAGCGGGAAGGAGGTCTGGCGCTTCAATACGATCCCAGGACCGGGCGAACCTGGCCACGAGACCTGGGGAGGCGACTCCTGGAAGACGGGGGGCGCCCCCATATGGATGACGGGCTCCTATGACCCGGTTCTCAACCTAACGTATTGGGGTGTAGGTAATCCGAGTCCTGATTGGAACGGAGACAATCGACCTGGAGATAATCTCTACAGCGACTCGGTGATCGCCCTAGACGCCGATACCGGCAAGCTGAAATGGTACTACCAATTCTCGCCTCACGACCAGTTGGACTATGATGCCGTACAAGTCCCGGTTTTGGCCGACATGGAATGGCAGGGCAAGCCACGCAAGGTCATACTGTGGGCCAACCGCAACGGCTTCTTCTATGTGCTTGATCGCGCGACGGG
>WNGG01004033.1_pt1 | contig 38365 bp, 48 predicted proteins | sample 5400661 | NCBI WGS metagenome assembly WNGG01 (sample SAMN13153372, study PRJNA577476) | soil metagenome | isolation source: 100 cm soil or saprolite under Garry oak tree replicate 1 | place: USA:California | collected 2016-06-15
TTGATCAGCCCGCCGATGTACCAGCGCGCCGAGTCGGAAATCAGCGCGTAGCCGTTCTTGTCGAAGAACAGGTTGTTCGTGCCGTTCCACAGGCTCATGTGCACATGCATCCCCGAGCCGTTGTCGCCGAACATCGGCTTCGGCATGAACGTCGCCGTGTAGCCGTTCTTCGCGCACACGTTCTTCACGATGTACTTGTACATCATGATCTGATCGGCCATGCGGGTCAGCGTGCTGTAACGCATGTCGATCTCGGTCTGGCCCGCCGTCCCGACTTCGTGATGGTGCACTTCCACCTCGATGCCCGCGGCGATCATCGCCAGCATGATCTTGGAGCGCAGGTCCTGGAGACGGTCCGTCGGAGGAACGGGGAAATAGCCTTCTTTGTGACGCGGACGGTGGCCGAGGTTGGCCGTCCCGTTCGCGCCGCTGTTCCAGATGCCCTCTTCGGAATCGATGTGGTAGTAGCCTTCATGCGCGTTCTGATCGAAGCGCACGGAATTGAAGATGTAGAACTCCGCCTCGGGCCCGAAGTACGCTGTCGTGGCGACGCCGCTCTTCTTCAGAAACGCTTCGGCCTTGCGCGCGACGTAGCGGGGGTCGCGCGAGTAGGGCTCACGCGTGATCGGATCCACGATGTCGCATGTCAGGGAAAGCGTCGGCACTTCCAAACAGGGGTCAACAAAGGCGCTCGCCGGATCGGGCATCAGCAGCATGTCGCTCTCGTTGATGGCCTGGAAACCGCGGATCGAGGAGCCGTCGAATCCCAAACCGTCCGTGAACGTGTCTTCCTCGAGCTCCTTCAACGGAATCGAGAAATGCTGCCAGGTGCCGGGCAGATCCGTGAACCGCACGTCCACGATCTGCACGCCTGCTTCTTTCGCACGGCGGATCACATCCGCCGGCGCTGTGCCGGTAGCGGCCTTCCCACCGGTGACGGTGGGTTCCAACGTTGCTGTCATTGAGCGGGGTCTCCTTCCCGAGTCGGTGAGAGGCTTTGCAAGCGGCGGGCCATACGGGAAGGTAGACGGCTAAAGGGGGGGTGTCAAGAAATCCGTGCACAAACTGCACGAAAAGTCGCCTGCGGGGCTGTTTAGCCTGTGGAAATGTGCAAACTGTCCGCCTGAATGTGCAGCTTCTGCGCTACAACGCTTCAACGAAGTGCAACAGTTCGACCGCCGAAAACTCCCCGAATCGCTCCTGAATATCCTTCTCCCGCCATTCGAGGAAGATCCATCCCGTCACCTTGTGGAGCTGGCCATTCACGAAGTGAATCCGCCCGCGCACCGCGCCCAGCGACGTGTCGGGCTGGCCCTCCAGATAGACGTCCCAGCGCTGCTCGCCGCGCTTCAATTCTCCCATGTGCTTGCCGTACTCGGTACTCGCCATGGGCCACTACTCTACCGGCTTTCAAGCGCCCCGCCAGCCCGCTGGCCCGCGTGCCCGAGTTACATTCTCCACCCATGACATGTCATGCGTGCGGCGCACAACTCTCATCCACGGCGCGCTTCTGCCACAAGTGCGGTGCGACCGTCGCGACCGTGAGCGCCACCGGGTGGCGCGCTGGGTTGCCCTGGGCGCTTGCCGGCGCCGCCCTCGGCGCCCTGATCGCCGTGGTCGCCATGCGCGCAAGCGCGCCCTCTCCCGCACGCAACGACGAGCCGGCTGCGCCTTTCGCCAGCAGCGGGGGCGGGCGACCGCCCGACATCTCCCAGATGTCACCGAAGGAACGCGCGAACCGCCTGTTCGACCGTGTCATGATGCTGGCCGAGGCCGGGAAAACGGACAGCGTGCAGTTCTTCCTGCCCATGGCGCTTGGTGCTTACGCGCAGTTACCCAGTCTCGACGCCGATGCCCACTATGACGTCGGCATGCTGGAGCTTGCTGGCGGAGATCCCGACGCGGCCCTCGCGGAGGCGGACACGATCCGGCAATCGACACCGACCCACCTCTTCATCTATATCCTGCGCGCGCATGCTTATCAGGCGCTGGCCAACAAGGCTCTCGAACAAAAGGCCTACGCCGATTTCTTGCGGCACGAGCAGGCAGAGTTGGCGGTCAAGCGGTCCGAATACGACGACCACCGCGAGGCGTTGACGAATTTCCATAGCGAAGCTCAGCGCCAGGCACAGAGTCCGAGGAGACCGACGTCGTGACGGTGACCGTTGCTCGCACGATCCACGTCGCCCACAGCCCCGACGCCGATGACGCCTTCATGTTCTGGGCGATGGCAGCGGGGAAGATCGACACCGGCGGCCGCCGTTACGTGCACGAGCTCAGCGACATCGAAAGCTTGAACCGGCGCGCACTGGCCGGAGAGCTCGAGGTCACCGCGGTCTCGCTGCACGCCTATGCGTACCTCGCGGACCGCTATGCGCTGCTCGCTCACGGCGCCAGCATCGGCGATCGCTATGGGCCGCTCATCGTGAGCCGCAAGCGGCCGCCGACGAGACCACGCGCCGCGCTTACGGGTCGTCTGGTTGCGGTGCCGGGGGAGCTGACCACGGCGTTCCTGACGCTGCGGCTCTATCAGCCCGCCGCGCGACACGTCGTGGTGCCGTTCGATCAAATCGAAGACTACGTCGCCGCGGGAAAAGCCGATGCCGGGCTCCTGATCCACGAGGGCCAACTGACCTTCGCCGACCGCGGTTTGCATCTCTGGGCCGACATGGGCGAGTGGTGGTACCGACAGACCCAGCTTCCGTTGCCACTCGGCGGCAATGTTGTTCGCCGCGACCTCGGCGACGAGCTCACGCGGGCGATCGCGCGCGATCTGAAGGCCAGCATCGAGTACGGTCTCGCCCATCGGGCGGAGGCGCTGGCGCACGCTCAGGGCTTCAGCCGCGGGCTCGACAGCGCGCGCACTGACCGCTTCGTCGGCATGTACGTGAACGCCTACACGGTGGACTACGGCGAGCTTGGGCGGCGGGCCGTCGCCGAGTTGTTGACGCGCGCCCATGCGGCCCGGCTCATTCCAGCCCCTGTAGACCTGGCGTTCGTTGCAGCCGATTCCTAGTTTGGCCTTGGTTTCTCAAGGAGAATCGGGTTGACCGCTCCCCCCTCACCGGGAATCGTCACCGTCCTCGTGGTCGATGACGAGGAGCCGATCCGGAACGCGCTGCGGAAATACTTGAAGCAGCAGCAGTTCGAGGTGTACGCGGCAAGCTCGGCCGACGAGGCACTGCAACAGCTGCGCCTCCATAAGGTCGCCTTGATGCTGTCCGATATCCGCATGCCGGGCACCAGCGGCGTGGACCTCGTGCCGCAGGCGCTCGAAATCGAGCCCGATCTTGCCATCCTGATGCTCACCGCCGTGAACGACGCCACCAGCGCGGCGCTGTGCATGCAGCGGGGCGCGATGGACTATCTCACCAAGCCGATCGAGCTCGCTGATCTGGGCCGCGCCGTCCAGCGCGCGCTGAAGCGCCGCGAAATGCATCTCGAGAATCGCCATCTGAACCAGTGGCTCAAGGAAGAGGTCACGACGCGCACCGCCGAGCTGCACCGCGAGCGCCAGCGCCTGGAGCGGATTTCCACTGCGACACTCGAGGTGCTGGTCAACGCCTTGGAGGCCAAGGACCCCTACCTCCGTGGCCACTCGGCGCGCGTCGCGGACCTCTCAGCGAATATCGCGACCGAGATGGGCCTTCCCGAGGAAGAGGTCGATCACATTCGGATGGCGGGCCGGCTTCACGATCTCGGCAAGATCGGGACGCGCGACGCGGTGGTTAATAAGGAAGGGCCGCTCACCCCCGACGAGTTCGAGCATGTGAAGCAGCATGTCATCATCGGCGCCCAGATTCTCGCCCCGCTCGTTCACCTGGGGCACATCGTGGCCATGGTGAAGAGCCATCACGAGCGCTGGGATGGGAGTGGCTATCCCGATGGATTGCGCGGCGAGGAAGTGCCGTTGGGGGGAAGAGTGATCGCGGCGGCGGAAGTGTACGATGCGCTCACCACCGCGCGGCCGTATCAGGAGAAAATGATGCCTGAGCAGGCGGTCGAGCGGATGGCGGATCTCTCCGGCACCGTGCTCGACCCCAAAGTCTACGACGCGTTGGTGAGGATCGTCGGCCGCCGGCAGACGCTGGTGTTCCTCGACGAGGACGTGGGGCCGGCGCTCTAAAAAGCCTGTTCTGTAAGAGACCAAACCCCGGGGCGAGAATCTCCCCGGGGTTGGCGGTCGGGCGAAGTGGCCGTCACACTTCGGCCGCGACCTTTCGATTTACGTCCTGCATCGCAATCAGGTTTCACAGAATTAGATGCACCGAGCCACAGAACGGTTGCATCTACCAGTGCTTCACGCGGCCCACACGCGACATGGTGATCGTTTCGGCTTGAGACCCTCGGCGCAGAACGACCGTTGTGTTCGACACACCCCAGCCCATCCCCGTGGGCCCGAAGATCACCACAGGATTCGAGGTCGCGAGCGTTACGCCATGACTGGACGGACCCGGCGTCCGCCACCACGGTTCCCACCCCTGCGCCCCGAACCGATCGATTCGCAACGTGTCGGGATCGATGGTGACGCGTGCGCGAGTAGATTGCAGGACGGCGCCGTTGCGTCCGACCGCGAGCGCCGTCGTCACGTCACGGACGGCGCGCTCCGTCTCGATCCAGTCCATCAGGCTGGCGGCCCGGGGTACCCAGAATGCCACCAGCACGGCCGCGATCGCGATCACGACGATCAGCTCGAGGAGTGTGAACCCCTTGGACATGCGCTGTTTATACCGTGTCGGCGAAACCCTGCGGCATCCGGAAAACCCGGCGAAAAGCCAGAAAACGCGCCATTTGCGGGCTAACGCACCGGGACGGCGAGCGCTATGTTGGTGCGCGTGATGGTCTTGCCGTCCGGCATGTCGGGTGCACAAAGGGCCGCGCGTGAGCACTGAACTGCAGCCTCGCCGCGCGGGCCTGCCCCACGCCGTCTTCCTGCAACGGGTGGCTGATGAACCAGCTACCTCCCCAGACGTCCGTCTGGGTCAGGGAGCGTTTCTGACATTGCGGTTTGTCGATCTGCTCGCTCCCGACCGCGAGCCACCCACTCCCGATGTGTTCCGCTATCAATGGGCGGCCACCGAGCGCTATTGCGCCGAGCTTTCCGGCGAGGGGACTGAGGCGTCCCATCTCAGCTGCATCGTGCGCGCGGCGGGTGAAGCGCATCGCGACGGAAACATCCAGTTGCTCGCTCCCGCATTGTTTGCGTACGCTCTCTATCTCGAGCAGGAATCGCATTTCGAAGAGGCGGAAGACGCGCTGCTCACGATGATCAGCGTTAGCGGTGGACGACTGCAGCCATCCGATGCCATCTCCGCGTGGATGCGGTTGGGTCGCGTGCGACGCAAACAGACGGATTTCGATCGCGCGGATGTGGCCTATGCGGAAGCGGGGCGGATCGCGGGGACCGTTGGTGATCGCCAATCCGTCCTTCTCAGCCGGATCGGACACAGCAACGTTGTCTATTACCGCGGCAACCTCGCAGAGGCGGAAGCCTCCTGGCGAGCTGTCCTCGACGACGCGAACAGGACCGAATTCCGCAATGTCGAGGCGCAAGCCGAACACGGATTGGGAAATGCTCTCGCGCGGCGTGGCCAAGTCTACGACGGCGCGCCTCACCTGTGGCGGGCCTATGAGCTGTACGAGGACGATTCGCAGCAACTGCGCACGCTGAACGACCTTGGTATGCTCCTCCTCAGCATTGGTGATGTCGCCGGCGCGGAACGCGCGCTGAAGGAGGTCGTGCGTCGCGAACACCTCGCCGACAACCTCGCCAACGCAAAGATCGAGCTCATGAACTGCGCCTCCTTCAGACGTGACCGTGTCAGCTTCGAACGGTGGCGCGAACAGGCGCTTAATCAGCTCGACACGGCATTACCCAACATCAGGACGGACTACCATCTGAAGACGGCAATTGGTCTGGCCCGTTTTGGGAATCACGGGCGTGCGGAGAAGGAGCTGGGGCGGGCGCTCGAAATAGCGGCCGCGCACAGCTTGCACGAATTCGTTTTCAGAATCGAGCGGATACAGGGCGGGCTCCGAGACTCCTGCGCACCCCATGAGAGCGAGTTCGCGGAGTCGGAGCCCGTCACCGCCCCTACCGAGGCGCTCAGAGAGTTATCAGTGTCCCTGGCGTCTCTCGGTACGTAAAACTAGTGGCAGGTATTCGGATTGCTGGTATCGCAGACGCCGCTCGGACCAGACGCATCGGCACAAGCTGAAGCGGTGAGCGCGAACGACACGAGGACCAACGCTAGGGCGAAGCGGATGCGGCGTGACATGATGCCTCCGTGGTCTAGTTGAATGGTGGGATGTGTTGCAGGCACCAACTTGAGCGAAGGGCAGCGATTCGTTTAGGGCATTTTTGCGGCATCGTAGGGCGATTTTGCGGCATTAGGTAGTTCTGCGGAGGACGTGTAGGGGAATGCTGGTACTCGCGGCGGTCTCAGATCTCCAATACCAGAGGCTGCGCGGCGCCGTGGCGCCGCGCTTCACCCTGGCTCGTGCCACTACATGGGATGTCGCCCTCGAGACGATCCGCGGCCGACCGGTGGAGATCGCCGTCGTCGACCCGATGCTCGGCGGGGCCCGTGGCCAGGAAGTCGAGCGGCTGCGTGTGCTGTTCCCGTCGCTGCCGCTGATCCTCTATACGCCCGTGATGACTCCCGAGCTCGCTCCGGTGCTGCTGGCGATGGGGAAATGCGGCATCAGTCAGGTCGTGTTGAGTCCGACCGAAGACCATCCGGATCGCTTGCGCGATCTGCTGTCCGAGGAAGCGATGCAGTCGGCGTCGCACCGGTTACTCGACCAGCTCACGGCCGCGCTCGCTCCGTTGCCACCCGAGTTGCGCTGGGTGCTGGAAGACGCCATGCGCAGCCCCGGCGCCGTGCAGACGATTCAGCAGGTCGCCGCGCGGGCACGCGTGGACCGGGGGACGTGCGCGCGCTGGTTTGCGCGCGCCGGTCTGCCCAGCCCGCGGGATATCCTCGCCGCCGCCCGCGTGCTGTATGCGCACCGCCTGCTCAAGGACCCGGGCTTCACGATCGAGGATGTCGCCAAACGGCTCGGATACGCCCAGGCGAAGACTTTGCAGCAGCACGCGCGCAAGTACCTCGGCCTCACCGCCGGTGAAATGCGCCTGTCGCTCACTGCCAGCGAGGCGACCGCCCGCATCGTCCGGGGATTCCTGACGCCCGTGCGTCGTACCGTGGCCAGCGCCTCATGATGACGTCGCCCCCCCGCAAGCCCGCGAGCGTCCTGATCGTCGATGACGAGGCGGGTCTTCGGCGCGTGCTCGAGCGGTTCCTCGAGCGCCACGGCTATCGGGTGCTGAGCGCCGGGACCGCGGAATCGGCCTACGAGATCCTCGCGGCCGAAACGGCGGATGCGCTGCTGCTCGACATTCATTTGCCCACGATGTCGGGGCTCGCCCTCTATCTGGCGATCATTCATCGCTGGCCGGCGCTCGAGGGGCACATCGCCATCATGACGGGCGACGCCGAGGCGGAAGAAGTGCGCACCTGGCTGAACCACCACCGCTGCACCGTGATTCGCAAGCCATTCAACCTTCAGCAGGTCGCGGATTGGGTCTCATCCGCGCTGCAACGCGACCGCTCGTCGGGCGCGATGGATGCATGACCACCGTCGCTCACGCCGATCCGTTGCACGTGTTGCGGGAATACCGAAACCTTGCGCCCTGGAACTTGCGGGATCTTTCCGTCGTGGTCGGGGCGGTGCTGGACGCGTCGGCGGTGACGCCGATCAACGCGGCCGCACGCGCGGCACCGAGCGAGCGGACCATCCGATTCTACGTGACACGCGGCCTGGTGAGCCCTCCGGAAGGCCGGGGGACCGCCGCGACCTACTCGTACCGGCACTTCCTGCAGCTGCTCGCGATCAAGTTGCGGCAAATGGAAGGCGCGACGCTCGCGGCGATCACCAAGGATATGCACGATCAGACGGGCGACGTGCTGGAGCGGCGCTGTGCCCAGGTGCTGGGCACGTCGCTGCCCACGCCGGACCGCCTGCCGCTGAAGGGCGTGGAGGGGATGCCGCGCGGCCGATCGGGCCGGGCCCTGACCGCCTGGCTGGCGCGCGACGCCGACAAGGAGACGAGCGGGCCGACGGTTTGGCGCCGCATTCCCGTGACGCGCGGCGTGGAGCTGCACGTCGATGCCGACCACCCCCTCGCCCGGCTCGGGTCCGACGACCACGGGCTGGCTGAGACCGTCCGCCAGGCAATCGCGAAACTCTTGCCACACAGCACGTAATGATTTTTTGTAGGGGCGCAGCATGCTACGCCCCTACTCTCTCGAAACCTGGAGTCGACGATGTGGGTGCTGCTCGTACTCGTGGTGATCGTTGGTCTATGGGTGGTGAGCGCGTATAACGGCCTCATCTCGCTCAAGAATCAGACCGTCAATGCCTTCAAACAGATCGACGTGCAGCTCAAGCGCCGCCACGATCTGATCCCGAATCTCCTCAACGCCGTCAAAGGCGCCATGGATTTCGAGCGCTCCACGCTCGAAGCGGTGATCCAGGCGCGAAATCAGGCGGTAAAGGTGAACGCCGCCGGCCCGGAAGCCGTCAAGCAGATCAGCCAGGCGGAGAACGTGCTCTCGGGTGCATTGTCGCGGCTGCTCGTCACGGTGGAGCGCTATCCCGAGCTCAAGGCGACTGGCAACATCGGCCAGCTGCAGGAAGAGCTGTCGTCCACCGAGAACCGGATCGCGTTCGCGCGGCAGCTCTATAACGACACGGCGACGCAGTACAACACCAAGCAGCAGCAGTTCCCCACGACACTCGTGGCGGGCCTGGCACACGCGGAGCGGACGGACCTCTGGGAGATCGAAGATCAAGCTGAACGCGCGGTACCGCAGGTTGACCTCTCCCGACGGTAATCTCTTTCAACAACAGGAAGCCAATCGCCGGCGCACGACCTGGCTGGTGATTGGCTTCGTCCTGTTTTTCGCCTGGTTGGGATTCGGCGGCGACTATATCTGGGCGCTCCAGGGTTATCACCCATTCCCATGGCTCGGCCTGGTCCTGACGACCGTGGCGATTATCGGGGTCTGGTACGCCTACAAGACCGGTCCCGAGAAAGTACTCTGGTCGACCGGCGCGTCAGAATTGACGGACCCCAAGACCGATGCCGAGCGCCAGGTGGCAAACGTGGTCGACGAAATGGCCATCGCCGCCGGGATCCCGCGGCCGCGGCTCTGGATCATCCCGGACGACGACCCCAACGCATTTGCGACCGGCCACGATCCCCGCGACTCGCACATCGCGGTGACGCGCGGGTTGCTGAAGATCTGCAACCGCGACGAGCTCCAGGCGGTGATCGCCCACGAGCTGGGACACGTCAAGAATCTCGATGTCCGTTTGATGACGACGCTGGCCGCGCTCGTCGGCGCCGTGCTGCTGGTCCGGGAAGGAATGGGCCGGATGATGCGCGGCGGCGGACTCCCAACCCGGGGCGGGGGCGGGGGCGGCAGGAAGGGAAAGAGCGCAGGACCGCTGATCGCGATCCTGCTCGCGCTGTGGATCATTTCGTGGATCGTCGCGCCGCTCGTGACGCAGCTCCTCGCGCTCGCGGTGAGCCGGCGGCGCGAGTATCTCGCCGACGCCATGAGCGCGCAATTCACGCGCAATCCATTGGCGCTCGCCAGCGCACTCGCGAAGATCGAGGCCGCCGACGCGCCGACGCGTGCGATCAAAAGTGGCGCCGCACACCTGTGCATCTGCGACCCGCTGGGGCGGCGGCTCACGAACAGCGAGGGCTGGCTCGCCGACCGGTTCGCCACCCACCCGCCGATGAGCATGCGGATCTCGCGACTGAAGGGAATGGGATACGCGCAGTTGAAGAAGGAGGGAGGACTCCCGGTGTGAGCGGCTGGCTGAGCCGCCGCGCACTGAGAACCATCCACGAGTTTCGCGCCCGCCTGGCGCGCTACAAACTGCAGGAGCGGCGCATCGCCCGCGCCGCGCTCACCGACGATCCCGCGATCACCGCCGCGGTCCACGCGCACATGGCCGAGCATGGCCTCTCGGAGCCGGCGGTGCGGCGGCAGGTCCGGAAATACCTGGACGAAATCATCCCGCATTTCAACGTGTTGTCGTATTACAAAGTCGGCTACAACCTCGCGAAGATCATCGTCAATCTCCTCTACAAATCCAGCGTCGATTACCAGGATGAGCGCGCGCTGGAGCAAATCCCCAAGCGCGACGTCGTCGTTTACCTGATGAATCACCGGTCCAACGCGGATTACGTCGTCGTGGCGTACGTACTCGCCCGCGGTGTGCACGTGAGCTATGCGGTGGGCGAATGGGCGCGTGCCTGGCCCCTCGAGTATGTCTTCAAGTCGTTCGGCGCGTACTTCATTCGACGCCGTTTCCGCGAGCCGCTGTATCACACGGTGCTCGAGCGGTACGTCCAACTCATCACCCGCAACGGCGTCACCCAGGGGATCTTCCCGGAGGGCGGCCTGTCGCGCGACGGCAAGCTGCGGGCTCCAAAACTGGGCCTCCTCGATTACATCTGCCGCACGCTGACAGACCCGTCATTCGACCGTGACATCTGGTTCGTACCGGTCGCGTTGAACTACGACCGCGTGCTGGAGGATCGCTCGTTGATTCGCGAGCTCATCCAAGAAGGCGACAGGCCCGGCCGCGTCGCCCAGCTCGCCACGGTGCTCTCCTACCTCGTCAGCAACACCGTCAGGCTGTTGACCGGCCGGCTCAAACGCTACGGGCGTGTCGCGGTGAACTTCGGGACGCCGCTGTCGCTGCGCGCCTGGCTCAAGACGGCGCCCCCGGACGTCTTGACGCTGCCCAAGGAAGCGCGCCTGCCGGAGCTCGAACGGCTCGCCCGCGAGATGCAGATGCGCATCGGGGCGATCATTCCCGTCACGCCCGTTCCGCTGGCCGCGGCTGCGCTGCTCTCGTTCGGCCAGACGGTCGTCCAGAAAGACGCGCTGCTCGAGCGCATGGACCAGCTGCGCGATCGACTGACGGAAGTGAACGGCAAAGTCGTCCGAGGCGGCGCGCGCATCGCCGAGGTCTGGGATCGCGCCTGGCGGATGCTGCGGATGCGCCGGCTCGTCGTCGCCGACGGCGACACCCTGGTAGTATTGCCGCGGGGCCGCCCGCTGCTCGAGTTTTATGCGAACTCGATCGCGCACCTCGTTCCCATTCGCGGGCCGAGGCTGCCATTCCACAAGGCCCACGAAGTGGACACCAACCTTCCAAGACTCCAGCTCCCGCCGCGCTAACCCCAATTAACTGAACACGTTCAAAAACACCCTTGACGACGGCCGTCGGGAGACCGAGATTCCCTGTAGTTGAACGTGTTCAAAAACAGCGTCCAGCCGCCCCGGAGGAGGCCCGGTATGGTCAACACCTATCTCTTCTACCTTGCCCTCAGCATCGCCCTGACCGTCTGGGTGGGACACACCCTGCACAAGAACGGGCGTCCCTTCCTGCTGCACGCCTTCGACGAGAACCCGCTCGTCACCGACTCGATCAACAACCTGCTGCTCGTCGGGTTCTACCTGGTGAACTTCGGGTTCGTGAGTCTGGCATTGCGAGCCACCGTGCCCGTCGTCGGGTTGCAGGGGGCCATCGAGCTGTTGTCCGTGAAGATCGGCCAGGTCCTGATGGTGCTCGGCGGCATGCACTTCTTCAACATGCACATGCTCCACAAGCTTGGCCGACGGAAGGCGAGACTTGCTGCCGGCTCGCCGCCCCCCCTAGCCCCGCCGCCCCCGCCCCCTCCGCCGCGCCCGCTGTCGCCGACGGGGTTCGGTCAAACCGTGCTGCGCGGCGCCGCATGAAGAAGCGGGAAGGGTCCAAAGCGGTCGCCACGAAGGCCAGGATTCTCCAAGCCGCGCTCGAGCTGTTCCGCGAGCGCGGCTACGAGGCGGCGACAATGCGGGCGATCGCGGAGCGGGCCGGCGTCGCGCTCGGGAATGCGTACTACTACTTCGGCTCCAAAGAGCACCTGATCCAGGCGTTCTACGATCGCACGCACGTCGAGCATGTCGCCGCGGTAGGCAAGCGGCTCGATGATCTCAAGGACTTCAAGGCGCGGCTCCTTCTGGTCATGCGCACGAAGCTCGAAACGATCGAGCCGTATCACCGATTTGCCGGCCTGTTGTTCCGTTCCGCCGCTGATCCGGCGAGTCCGCTCAACCCGTTCAGCGCCGAGTCGCAACCGGTGCGCCGGGAAGCGACCGAAATCTTTCGGCAGGTCGTGGAAGGATCCCGCGGCCGGATCGCTCCGGAGTTGCGCGCCGAGCTGCCGAATCTGCTGTGGTTGTATCACATGGGAATCGTGCTGTTCTGGATTCACGACACGTCGAAGGGGCGTCGGCGCACGTGGCGGCTGATGGAGCGCTCGCTGGAATTGATCGTGAAGCTGGTGCAGCTCGGTTCGTTGCCGCTGATGGGGCCAGTGCGGCGCGCCGCGTTGCGGCTCGTGGCGAGCTTGCGAGAACCGGCATGAGACGACTTGCCGCTGGCCTGGTGGCGGTGTTGGGTGCGGTCCTCGCGGTGTTGTTGGCCGGAGCGTGGGGATTGTGGTCCATCAGCGCGATATGGTACTACTGGCTCCGGGCGTGGGTCGCCGGCGGCGTATTTGGGATGCTCGTCGCGCTGTTCTGGCCCGCGGGCAGGCACGCAACCACCCTCCGAGCGAGCAAATGAGACGACTGAGCGCTGCACTCGCGGCGGCGTTGGTCGTGTTTCTCGCGATTCCCCGCAGCGGCGTGGATATGCCGAACCCCGATTCCGGCGGCGACTCCCTCCTCGCCGCCTTGGCCATCGGGGTCGGGATCATCGTGGCAATGCTCGTTGGAAAGGCCGCGAAGGAGGCAGCCGGACGCGGGATGGTGGGGCGCTCTCTCGTATGTCTGATGATGGGGGGCATCATCGTGCCGCTCTGCTTCCTGCTGCTGGTGAGTTTGCTGTACTTCCTCGCCGGTGGGCCGTGGCGTGCCTATACGAAGCCCCCGGGACGGCTCGATAAGCGCGCCCGGGGGCTCCGACACATTGGCTACCCGGAGTCGAGGGCTTGCGCCCTTCGTTCTTCTCTCCGCCGCCACCTATGGACTGTTTCGTCCTCGGTAGGGCAAGCAGAGGCCCCGGCTTCCATCCCCAAGCAACCCCGTCGGGTCGCTCGGTTCACCAATGTGGGTGCTACGGGTCAGATCGGGTCGCGGACCGACCTTCCGCACTGCACGTCGAGGCACCATTTCGACGTGGCTAGGGCAACGCGACTGGCCCCAGCTATCCGACCCGGTGAGTTGACTCCCGGATCAACGAGCGCCTGAGCCCTTGGTTGCATCGGCGCCCTCCCCGGAATTTCCGTTCGGACTCGAGTTAAAGGCGTTGTTGAGACGCCAGGTCCCAACCCTTCCCTCCAACTCGCGTGACAACAATATAGGTGTGCCCAAAAAGCGCGCAAGTGCCGATGTTTCTTCGGGTTAGCTCACTTCGATGTGCACGCCTTGTGGACAGTAACTGACGACTGTGACGTGCATTCCAGCAATCATCCACACGATGTGGAGTTGTGAATCCACAGCACGCACCTTCCCACATCGGGGTATTTACCCCTCTATAGCCACCTCGCAGTAGGCAAAAGGCTGGTCCGAATCGGCCGGAATGAATAGAAATCCGGCGCCACTCGTCGCGTACCAGCCGGCAAGCAGCTGTGTCGAGCGGCCGACTGCGGGCTCGGCGAACAAGGCTTGCGTCCAGCGGCGAATGTGACGCAGCTCGGGTGCGCGACGGGACAAAAGGCTCAACGCCGCGCCGAGTCCGTGCGTGGCACGCAGAAAATGCGCCATCGCATGGCCGCGTTGTGCGAAAATGTACGAGCGGACTCCCGGCTCATCGTAGAGCAGGGTACCTTCGTATGGGTCCGCGGGCGGCGCATCCATGCGCGGACCGAAGTACACGAAGACACGGTTGTCGCCGTCTCGGCGCTCCACGACGACGGCAGCCGAATCCGGGCCGAGGCGCGCGGCGTGCACGAGATCTTCGGCGGCAAGAATGCCGACTTGGGCGGTCCACTCGAGGGCCGCGAGTGCTTGATCGAGCGGCAAGCCGACCGCGTCGTCGTACGCGATGAGACGCGGTGCTTCACCGGCGCGCTGGAAGAAGTGAGCAAGCGCTTCAGCGCGGTCCTCAAAGGTCCGCATGATGCGAGTAGTTGCGGGAACAGACATCCCGAGATTATAACGGGGCAGGAATTCAACTGTTAGAGGAGTACCAGCGATGTTGTTGGGATTGGTGATGGTTGTCACGCTCGTGGCGTATCAACAGGATACGGTCACGCACAAGGACTCGTTGCCAGCGCCGGTCCCGCCGGCCGCGCCGACGATCGAGCAGATCCGATACATGGCAGGGTTGAAGACGGCGACCCGCGGCGTCGCGCAGATCCGTGACGGGGTCAACCGGGTCGTGCGCACGCAGCAGGCGGATTCCCTGACGCGCCGCCGTGCCGCTCGCCGCCTCGGCGGGCTGTGCGGAACAGCGCGATCCTTCATCGTCAGCGGCCGGCCGAAGATGCAGGCGACGGCCTACGCCGACACGATGAGGGTTCTGGCGAAGCAGCTCACGACACGGCTGGACTCACTGACGAGCGCGTTACCCGTATGTGAAAAGACGGCAGGGAAGGATGCGAATGCGGTGGCGACGAATCTGACTACTCGCCTCAAAAACTACGACGACGCACTGCTCGCCTTCCGAACCGCCCTGAAACCGGATAGCACCAAGACCGTTACTCAACAGTAGCTGGCTTAAGGGGCTAAGTGGCTAAGAAATAATAACTTAGCAACTTAGCCCCTTGGTTTTGCTTAGCCCCTTTTTACGGAACGGGTTGCTGTTTTGGCTCCATTCTCAGGATCCAGAGTCCCGTATTGATATCCGGGACGAAGATATTGCCGTCCCGAACGACCGCCCCCCACGCAAACGGCGCCCGCCGATGCCCCAGCGAATCGACCGTCAGAATCCAGCTCATCTCTCGACCTTCGCGCAACAGATCTCCCTTCAACTCACCGGAGATATCGACCGCCCGCGCGCCCCCCTGATAGTTGCCGAGGTAGAGCGTGTCACCCATGACCCAGACGTTGTGGACTCCGCCGTCGGTGGGCTCGTACCAGGCGACTTCGCGCGGCTTCGTGATGTCCGAAACGTCTATGACGTGCAGTCTGCCGAAGGTCAGGTTGTTGCCGTCCTGGAGACCTTTGTAGGGATGTGCCGCGTACACCTCATCACCCACGAACACATAGCGGCCCTGCCTCCACGCGGTATGTGTGCCACGCACGAATCCCTGCCCAAATAGTTGCCAAACGCGCGCGTACGTTGCGGTCAAGTCGTACTTGAATTGCGAGACGAACTGCGGATTCGTCGGACTTCCGCCCTTCATCCCGTTGCCGACGTCGAGAATCACGAGCCCGTCGTTCCAGTAGGCCAGATACGCGAGCCCGTCCACGACCATGATGTCGTGGAGATACCGGCCTGCCTCGGTCTGCTCGGTCTGCCAGCGGGCGACTTCTTTAGGGTGCTGCGGATCCTGAATGTCGATCACGCGCATCGAGCCGGTCGCGTCGTCGGTGATGTACGCGTAGCCCTTGTAGACGTAGGAGCTGTGGACGCCGCCCGAGACGGTTTCCGTATACGCCGAGACGGGTTTCGGGTGGCACGGGTTGCTCGCGTCGAACACGACGATGCCGTTCTTGCGGTCCGACGCGCCCTCGCGCGAGAAGACGCCGTACTTCCCGTCCTCGGTCGTCATCACATCGTTCACGATGCGCGCGTTCGTCATCATCGAGTCGACGATCTTGGGATGTGTCACATCGGTGACGTCGATCGCGTACACGCGGTCGGCGATCGTCGAGAGGTACGCGCAGGTCCCCGACGGATGCACCCAGACCTCGGCCGCGCTCATAGTGATGGGCACGCGCCCCCGGACTTCGATCCCGCGGCCGACTTCGCGCGGTGCCACGTGCACCACGGCGTCGGCCTCCTTCCCGCCGATTGACGCTGTCACGGTGTAGTCGCCCGCGAGCTCGGCGACGAACGTGCCGCTCGGGTCGATCTCCGACACGCCGGAGCCCGCCGAGACCGCCCAGTTCACGGCGGCATCGCCGACCGGGCGGCCGGCCGCAGCGCGCGCGGTGGCGGAGAATTTCACGACGTCACCGGTGCGGACCGTGGCGGTCGCGGGCTCGATGGTAACACGGGCGATGTTATTCGGCAGCACCTGCAACGCGAGCGTTTCCGTCGCTGGACCCGCGGTCGCGGTGATGGTGGCTCGGCCCGCCGCGATGGCGCGCAACCGGCCATCGTTTGTCACGGTCGCGACGCGGGGGTTGCTCGAGGTGAACATCACCGGATCGGCACGACGGTCGCCGTGCCGGGAAAACGCCGTCGCGGATACCGTGAGTCGCGAGCCCGCGACCAGACGTGCGGGCCGTGGATCGAGGTCGATGCGCGCCGGCGGTTCGGGGAGCGTGGACGAGGGCGGTGCCGAACACCTGACTTCCCTGCACACCGGGGACGTACGCGACGGCGGTCACACGCGAGTATCCTTGATATCCGCCGGTGAATACGCCCGTCGAATCCACTTCACCTTGCATGGCGTTGTCGTACCAACCGATCTGCGCTCCAGGTACCGGCTGTCCCGCTGCGTCGAGTGCGCGAGCCGTGAACTTGAGTTTGCCGCCGACCGGCACTTCGCCGCCGCTGGGTTGGACTTCGACTTTGGCGATCTGAGGTTGCGGGGCGGTAGTGCTGGTAGTCTGCTGGAGGACGACAAATGACAGTAACGCTGGCAGCAACATGGAAAAAGCCTCCATCCGACGGCGGTTAAAGGGGGAGACGGAGGTTATCGCGCCGTCGGCCCGACCGGAAGTGTTACGATGATGTCGTAATAGTGCCTGCGAGACGAAACGGCAGTCGTGATTGACAGGGTATGGGGGGGTTAATACCTTAGCCCGCGGTTCAAGCATACGTGGCACCGTCACCGGATGTCTGCGCTCCGCGAGGACCAAACGTCTCGCGGATTTTTGTTTGAGCCCGTCCCACGACCGCGGTGGCGTGGGTCGTTCCAGTCCGGGGCCGTGCCCCATTGTGCAGAGGTTTAACGGTATGGCAAAGGGTAAGGTGAAGTGGTTTAACGACGCGAAAGGCTTTGGCTTTATCGCGCAGGAGTCGGGTCCAGACGTGTTCGTCCACTTCACAGCGATCCAGGCGGAGGGCTTCCGCAGCCTCGCCGAGGGTGACAACGTCGAGTTCGATGTCGCCCAGGGTCCAAAGGGGTTGCAAGCGCAGAACGTTCGCAAGGTCTGAGCGACTCCAGCTCAGAGGCACGGGCCCGGGTCACACCGGGCCCGTTTGCTTTTTCATATATTGTCGCCATGGCTCCCGTGCTCGTCGCGCTGCTCTTCCTGCAGGCTGTCCCGCCTCCGCCGCGCCTGCCCTCGCCGCGTCCGTTTGCATATCGGGGGTTCGCGCCCGGGATGCCGTATCGCGATTTCGCCGCGCAAGCGCGCGCCATGGCCCAGACCAGCGACGACATTCTCGCCTGTCAGACGATGCACACCACCGCGCAGGTGATGGACTGCGGCGTTCGCGTGCGCGACCCCGTGGACAGCGCGCGTTTCTATTTGAGCGCGAACGTGATCGAGAGCCGGACGTCGGTCATCTCATTCGTGGACTCGGGGAAGGTCGCGCTGGTGCGTCGCACACAAGACGATCTGCGCAAGCGCCTGGGTGTCCCGCAGCGCCGCGAGCGCAGCATGTGGGAATGGACCAAGGGCCGGCGGTTCATCCGGCTCAACTGGCGCGGCGGTCGTGATTGGCGCGTGATCTCGATTACACTCAACGACCGGGACGTGCTGGCTCGGATCGCTCGCTATAGACCGGCACGGCCTGCGCGACCGCCGGCGAAAAAGCCCTAGCCGAGAACGCTGACCAGCCGTTCCGCGAGCTGCGCGATTCCCTGCACTCCGGTGATCTGGTCGATCCAGCGGGGTGGCAACGCGACGTCACCATACCGCGCGCCGAGCAGGGCGCCCGCGACGGCCGCATTGGTGTCGGTGTCGCCGCCCGCCTGGGCGAGCGCGATGAGTGCTTCCTCAAGCGAGCGGTCGTGCGTTACAAACCAGAACGCGATCTCCACACAGTGCACGACGTAGCCCGCCTCACCTGCTCGCGCGATCGGGAGGTCGCTCTCGCGCTCGCGCGGCACGCGATGGATCGCCTCGCGCAGCACCCGCGGTGCGCGGTCGCCGATGCGGTGCATCACTTCGTCGACGAAGTAGATGTTCCCGTGCAGCAGCTCCCGGGCGGCCAAGTTCACCGCGGCAGCGCCCCACGTGCACCGCTCGTCGGCGTGAGTGATCGCCGCCTGCTGGGTCGACACGCGAATCAGGCGATCGGGGTCGTCGTGGTAGCGCAGCGCGACGGGAATGCAGCGCATGACACTGCCGTTGCCGGCCGAACGGCCCGGATTCTCCTGATTCGCGAGCCGGCCCGCTTCGAACGGCTCCTTCCCGCGGTCGATCAACGTGAGTGCCCGCTTGGTCGTGATGCCGATCCCGCGACCGTCCACCTTCATCCATTTCACCCAGCGCCGCGCGACGTCGTTCGCATCGAACCCCTTCGACGCCAGCAGCGATTCGCCGAGCAACAATGCCATCGCGGCATCGTCATCGTAGGGGGAGTTCTTGGGTGGTGGAGCGAGATCGACGACGCCATTCGGGAAGGCTTTGCGTATGGCGTCCGGCGTGCCCATGTGCTCAGTAGGGACGCCCAACTGATTGCCTGCGACAAGGCCCAGCAACGCGCCCCGGGCGCGCGAGACGAGCTGTGGGTCTCCCCGGTCCATTGGGCCACAAATTAACACCGGCTATGGCCATCGTTTTGGGACTCGCGGGGGTGTACGTCGTCCTCTCGGTGGCGCTGTGGGCGCTGCAGGACAAGATCACGTTTCCGGCCCCGCGGAGTGCGTTGCCGGATCCGCTCAAGACTCTGGGTTACGGAGAGCACGTCGAACTAAGGATGCACGATGGGACGAAGCTCGTCGGGTGGTTTTTGCCGCCCCTTCGCCGCCCCTCGCCGCCATCCGCCGCCCTCCTTTGGTTCTATGGGAATGGCGAGACGATCGGCGCCATCTGGCCAACAATCCGCGATTTCCGGCCACCCCATGCCGCCCTGCTAGTCGTCGATTATCCGGGCTACGGAGCAAGCGGGGGCCGAGCGACCGAAGCGGGCATGTATGAGGCCGCCGATCTCGCCTATAACGCGCTTATCTCTCGTCCTGACGTCGATCGCCATCGCGTGTACGTCTACGGCCGTTCCCTGGGGAGCGCCGCCGCCACGCATACGGCCGCAACGCACGAGGTGGCCGGTCTGATTCTCGAGTCACCCTTTACAAGCGCGCGGGGAATGGCCGCCCGGCATTACGGGATCTTCCCACGCTTTCTGGTGCGGCTCCAGTTGGACAACGTCGGCGCCATGCACCGCATTCACTGCCCTGCACTGATCTTCCACGGGACCGCCGATATGTTGGTGCCCATCAGCATGGGTCACGATGTGGCCGCCGCCGCCGGTGGTCCGGTGGAGTTCGTGATGATCGAGGGGGCGGGCCACAACGACACGTATGACATGGGCGGGAAGGCGTACAAAGAAAAGCTGGCGGGCTTCGTCAAATAACGACGACCGGCTCGAGCCGGTCCTTCTCCTCCTCAAAGATGCGCTGCGCCTCGTCGAGCGCCCGAATCACCGTCGGCTCTTCCGGATCGGGGAACTTACTGCTGGCGGCCACCATCGGCGTCGGTGTGACCCGCAACGAGCAGCTCCTCGAAGAGAGGCAGCGCCGCGCGGTCGCCGAGGACGTAGAGGGATTCGAGAATCCTGGGTGCGAGGAAACGACGCAACATCTCGTCACCGCGAATTCGCTGGAACAGCGCGATCACATTGGGCGCCTGCCCCGGATAGTAGCGCGCCGCTTCGACCGCCGCGGCGACAAAAGCGTGGTGGGCACCCGGCGTCTGCAGGTACTTCGCAAATAGAGGCCACGCTTCTTTCGGATGGCGCTCGGCGAGCGCCAGAAATGCAAAGTAGCGGCGGCCAAGCGGCGCCTGGGTGTCGGCGATGACGGTGCGCAGACCAGCGACGCCCCAGCGCGCGCCGACCAGTGCCGCGGCTGCGGCATGCTGCCAGCGTTCCAACTCCGGCACGCGAAACGTGACGATGTGGGGATCGAGAAACGCGCGGCACCGCTCCAGCGCGGCGAGCAGGCGCCGATCGACGACCGCGAGCGCCGGCTCGAGTGTTTCGGTGTTGGCGCGGCGGGCGAGCGAGAGCGCCTCCCATCCCAGTTGTCCCAGGTTCTGCTGATCCCACGTGGCTTCCAATTCGGCGGCGCTCTTCGCGACGAGGAGGCGTTCGAGTCCCGCCGCAAATCCACACAACTGCCGAATCGCTTCCATACCGGTAATGTGGAAAGCCCGTGGATATTGCGCTATCCCATTCGCAGGCTTAACCTTGCCCGCTCATGTGCAGGTGCCGGGCGCTCCTCGCCGCGATTTGCTCGCTTACTGCCTGCTCCGGTGGAAGCAGCCGTGGACCCATTGTCCTCGGGCTCGCCGGACCCTTTTCGCAACCCCGCGGCGTGTCGATGCAGCACGCCGCGGAGTTGGCGGTGAAGGAAATCAACGCTCGCGGCGGCATTCAGGGACGTCGGCTGGCGCTGCGCGTCCTGGACGATAGTGGTCGCCCCGAAGTCGCCATCCGAATTGCCCAGCATCTCGCGGATGATCCTGCGGTCGTCGCGGTCGTTGGACACCTCACGTCGAGCGCGTCGCTCGCGGCGGGACGTGTATACGGGGAGGCCCGACGCCCGCTCGTGATGATTTCGCCGTCCGCTTCCAGCCCCGATCTCTCGGGGGTCAGTCCCTACATGTTCCGCGTTTGTCCCAGCGATTTGAGTCATGGCGCGCAGCTGGCCCGCTACGCCCGGCACATGCTGAGCGCGCAGCGCGTCGGCGTGATTTACCTGGATGACGACTACGGTCGAGGCCTGCGCCTCAGCTTCACGGCGGAGTTCCAGCGCCTGGGGGGCGACATCGTCGAAGCAGATCCGATGCTCTCTGCCACGTCCAGCCTCGAGCCGTACCTCTCCCGCCTGCGACAGGAGGGGGGTCTCGACGCCCTGATGCTCGCGACCGACCGTGTCGGGGCGGAGCTCGCACTGCGGGAGATGGGACGGATGGGTGTCCATTGGACGACGCTGGGAGGCGACGCGCTCAGCGGCATCGAAAAGAACGGTCCATTGGCCGAGGGTGTGAGGATGTCAGTCGCCTACCTCGTAGACCAGAGCGGCGAGCGGAACGCGCAGTTCGTCGCCGCGTACGCGCGCGCCTACCCGGGCGAGCGTCCCGATCACCGCGGTGCTTCGGCATACGACATCGTGCAGTTGTTGGCAAGCGTCCTCGCAGAATCGGGCACCGATCGCCGCGCCATCCGTGATCGCCTGGCGCGCATCGGCGGAGATCTTCCCGCCTTCGAGGGCGTGACCGGCGCTATCGCGTTCGACGCGCGCGGTGACGTTCCCGCCAAATCCGTGGTGATCGGCACCGTGCGTGACGGCCAGCTCATCACGGAACCGGGACAATGACGCTCGACACGATCCGCTGGCGGATCATTCTCGGCCTCTCGGGGCTGCTCGCGGGACTGGTGGTCGCGTCCGTCGTGGGCGTGACGTCGCTCGCGACGCTGCGGCGCTCGCTGTCGACGGAGATCGGTCGCCTCCGGGAATCGAGCGAGGTCGGCAATGGTCTCGTCATGGCGGTATTCGATGAAATCCGCGCGGCGGAGCAGTATCTCACGGCGCGTGGCCAGCAGACCAGCGATCAGTTCCAGACCGCCGTCGACTCCGCGTTCAGCTACCAGAAACGGCTGGACGGCCTGCCCGGGCTGACCGAAGCAGACCGAATCACCGTGAACCGCATCAAGCAGCTGCAATCAGCCATCCATGTCGACTACTCACTCGCGCATGCCGATCTCGATGTGGGCCGGCCGCGGGAAGCGCAGGCACTAGCGGTCGGCGCGCGCCCGGAAGTCACCGAGCTGACGCGGCTCGTGCGCGACCTGTCGACGCGCCAGTCCGAAAAAGCCGCAGTGGTCGGCCAGCGACTGGCCGCGCTGGCGCGCGAGCGCGAGATCGTGCTCTGGCTCGTTTTGATCGCCAGCGCTCTCGTGGGCGCGGTCGTCGGCGCGTTTACCTTGCGCTGGGTCGAAGGCCCGCTGGTCCGGCTCGTGACGGCGGCGGAGCGGTTCGGCAGCGGCGACCTGCGCCCCGTAACCACCGGCAGCATGCCGCGCGAATTCCAGGTTCTGGCCGACGCGATGCGGCAAATGGGGGAACGCCTGCGGGGCATCGTCTCCGAGGTCGTCGGCTCGGCGGACAAGATCGCTGCGTCGGCCAGCGACCTGTCCGCGGTGAGCCAGGAGTTGGCCGCGTCTTCGAGCCAGGTTTCCAGCGCCATGCTCGAGATCTCGAGCGGCGCTGAGAATCAGCGCAACGAGCTGAACTCGACGCAGTCCGCGCTGGAGCTGCAGCGCAAGACAACCGCTGAGATGGCGGACGCCGCATCCCGCGTCGCGCGACTGGGCGAGGAGATTCGCACCGTCGCCGACCGGCATCGCAACGACATCGCGGCGGCGGGCAACACGCTGCTCGACGTCCGGGAAGTCGTGCGCACGACCGGCACCGAAGTCACGCAGCTCGCGGAGCAGAGCTCAGCGATCGACGACTTCGTCGATCTCATCAAGCGAATCTCTTCGCAGACCAATTTGCTGGCGTTGAACGCGGCCATCGAAGCGGCGCGCGCGGGCGAACACGGCCGGGGCTTCGCGGTCGTCGCCGAGGAAGTGCGCCAGCTCGCAGACGAGTCGTCGCGCGCCGCCGAAGACGTCGCGCGCACCACGCGCGTGATCCGGGAACAGGTCGAAGAGGTGACCGCGACGATGGCGGTCGGCCAGGCAAAGGTGCGCGGCATCGAATCGGTCGCCGAAGGCGCGGCCCGCGGTCTCACCGAAATCGTCGCGGCGGTGGAGCAGGTCGAGCAGGCGGCCTCGCGCGTCACGCGGGCGGCGCAGGAGAACCGGGGCGTCACCGAGCAGCTCGGCGCTCAGGCCCAGCAGGTCGTGAGCCGCGCAGTGGCGCACGCCTCGAGCGCCGAGCAGGTCACGGCGGCGAGCGAGCAGCAGGGGGCATCTACCCAGGAAATGGCAGCGGCCGCCGGAGATCTGCTCCAGGCGGCCGAGAAACTGCGTGGGCTGGTCCGCGGCTTTCGAATCTAACGCCGGGGGGCCTTCTTCTTTTTGCCGGGAGCCTTTTTCACTACGACCGGCTTCTTCTTCCGCAGACCTTCCTGCACCTCCGCCAACACCCGGTCCCCTTCGTCCGGCCCGATCAGACCACGCCGCACCGCGTAGCGCACCAGCTCTTCCGCGTCCTCGTGCGTAAAATCCGCCAGCCCGGCGGCGCCACGCATCGCCTTGATGAGTGCGTCCGCCACGGGACTGCGCAGCACGCTGGCGATGCCGGGTAGGGCTTCGAGCAATGACGAGATTTGGGAACCACCTAGTTCGGCTGGCATGAAAGGGTGGTAAAGGTGGCGGCAAGGTACATGCCCCCTCCGGGGGCGTCAAGAATTGCCTCAGGGACCCCCCCAGGGAAGTGCGTCGGGACCAGGGTAGTATAGATTTCGGTCCGGAGGGGAGTCGCCGTGGGCAGACGGGGGATCAAGGAGTACCGGGCGCCGGAGGCACTGGCGCTCATTGCAGCAGACCGGGCGCACGAGCCACTCGTGTGCCCCTCGTGCGGGACTCGCACGATTCAGCGTTCCCCCCGTCGCCGCGTGCTGCGGTCGGGGGACGGCGAAATCTTCACCGCCGAACGGATCAGCCTGACGTGCGCGGCGTGTAGCCGCCACGCTTTCTACATCACGCGCGGAATGGAGCCCCCGCGCGACGCAACCATGGATCCAAGGAGCCTATGAGCGAGGACAAGCGTGGCTGGTGACGCGATTCAGATGATGGGGACCGTCACTGAAGTTCTTCCCAACACGACGTTTCGCGTAAAACTCGAAAATGGACATGAAGTACTGGCCTACGTCAGCGGCAAGATGCGGAAGAACTATATCCGCATTCTGCAAGGCGACCGCGTGGCCGTCGACCTCTCACCGTACGATCTGACACGCGGCCGAATCACGTACCGCTACAAATAAATCAATGGGGGTGGCGAAACAGCCTGTTCCAGCGAATGCGGAACGGCTGAGAAGCCACGCTCAAATAGATGAACAGCGGACGTCCCCGGACGTGGTCGCGCGGCAGGAACCCCCAGAAACGGCTGTCGTAGGACTCGTCGCGGTTATCGCCCATCACCCAATAGTGCAGCGGGGGGATGACAATCGGCCCCCAGTCGTGCGTGGTCGGATGATAATGGTCCGGATCCTTGCCGATATACTGCGGCAGCTGCAACGCTCGCATTTGGGTGCGGTACATGTCATCGGGATTGGGAGTCAGCGCGGTGTGCAACGCGTACGCCTCCTCCAGGCGATGCCCGTTGCGGATGACCGTGTCGTGCACCATCTGCAGGGTGTCCCCTGGCGTCCCGATCACCCGCTTTACGATGTTCAGGTCTGGCGTCGAATCTTCCACCGAGCGAAAGACCACGACCTCGTCGCGGTGCGCCGTTCCGAAGGCCGGCAGCCGGCAACAATGGATGCCGGTCAGCGGGATCTCGAGTTCGCCGCCGAACACTGCTTTGTTGACGAATAGGAAATCACCGACGAGGAGGGTGTTTTCCATGCTCGCCGAGGGAATGCGGAAGGCTTCGACGAGAAAGGACCGCAGCACGATCCAGATGAGCAGCGCCGCGCCGATCGCCTTCAACCACGCGATTGCTTCTTCTTTAGCCGTCTTCGGACGTGCTTCCTGCTCGACGGGCTTCGGAGGGGGTGGCGGGGTAGCCGGCTTTGGCGCCGGTTGGGAAGGATTCACGGCTTCTCAATCCAGTCGGCGATGAAGATGTTCGTCTCTCCCCGTACTTTGCCGTTGCGGTTGGACGCCCAGACGAGATGACGGCCGTCCGGCGAAAACATCGGGAATGCGTCGAACTCGGTGTTCGTCGTGATCTGCTCGAGATTCGAGCCGTCGGCATTCACAAGATAGAGGTCGAAATTCCGGGAGCGCGGGTTCTTGTAGTTGGATGCGAAGATGATGCGCTGGCCGTCGGGATGAAAATAGGGGGCGAAGTTGGCGCCGCCGAGATTGGTGACCTGGTGTTGATGCGAGCCGTCGGCGTCCATCACCCGGATTTCCATGCGCACCGGCCGCACCAGGTTCTGCGCGATCAGGCCGCGATAGTCCGCCGAATCGGTGGCCGTCTGGGGATGCCACGCGCGATAGACGATCTGCTTGCCGTCGGGCGAAAAGAACGGACCACCGTCGTAGCCGAGGGTCCGCGTCAGACGCTTCAGGTGCGTCCCGTCGACACGCATCGTATAGATGTCGAGATCACCATCGCGCAGCGACGTGAAGACGATCGTCGTGCCGTCCGGGGAGAGCGTCCCTTCAGCGTCGTAGCCGGGATTGTTCGTGATCCGCCGGGCTCCCTGGCCGTCGGCGCTCGCGACGTAGATGTCGTAGTTGTACAGCGCCCACACATAGCCTTTGGAGTAGTCGGGTCGGGGCGGACATGCCGCGCCAGCGTGCTGGGTGGTGGCGTAGAAAAGCCGGCGGTCGTCGTCGAAGAAGTAGCCGCACGTGGTGCGGCCCCTCCCGTTCGACACGCGATGGAGGCCGGTCCCGTCGATATTCATCACGAACTCTTGATCGCACCCGGTGTCCGCGGCCTGCCGCTGAAAAATGAGCTGACGCCCCGAGCGCGAGAAATAGGCTTCCGCGTTCTGACCGCCGAAGGTCAGCTGGCGAATGTTCTGAAGGTGCACTTCCCCGGAGTCGGCGGGGACCGCCTGCAGGAGCGCGGCGAGCAGAATGGGTAGCATGGGTCTCGCAAGCTAGAGGCATTCAAACCCGCAGGCAATGTTAGATTATCTGCTCCGATGAATGATCCCAAAGCCCCCCGTCCATCGCGCCAGCCGCTCATGGATGCCCTCGGCCAGATGTGTGCCGATGGGAAACAGGCGGCCGAGTATTTGTGGCAGGTTCCCAAGGACGCCGCCATGCGCCAGAAGATTCTCGATCTCCTGAATCAGATCGGAACCGAGAGCGCGAAGCAGGGACGCAAGGAGATGCCGAGGATTGTCGAAGACCTGAAGATCGCGGCTCAGGCGACGCCGTCGCCGCAACAGGTCGAGCTGCTGGTGGATGGCTTCGACCGCCTGACCAAATTGTGGCAAGCCGCCAAATCCGGATTACTATGACCGAGACCGTCGCCCGCGTGGAGCTCGATCAGCTCTGCATCAACACCGTCCGCACGCTCGCGATGGACGCCGTGCAACAGGCCGATTCGGGACATCCCGGCACGCCGATGGCGCTGGCGCCGCTCGCGTATGTGCTGTGGCAGCGCCATCTCAAGTACAATCCCGCCAATCCCGACTGGCTGGACCGCGACCGGTTCGTTTTGTCGGCGGGCCATGCCTGCATGTTGCTGTACAGCGTCCTCTATCTCTCCGGCTACGACCTCACGCTCGACGACATCAAACAGTTCCGCCAATGGGGCAGCCGCACGCCGGGACACTCCGAGCACGGCGTCACGCCCGGTGTCGAGGCGACGACCGGACCGCTCGGCCAGGGGACGGGAAATGCCGTCGGCATGGCGATCGCCGAGGCGCAGCTCGCGGCGCTCTTCAATCGTCCGGGCCACGCGATCATCGATCACTACACCTATTTCCTCGCGTCCGACGGCGACCTCATGGAAGGCGTCTCGCACGAGGCCTGCTCGCTCGCCGGTCACCTGCAGCTCGGCAAGTTGATCGGGTTCTACGACGACAATCGGATCACGATCGACGGGTCGACCGATCTCGCTTTCTCCGACAACAGCACGAGGCGGTTTGAAGCCTACGGCTGGCACGTGCAGAAGATCGCCGACGGCAATAATCTCAAGGCGATCGATACCGCCATCGCTCAGGCGAAGCGCGTGACCGACCGGCCGTCGCTCATCATCGTGCGGACGCACATCGCGTGGGGCAGCCCGCACAAGCAAGACACCGCCGAGGCCCACGGCGCCCCGCTCGGCGTCGACGAGGTGAAAGCGACGAAGCAGAACCTCGGCTGGCCGTCGCTCGAGCCGTTCTACGTTCCCGACGACGCGCTGGAGCAGTGGCGTACCGCCAAAACCAGGGGCGCGCGGCTCGAGGCCGACTGGAAGAAGCGGTGGGATGCCTACCGCGCGGCCCATCCCGATCTCGCCGCTGAGCTGGAGCGCCGCCTCGCCGGGCGCCTGGCGACGGGCTGGGATGCGGCGTTGCCGGTCTTCGGTCCCAAGGACGCGCAGGCTACGCGTGCGGCGTCCGGCAAAGTACTCAATGCGATCGCGGCGAAGCTTCCGGAGCTGATGGGCGGATCCGCCGATCTGACGGGCTCGAACAACACCGAAATAAAGGGCGGCGGGCCGGGCCGAAACTTTCACTATGGAGTTCGCGAGCATGCGATGGGGGCGGCGCTCAACGGGATCGCACTGCATCGCGGCTTCATTCCTTTCGGCGGCACCTTCCTGATCTTCTCCGACTACATGCGGCCGTCGATTCGTCTCGCCGCCCTGACCCACCTCAAGCCGATCTACGTCTTCACGCATGACTCGATCGGCCTGGGCGAAGACGGGCCGACGCATCAGCCGATCGAGCAGCTCGCCGCCCTGCGCGCAATTCCGAACATGACGGTCATCCGGCCCTCAGACGCGACCGAGGTCGTCGAGGCGTGGCGCGCGGCGATCATGCATCGCGATGGACCGGTGGCACTGATCCTCACACGCCAGAAGGTTGCCGTCGTTGATCGCACGCAGTACGCGCCGGCGACCGGTCTGCATCAGGGCGGCTATATCCTGGCCGATTCCCCGAACCCGGACGTCGTGTTGATGGCGACGGGGTCTGAGGTGGAGCTGATCGTGGGAGCGTACGAAAGGCTGAAGGCTGACGGCAGACGGCCTCGGGCCGTATCGATGCCCTGCCTCGAGTATTTCGCGAAGCAGTCGCAGAGCTACCGTGACTCGGTGCTCCCGCCCGGTGTGCGACGCATCGCGGTCGAGGCGGCGGCTCCCCAGTCCTGGTACCGCTGGGCGGGAGAGAACGGCGTGATCATCGGAATCGAGCGGTTTGGCGAATCAGCGCCCTATCAGCGGATCTATAAGGAGTTCGGACTCACCGTTGAGCGGATAGTCGCCGAAGCATAAGACCCGCCGCGTCACGCCCCGAGCGGACGCACGCCGAGACACCGGCGCCATCGTAGCCCGCCCCGGCGATCGCGAGGGGTGGCAGCCGGCTGAGGCGATGACGCACCGCCGCGACATGCTCCGCATGACGGGCTCGGTAGCGCGGCAGCCCGCGATTCCAGTAGAACACTCGGGACCACAGCGGCTCGCCACGAATGCCCAAGATTCCGGCGAGTTCGGCGTGCGCCGCCTGCGCCGGATCGCCCTCCATCGGCGCCAGGTATGCCCGCAGAAGAACGTGGCCATCCGGCACACGACCGGGGAATTTGGATGATGAAAAGGTGCATGCCCGTAGGTGTAGGGGCGCAGCATGCTGCGCCCCTACACCATCCGGTGCGACTACGAACCCAGCCCCATTCAACGGTCGATTGACCTGTTCTGCGCGATACGCGAGCGAGACTGTGATGCTCGGCGCGTAGACGACCTCGCCGAGCGCGCGGCCGCCGGCGACACCCACCGCCTCGAGTAGACGACCAGCGGAATACGCCGGAAGCGCGAGAACCACGCCGTCCGCGTCGTGCACCGAGCCGCCGGTGATCGCCGCGTGCCATCGCGACCCTTTGCGAACGAGGCCGGCCACGCCCTGCGCGACGCGCAGGGTACCGGCGAGCCGCCGCGCCAGCGCGGCGACGGGCTCGCCCATCCCGTGCGTAAAACTGCGAAATCCCGCTTTTATCGCCGCGCTCGACGCATCGATCCCCAGCAGCTGGGCGGCGCGGCCCTCTTCGATGGGTTCGAGCGCCATGCCCGTCCAGAGCGCCGTTCCCCGCGCCTGTTGGCTCACGATGTGGTCGCCGATTCCCAGCTCGTTCGCGAGCGCCGGCAACTCGGGCTCGCCGGCGAGAAAACCGTCGGGGCCGCCTTCGACGATGAATTCGCCCACCTGCTCGGTCACCATCACCCCGCCGGGACGGCGCTCTGCCTCCAACACGGTGACGTCCAGCCCCCCGTTTCGCAGCAGTTCCCACGCCGCGGTAAGCCCGGCGATGCCGGCACCCACGACCACGACCCTCATCCCCACGCTCGCGCCGCCGCCGCGGAGCGGACCGCGTCGGCCACGGCCGCTACCAAGCCAGGGTCGTCGTTGAGAGATGCGGTTCGCTCGAGCTGGATCCCGAGCCGGCGGGCTAGCGCCTGATACTCGACATCGATGTCGTACAGGATTTCGACGTGATCGCATACGAAACCGATAGGAACGAGCAGCACCGCTTCATGGCCCGCTTTCGCGAGCTCCGACAGCACCGTCGCCACATCGGGGCCGAGCCACGGTTCGGGGGTCGCGCCCGCGCTTTGGTAGGCGAGACGCCAAGTGCTCAGGCGTGCGCGCGACGCGACCTCGGTGGCACTGGCCTTCAGCTCGTCCGGGTACGGGTCCGCGGATGCGAGAATCCGCTCGGGCAGACTGTGCGCTGTGAAGACGACGTGCACCTTCGACGGCCTGGGAAAGCGCTGCAGCGTCTGCAGCACACGGTTCGCGACGGCGTCGAGGAATTGCGGCTGCTGCCACCAGGTGCGAATCAGCGCGACGTCGAGGCGCCCGTCTGCCGCCTGCAGCAGCTTCTTCTCGTAGGCTCCCACCGACATGTTCGAGTAATGGGGCGCCATGGCGACACCGACGACACGACGCTGGCCGGCCCGCGCGATCTCGTCGACGACGTCCTGGATGTAGGGATGCCAGTGTCGCATTCCCACGAACACGCTGTACCGGTCGCCCAGCGCTCGCGCGATCCCCGCGGCCTGGGCGCGAGTCAACTCGAGAATCGGTGAGCGTCCGCCGATGCGTGCGTAGCGCGCGCGGATCTCCTCGACGAGCTGTGGCTTGGTGGGCCGTCCGCCGCGTACGTCCATCAGGTAAGGCTCGACTTCGTCGATGTTGCCGGGCCCGCCGTACGCCATCACGAGCACGGCGAGCCGATCAGCCGCCATGGACGAGATCCACGACGGCCCGGACTGCAGCGACGTCCGTCTCCGGGAGCACGCCGTGGCCGAGATTGAAGATGTGGCCCGGACGTCCACCTGCGCGGGCTAGGATGTCACGAACCTGACGGGTACGTTCGGCGGCGGGCGCGAGCAATGCGGCTGGTTCGAGATTGCCCTGGATTGCGCGCTCTCCGATGCGGGCCCATGCGGCATCCAGCGGAATCCGCCAGTCGACGCTGATCACGTCGCCGCCGGCGCCAACGAAGTCTTCCAGGAACGTCGCGGTCCCGGTGCCGAAGTGAATCAGCGGGACCTTCGCGGCACTGGCGAGGGACAGCGCGTTGCGGCTGTGCGGCTGCACGTAGGTGCGATAATCGTCCGGCGAGAGACACCCAACCCAGCTGTCGAACAGCTGCAGCGCCTGTGCTCCGGCGCGTGCCTGCGCCGTCAAAAACTTGCCAACGACATCAGCCAATTTCCCCAACAGCTGGTGCCACGTGTCTGGGGCCTGGTACATGAAGCGTTTGGTCTTGGTGAATGTACGACTGGCTCCGCCTTCGATCGCGTAGCTCGCGAGCGTGAACGGCGCGCCAGCAAAGCCGATGAGCGGCACATCCTCGGGCAGTTCACGACGCGCGAGTCGGATCGCGTCCATCACGTAGCCGAGCTCGGCGTCCACGTTGAACGAGGGCAGGCGCTCGACATCGGCGGCGTCGCGAATCGGTCGCTCGATGTGCGGGCCCTCGCCCGCGGTGAAACTCAGACCCAGACGGAGCGGCTCGAAGGGCAGCAGGATGTCGGCGAAGACGATCGCGGCATCGACGCCCAGGCGATGGACGGGCTGCAGCGTGACCTCGGCGGCGAGAACGGGATTGTGACACAGATCGAGGATGGAATGGCGTTGCCGGAGCTTGCGGTACTGCGGCATGTACCGACCGGCCTGCCGCATGAACCAGACTGGTGTGACGTCGGTGCGTTCCCGACGGCACGCTTTAAGAAACCGCAGGCTGAGGCGCCTCGTGAGCGATGAGAATGGTATCGCCGTCCAGTTTCACCTGATACGTAGTGACCGAATGGACGGGCGGGCCGCCGAGGACGCGGCCGGTCTCGAGCGAGAACACGCCCTCGTGCCAGGGGCAGGTCACGGTGCAGGGGGCGGCATCCACCGTGCCCTCGGACAGGCTGGCGCGTGCGTGCGTGCAGCGGTTTGCCACCGCGTACACCGTGCCCTTCACGTTGAAGAGCGCGACCGCCTCGTTGGCGGCATACACGCGTTTGGTTTGGCACTGCCGGGTGGCAGCTCGGAGAGGCTCGCGACCGGCGTGAAGCCGTCGGCGCGCGCGGGTCGCCGTGCCACCGCCTGTGCCGCGCCCGCGCCACCCAGCGTATCGAGCATATCCCATAGCGACATCTGGACGCAGGTAAACGTGGGCGTATCGCGCAGCGTGTAGGATGACGCTTCGCTCTCCCGCAGCTCCATGACGAGATCGAGAAACTCGCCCGGGTTGTCGCCTTCGAACGCGACGATGAACTCCTGATCGTCGAGTCCGTACGAGTACGTCGTGTTCAGGCGAATCGTGGGGTGCTGGCGGCCGATGCGGACGTGCTCGTCCATCATCCGCTGGCGTTCCGGCTTTGGCAGCGCGTACCAGGCACGAGTCTTGATGAACGGATAGACGAAGAGGTACTTCGCCGCACTCGGCTGGATGACGAGCCGCTGCTCATGCACCTGATCGGGAGGGGCGGGGAACTCGTAGATCGACCGCCGCGTCATCGCGAGATAGCTGTACGGGACCGAGAGATACGCGCCCAAATCGGTCCGGTTGAGCGCCGTCTGCAGCTCGACCAGCGCATCGAGATCCTCGGCCACTTGCCACAGCAGGAAGTCGGTGTCGCCGCGGATCCCGACCAGACCATAGGGCCGGAGCAGCAGCCGGCCATTGTAGCGCTCGAGCGTCTCGCCGAACTCGATCTTGGCGGAGGCCTGACGTTCCGCGGTCAGCCTGCGCCAGGCGGGATCCAGCTTATAAAAGGCGTAGCGAACGACTTGGCGTTTTTCGGACGAAGCGGCCATGGCGGGAATCTAACGAGGGTTGTGCTGGCCGCGCTCCCGGCGATATCCCCTGATCACGAGATAGCTCAGCCAGCTGAAGATCCCCAGGGGGAGCGCCACCAACACCAGCGAGCTCCAGAAGTAGATCAGGTCGATCTGTTGATTCATCGGCCGATGAAGCGTCGCAGGTGACGCAGGTAGTACGTGAGGCCAACGCCGAGTGCCGCAAACCCGATGCCGAGCGCCATCTGTCCGCGCCAGAGCGACCAGATCGCGAAGCCCGCGCAGAACACGATGCCGGTCGTAATGAGCACGCGATGAAACGGAATCATGGCGCGGCTACGCTGTCACCTTGTCGAGCACCATCAACGTCAACAGCGCCGGCAAGTAGAGGATTGAAACGAAGAAGAGACGCCACGCCCGGGCCGGGGTCGCACCGACGAGCAGTCCGGTGCCCGCGACGACGTACGCCAGTCCGAGCGCGAGGGCGCCGAAGAAGTACCACGCCCCCGTCACGCCGAGTAGCGTGGGCAGGAGGCTGATCGGCAGCAGCGCCATCGCATACAGCAGCGCCATACGGCCGGTCTCCCGGCCGTCGTCATCGGCGACGCTGAGCATCCGCAGACCGCTGGCGCGGTAATCCTCGCGGTACAGCCAGGCGAGCGCGAGGAAATGCGGCAGCTGCCACAGGAACAGGATCCAGAACAGCGCGGCGACTGCGGCGCCGAGGCTGCCGCCCGCCGCGGTCCAGCCGCCGACGATCGGCAGCGCGCCCGGCACTGCGCCGACCAGAGTATTGAGCGACGTCTTCCGCTTCAGCGGTGTGTACAGCAGCACGTAGCTGGCGAACGTCAGCGCCGCGAGCGACGCGGTGATCAAATTGACTGTCGCGCCGAGATAGAGGACACCGCCCGCGGTGATCGCGGACGCAAACCAGATCGCCGCACGGAGCGAGAGACGCCCCGAGGGGAGCGGGCGCCCGCGCGTGCGAGCCATGCGAGCGTCGACGTCGCGCTCGCGAATCTGATTCCACGCGTTGGTGCCCCCGGCGACGAGCGCCGTGCCGATCAGCGTGTTGGCCAGCAGCAGCAAATCCACGCGCCCCTGCGCGCCGAGGTAGAACCCTGCGGCGGCGGTGAGGAGCACCAGCTGCGTGATGCGCGGCTTGGTGAGCTCGAGCAGCGACCTGGCTAGAATACTTTCTCCATGATGACCGTGGTCACGAGGATCGCGGCGAGCGGCAAGGGCACGATGAAGATCAGCCGCAGCCGCCAGCGCTCAAACTTGAGATGCATGAAGAACAGCGCGACGAGCATCGCCTTCCAGATCGCCAGAATGAGCAGCAGGATCAGCTTTAGGTTCCGCGCCACCGGCAGCTCGAACGCCAGCAGCACCTCGGCGATCGTCATCACGAACAGGTACAACCAGATCAGCATGTAATTCGGTCGAACGTGCGTCGTCGGGGTGGTCATAGGGCGCGGGGCCTCCGGGGCCTCAGATCAGGTAGACGATCGTGAACAGGATGATCCATACCAGGTCGACGAAGTGCCAGTACAACCCGATGACTTCGATGCCGCGATAGTCCTGTGGCGAGTACTTCTCCGGCAGGACCTTGGTGAAATAGAGATACAGCATGCTGATCACACCGCACGTGACGTGGAAGCCGTGGAAGCACGTCATCGTGAAGAACGTCGAGCCGTACATCCCCGCGACGCCCGCGCCGTATTTCACCGGATCGGCGAGGGCGTGGCCGGCCAGCAGCGACCCTTCGCGATAGCCCGACGGCGTGAATCCCTCGCCGACCAGCTTGATGTACTCGACCACCTGCACACTGACGAAGCCGGCGCCGCAGATGATCGTGATCAGCAGCCAAAATTTGAGCCCGCCGTCCTGCAAGCGTTTCCCCGGCACTTTGCGGAGGAAATACTTCTTGCCGTCGGCGATCGCGGCGTACGCCTTGACCATGGAGACGGACGAGCAGATCAGCAGGAAGGTGTTGAGCCCCGTGAGCGGAACGTTCAGGACCGCGCCCGGCTGGGCCCACGACCCCGTCACCCCGAAGCGGAGCACAATGTAGGAGCCGATCAGCGCCGTGAAGAACATCACGTCGCTGGCGAGGAAGACCCACATCCCCAGCTTGTTGCTGTAAACGCCCGACCCCGGCTCGGCCGGGTGCGGCGGCCGCATCTGATCGAGGGCTTGAGTCGCGTGCGTCATCGTGTGGATCTCCGGTCAGTGTCCGGCCGGCACAGGCGCCGGCACCGGATCGCGGTCAGCGGGCAGCTTCGTGTACTGCGGCAGGTAGTCCTTGTCGCCGGCTTCCGGCGCGCTGAACTCGTAGGGACCGCGGTACACGTTCGGCGTGCGGTCCCAATTGCCGTGCGGCGCCGGATTGGGCAGCGACCACTCCATGCCGTTGTCGTCCCAGGGATTCTGCGGCGCCTTTTTGCCGAATTTGAGGCTCCACAGGAAGTTGAACGCGAACAAGATCTGCACGGCAAACAGCGCGAACGCCGAATAGGAAATGAATACGTTCAGCGGCTGTTGCGGCTTCAGGAAATCGTAGATCGTGGGGTCGTAGATGCGCCGCATCTGGCCGCCCATCCCGATGATGTGCATCGGGAAGAACGTCATGTTATAAAAGATGAACGTCAGGAAGAAGTGCACCTTCCCGATCCCCTCGTTCATCACGCGCCCGAACATCTTGGGGTACCAGTACGTGATCGCCGCGAACAGCGCGAACAGCGACCCGCCGAACAGCACGTAGTGGATGTGCGCCACGATGAACTGGGTGTCGTGCAGCGGGATATCGACCGGCGTCGCCGCCATGAAGATGCCCGACAAGCCGCCGATCGTGAACATCGAAACGAAGCCGATGGCGTTCAGCATCGGCACGTGGAAGCGCAGGTTGCCGCGCCACATCGTGCCCAGCCAGTTGAACACCTTGATCGCTGAAGGCACGGCGATAAGCAGCGTGGAGACCATGAACGTGGACCCGAGGGTCGGGTTCATGCCGCTCATGAACATGTGGTGGCCCCACACGATCCAGCCGAGGAACGCGATCCCGATGATGGCGAACACCATCGAGTGGTAGCCGAAGATCGGCTTGCGGCTGCCGTTGGCGATGATGTCCGAGACCATGCCCATCGCGGGCAGAATCAGGATGTAGACCTCGGGATGCCCGAAGAACCAGAACAGATGCTGCCACAAGAGCGCCTGGCCGCCCGCCACCGGATCGAAGAAGTGCGTGCCGAGGACGTTGTCGAACAGCAGCATGATCGCCGCGCCCTGGAGCACGGGCAGTGCGAGCACGCCGAGGATCGCCGTGATGAAGAGCGCCCAGACGGAGAGCGGCATGCGGAACCACGTCATGCCCGGCGCGCGGTGGTTGATCACCGTCGTGATGTAGTTGAGCGAGCCCAGCACCGACGAGAGTCCCAGCACCACGATCGACACGCACCACAGCATCTGGCCCACCGTCACGCCCGAGAGGTCGGGCCGGGCCGCCAGCGGCGCGTAGTTCGTCCAACCTGACCGGATCGGTCCGTTGGGCACGAAGAAGCTCGCGGTCATGATTAAGCCGGCGAGCAGGGCCAGCCAGAACGACGCCATGTTGATGCGCGGGAACGCCATGTCATGCGCGCCGATCTTGAGCGGAATCAGGAAATTGGCGTACACGCCCACGAGCAGCGGCATGATGGCGAAGAACACCATGAAGGTGCCGTGCATCGACACGAGCTGCACATAGTACTCGGGCAGAATGACGCGTTTGACCGCCATCGTCTCGGGCAGGATCCCGCCACCCGGCATTGGCGTGCCTGGAAAGCCGAGCTGCCAGCGGATCTGCATCGCGAGCAGCCCGCCCACCAGCAGGAAGAACAGGCTGACGAACAGGAACTGGATGCCGATGATCTTGTGGTCGGTCGAGAAGATGTATTTGCGCCAGAAGCTCATCGGCGCGTGGTGTGCGTCGTGAGTTTCCGTCATTCAGTTCCTCCCGCGGCTTGTTGGGCGACCCAGGCCTTGTACTCGTCGGGCGTGTGGACGAACACCCGCGCCCGCATCTTGTAGTGTCCCATCCCGCAGAGCTCCGCACAACCAAGCTCGAACTCCCCCGTCTTCGTCGCCTGGAACCAGGCCATAATGTGCATGCCGGGCACCGCATCCTGCTTCAGGCGAAACTCCGGCACGAAGAAGGAATGAATGACGTCCTCGGAAGTGAGCTCGACGGCGATCGGCTCGTTGACCGTCACGTGGAGCTGATTGCGCACGGTGAAGTCGTCGGCGGTGCCCAGCTTCCCGTCGGGACCGGGATAGGTCACTTGCCACTCGAACTGTTTCGCATGCACGCCCACATGATAGGCATTGGGCGGGATGCTCTTTGGGTTCTTGATCAGCACCCAGTAGTGGTTGCTGATCAGTCCGAGCGCGACCATCGTCACGGCAGGGATCGCGGTCCAGATCACTTCCGCGCGCGTCGAGCCGTGGGTGTAGAAGGCTTTCCTGCCTGGACGCGCTCGATAGCGTATCACGAACGTCACCAGTCCGACCTCGACGATAACCAGCGCGATTCCGGTGATGATGAGAATCGCCAGAAACAGCGTGTCGATGGGACCGGCGAACGTCGAGCCTGCGTCGGGAAGCCACCAACGCATCGATCTCTCCTCGCGCTTTAGTGCGCGGCGAAGGTGATGTTGGCTGTCTTGGTTTCCGTCCCCGCGATCGTCACGGTCGCGGTCTGCGTGCCAAACTTCTCGTGCCAGGCTTCGATCGTGTACGTCCCGGGCGGCAAGCCCTTGATCGAGAAGCTGCCGTCCGGCCCGGATACCGCGTAGAACGGATCGGGCCGCACGCCGACGTAGGCGTGCATCCAACCGTGCACGTTGCACTCGAGATTGACCATCACCTCGGGCGCGGCGAACGTCACCGTCTTCGTCATGCCGGCGTTGGGCTGGCTCACATTGAACGGCCGGTTCTTCTTCGCGATGGCCTTGATGTTATGCAGGAGTGGATCGGAATTCTTGATCTCGATGTTTTGCCCCACCATGACGCCAAAGACGTGCGGATGGTAGCGACAGCCGTTCTGGTCCAGCACCACCGGGGTGGTGGGTGCGGCGAACGTCTGGCCTGCAGGCACGCCGGCACTCACGTAGATGAATACGTTCGCCAGGGCATTGGCCGGACCGGCCACCACGTTCTCCTCGGTCGGCGTGGTCGTATACTTCGCCTTGCACGCGGCCTCCTCACTCATATCGATCGCCGGATTCCGAGGCGCCGTGCCGGTGAACTTGATCTTGCCGGTGATCGTGCCGCCGTCCGCCGTCACGTCCGATGATGCGGCTGCCGCTGCCGGCTGCGGGGCCGGCGGAGCCGCCTGCACCGCGCTCCGGTCTCCCTTGCTGCACACGGTGAGCAGGAACATCCCGCCCACCACGCTGAAGATTCTGCCTTTCATTGCTTCCTCCGGAATGTTGTCTTCTGCTGCGCGCGCCAAACGACCAGCAGGCCGAGCCCGAGCGTCAGCACCATCGCGATCACGGGCGAGATGAAGACCCGCGCCGGCACCGGTTCATCGAGTGCGAGGAAATACCACGTACTGATGGCCATGCGTGTCCCGTGCTCTCCGTTGGACCCGTCCCACGCGAAGAAGGCCACCGGGATCGCACGGCCCGTCCGGAACGGAAGCTGGCTAGCCGTATCCGGCGAAGCAAGTGCGCGGGTGAACACGACGCGCCATTGACCGTGGTCATAGACCGATTGGGCGCCAACGCCGGTGCGGGGCAATGAATCGAACCGGTCGATACCGCGCGCCAGGCCGGCGACCGCTGCGGTGCGCGCCGTGCTGACCCAGCGCCATTGGTACACGGGCGCGCTGGTACTGCCCATGAGGAAATACGGCCGCTCCATGCCGGTTGGAATCGCAACGG
>WNGG01000740.1_pt1 | contig 38326 bp, 29 predicted proteins | sample 5400661 | NCBI WGS metagenome assembly WNGG01 (sample SAMN13153372, study PRJNA577476) | soil metagenome | isolation source: 100 cm soil or saprolite under Garry oak tree replicate 1 | place: USA:California | collected 2016-06-15
CGGTCGGCGACGCCACTACTCATCGGTACCCTGGTTTTACGCATAAATTCGGGCGCGGTCACAGTTGTGCTGGGATTGTTCCTGGCACAACTAGCCACTCATGCAGGCCGGGCTATTACAAGCGTGCAGGTTGGCCTCTTGCCGACGGCCTTTTTTATCTCGGAACTTGTGCTGGCTCCCTTGATGGGGGCCCTTGGTGATCGTTGGGGGCGTCGCTACTTTCTCATCTTCGGACCCATTCCTGGGTTGATCGAGGTTTCCCTCTTCCCTTTTACACCCACTGTAGACCCCTTGCCTTACCTGCTTGCTTTGCAGGTGCTGGCCGCCTTCTCCACCGCCATGATCGTACCCGCTACCCTCAGTTACCTGGCCGATCTCACGGTAGAGAACCCGGTGGGTCGCACGCGCACTATGGGCCTCTACGAGCTTGCCACGACCGGGGGTATTGCGATAGGCGTTGCCGTAGGCGGATTTGCCTGGTATTTCCTGGGTCTCTTCTCCTTTGGCTTAATCGCGTTTTTCTACCTGTTTGTGGCAGCATGCATGGCGCTGGCCCCCAGGGTGAAACAGGTCATCGCGCATGATAACCTGAGGAAGTTGGCGCAGCGCTACTGGGGTCTCATCCGTACGCCGAGCCTCTTTTTGTTTATTCCTGCCTGGATCAGCATCAGTGCGCTGGCCGGCATCTGGTTAAGTTCCCAGCTGCCCTTTATCCTCTCGATGCGCAGGCATGATCCCAACCAGGTATTGATGGGTACTATGAGCGGCCATGGCGGTGGGATTCGTCTCAGCCTCGTCCTGGGTTTCTTTGTACTGTTCTTCGGGCTCTGCTTGCTCTTCTGGTCCTTTTTCATGAACCGCGTACCGCGTCTGAGACTGATGCTGATATCAGTTGCGGGTGTCTACCTGGCCTGCTTCGCCCTGGCCGGCATTAACCATCGAGGCGAAGGCAATAATTTAGCACTGGTGGTCTGGATTCCCCTGTTGATGCTCGGTGTGTTTGCGGAGAGTAGTTTTGCCCCTGCCGCGCTGGCCTACCTTGCCGACGTCTCCGAAAAAGCTGCCAGGGACCGTGGTCTGGTAATGGGGCTCTACTCTATTTTTCTGGGCCTTGGTCAGTCGCTCGGCAATGGCGTAGGCGGCATATTTGCGCGTAGCTTCGGCTTCGATGGCCTGATCTACCTGACTGCTTTGCTGGCCTTCATTGCCCTTATCTCACTGTTGTGGCTCTTCTGGCAGGAGAAGAGAAACGCACGGCGCATCGCTTCTCCTGATGTCAAAGTGCCTGAGCATGTCCCCACACAGCACACATAGAACAACTAGCCCTTGCGTACCGCGCGCTCGATCTCGCGCTTTGCATCTCGCTCTGCGATCGCCTCGCGCTTGTCATAGAGCTTTTTACCGCGACACAGCCCCAGCTCGATCTTCGCTCGCCCACCTTTCAGGTAGAGCTTGAGTGGGACGAGCGTCATGCCCTTCGTCGCCACTTTATTCAGCAGCTGGTTGATCTCGCGCCGGTGCAGCAGCAGCTTGCGGCTCCGCATGGGATCATGGTTGTAGCGGCTGCCGTGTTCATAGATGGCGATGTGTGCGTTCTCCAGCCATAGTTCGCCATCGCGAGCTATAGCATAGGAACCACGCAGGTTCACCTTGCCATCGCGTATGGACTTGATCTCGGTTCCCATCAATGAAATGCCGGCCTCCACTGTCTGCTCGACATAATAATCGTGATAGGCCTGCCGGTTGATCGAGATCACCTTGATCGGTACCTCGTTTGTAGTTGCTTTTGTCTGCTGGCTTTTAGCCGTCGTTTGCTTTGCCATCTTAGTCACTCCTCGTGAAACGCAGGACGTATATCTGCCATGAAGGCATAAACCTTCATTTGGGCGTCGAGAGCAGGCGCTGCCCAGCGTAAAACCTTGCTAACCCTCGCTGCGCCAACGGGTGTTATAATGCTCTAGGAAAAATATGAATCGCGTGCAAGTATCGACTCCGTCAGGGGTATTGACTCCTCTCTGGTATAATTCAGTACAGCAGGAGCTTATAAGGAGGATGACCATGACAACGGGAGAAAACAATACTGTTGATAACAGACAAATTTCGAAGCCAACTTGCACTGTCGTTCACTCCAGGGAGACATACGAGGGGAAGCAAGGTCTCACCTATTTTGCCGGCATTTCTGCCGAAAGTGCAGGGGCAAGGGGTATATGCTTGCACCTGTTGATGTTTCCACCAGGAGGACGTGCCAAGGCACACCTGCATGAAAACCATGAGACAGCCATTTACGTGCTCAACGGTGAGGCCGAAATGTGGTACGGGGAGAAACTGCAAGAGTACATGGCTGTAAATGCTGGGGACTTTATCTACATTCCGGCAGGCATACCCCACCTACCCGGTAACCGCAGCCAGGCTGAACCCTGCCATGCTCTGGTAGCACGCACTGATCCTAACGAGCAGGAGAGTGTGGTTCTCCTGCCCGAACTAGACGAACGTGCTGGCTAACGTGATTCTTCAGTCTAGAGATTATCGATCTGCACCGGTTCCATGACATCAGCAGATTCAAAGCCAAAGATGCTCGCGTAGAAGTACAGCTCGGCCTCGAGGGCACGCTTAATGTTCTCGGCGAGGCGGAAGCCGTGTCCCTCCCCTTCGAACGCCAGGTATGCGACCGGCACACCTTTTGTACGCAGCGCCTCAACCATCAACTCAGCTTGATTGGGTAGGACGATCTTGTCATCGAGTCCCTGGAAGAAGATTACCGGGCACGACAGCTGGTCCAGGAAACGGATCGGCGAGCGTTCGATATATAGGTCACGCCTTTCGGGATAGGGTGCAACCAACCGGCTCAGGTAACGCGACTCTTGAAGATATTCCGGAAGGTGAGCGCGGCAAGCGTTGTATAGCCGCCAGCGCTTCCGCCGGCGATAGCGAGCCGCTTCCCATCTACAAGCCCATGCTGTACGAGGTAGCGAGCGCCATTAATGCAGTCATCGACATCTATGATGCCCCACTGACCTTCAAGTCGCTGGCGATACTCGCGGCCAAAACCGGTGCTGCCGCCGTAGTTCACATCGAGAATTGCGAACCCACGGCTGGTCCAATACTGAATCCCCAGGTCAAGGGTGTTGGAACTGAATCCCGTCGGCCCACCGTGACTATAAACGATCAGTGGCGGGCGCTCATCGGCAGTTCCAATATAGTCCTGGTTCCTCGGCGGGTAGAAAAAAGCATGTGCTGTGAGTCCCTGTTCCGTAGGAAACTCGATAGCCTGAGGTGTTGAAAAGTATCCTGCATCCACCTTAACAGAGCTGGAACGGCGCAGGACCTCCAGGTGAGATGTATCAAGATCGAGCCTGACGATAGTCGTTGACTCGCTAGTCGAGCCCCCAATGAACACTACATATCCTGTTCCCACCCATACATTCGATATTGTGGAGTATGGCGTCTCGATTGTATGGAGTTTCCCGGTCATCGTGTTGAGGAGAGCCAGGTGCGAGAATCCCTGCTCTTCATAGCGGCACATGATGGTATCCTCAGCGACGAAACCGTAGGTGGACATGCCGAAGAGCCACTGTGGGCTGCCAAACTCGACATCCATCTTGCATAGCGCTTCGACATCATCCTCACGCCAGCGATAGAGATTCCACCAGCCTGTGCGGTCGGAGATAAAGTGTAACACCCCCTCCGGCGACCACTCCGGTTGGAAGATAGATTCACTGGAACCGCCTGCAACAAGTTTTGTGCCTCCCAATGTGCCCTCAGACTCGAACTCGCCGACCCATAATTCGGTACCATCCCAGGGCATATTCGGGTGGTTCCAGGTAAGCCATGCCAGGCGCGACCCATCGGGGCTGAGGCGTGGCGACGAGTAGAAATCGTTACCTGACACAAGCACCTGGCCATCATTGTCACCGGTCAGCTTCAGGGTTACCAGGGCATTGACCGCTTCCCGGCCAGCCATGGTGTGATCCTCACGCACACAGATCATACAATTCCGTTGGCGATCGACTTCGCCATCTGCATAGCGCATCTGTTCGTTCATCGTGATCGGCTCTGGCTCAGAACCAGGCACCAGGCGATAGACACGCCGGTCCTTGAAATTCGAGAAGTAGATTTCACCATTGTTGACTGTGAAGGCGCCGCCGCCATACTCGTGGACACGCGTACGAGCGTTGAATGGGGGCGGCAGCACGTCTGTTACCATTCCGTCAGTTGTTCGACGCGCAATGAGGCTGCGCCCCCCCTCGGACGGCCGCGTCTCAGACCAGTAGATGTCCTGTCCATCGAGCACGACCTGACCAGGGGAGATAGATTCGGAGACTATCAGGTCTGTAGTGATGGGTGATTTCCAGGAACCATATGGGGCTACCTGTGGTTCAAGCATGATGCTGTTTTTCTCCGTTCTACAAAGTGAGTAGTACTACAACAGCGACAAGGCATATGCTGCTTCGTTAGGTACAATGAGCTTCATGTTAATATTATGGCATCTATCACACATCCGTTGTGATGCTACTGGCTGTACAAATGCGCAATTTATGATAGACTACGCCTGAGCATGAGGAGGATTGGTAAATGCGACATTGTGAATTTTGCGCAACAGAATTACCGGACCATACTACCTTCTGCTGGCATTGTGGACGGGCTCCCACTTCCTCAACAGGGGCACTAACGGGCGTTAGCAGTTCTCCGGCAGGAAATCTACCTGTGGAAGAGGTCTCTACTGCCCCGGACCTACCAATGGCTTCTCTTCCGGTACGGACTGATTTGACAGAGGAGATTCAGGAACAGAACGCTGTAACTGCAATCAGCATAGCAGAAAATCCCACATTACCTCATGCACAACTAGCATCAGAGAATCAGGCATCCACAAATGCAGACACAGACGAAGAGGAAGGGGAAGGGGAAGAAAAGCGGCGTCGTGCAGCAATGTTTGGCTCGGGCCTATCATTGCTGGGTAAGGTGGTCACACCGACGCCCGGCGCAGATGTACCAGTGGTCCAGGGCACGCCTCAGTTCAAAGGGGTTCCATCCGTCCAGGGCGCTCCACATATCGTGCAGGCGCCGCATATGCCTACTATCCCTAAATGGCAAATTTCCCGCTTGCCCACATATCCTAGCGTACCCGCCGTTCACCATGCAGCCCCGGCACAGCCTGCAGCGCAGCATGGAACAATGACACCTCCGCCACAGCCAGCGCATCCTCACCCTGGCCCACATGGGCCAGGGGCGCGCCAAAGCGGCTGTGTCCCAGGCCTGGTTGTTGCAGGTGTCACCTGCTTACTGATCATCGCAAGCATCATTGGCCTGGGTTTCACCATACTGAGTCCCTCTCTTTCACTCGGCAGCAGCACCAATGTGGCCTGGGGAGAGTCGATCCACCTGCATGGCAGCAACTTTATTCCAGGAAGCACCGTACGGCTTACACTTGATGGCGCAGCCCCTCTTTACTACACCAGCCGGAATCCAGCGACCCAGGTTGCATACAGCACAATCACCACGGCTGGGTTGGAGATGATAGAGGAACAATTCGCACAGGACAGTTCAGCAAAAAAACGTGTTGTGGTCAGTGGTAATGGAACTTTTAATGTCAGTGTGATTGTCAACCCCAGCTGGCATGCAGGGCGCCATTTCATCCGCGCCTCGGAGGAAATCAGCCCGCGGAGCGCACAGCTGACCTTTACTATCCAGCAGCCTGGAACATCTTCAACCGCCACGCCAACTCCAACAGGGACACCTACACCCGTGACAATGGGGTTAAGCTGTGTCAAGCCAGCCTCAATTGCATTGACGGCCAGCATGGGCTATACACAACCAGTCTCACAGAAGGTGACACTCTGCACTATAGGATCAGGGACGATCAATTGGATGACCAGTTGGGACCACAACGCGGCCCCGTGGCTTCAACTCGATCATACCTCGGGGAAGATAAATGCCCCGGGTCAGGGACAGGTGACAGTGAGTACGCTCGCGGCCAGTTTGAAGCCGGGGAAGTACACGACGGCAATCACCTTCAGCAGCCAGCCGGGTGGCTCCCAGGTTTCGCTGACAGTGTCCTTCACGATACAGGCCGGGTGCGTCAGCGTTACACCAGGGACATTCAAAGTCTCAAGTGCGATAGGCGCCACCCAAACGCAAACAGCAACGGTGACTAACTGTGGAAATGCTGTCGGTAGCTGGTTCGCAGCGACAAGCGCGAGCTGGCTGAAAGTGGCGCCCGCTAGCGGTACATTGAGTGCTGGAGCAGCACAGAAGGTGACTATTACTATGTCTCAAGGGAAGGCGGGAACATTCACCGCGCAGAGCACCTTCACACTTGGAGAGAACCAGTCTGCTGTGCATGTGACCTTGAAGGTACAGGCTGCAACGTTGTCGGTCATCCCGAACAGTCTCGATGCGAATAATAATTGTGTCTTCGATCAAGGCAAGAGGGCCTGGAATTGTTATGTGTCGTTAACCAACGACGGAGAGGTTAATGCCAGCCTGGGCTGGTCTACATCGAGTAGCGGAATATCAGGCATCACCTTCACACCTTCCAGTGGGACGCTCGGTGCTGGTCTACAGGTAGAAGTAAAAATAACTATTCCATATAGTCGTTGCCCGGCCAATGCCACTCTTACCTTCATAGGGCCAGTGAATAGCGTCTCTGTACCGTGGATATACAACATTTGCCCCGGCAATTAGGAGCAACCACATGGAGAATGATCTGCTGATCGGCCGGCAACTGGGTGCCTATCTCATCCAGACCAGGTTAGGTGAAGGTGGCATGGCACGGGTTTACAAGGCCTATCACGCGCGACTGCGGCGCGATGTAGCCATCAAGGTAATCCTCGCGCAGATTGCAGGCCAGGCGGGCTTCCAGGCGCGTTTCGAGCAAGAGGCGCAGGTGATTGCTCAGCTCCAGCATCCCAATATCGTCACCGTCTATGATTTTGGTGAAAGTGGCCATATTACCTACCTGGTAATGCAATACGTCGGGGGCGGAACCCTGCGCGACCAGCTGCGCGACGGTCGCCCACTTGAAATACAACGGGCCGCAAGCTATGCGCTGCAAATGGCGCGTGCCCTGCACCATGCACATCTACACGGTATTGTTCATCGCGATGTGAAGCCACAGAATATGCTTGTATCCACTGCCGACCGCAGCCAGCTCCTACTGTCTGACTTCGGCATCGCCAAGCTCTTCAACAGCAGCCTGGAAGCAACGCTTACCACGCTCACTCCTGGCGCGCTGGCAGGCGACCACTCGTTGACCAATGCTGGCCAGATTGTAGGCACTGCCGACTATATGGCGCCCGAGCAGGTCAATATGAGACCTGTCGATGCGCGCACCGATGTCTATGCCCTGGGCGTTGTCCTCTTCCAGATGTTGACCGGGCAGGTGCCCTTTCAGTCCAGTTCCGCGTTGGGACTGCTCTACCAGCAGGTTCACACCGTTCCCCTCTCGGCGCGTGAGCTAAACCCTGCTGTCCCAGAAATGCTGGCACGCATCACGGCAAAAGCGTTAGCCAAGGGGCCCGAAGAACGTTTTCAATCGGCAGAAGCGATGGCACAGGCGCTCGAGACGGCCCTGGCCAGCAGTACGGCCAGTCCTTACCCTGTTGTCTCGGGTGACGATTATGCCACTCAAGTGAGCCCACGCAGCAACGTCTTGACCCACCCACCCCAGGATCAGTCGATGCCTCCTCCATACTCTTACTATGGTCAACAACAGGCGCCCGGCACAACCCGAGCAACCAGCAGCCCTGCTATGCATAGTACCACTGCGGGTGCAGGAAACCTTGTGACACCCGCCCCACTAAGCACTAAAGGTAAAATTCCCTTGAGCTATATTATGGTCGCAATAGTCGTGGCCTTACTTATCGTGTTTAGCCTCTGGCACCCCTTTCTGCCTGCTCCAGGCGGAACAAATGCTACCTCACCGACTACGGCATTTACTGAGAACTTTCAGGACAATCAACGCAGTTGGACCGTGGGAAGTTTGAATGGCCTTTCAGCGAGCCCGCCTGGTAACAGCAGCTACATGCTGGCAGTAAGCGATGGAAATACTTACTTTCCTAATCCTGCTGCAGCCGGCGTATTGCCGGCGAATTTCACCTTGTCGGTAGAGATAGAACAAAACACGGGAAGTCTCAATACCATCTACGGGCTGGCCTTCCGCCTGAGGCAGAGCGGTGAAAAAGTGTATTGCTATGCCTTTGTGATCGATGGGAAAGGTGACTACGAGGTGCTGAAATATAATGCTGATGCCTCAGCCACACCAATTCCACTGTGGACCGGGCAGTCGTTTCCAGCGATCCACAGCGGCCTCCAGAAAAAAAATACCCTGGAGGCAATTGTCCAGGGGAACAGCTTTTCTTTCCTGGCCAACAATGTGACTGTGCCGATGAACAAGGGCAGTCAGAGCATCACCGACCACTCCTCATCCTACACGGGTGGTCAACTGGCTATACTGGTGGCCGGATCAAACACAAGCTTTATTGTGACCCAGGTAAAGCTCACTATACCGTAAACCAACCCGATTATGGGTTGTGCCCCACCCCCCTGTGCGATGAATCGCGCAGCTACACCCATCTGTATGCCGTTTTATTTTGGTAAGACAAGGTTCAATTGTGAAGACGAGTCCTTGACCGTTTGAACAGTCACACCCTGTCACCCTGAGCGCAGCGAAGGGTCTTTCGCGATCGGCAGCCAGATGCTTCCCCTTCGCTACGCTCAGGGCTTCGGCTCCTGCGCTGATCCTGAGCGCAGCGAAGGATGACAGGGCTGGACCTTTCTGGTAAGGAGGAACGGTCACGTTCATTTGAACCATACCTAAACTGCCTTATACAGATGCCAAACAGCCGTTTATCTGGCAAGTCATTGCCCAGGCCGACGTGTGGGCACAGTTGACCGGTTGGATGCCCGGCCCTTCAGATGCATAACAATAGATGAGTAAAGGAGCAGAGTAGCAGGTGTAGCAGGTGTAGTGGGTGTAGCTTGGTCAGGATATGGGAGATAAGGGCGTGATCCTGTGGCAGAGTAGCAGGTGTAGTGGGTATAACAGCATTTCGTGGTATTGAAAAATCTCACGAAGTAATGTATAGTAATCTCAAATACTGTATAGTACTTCGAAGTATTACAGAGGGAAGAAATCAATGGAACGTTTGTTAACATCAGATGAAGTGGCTGAATACCTGCGTGTAGATGTTGTCACAATACGGCGCCTGGTCACCAGGGGAGAACTTACTGCGTACCGCATCGGCGGAGAATATCGCTTCAAACTGTCCGATATCGAGAAATATCTCCAACGGCAGCGTGTTTCTGGTGAGGTTGGAGACGAGTTTCTCATCCTCAACCCGCCCGCCATCCCACAAATGCTGCGCAAGGCACTGCGAGGTAGACTCACTACTCAACTAGAATCTTTAGGACGTGACCGCTTTGGCAAGTTCACGGAGCGAGCACGTAAAGTGTTGACGCTAGCCCAGGAGGAAGCCCAGCGCCTCCAGCACAATTACATAGGCACAGAACACCTGCTGCTCGGGCTTGTACGCGAAGGCGAAGGAGTCGCTGTCAAGGTACTGATTAACCTGGGCGTCGAACTGCAACAGATACGCAAGGCCATCGAATTTATTATCGGGCGTGGAGACCGTGACGCATCGGGAGAGGTCGGGCTCACCCCTCGGGCCAGGCACGCGATTGAGCTGGCAGTTGATGAAGCTCGCCGTCTGAATCATCACTATGTTGGCACAGAGCACTTGCTCTTAGGCCTCTTACGGGGTGAAGGCATTGCAGCGGGCGTCCTGGAGAACCTGGGGATTAAACTGGAGAAGGCGCGTGTAGAGATCTTGCAAGTGCTTACGCAGATGCAGGGAGACGCTGCACCGGCACCTCCACCAGCGCAGCCAGGAGAGTCAGCAGAGCTGCCAGTAGAGAGCAAGGAAGAAATTACTTGCAGTCATTGCGGTACACCTTGCCCTGCCCACTACCAATACTGCTTCAACTGCGGCCAGGCGTTGGCTGATAAATAGAAAACCGCGAAGCGCAACCTCCGCACTTCGCGGTCATGCAGCGTGACAGGCTATTCGCGGATGCCACGCGCAGGCAGCGGGCGTACCAATGGGCTCATCACCGGCAGGTCCTTTTTACCGCGCGGCAGGCGCTGCCGCACCAGGTAGTTTGGCGCGACTGCCAGGTCCCCCTTCTCTAGCGTGACATCGGAGCCGAAGCGGTTGAAGAAGGACAGCTCGAAATTGGGTGTCTCTCCCAACGCGCCGTGCGGGCACACCTCCACACAGTCGCCACAGAAGATGCAGCGATCGAGTGCGAATGCATAGCGCGTCAGGTGGCGTTCCGCCATCATCAGGGATCCCGTGGGGCAGACCTGGACGCACGCGCCGCAGGAGACGCAGTCGGTATCATGCAGGCTGACGTTGAAGGGTGTGGAGACAATCGTGTCGAATCCTTTCCCGAACATACCGTAGCAGTCGGGCCCGATTACGTCATGACAGACGCGCACACACTGCGTGCAATTGATACACTTATTTGGATCGCGCAGGATGAAGCTATGCGAGAGGTCGACATCGTAGTCATGGTAGTCGCCTGGTTCGCCATCATGGAAGCGATTATCCGACAGGCCGTGCTCGATGCTATACTTTTGCAGGTCACATTGGCCTGCAGCAGGGCAGGCGCACTGTAAGCAGCGGGCAGCCTCGCGCTGAGCCTGCTCCTGGAGATAGCCCAGTTCGATCAGCTTGAAGTTCCGCTTGCGCTCCTCGTAAGGAAGCATGGGCATCTTGACTTTCGGCTCGACCGGCTTGTAGGGCACAATGTCGAAGAGGTCCGGTTTGCGCTCCTCCAGTTCCAGGCGACGAGCCACTTCCTTCATATCTTCGCCGTTGAGGAAAGCATGGATTGAACGGGCTGCCAACTTACCCTGACCAACACATTCGATGATGGTCTTCGAACCCATCTGCACATCGCCGCCGGCAAATACACCGTAGCGATCAGTCATGTAGGTATGCGGGTCGGTCTGGATGGTTGTCTGTTTCGTCCACTTTACGCCAGACTTCTCATCGAGCACGCTCGTATCCGGGGATTGGCCAAGGGCGGGAATGACCGTATCGCATTCTATGACGAACTCGGAGCCGGGGATTGGGATCGGGCGCTGGCGGCCCTTGGCATCGGGCTCGCCCAGCTTAGTTCTTTGGAACTCGACACCTGTGACCTTGCCATTCCCGGTTACGACCTTCGTCGGGCTGACATAGAACTGCAGGTCTGTGCCTTCAGCCTCGCCATCTTCGGACTCCTCCTGGGTGGCGCCATGCGCGTTCATTTCCTGGCGCGAGCGGCGATACATGGTATGTACCTTTGCACCCAGGCGCAGCGATGTGCGCGTGCAGTCGAAGGCGGTAAATCCTCCGCCGATCACGACAACCTCATTGCCCTCCTTCACAGGCACCGGCTTGCCCTCTACCTTCTCACCCAGGTAGGCGATAGCATTGATGACACCATCAGCGTCTGCATTTTGGGCAGGCAACTCATTGCTTGTCCAGTTGCCAATGCCCAGGTAGACAGCATCGAAGCCTTCTGCGAAGAGGTCGTCCATGGTGAAATCCACGCCGAGTTTGACATTGGTTTGCAGGTCTACCCCAAGCTGCCAGACATGGTCAATCTCCAGGTCCATCATGTCCTTCTGCAAACGGTATTCCGGGATACCGTAACGCAGCATGCCACCAGGTTGAGGCTGCATGTCGAATACCTTGCAGTAGTTACCTTTCAGTGCGAGATAGTAGGCGCAGGTCAAACCTGCGGGCCCAGCGCCAACGACAGCCACTCTCTTGCCCGTTGGTGGGTCCTGGACAAAAGGAACAGGAGGATCGAGCAGGCATGCTTCAGCGGCATGGCCGTGCATACGGCAGATAGCGATCTCTTCTTCAACCAGCGCCCGGCGGCACGCCTTCTGGCAGGGCGCCGGACAGGTCAGACCCAGGATATAGGGGAAAGGCAGCACTTCTTTGACCAGGCGTGCCGCTTCTTTCATCGAACCTTTGGCAATGAGTTCAAGATAGCCCGGAATATCGATGTGCGTGGGACAATCCACCTGGCATGGGGGTTGACAATAGGCATTATGGTCGGAGAGCATCATTTCCAGGTTGGTACGGCGAATGTGGAACAACTCGTCGGATTTCGTCGTTACCTTCATACCTGGCAGCGCCGCTATGTTGCACGAAGGCAGGGGGCGCGGCTCGCCCTCGATATGCACCAGGCACATGCGACAGGCCGAGGTCGGCTCCAATTTCTCGTCGTCACATAGATTGGGAATATCGGTAATGCCGTTGTCTATCGCAACACTCAGGAGAGTTTGACCTTCATAGGCTTGTACGGTTTTACCATCAATGGTGAGAGTGAAGCTGGAATGTCCAACATCATTGCGCACCATTGGCCCTACTGGCTCCTGAACAATCGGTGAGAGATTATCTCGAATTGAAATAGCCATGAATTTTCCTCTTCCGATACGAATCTATTACGGCAAAACATGCTTGGTGACAAAACGATGGGCACGCGCCGGAACACAGGTCCCGGTGGGGCACTGTTGCTCCTCGATGTGCATACGGAAATGATCCGGCCAGTATCTCCTGGCTGTCTTGAGGGGGTTGGGCGCATGCACTCCAAACCCGCATAGTGAGCCGTTAGGGACATACTCTGCGAATTCATCCAACAAGTCTAAGTCTGCATTGACACCCAGATCACTGATGATGCCTTCCAGTATACCCTCGATGCGCTTTACGCCAAGCCGGCACGGCACACACTTGCCGCAGGATTCTTTGGCCAGGTAGCGGCTGCGCTCCATGGCCCATGCCACCATACAGGTGTTGGCCGGAAATAGCTCGATCACGCCGGAGCCAACGATAGCACCGGCTTCCTCTATAGGATCAAAGTCAAAGGGAGTATCAAGCAGAGAAGTTGGCAGCGCACCGCCTTCTGCCCCACCTACAACAACGGCACGCAGATCAGCATAAGCACGGTTGTAGCCAGCATGGCGCATAATTTCTCGCAGCGTTGCGCCGAAGGGCACTTCTATTACCTTTGGCTCGCTATCGAGCATGTAATCATAGACTGTCAGGACCTTGGTGCCACTGGACGTCTCAGTGCCAACACTGTTAAAAGCCTCGGCTCCATCGCGCATAATCACCGGCACATTTGCCAGAGTCTCGATGCAGTTAATAGCAGTTGGCTTATCCCACAGGCCGTATTGCGCAGGATAGGGAGGACGCTGTTCCGGCATACCGCGCCTACCCTTAATGAGGGCAATCTGGACGGTTTCCTCTCCGCCCATAAAGCCGATATCCACTCCCAGTACGTTGACATTACAACTAAAATCTGTTCCCAAAATATCGCGTCCAACCAGGTTGGCATCCACAGCCTCTCGTAGCGCTTGCTGCACCACGGCGGCCCCTTCGCGATAGAGGCTGCGTGTAAAAAGATAGGCTTCTGATGCCCCTACGGCGTATGCTGCGAGCACGATCCCTTCAATAACCTGGTGTGGATTGCGTTCTAACAGGCTACGCGCTGCCCATGCACGTGGGTCAGCATCGTAGGCATTGCAAATAACATATTTCTGCCCTTCGTCAGCTCGTCGCACAATGCGCCACTTCTCACCGGTCAAACGGCCGGCGCCACCACGGCCACGTAATTTGGCATCAGCGACCTGCTGAATCACTTGCTCAGGGGTCTGCTGGCGAAAGGCTTTCTCTAAAGCAGAGTAACCACCAGCACGGCGATATGAGTCCAGCGAGCGCTGATCGGGCTCACTGCGACGTCGTAGCACACGATACAAGGAATCAAACTCAGGCATTTGGCTGCCTCACATGATGAATATTGCCCCACACACCGCGCTTATCAGGAGCCAGCCCCCGCTCGGGCTGGTCATCTCGCTTGATACCTTTAACAGCAGGTGCGGGTCGAAATTTTGGACTCATAGTAGCAATGCCGAAGAGATCGCTCAGGTCTACACCACGTACCTGGACAATACGTTTTGCTGCCGGTAAGGGAAGGTAGCCGTACATATCCATTACGACATCCAATAGTGCGGGCAGCGCGCCTGCCTCTTCCGGCCAGGTCTCTAATAGCTCATCCAACTTATCCAGGTCTATTTCGGGCTCGAGATAGTCTTTGACCGGCATGGCGACACAGGGTGGAACCGGCTTGTTATGATACTCCACGGCATATTCGGAGATACGAGGAGCGTAAAAACCGGCCTTCGAGGCTCCCGATGCCGGTGGAATCTTGTGTGAGGTATACTTATCGGCCCCTTCACGAATGTAGGATTCGAACCAGGGGCGCTCTTTCCACCTGTGCAAGGGCTCATACTCAATGGTGATGGCACGTGGCGGGCAGGCCTTTTCGCACAAGAGGCAGGCTTCACATTTCAGGTTAAATTCGGTACCGAGACCTGCCTCTGCAATAAGCTGAATGAGGCCCCGGCTGCGCGGGGGCAGCTTTGGCTTCTCGTACGGATAGAGGCGGGTCACCTTCGGCCTGAAGAGGTGGCTGAAAGTCAGGCTCATGCCTTCAAGGATTCCACGCATACGTTACACCTCTATTTCCTTCTCGTCACGTACTTTGAGACCCTGTTTAGCTATCTTCTCCCGCAGCTTAAGGATACCTTCTATCAATGCTTCCGGTCGAGGCGGGCAGCCGGGGACATACACATCTACCGGCACAATAGTATCAACTCCCTGGACAGTATAGTAGCTGTCGTAGAATTCACCACCGGAGTTTGCACATTGTCCCATACTGATCACCCACTTCGGCTCCGGCATCTGTTCCCAAAGGAGACGCAGGCGCGGCCCCATTTTCACAGACACGGTACCCGCTACGATCATCAAATCGGCCTGTCGTGGGCTGGAGCGGAAGACCTCCGAGCCAAAACGTGAAAGGTCATACTGCGGAGCAGAAGCGGCCGCAATCATCTCGATGGCACAGCAAGCCAGGCCATAACCCAGCGGCCAAACGGACTTAGAGCGTGCCCAGTTTTGTGCCCACTGTAACATGTCTGCAACGCTGGTGATTGCGACCGGCAGCTCCTGGTCTCCGGGAATATACTCATGGGGACCAGAAGCCATAACAATTGGCACTGGTTTACGTCGCGTCCCGGGAGCCGACGTTTTCCCATTTTCCGTATTCTCGCTGCTCATAATGTAAAACTCCTGTGCAAAGGTTTAGCAGCACCTATTGCCCGGTTGAGGTATTGGTAGGGTACTTAACCCAGAAAAGAGAAGGGTTTATCCATCTCGCTTCGACCTTATTATAGCACGTAGTGCTCAAGATGACCACTCGAGGATGGGCTGATAAGCGGCTTCCTGTTGCTCTATCTTTTCATGCATGGTATACTCGTTTCAGCTAAAAACTAAGCTGCTTGAGGATTTGATGTATGGGAACTTACAACATCGCAGTATTGCCGGGAGACGGCATTGGCCCCGAGGTGACTGAACAGGCATTGCACGTACTGCAAAGCATTGCCGGACGTTTCGGGCACACCTTCGACACCACATATGCCCTGGTGGGCGTCTCGGCCATCGAAGCCGAAGGAGATGCTATCTCCGATGACACAATGAGGCTTTGCCACGAGAGCGATGCCGTTTTATTTGGAGCAATTGGCGGCTCAGCGAGCTATGATGAACTAAATGCGAAGGTACGACCAGAGCGCGCCCTCTTCCGTTTACGCAGGGAGTTAGCGCTCTTCGCCAACCTACGCCCGGTACGGCCTTTCAACGCTCTGCTTAACGCCTCTACCATTAAACCTGAGGCCTTGCAGGAAACTGATCTGCTCGTTGTGCGCGAATTGACCGGCGGACTGTATTTCGGTAAACCCAGTGAGATTCGCGAGACGCCGGAGGGGTACGTTGCCATCGACACGCTGATCTATACAGAAGCGGAGATCGAGCGCATCTTGCGTACAGCGTTCGAGCTGGCGCGCGGTCGGCGCAAGAAGCTGACTTCGGTCGATAAAGCCAATGTGCTCAGTTCGTCTCGACTGTGGAGACGCGTCGCCGACCGCGTTGCAGCAGATTTTCCTGATGTAGCTTTCGACCATCTCCTGGTAGATGCCTGCGCCATGCACTTGATCCGCCGTCCCGCGACGTTCGATGTGATCGTCACCGAAAACTTGTTCGGAGACATTCTCACCGACGAGGCTTCAATGCTGGCAGGCTCGATGGGCATGCTTCCTTCTGCCAGCCTGGGAACACGGCGCACAGCCTATGGCTTATTCGGCCTCTATGAGCCAATTCATGGCTCCGCGCCCGATATTGCAGGTCAGAACAAAGCCAATCCTATTGCAGCAATCCTGACGGCTGCGATGATGTTGCGACTTTCATTAGGTTTACAACAAGAGGCAGATGCCATTGAGTCCGCGGTAGAGCGTATCATAAATGCAGGATATCGCACTGAGGATTTACGTGAAGCAGGTAAAGAGGTGGTGGGAACAAAAGAGATGGGCAGATTAATAGCAGATGCCGTTGCATCAACTACCTAGCCCATCATTGGCTTGGGACAAGGACCTAGCGCCTGCAACCTTGCATGTAATGACGCCAGTTCCTTTTCCCTGGTGGCACGTACTGCGGAGTTGGAAGCTGCTTGCTCAACACTATCTGGCTGTTGAAGTTTCGCTTCTAACACATCGATCTGCTCAGCAATATTCTGGCGCAGTGCATACCAGCGTGTTACCGCACGTTCGACACCCATCTGGCAAAATCCTTCGGGCTAAGTTGCTGCCGCTCCATAGACAAGCGTATTGAGCATACTGACCAGCTCTTCATCCTGATACGGTTTGACGACATATGCGCTCGCACCCAGTTGCATGGCACGCTGCTGGTGCTTAGCGGCGGCACGAGAGGTTAGTATTACCAGTGGAAGCGTTCGATATTGCTCCTGGGCGCGCACTGTCGCCATCAACTCATAACCATCCATACGCGGCATTTCGATATCGAGCAGTACCGCTGCTGGTGTCTCGTTAGTAATCATTTCCAGTGCTTCCACCCCATCCCGAGCCATTTGCACCTGCCAGCCATGCTGCTTGAGCATATTACTCACAACACGGCGGACACTGGGGCTATCATCTACCACCAGGATATGTTTACCGCGCTCTGCAGCAGCTGTTCTGGGTTCGGCAGGCGCGAAGATCGTTATCCCGCGTCGCTCCGGAGTTCCACCCGTTGCAGTTTGCCTGGCAGTCATTTGTGAACCAGCTGCCCCTTCACGCCACGTTGGTGAAGCCATAGAGGCCATTGCATTGGAGCGGTTAGAAATGAGATCGATCAGTTCCAGGATCAACACGACGCGTCCATTACCGAGCACCGTGCCGCCCGCTACCCCACGGACCTGGCGCAGGTGTGGTCCCAGATTCTTCATTACCACGTCCATCTTACCCTTGATCTCATCGACGACCAGTGCCACCTTGTTACCACCTGCGTTCACGAGGAGCAACTGAGCTTTCTCATTCAGTGCACCAATCGGCAGATCCAGCAGTTGGGCCAGGATAGAGACCGGGTAATGTTCGTTCTGCACAATAATACTCGGACGACCGCCGAGCGTAGACCGTTTGAAGTTGTCCAGGCGACCAATCGATTCAACGACTGCCATAGGAACGGCAAACTGCTGCCCTCCAACCTGGATGATCATAGCGCTCTGAATTGCGAGACTGGTGGGGAACTTCATGGTGAAGGCTGTACCCCGGCCAGGCATAGATTCGACTTCTAGTGTACCTCTGAGACGCGCCACGCTATCACGTACCACATCCAGGCCCACACCCCGGCCACTTTCCTCGCTCAATACTTCGGCAGTTGAGAAGCCAGGCTGGAAGATAAGGTTGATCACATCGTTATCGCTCAATACCTGATCCGGCCTGATAAGCCCACGAGCGATTGCCTCCTTACGTACACGCTCCGGGTCTATGCCCGTGCCATCGTCACGCACTGTGATCACCACCTGGTTGCCTTCGTATGAGGCAGACAACTTAATCTGCCCAACGGGAGACTTCCCTTTCTGCTGGCGAACCTCTGGCGTCTCGATGGCATGATTCACTGCATTACGCACGAGGTGCAAGAGCGGTCCCGCAATTTCTTCAGAAACAGTGCGGTCGACCTCTGTTGCTTCACCTTCCACCAGAAACTCGAATTCTTTATGTTGCTTAAGCGATATTGAACGGGCAGCACGATAGAGGCGCGGCTTCATCATCGAGAGCGGCACCAGGCGGGCTTTTAGCAGCCGGTCCTGAAAAGTATTGCTCAGGCGACTTTCACGAGCAAAGATGCTTTCACACTCGCGAATGCCGGCTTCCATCTCATTACTGAGCGTCGACATATCCGAAATGCCTTCACTCAAACCGCGGGTAAGCTGGTGAAATTCAGTATAGCGATCCAGTTCCAGTTCGTCGAATTCTACAAGATGTGGCGTCCCAGCAAGGTCTTTTGAGTTTCCTCTGCGGCCGCTAATAAGGTTAAATATTGCGCTCTGGCTGCCATTGCCTGGGGGTATGACTTGCAGCGAACGACCACTTGGCAGCGCTGCGGCTTCAAAACGGCTCTCCAGCTTCTGCCCGACATCATGTAGGCGTCCACTACTGATGCCAACATCGGCAACGAGGCGCACAAGTCGCTCAAGTCGCTCCTCCAAAACATTGCGATTCACCAGCATCTCGCCGAAGAGATTGACCAACTCATCGAGCTTCTGGAGAGGTACGCGCACACTGAGATCACCGCGTCCGGTTCGCTGGCTATTGGCCTGAGCAGACTGCGCACCATTAGCGACTCCTCCAGCCGTAGAAGAGTCCATCAGAGATTCCTCATCGATATCAGCATCAAGCTCTTCTTCGGCAACACGACTCCGTTCGCCGAGCAGTTCTACGTAGCGAGCGCGCAGTGATTGCACCATTGCTTCTCCATGCGCCCGCTCGTTCTCCGCGCCGACAATTAACACATCCAGCGCCTCGGCAGTATCCAGGATGATACTGAGAACAGTGGGACTGATAGTCGTGGTGCCTTCTATCACACTGTCCAGTAGATCTTCCAAAATGTGGCAGAGATCGGCAATAGCACGGAACCCCATCATACCTGCTGCGCCTTTGAGCGTGTGCGTTGCCCGGCGTATGCCCTGGATGAGATCACGATCTGTCGGCGAATTTTCCAGGGCAGCAACACGTATGCTAATCATTTGCAGGTGCTCTTCAGCCTCCAGGCGGAAAAGTTCGGCAACTTCTTCGCCAAAGTCCCCGCCAAAGGATGATACTGGCTTTGATGCCGCTTGGTTTACAGGTGCCAGGTGTGTAACCCGCTGAACAGCAGGAAGATCCGGCGTAAAAGCCACAGATGACGGCGCCTGCTGCGATGACAAGGACGCGAGGGCTTCAAGAGTCGACATTTCCCGTACCTGGCTTGCAGCGCCAGGCATGTGAGCCGCAGAACCCGCTATAGGCTGACTGGAGCGCGAGGGCGGTTGAGATGATGCATTTATTGCTTCTTCGCCTATCACCCTGGTTGTAAGTTGATTGAGAAACTCCCGGCGAACCTGGATCTCGATCTCATTACGCATCCTGGCCTCGATCTCCTGGCTGGTTTCTCGTTTTTCGGAACCGGACAGGCGCTCCTGTAGCTGCCGCTTTGCCTCGAACTCCTGGAGCACTTCGTTTCGTATTTGCCGCTCTAGTTCAGCACGAGCGGCAAGTGTAGATGGACGGGCTTCATACTCATGACGTAATTCTTCGCGTATCTGGGCCTCTATTTCGCTTCGCAAGGCTAGAGGATCACCACGCCGCTCGAAGGTCACGCGCTCGTGCACTCCTCCAGTTCCATGAGAGGCCTGCATCTCCCAGGGGGTCCAGCCCGGTTCTTGCTCAAGCACTCGCGAACTGCTGTCGATCTGTATGCGTTGGAAAACACGATCACAGGCCTGCAGGTCTATCTGCAACTGCAGTAGCGCGGTTCCCATTTGCTCATCTGTCGCCATTACACCATTGGAAATTTGATTGAGGAGGTCGAGTATTTTCTTCAGTTTGCTATTCGCCACCCACATGACGGATAGTGGCAGATAACGCCGTACTTGCTCTGGGCTATTGCGCAGATTCAAGCCCATTGCCAGTCCGGCCCACTCCTCCATGCGATCAAGAGCATCCCTGGAGCCATCTAAGAAGCTTCTAAATTCCGTACGTTGGGCTTCAACGATGGAGACAGCCTGACGCAACTGCGTCCACATACTCTTCAAGGATGCGGCCTGGGTCTCTAATGAGCGAGTTTCCTCTTGCATCCTATTATAGACAGTTGAAAACGAAGTATCGGCAGCTTGCTCTCCTGCGTTCGCGAGGACCAGTTCTCCTTGCCCGCCTTCACTCAATACTTGCGCTTCAACATTTGAAGCTGCCTCGCTGACCCCTGATGGCAGATTCGGTGTCGTGGGTAGTGTACCAGGTGGAATACTATGAGTCTGTGGGCGAGGCACAGTGGTCGCTATTAAAGCATCCAGGGCACTTTGTTGCTCGCTTTGCTGGAATTCAGGCTCAGGCGGTTTGGCAGGTTCAGGGATTACACCTCGATTAGAGTGTATCTCGAGGCTGGCGGTTGGAACAGGATCTTCAGGCCAGGCAACTTCTTCGCCTGCTGCAACGATAGGCGTACGGAAAGAAGCCAGCATCTCATTCAGCGACGGAATTGGTGAATCGGGCAGTTGTTGCCCGTGGCTTACGAGTGTTTGCTCATCAAATGCACCTTGCCCCTGTTCGGCCAGCGCCTGGGATTCCATCACGAACCGGTACCTGGTATAATCAGCATCGTCTTCTGCAATGATCGCATTTTCGTCGATGCCCTGGTGAATACCTCGTAGAAGCTGGTGCATACGACCCTGGGAACGCTGTAAAAGACCTATGGTGGGAGCATCGAGGGTCGCCAACCCATCTAACACATCCCCCAGGATATCTTCCATCCCGTGTGCCACATGGGCCAATCCAGGGAAGTCCATCATTGATGCAGAGCCGCCAATAGTGTGAGTGCGGCGATAGGTTTCCTCTAGAGCATCCATATCACCTGGAGACTGAGCCAGGCGCTCTAGATTTGACTCAATCTCCGGCAAATAACTATTTACCTCTTCGATAAACGAGTCGAGGACTGATAGTTTATCAAATGCGTTCGACATGCTACACGCACCCACTCATTCTAGTCTCACATAGTGTGCAAGACTCGTTGTGTTATTGACCGAATTGACCATTGTTTGGATGAGGGTCCTGCTCTTGACTAAATGACGACTGGCCCTGCTGCGAGCCACTCTGCCAGCGCTGGCGTGATGTCGGGATCGACCCCGCTGATGGTCCCGGCTGCAGCGGCCCTGAATTCTGTTGCTGCGAGAATGGAGTCTGATTTGGGGTTGAAAAGAATGGCTGGTTCTGACCTCCAAACTCGGTCGGGCTATCAAAAAGCTGCTGTCCATTAAAGCCCGGTTGGCTCTCAAAGTCACTAAACTCGCCGAAGCCTGGTTGGCTGGTGTATAGCTGCTGCCCACCAAAGCTTGGTGGATTCGCAAATTGCTGCCCGGGAAAGCCCGATTGGCTGGTGAATGGCTGCTGCCCACCAAAGCTTGGTGGATTTTCAAATTGCTGCCCGGGAAAGCCCGGTTGGCTGGTGTATAGCTGCCCACCAAAGCTTGGTGGATTCGCAAATTGCTGCCCGGGAAAGCCCGGTTGGCTGGTGAATGGCTGCTGCCCACCAAAGCTCATCTGGTCTCCAAAACCTTGTGGATTGTCGAAAGGCGACTGGCCAGCATGTGCTGTTAAAGCTGTCACAGAACCGGAGTTTCTTGGTTCCGCTAGCGGAGCGAAATTCATGGAGAAGCTTTGGGCCCATTCAGTGCCCATTCCCGCTCCTACACCGGCCAGATCGGCATTCCCCTCAGGCATTACGTTAATGGGCGACATACCAGGGAATAGATCCATTACTTCATTGCTGCGTTCAGGCAAGCGGAACGTCGAAACTGAGGCACGTAACTGATCAGCCAATTCGGCTAGATAGCTTACACTCGCAGCGGATTCCTGAGTACCCGCGTCAGTTTGACGCGTAATTTCCGAAATCTGGCCCATCGCCACAGCTACCGCTTCAGAAACAGTTGCCTGTTCGTTTGCAGCGCGGGCGATGCCTTCAATCATCTGTGCTTGCCGCTCCACTGCTGTATAGATAGAGTTCAAAGAGCGACCAGCTTCATCAGCCAGTTGCGATCCTCTGACGACTTCCTGGGTGCTATCTTCCATCGCAACGACAGCTTCATAGGTATCACCCTGGATGCTCTTCACCAGGGTAGCAATGCGTTTGGTGGACTCAGTAGAGCGTTCGGCCAGGAGACGGATTTCGTCAGCGACCACGGCGAACCCTCGTCCATGCTCACCAGCCATGGCAGACTGGATAGCAGCATTAAGCGCGAGAAGGTTCGTCTGATCTGCAATGTCTTCAATGATACGTACGATCTCGCCAATTTCGTTGGAGCGTTCGCCCAGGCGCTTGATCTTCTTGGCAGTCTCTTGCACGTTCTCACGAATGAGCATCATGCCCTCGATTGTCTGCCGCACAGCTTGTTGACCACTGTTCGCATTATGCAAGGCATCTTGCGCCGCGTCGGCACTTGACTGAGCATTGCGAGCAACGTTTTGAATGAAGATAGCCAGGGCCTCGACAGCCTCTGTTGTGTGGGAGATCTGGGCCACCTGAGTCTCAGAGGCTTGAGACAGCTCCACGGAACGATCAAGAATCCGGCGAGTAGCGTTCGATACCTGCACAGCCGTTGCCTGCACGCGTCCGACCACTTTGGCAAGCTCTTCTATCATATAGTTGAAAGAGTCAGCCAGCACGCCCAGAGTGTCCGGTGTCACTTCAGCCTGAACCCGCAGGTCACCGTCACCCACGGCACTCACTTCCTGGAGCAGCTTTTCGATTTGTGCCTGTAGTGCGGCGGCATCACCGCTGGTGCTAAGCTGCATGCCACCCTGCATCACACCCTGGCTATCAAGCAAGGTGTTCAGTGACATCGACAACATAGCAAACTCGTCATCGCCATTGACGTTGGCACGTACGGTACGGTCGCCTCCTGTATAGTCGCGGCAAACATCAACAAGTCCCAGGAATCGGTCCCTGATTTTTTTCTGAACGTAATAATTTGCCACCAGTACCACCACAAACATTAAAGCTGCGCAGAAGACTACTGTAATCACGAACTGTTGCGAATTACTGCCATTGATCTGCTTAGACGCGTACCATCCTAGCACAGCAATAACGACGAGAGGAATAATGGCTGAAGCAATAAGTGCTACCTGCAACAGCGCATTAATTGTCATTCCACCTCTGTTCTGATCGGGATTCATACGCCAAGCCTCCTATACAATCTGGGAAAATAAATACAAGTGCATACTCAAGAAATGCTTTGCTGCGAAAGCCTCCAAATTCTGGTCTTATAGTATCTATGTTTCAATCTCAGATGAGAAGCCGCTACTCCGTCGAATAACGCTGCATCTTATCGGAGAAAAGCAGCCGCGCCGCGTCCAGCAACAAAATCACGCGTTTCTCGAGTACTGCCCCCCTGGAAACGTAGGGTGCAGCCCAAGGTGGAATGTTAGCCAGGCTGTTAACAGCCGTATCAGGAATCAGCAGCATCTCACTGATACTATCCACAATCAAGCAAATAGCCATCTCATTGCACTGCACCAACAATAAGCGCGTTAGCGGGTTGTATGGCAGTCGCTCTAGTCCCAGAAAAGCTCGCAGGTCGACGATGGATGCGATAGAACCCCGCAGATTGATCACGCCATTAACCCAGGATGCAACATTTGGAACCTGCGTAATATCCCCGAGACGCTCAACCCCCTGGAGGTATTCAGCCTTGATGGCAAACTCACGTCCCCCCAATGAGAAAATGAGGTGCTGCTCGCCAACTTCTGCTGGTATTGCGCCTAAAGCAGTGCCATCCGCGCCTTGTTGACCGATTTGCGCATACTGTTGTTGCGATGCAGCAGAAGTGGACAGATGAGTCCCTAACTTCTGGGCTAGGGCATTGCGTTGCAGTGCTCTCAGTTCTTCGCTGGCCACAAGACCACTCCCTACTCGCCCGCAAACGGACGTGATAGAAACACCTCGCCCGGCGACCGCAAAATCATGCCACAAGGACTGCCCTGTTTGCGATGGCGGCCGCTAAGGTAGCTCCCAATTAGACAAGGCGCCGGACACTAGCCACCAGTTCGTCCCCGTTGAACGGCTTCGTCATATACAAGTCGGCACCTTGCCTGAGCCCCCAGGATCTATCCAATGGGGTATTTTTACTCGTTAATAGAATAATTGGTATATGTTTACTTGCTTCCAGGCTTTTGAGTTTCCTACACAATTGAAACCCATTCTGTTTTGGCAAGACAACATCAAGTACAATGCATTGTGGACGTTCTCGGAAGACCTTCTCCATGGCTTCTTCCCCATCGACGGCTGTAACAACCTCGAAGCCACTGTTACGCAAAGGCGTAACCATCATGGTCAATTCTGTCCAACTATCGTCTACAACGAGTATTTTCTGACCCGGCATATCATTATACCTTTCCCATCAGCAACATCAGTGTGGTGGGAAAAAAGGGCTACCTTACTGATGTATGTATACCTGCCATTAACAGCTGGTATAGCATTATTGAACAATCTAGCCACGGCGTCGCAAGCGATGCCGCACAGCTTCATGTTGTAGTGGCATGCGTTCTTGCCAGTTCACAAGATGTTTCTTGACGGTCTGCACCAGCTCCTCCGAATCAAAGGGCTTGGTTAAATATTCCGTCGAGCCGGCTAGCCGACCGCGCATCTTGTCAAACAAACCATCTTTCCCACTGAGCATAATAATAGGAATTTGTCGAAACTGCAAGTTTTTCCGTATTATCTGGCAAATATAGTACCCATCCATGCGAGGCAACTGAATGTCGAGCAGGATCACAGCAGGTATTTCATCAGCTACAGAGGCTAGAGCACTCAAACCGTCTCCAGCGGTGATCACCCTGATATGCTCCCGCTGCAAGGTCATTTGGACAATTTTGCGCACAGTAGGACTATCATCCACGACAAGTACTGTTGGTTCATTCATGAGACCTCCGTTCTGGATACCCCTGGTCTTCAGCCAGGGAGGAAAGAACGCACCCGCAGGCGCAAACCCCGTACGGGGAGCCGTTTTGTCGGAACGGCTAAACCTAGCCCGATTGCGGGTCCCCTGGTCAGAGCCAGGGTAAAATGACCCTTTCGTACTACTTCCAATTCTGCACAATACCAATTTGCAAGGGTTGTTGTGGCTGTGCAGGCGAACGGCCGCGTGCTAATTGGGTATTCTGATAGGCACGCTCAACCTGGTACTTTTGGATTTCCATTTCGATTTCTGTGAGGAAGGCTCGCCACGCGATGTTTAGCTGGCGACCGGTGTGAGAATTTCCTACTTCGTCACGCAGCAACGTTGCGAAAATCTCACGCACGAAAACGGTCAGCCCCTGGATAGCTTCCCAGTAAAACTCTAAGAGTTTTTCCCCTTTGACCAGTTTGTTCAAAGTAAGAATATCAGTACAGTCAAGTCGTCCGTCTACGAAGCTTGTCGTCTCAAGAATGGGGTACTGCTGTTTCGCCATAAGCTGTAATGGCTGTGCAAAGCGGCGTTCCAGGTAGCGAATGATTTCTGCGACTGGCATCTGCCCGCGTCCACGCAAGCTTTTGGCGTATTTGCCATGATGAATGAGCAGTGCATTGATGCATTCTGATAGGGTGGTAATGAGGCCGAGGAGGTGTTGTTCAGGGGAAGGAGTTTGTCGTCGCTGGGCTAAGAGGTGTTGGCTCCTAATAATGATATTGGAAAGGTCTTGTTGCAATTCCCGTTCTAAAGCCGGATCGATGACTTCGATCAGGCGCAGTTCAAGCAGGCGGGTCATGATACGTGTGATACGTGACTCTGGGGTCATCAGCACGAGTGCCATTGCCTGTAGCGGCAGTTCACCATTTGAGAGGCAGAGTACTTCGATATACTCCTGACTCAACCCAAAACCACGTACATCATTATTGACTTCTGGCAGCCAGCGCGCTACTGTCGTGCGAGTCAACTGTGTCCCCATTTCTCCTGCCATCTCTTCCCACTCATCGGCCTGGCGCAACGCCTCCAATAGCACAGAGTCAACGTCAAGTGGCTGCATCTTGCTCTCCATCGCCACCAATTGCCGGTGGAAGGCAAAGCGCCCATCCACCCAGCGCAGTGCATGGCTGATGGACTGCGTGACCGCGAATTCCAGCCGCTGTTGCATTTCCGCAGGGCTCATCCAACGATGTTCTACCAGCAGTGCTAAAGCAACCTGCGTGTTACCACGGGACATCTCGCGTATGGCTTGTGCACGCGGTGGATCAAGTCGATTAATCAGGCAAAGCATACTGAGCAAATCTGGTTGAGGTACTCCTTCTTCGCGCAGGGCCACTATCTGGCCCTTACGCAGAGCGATGGAGAGGGTTTCGGGCCCTGAATGAACAAATAATGTTCCAGTTTTTTCACTCAGAGCAAGCATTTTTAGAATGGATTGGAGACCTAACGTTTGTAAATCTCCATCCATAATGCGGTCTTGCGGCTCCATCGTTTCTCTTGCTCCCTTTCTTTATACATCTAGGGGCCTTAAGACAAGACTCCTGCAGTCGCCTTTTCCTTTCAATCTCAGAAGAGAAGCCGCTCCACATGCGGCGCAGGTATTACCCCCCGCCAGAGTAGTACCCTATGCGGGAAACAGGTGTCTTGTTTTGAAGATAGGTATCCGCCAGAGGAGTCCCTACTTTGTGCAATACCTGTTGGATGGTAGTTAGTAAATAGTCAATTTGAAATGGCTTATCGACGTAAGCAACTGTTTTGCCCTCGAGATAAGAACGCTTTACGGGTGCCTCAAGCTGAGTAAGTGCGCTCATTACTACAAAGGCAGGCAATACATGCTGTGACCTTGCAGCCAGACAACGCATGACCTGATACCCGTTCATCCACGGCATGATCAGGTCGGTCACTACACAATGTGGACGCCAGGATAAACACTGTTCCACAGCCTCCAGCCCATCATATGCCACTACGACTTCATAACCAGCTTCCTCCACCAGACATTGCTGCAGGGCGTCTGCGATATCCACATCATCATCTACCACCAGTATACGCGTAGTCTCCTCAGTAGTATCGGGGTTTGCATCGTCGGCAGGCAGCGCCAACTCTTCAAAGAGCAGCTTCTGCAACAGCCGTAAATAACGTTGAAGGCGCCCCATCTCAAAAGGCTTGTGCAGGAAGGCTATAGCCCCAATCTGCTCTAGTGTAGCACGCGATACTGAATGGCTACTCAGCGCGATCGTGAAGCGGACACGCGGCCACCACTGCTCAATCCTTTTTGTCAAATGTATGGGCAGCGTGGGTGTATCTCTGCCTTTCGTCAGCATTGAGATGCGAAATGCTTCGTCCAGGTCATACAACAGCACATCGCCTTCAATTCCCTCCTCACCCAACACAGCCATTGTAGAAGGCACTATAACAGCCTCATAACCCCAGCATTGAACGTTAGCAGCCAGAATCTGGTCAAAGCTGTTGCGTTGGCCTATAACAAGTACACGCAGCGGTCGGTGCTGATTCACCTATCTTACTCCTATTTGACCATCTGAGCAGCATGAAAAGAGTTCTTGGGCACAATGGTGCTGGAACTCAATGCATGCTAGTCTCCAATCCCCATATAACAGTGTACGGCAAACCAAATTAGGTCAATATAAAAAACATGGTCAACTTATTAAAATTGCATTAAAATACCCACATGTTTGCGAACTAGTTACGCTGGTTCCATTGTTGAATCGGCGCGGAAGACATAGCCTATACCTGGTTCGGTCAAGATATAACGTGGCCGTGAAGGTACTACTTCGATCTTGAGGCGCAATTGCCTGACGTAAACCCGCAGGTAGTCAGCCTCCTCTCCATACTCAGGGCCCCAAACTGCTCGTAGCAGGGAACGATGAGTTAGCACCTTGCCAGCGTGCATCATCAACTGTCGCAGCAGTTCAAACTCAGTGGGAGTCAGCCGCACATCCTGGTCCCCAGCACGCACTTGACGCCGCATAATGTTCATAAACAAATAACCGTCATCGCTGTGTAAAATCTCCGAGGATTGCTCACCTGCAGTCTCGGTGGCATGAGCGCGTCTGAGGCAGGCACGTACTCGCGCCTGCAGTTCGTCGTTGCTGAATGGCTTGGTCAAATAATCGTCGGCGCCTAAATCCAGGGCTTTGACCTTCTGACTATCTTCCGAGCGTGCAGAGACAACAATAATAGGCGTCTGCGTCCAATGGCGTACCTGCCGGCATACATCCAGGCCATCCAACTCTCCTGGAAGAGAGAGGTCGAGCAGTATCAGATCCGGTTTATGCAGGTGAACCATCTCGATAGCGTCCTCTCCTGTAGCGGCTATAAGGACATCATAACCGCTTACAGTAAGGTTGCGGCGCAGCATACGCTGAATTGGAGGTTCATCATCAACTATCAGAATACGTTTCCCCCGGGCTTTCATTGAAACCTCTCCAGTGAAGTCCTTGAAGGTATAAGCGAGTAAACAGGCAAGGTAAAGGCGAAGCACAAACCTCCATCGGAGGCTGATTCTACCCAGATACGTCCTTGATGAGCCTCGATAATACCCCGGCAGATTGCTAATCCCAGTCCACCTCCCGGGGCGCCGCCTTGAGCGTAGAAGGACTTGAAGAGGCGCTCGCGCTCAGCTTCTGGTACGGCAGGCCCGTTATCGGTAACCTGGACTCGCAGCATTCTCCTGCGAGATTCTTCCTGGGTTTTTGAGGAGGTTTCGTGGAACTCCACCTCGCTATCGCCATCAACGATTGCCAGGGCGACAGTTATCTCCGACAGTGCTTCAACTTCTGCTTGCTCCTCCACAAGAGAACTGCGAGAGGCAGCACTCTCAAACAGGTTGTAAAAAACCCGCTCCAGTTGCACATAGTCCGCTTGGATGAGAGGCAGATGGATTTGAGACTCCAAAGGCGTTATGATCCGCACAGGTCGCCCAGCCAGAAAACGTTCGGAGCGGGCGAGTGCAGTGTACAGGATCTCGACCACGTCACACCATTCTTTTTCCAGCACCAATGCTCCCATTTCTATACGCGACATGTCTATCAATGCATTGACGAGCAGATCAAGATGATCTACCTCAGCCTCAATATCTGTGAGGATTTCATGGCGTACCTGCTCATCCCACACTACACCCGGTTGCAAGAGGCCACTGACACCAGCCTTGATAGTAGTGAGCGGCGTACGTAAATCATGTGATACCGACGAGAGCAGGGCCGATTTGTTCTTTTCATCGCGCACCTGCTCCGTAACGTCATGGACCTGCAGCGCATGTGCCAGTAGTAGCCCGTTCCGATTGTAAAGGGGATAGCGCATAAGTTGATAATAACGATCAGCAGAAGGTTTGTTCAATTCTTTGGAGCGAACAGCCCTGCCCCTCCTGGCGTTCTGATGTCCTGCTTCGCCTTTTTGTGAGATCGCAGATATCCCAGCAACGTGGAGAGGCTTGCCCTGCTCTACCGGTTCTGCAGTGAGCACGCAGCGAATTGCGTTTTTGGCGAAGTTTCGCTTTAATTTTACTGGCGCTTCGCCCTGCAGGAGAAAGTCCTCCACTTGCGTATTGAGGGTAAAATCATCTAAGTATAGTTGTACTTCATCAACATTGCGCATTTTCGACGATACGAGTGCGAACACATCCTCCAGCGTACTGTTGGTGACGGTTGCATCCTCCCAGGTCTCCATGAGACGGATACCACAAAAGGCTTCTGCAGCCGGGTTCATATACACACACCGCCCGTTGAGGTCAACAACGAGCCATGCATCATCCCTATCATTGGTCACCTGTCCCTGTAGTGAGAGAGGCGCCCCCATATCGTTTTCGGCGACATTTTCTGAGCCCCATGTTTCCTGAGTTCTTGTAGCTGCCCAGCTTTGCGCCTGGGCTGTTGCGAGGGCAGCTCCTACATCTCTCAACAGGTCTGCACGTGCAAGAGCTGCTTCTGCTGTTTGTGTGAGCCAGGTCACACTTGTTTCCCGCGGGTCGGGACGCAGTGTCTCTTGTTCGCCGGAGAGAGTATAAGGTGTGAAAGCCTCCGCTGTCGATGACCAATCCGAGGCGCTCTTTGTTCTCTGCGCTAAAGTCTGAGATTGGGTAGTCTGAGGTAAGGTGATCCCATCGTACTCTGCGTGTGCCGCATACATAAGCGCTTGTAAATCGTGTTCATTACGTGTCAGCAGGTGGTCACTGATGAAACGCAAGAGACTTGTGAAACTGACGCCAAAGGTACGCTGAGACTCCTTGCGCACGCGCTCGAGCAATTCGTATTCATCAGCTTTTTGCTGGTGCGCTTGCTCCAGTTGTTCAATAGCTTCCTGGAAACGGCTGCGCTGGTGGGCCGATTCGAGGAGCATACCGGTATGAATGGCGATAGTGGCTTGACCAGCGAAGAGCGAGAGGATATCAGCTTTCAGCGGCGTAAAACCGCCAGGCTCTGGTGAGCATAACAGGAGAGCACCATAAATGGTCGTCCCTGTCACAAGAGGATAGCTGAAGATGGAACGCACTGCAAGTTCTGTGGCAAAGACGCGGCTGGCAGGGAAGCGTTCATCCACATCAATATCGTTTGAGACGAAGGGCTGGCGGCGCAGCAGCGTATATCCAATAATGGATCGCTCACTACGAGCTTCGCTCGACTCAACCACCCTACACAGTATTGAGGGGTTCAGTCCAGACTGCGCTTCTAAGTGCAATCCCTGCTCACGGCGGCCAAGTGTGACGATAGCAGACGAAACGTGTAGTGCCTCGGCAATGCCAACTACGATATGATGCAGGATAGTTGAGAGATCCATTGTCGAGGCGAGGGCGCTTGAGACCTGTTTGAGGGCCTGACGTTGCCGGTCCTGGATCTCTAGGTTGCCACCTGTCTGGGCGCTCTCTATAGCAGCAGCCAGTACGCGTACTACCGCTCTTATGAGACGTTGCAAGGCCTCATCATCATAGGTGCCGAAGGCTATACTGCCAAGTTCAAGTGTTCCTAAGAGGCGCTCCCCAACAGTGAGAGGGGCAACGAGGGTTGCATGGAGTTGAGGATACCCGCTCAACGCGTCACCGCTCTGGGCATGTGGACCATCCAGGCCAGCAGGGTAATTCTGCACCAGCATCTCAGGGCGCTGCAACATTCGCTGCGTCATTGAGTCCTCAAGTGGATGCTGGTGGTACTGCTCAACCCAGGAGGAGTCGGCCCCACGTGTGCAAACAGTGATACGCACAGCCTGTCGGTCGTGACGCAATAATACTATTCCGAAGACGTTAAAAGGTATCGCCGGCTCCAGTTCAGCAGCCAGACGTGTATAATCCGGTTTCGTCCCACGCCATTCGTGCCCGCTCGATACAATGCGTGCAACGCGCTCGACGATACTTGATTCTTCTATCGTTGGCGTTTGTGTTCGCGCCTCCATGCTGCGTCCTCTACGGCCGCTTTAGCAGCCAACACCCATGCATGTTGTTCCCCCGTACAACTATGGCAGTATAGCACATAGGAGAAAACGGAACAATACATGTATTTACATTGTAAAACATGTGTTATCACAAAGTTAACATATGTTTATACAATATCTCACCGGTACCAAAGTACTTAAGCATTTACCCCCTGGAAAGTATATCATATCAGGTCGTAATACTCCTTCAACGGCAGTCGTTACTTATGAGCAAAGGAATATAAATGAAAGAATTGTAATCTCAGCTGCATTTTATGCGACGGGAGGCGAGGCTTGCACACCTTTCACATATTTGTTATGCTTAGGAATAGATAATACGAGGAGATATTTTCGCACGTCGTACATCATTTAGATCTGAGAGGAAAGCCAGAGTTTATGGATAGTTCTCCTCACCGCGCTAGTTCCATATCAGACGAGTTTAGCCCTTCCCTTCTGACAGAACAAGAAGTCGATGTGGAAGAGACGGAGCCGCATATTCACCTGCCCAATCCTAGCTACTGGCCGATCCTTCTGGGTTTGGCCATCGCAACAGCGATGGTTGGATTACTCTTCATCTCCAGCGCTGCCTGGATAGTTCCTATTGCGGTTGTCCTGGTGCTTGTCTGCATCCTGGGATGGGCCCTGGAAGATCCAATGACTCCGTTGAAGGAGAAGTTTGTCTCCGTCTACCAGGCAGGTAAGAGTGACCCCTGGAGGTTCAAGATTGGCCAGGAGGTCGTCGATGCCCATGGAAAGTGGCTTGGCAGAATACGAGCGCGCTTTAGCCGTTATCTCCTGGTCGAACGCGGCACTTTCCTGCCGAAGGTGTTTTATGTGCCACAAAGTGCTGTGCGTGACCAGGGCGGGAACGATACGGTTTTCTTAGCTCTCAGTGAAGAAGACCTGGTGCGCATGCAACTCGACAGATTGCCTGATGACCTCTACGATGAAGCGCCCGATGCCGGGGTTCCCCAGGTAGGGGGTATACCGCAGTTCGCCAGGAGACCACTTTCACCGGCAGAAACCGGCCACTACAACTATGGTAAGTACTGGCCGGGAATGAATACCGATGCCAGCGGCTCGTATCACCGCGAAGAGGTGCTCCCACAACCACGCGACTATGTGACGGAGGGCGTCTACACTACAGATGAGCCAATTCCGCCGCGCGTCATCAGCCCTGATTGAGAGAGACAATACGGCCTTCTTCCAAACGCGAAATAACTGGCAAAGCGAAGTCATTTGACCAGATATATGGCCGCGAGGTCCCTTCCTACTCCCCTAATCTAGCGGCAGTGCATGCGGTTGTCTTGAATCTATTGCCATGTCCCTGTCGACCATGGTACCGAACTAGTGCCACTTTTTAGCAGAGTCCCACGTGATATAGGAAGACTTCATCTGAAATCACCAAGTCATGAGTTACAATTGAGGAGGAACAAGAGATGAGTTATCAACCCGATTCACCTGATCCGCGTACACAGGGCTATGGGCAACCACCCGGCCAGGCTCCCTACGGTGTCCAGAGACCTGGTGCAGCCGATGAGACGGTCAGGTCGTCTGGTGCCGGCGGCATACGTGCCGAGAGCCAGCACGAAAGCTATGTAGACTCTATGGGTAACAGGGTCGACAGCCGCGAGGAAGTCTTTGAAGATAAAAACCAGAGCCGGGCCAACATGCGTTACTGGATCGCATCGGTCGTCTACTTCGTGTTGGGGGTGCTGGAGGTAATATTGCTGCTGCGCTTCCTCTTCCGACTCCTGGGCGCGAATCGATTCAACGACTTCGTTTCTTTCCTGTATGGCCTGAGCCATGTGTTTGTGGGTCCTTTTAACGGCATTTTCAACGACCAGGCCCTGGGCAGCCATAGCGTCTTTGAGGTCTCAACGCTGATCGCGATGCTTATATATGCACTACTTGCCTGGGGCCTCGTGTCTCTGGGCAGGATAATCTTTGCCCCTAACCTGACAGGGCGGCAGAGCATCACAACAACCCGCCGCGGTCGTTTTTAGCAGAGCTTCATGTTAAAGAAAGTGATACTTTACACAGTGGTGCAGGCGCTATTGAGGTCGCACCACTGTGTTATAGTAATCGCATAGGTCAGTCAGTACACACTTATTGCAGCGCGGGTGGTCGTAAACGCAGATGCGCTGGCCGTGTCGAAGGAGGGCCTTGTGGAAGTTGTAGATTTCCTGCGAGTCAGGTGGGAGCAGGGCCTGCAACAGCTCATGGGCCGCATCAGCAGTCACCTTTTTCCCGATGAGGCCAAGCCGGATGCTCACCCGGTGCACATGCACATCAACCGGTAAAATTGGTTTGCGAGCGCTGAAGAGCAGTACGCAGGCTGTGGTCTTCGGGCCAACCCCTTCTAAACGATTGAGCCAGGCCGCGCCTTTTTCTACAGGAAGTTCGCGCAAGAAGTCGAGGTTGAGTTCACCACGTTCCTCGGTGATACGGCGCATCAGGGTCTGCAAGCGTGGGGCTTTTACTTCTGGCCAGTTGACATTGGCTATGGTTTCCTCTACTTCGCTGGTCGGTGCATCTCGTACTGCTTCCCACGAACCAAAGCGCTTGAGAAGATTATCATACGCGGCTGCAGTTTGCTCGTCACGTGTGCGATGGGAGAGGATGATATCCACGAGCATGCTCATGGGGTCCTTCTTCGACCAGGGAGCAACGCCGTAGAGGTCTGTCAGGCGGCGTGTTACCTCGAAGGCTTTTGCTGAGAGGGCCGCAACATCGGGTGTTGGATATCCATAGTCGGCAAGATTACGTTCGCGTCGAACGGGTTGCTTCACGCTTCTTTCTCATCTTTCCCAGTATGTTATCATGGTATTTCTTCGCCTATAATATGTACACGCACTGCTCTAGAAAAACAGTTCCATCCTGCTATATCATACCACTCAGCTTTTAGAGCCTGCCAGTTCTTCCACGTATTTCCACAATGCAGCCGTCGCATCGAAGCAGCGGCGGCTAACCTCTGCCAGTTCCTGGAGACGATTCTCGGCAGCGGCAAGTGCCTGCTCCGGCGTCCCTGCCGACAATTGAGCTAATACTATGTCAATGGTCTCGAAACCATACCCCGCCTTGCGCAGCAGGGCTACGACCTGCAGTGCGCGGACCTGCTTCTCATCATAGACGCGATACCTGCTGCCAGCGTCTCTTGCCGGGTGGATCAGCCCCTGTTGTTCCCAAAAGCGAATTGCCGAGACGCGTACACCAATACGTCGTGCTACTTCACCTATGCGCAGAGGTGGCATTTGCTTTCTCATTTCCCCTGCACCCGTCGGGTGTGGAATAGATATAGTGCGGAGAACGTTGAGCGTCTCCTCGATCTCAAGGCGGCTGCGATGAATAAAGGCATGACGAGCATCGATCACCGCAAGGGCCGGGGTGAGTTCATAGCGGTGGACGCATTGCATTATATGCAGGGCATGTTCCCAGCCATATGCCCCGATCAGCGTACGTGCCGTATACATAGCGCGAAGATGCTGTGGGCCATACAAACGGTACCCTTGAGGTCCTCGCTCCGCGGCTGGCAGGAATCCCCAGCGCTCGTAATTGCGCACTGCCTGGGTACTGAGACCCACAGCTCGTGCCAGGTCGGCAGGACGCAGAACTTTTTTCAACCTTCAATCTTTACCTTCAAGAACAGCGAGATACCTCTCACTCCATCGAATAACAGCTACAGCACAAAACTCTCAATTCTTGCATCACTGTAATACCATAGAGATAACTCGTTTGCAAGCGAACCGGAACCATTATGTAGGGGTCCGATAATGCAGATTAACAAATTAATCCGGCCATTGTGAACGCATTCGTGTCCGCATTTAAAAGTTAATGTGCATTATCGCGCCCAGGGGTAGGTGAAAACATCTTTAAATAAACCATTCGGGCTAAGCGAGGTAAGCGACATGACTGAGCCGCAAATTTTCGTGCGCAAACTCTCCAAAACCTACCGCACATCCGAACGTGATGCCGGATTGAGAGCCGCGATCAGCAGTCTCTGGCGGCGCGCGTACCGCAACGTGGAGGCAGTGCGAGATGTCAGCTTCACAATCGAGGCAGGGGAGATAGTTGGCTTCCTCGGGCCAAACGGCGCGGGCAAAACGACTACACTCAAGATGCTGGCGGGCTTGCTCTATCCGACAGCGGGCGAGGTGCGCGTGGCGGGCTTTGTCCCCTGGCAGCGGAAACCGGACTACCTGAGGCGCATCAGTATGGTGCTGGGCAACAAAAGCCAGATGCTCTGGGATATTCCACCCCGGGATTCTTTCCGCATCCTGGGCGAAATCTATCGCGTCCCGCCATCCGAGTTGAATGGCACACTCGACGAACTCTTTGATCTGTTGGATATGGCCGCAATCCTTGCCAAGCCGGTGCGCACACTTTCTCTGGGCGAACGCATGAAGTGTGAACTGGTAGCTGCCCTGCTCTATCGGCCAGCAGTGCTGTTCCTTGACGAGCCAACCTTAGGCCTGGATATCTCCATGCAGCGTCGTTTACGTCGTTTCATAGGCGAATATAACGCACGCACAGGGGCGACAGTCATTCTCACCAGTCACTATATGGCCGATGTCGAGGCATTATGTCCCAGGGTAATTATGATCAACCACGGTCAACTGGTCTACGATGGCAACCTGCATGCGCTGGCAAACCGGCTGGCTCCCTATAAACTGCTGCGTGTAACCATCGACGATGATCAAACTGGAGAGCATACCACTTCAGCTTTCCCACCACATGTAGAAATTGTTGGGCAGGAACAGGCAACCTGGACATTGAGCGTGCGCCAGGCGGAAGCGCCTGCAATCGCCGCGCACATCCTCAATACGCTGCCCGTGGTTGATCTCGCCATCGAAGACCCGGCAATTGAAACTGTCATCGAGACCATTTATCAAGGGAGAGCGTTATGAACTTCCGAGGCGGTTGGGCGCTCATTAAAAGTACCTGGATGTCGTGGCTGCAATACCGCAGCTTCTTCTTCCTGCTTGCCTTTGGCTGGATGATCCCACCGCTTATCTCGCTCTTCGTCTGGTCAACTGCCGCGAGCGAAAAACCAATTCAGGGATTGACCCAGGGCGAGTTTGTCGCGTATTACTTGCTCTTCATCCTCATCAATCAACTGACCTACTCGCAGACGAATTGGACGGTAGGTGACAGCATCCGTAATGGAGACATGAACCGCGCGCTCTTGCGACCGCTCTCGCCACTATTCTCTACGCTCTCAACCGAGCTGGCTGGCAAGGTCGTTTACATGGCGTTCGTGATACCTGTAGTAGCGGCTCTGGCGCTGCTCTTCCATCCCACGCTCCACCTGACCTGGCAGCACGGGCTCGCGTTCGTTCCCGCGCTGCTGCTGGCGTGGCTCCTGCGTTTCTTCTGGGGCTACTGGCTGGCCCTGCTTGCTTTCTGGGCCACGCGTGCGAACGCGCTGCTTGAAATACAGGATGCGTTGATCTTCCTGCTGGCTGGACAGGTTGCTCCAGTTGCGCTCTTGCCAGGTCCATTACAGTTGCTGGCGCGAGTCTTGCCCTTCCGCTATATGATCGGTTTCCCTGTTGAAGTATTGCTTGGCCACCTGACCGGTGCCGACCTGCTCATAGGCTTTGCCTATCAATGTGGCTGGTGCCTTATCGCCCTCACCTTATTCGTCGTAATCTGGCGTATTGGAGTGCAGCACTACACGGCTGTTGGAGGGTAATCGGTCTCAACTCGACGCGCTCGTGTAACGTCTCAGCCCCACCTGGAAGATGGCGGTGGCACCAGTGAGCAACGCGAGAGCAAGTATTACGGCACCGAGGAGGGTAGTGATGGATAAATTGCCGTTTAATGCCTGCACTGGAAGAGTGGTCATGATGCCAACGGGTATGATCCAGGTGAGCAAGAAGCGTGTCCAGCCCGGGTACAATCCTACCGGGTAACGGGCAAGTTGAAAAAGGCCGTCGAAGACCCAGGTAAAGAGGAAGCCAGCGCTCCAGAAGACCAGGCCTGAGAAAGCCAGGAGAAGGGCATAAAGCACTACCAGGCTGACACAGAGCGCGACGAGAAAGGTAATCATATGCCAGGAGGTAAGGGCCTGGCTCATGCGCGAAATCGCTACTCCCACTATGCCTGCTCCTAACAGCAAGTCAACTATCGGCAGCAGCCGCCACTGGTGAAAGCTCGCCACAAATTGCGCGTTGACGGGGCGCAGCAGCGTGAAGTCGAGGCGGCCTGTCCACACCTCCCCATCGAGTCCGGCCAGGGCATCCAGGCTGGGACCGATGAACATATCTCGCAACGCCCCAAGCACCAGGTAGGCGCCCAGCAGCGCCAGGGTCGCGGAGAAGTCCCAGCCGTGAATCGCACTTACCTGGCTGAAGAGCACGACGAGGCCCAGTACACCGGTACCCAGGTTCAGCAGCGAATGCAGCAAACTGATGAAGAAGTTGGTGCGATAGGCCAATTCTGCCTGAATTGATACCTGCATGAAAGATTTGATCAAGCGTAGGTAATACATCGTTACCGTTTCCTAAATCTACAACTATCGTGAACAATCCATCACACATCTAACTACACAGTCGTAACAGCAGCGGGCTAGCATAGGAAGAGCGGATGGTACAGGATTTTTTCCACCCATTGATGTAGATTTTGCCCGCTTCCAGCAGGCGACCCACCAGGGTCTGCGGCGGAAACAGCGGCACCGCGCCGTGTGCCATATAGGGACACGGCTTGACCGAGGTCGCATCGGTCACCGAACAAGCTCTTGCTTTGCCTGTGGCTTGCATCTGGGTCA
>WNGG01000628.1_pt1 | contig 38322 bp, 33 predicted proteins | sample 5400661 | NCBI WGS metagenome assembly WNGG01 (sample SAMN13153372, study PRJNA577476) | soil metagenome | isolation source: 100 cm soil or saprolite under Garry oak tree replicate 1 | place: USA:California | collected 2016-06-15
AAAAACAGTCTCCAGCGTGTGCCTCGAATACTGAAAGCTGCGATAAAAGAGGCGGCGGCAAGGAGCGCATATATCACGCCTTGAGTAGTTGTTAAGTGCTGCCTCAGTACGCTCAAAGTGGTAGGAATATCAACAAACCTCGATATAAGGAAGAGTATGCTGACACCAAGCAGCAAACCAAGGCTGATCTTTACTACTGGGTTGTTCAGCATGGCTCTCCATGCCGGTTGAGATTTTACCTCTTGCTGATCTACTTCTTGCTCCGCAGGTAGGCGTGGGAGTTGCTGCGTCTTACCAAAGATATCGACCGTATGGCGACCATTCACACCAAATGAGGCTGGTGCCTGTAATGAGCCATAAGAGCTTAACGGGACATCTGTCGGGGACTTCGACGGACTTCTTTCCTGGATCTCCTCCTCTTGAACAGGCGGATGTACCGCCCGCATCATGCCACTGATGACCATGAGACGTACTGTACTCATTGAGCCAATGTCGAGTACATCTTCGGGAATAGCGGCATCCGGATCGTCCAGGAATTCATCCTGCCAGAAGGATGCCTCGGGCGTTGAAGGAATAACAGGTAAAACGGTAGTAGGCAATGTATCAATGTCTTCCCCGTCCGGTTTATTGTATCGACGCAATTTATCCGTTGAGAAGAATTGATAAGGATGCTTAATCAGTTTATTTGAATACATAATGATTTTCTTCAAAGGGTTTTTTTCTGGCAATTGCATGCGTACCTCATCCAACAAATTCCTTATATCAATCAACGAATTGACTAACTTGAAATTAACATTGGCCTCCTGGAAACACCCCATCAGTACTGTATTGCGCTTAGAGAGCCAAGCTGCTTCTGAATACCTTCACGCTCAACGAGAGAAGGAGCACGGCAAAGGAAGTCTGGCCATGCTCCTTCTCTCGTTGAGCATGATGGCAGTTCATTTCACTTCAGAGAGGAGATCCTCGCGGTCGCCCCACTTTTCTAGGAAGCGATAGAAATTGCGCTTGGTGAGGCGTGTGCGTTCGGTTGCCGATAGCCTCTCATCCTGAAGCAAAGGATAACAGGTGATCGGCAGATCTGGAGTTAGCATAATATCTGCTCCAGTATTGCGTACAGCGAAGTTGAAATCGACATCCATATAGTATGGGAAGCGGTAGCGCTCGTCGAAGAAGCCTGCTTTCTTCAAGAGGTTACGCCGGAAAGCCATACAGAGCTTATCGATGACCTCAACTTCTCGCTGCTGACTCTCTACAAAGTGACGCAAGTCATCTGTATGTAGACCATGCAAGCCAGTAATACCAATATGTTCGTTAGACAGCACCTGCGCCAGTGGCGTAAAGATGTCGCCAGTCAACTCAACACTCTTATCCAGCAGAAGGATATAGCAGCCCTGGCTCTGCTTTAGACCAATGTTGCGTGCCTCGGCTTCACCCATAGGACGGCTGGTGCGAAGGATATGCAGGCGCGGCTCAGAATGTTGCAGGCTAGCCGCCCAGATGCTCAGTTCATCTTGGGAATCGTTATCTACAAGAATGATCTCTATATGTGTGTTTCCAGCAAAACGCAGGACACTAGTAAGGCAGCGTTGAGTCTCCTCGAAGCTGTTATGTGCGAGGATATTGACCGAAAACAGAGAGGTGTCGGGTTGGTCGAGCAGCGAGGGGAGCTGGCGGGACGAGCGATAAACATTTCCACCTACCTCGATGCTGGGAAGAATAATGAGATGTGCGCCATGGGGGTTATCTTTAATGACATAACCAGCCTCCTCTATTTGTCGTTTGAGAACGTCGGCACGCTCATATTGACCTCGTCTACGTAACATATCGCGCTCATGGGAGAGCGCGAGGATATCTTCAGGAATGGCATGGCGATATGGCTTAGTGGTCATATACGTTATCCTTTTTGTTACTCTATTTCTCTGTCCACAGAAGACATTCTACAAATTTCAGTTTAAGAAGAGCTTGTACGGGAGGGTTGCGCCAGGAAAATCCGCGTCCATGGTTACAAGCCAAGGGCGAGGCCATCGCAGCGCGGATCAGCGGCTCCTTCAAAGATATGAGTATTGGGATTGATACGAATGGCTTGAGCATGACCCATGCCATCTTCCCAGGGACCTTCTACGATGGTGTAGTGACCAAGTAGGTCAAGTTGCAAGGCAACTCCGCTCATAAAGCGACGTTCTAACATAACCGCTTCGATGATCTTGCGTTCTCGGTGCTCATCAATACCGCGCTGACCACCTACTTCCTGGCCTTTATGAGCAGCAGTGCCCCGCACACGACTACTGCGCCAACGCGGTGCTGAGATGGCTTGCTGTACGTTCATACCAAAGTCCAGGATAGCTGAAAGCAGTTGGACATGAATCTGGGGCTGGGCATCACCGCCCATCGAGCCAAGAGCAAGATATGGCTTACGGTCTTTCAAGACCATGGCTGGTGTGAGGGTATGCATAGTGCGTTTACCAGGCTGCAAGTAATTAACATGGCGGGGATCGAGAGAGAAGTATGAGCCGCGATTCTGCAACAAGACACCCGTATCTCCACCCACAATACCGCTGCCAAAACCATTATAGAGGCTTTGAATCAAGGAGACAATGTTGCCCTCTTTGTCTGCGGTACAAAGGTACATGGTGTCTCCCTCTCGCTCGAGACCAGCCGCAACATAGGCGGTAGCTCTTTGCGAGTTAATTCTGGCTCGCTGCTGTGTGGCATACCCTTTACTCAAAAGCTGATCAACGGGTATATCGACGAAGACTGGATCGGAAATGTAGTGATCGCGATCGGCGAAAGCCAGTTTTTTGGCTTCGAGGAACAGGTGCAGGTATTCAGCAGTTTGATAACCGAGCGATTTGAGATCATAGCCTTCAAGGATGTTGAGCATTTCGAGGGCAGCTATGCCCTGTGAATTGGGTGGAAACTCGTAGACATCGTAGCCCCGATAGTTGGTCGAAATGGGTTCCACCCAGTCCGAATGGTGCTGTTCCATATCTGTCATCGCAAGAACGCCACCGCATTGTTGGACATAATCAGTGATGGTACGAGCTATAGGGCCGCGATAGAAGGCGTCGCGTCCCTCCTTGGCAAGTGTACGATAGGTAAGTGCGAGGTTAAGCTGGCGCAGAACTTCACCGGTGCGGAACGGTTTACCGTGGGGCATAAAGACACCTGCACTGCTTTCCCACACGCCGAGTACACTTTCGGCAGCACGGTTTAGCCAGGTGCTAAGCTTGGGAGTTACGGGGACGCCATCTTCAGCAAAGCCAATGGCTGGCGCAAAGATAGTCTCGACTGGCAATGAGCCAAAACGTTGCAGGGCGGTGAACCACCCATCAACGGCCCCTGGAACGGTGATCGAGAGCGGTCCTCTGGCGGGTATCTCCCGCATGTTGTGCGACTGAAAATATTCAGGTGTCATACCTTGTGGAGCACGCCCACTCCCATTGAGGGCGTAGAGTTGTTGTGTTTTGGCGTCCCAAATGAGCATGAAGATATCCCCACCTGCTGAGCAGGTAGATGGATAGACAACCGTCGTGGTAATATTGGCAGCGATTGCAGCATCAATAGCGTTGCCACCCTGGTTAAGTATGGAGATACCAGCTTGAGTAGCGAGGTAGTGAGCGCAGGCGACCATGCCTCGTGCGCCTAGCACGGGTTGTTCGGAGAGCATGATAGGAGACCTCTTTCCTACGGCGACAACGACACAGCACCAATTATCTGCTACATATTATAACATAAGAAAACTGCAGCCGCAGTGATTTTCCCTGCATTAAATGCAGAGAAAATCACCCCGACTGCGGTTTTCTTTGATTACGCCTTTTTTAACTGACTCTCAGCCAACTCTTTGACACGTTGGACAGAGTCTTTGTGGCAAATGATAGTTTTGTCATCGACCTCGACAACAATGATATCTTCAAGGCCGATGGTGTAGATATGGCGTGGAGTGTTGTTATAGACAAAAATGTTCTGGCCACCCAGATTGCTGTGATGACCGACGGTACCGATACCCTGCTCATCAGCTGGGAAGAGGGCACCGTATTGCTCCCAGTTGCCGACATCGTTCCAACCGAGAGCGGCAGGGATAACAGCAATATTCTTTGACTTTTCCAAGATGCCGTAGTCAATGGAAACTGATGGAAGTGAAGGCCAAATTTCCTCGAGGAGTGTTTGCTGTTGAGGAGTTCCCATAGCATTAACGATAACATCAATTTTTCTCGCTACTTCGGGAAGGTGAGCATGGATTTCGGCTAGAATGGTTTCTACCTTCCAGATGAACATGCCACTATTCCAGACATAGTGACCATCCTGAAGATAGCCTTTAGCTGTAGCCAGATTCGGTTTTTCGACAAACCGCTCCACCCGGAAGACTTGATGATGATGTCCTTCGGCAAGCTGATCAGCAAAACGGATGTAGCCATAACCCGTTTCAGGAGATGTGGGTTTAATGCCCCACGTTACAAGATAACCTTGTGCCGCAGCTTCATAAGCCAACCTGAGAGATTGCTGGAATGCATCCACATTGGTGATAGCATGATCGGCAGGAAACGCAGCCATAATGGCCTGAGGATCCTGACGAGCAATGATGGCAGCGATCCAGGCAATAGCAGGAGCAGTATTGCGCCCCATGGGTTCGCCGAGTAGATGCTCAACGGGTATGGCTGGAAGATGCTCATGAACCAATGGTAGCATAGAGCGACCTGTGACGACCCAGTCATGACCGGGTGAAATGAGTGGCGCAACTCGAGCGAGAGTTTCCTGTATCATGCTTTTGCCACTGGGAAGTGGCAGGAATTGCTTGGGGAATGCCGGTGTGCTGAGCGGCCACAAACGCGTACCACTTCCACCAGCCAGAATGACTACCTGTAAATGTTCCATATTTTATATATTCCTCACATCATATTTGGAAGTATAAACCCCACCACATGGTGTCGGCTCATATTTTCGATACATGGATTGTATAGGGCTTTGGACGTTGTGTCAAATATGCTCTCTGTACATCAGGACTTCTATCAAAAAAAGGAACCAACTACCGAAACGCTCGTTCCCATGGTTAGCCTGTCGTGATGGTACCATCACTATTTACAGTGCATAATCTAGCAGAGTTGCTGAAAATGCTGCTAGAGATGGTACACCGATAGCAATACTGATATAATTAACGAAGTGTGCTGAAAAGAAGAGGATGTGTTCCTATGCGTAATATTCAAGAGAGTGTTTACTGGTCCACAGTAAGTTACAACCATTGGCAACTGTATTTGGCAGCGACGGATATAGGTCTATGCTGCATAACATTGCCTAATGAGTCATTGGATACGCTGAGACAATGGGTACACATACATATTCCTGGAGCGTGGATAATTGAAGATGCAAGTAAGTTGGGACAGTATCAGGAGCAATTGGTTGAGTATTTGCGAGGCGAAAGAAGAGCTTTCACCCTGCCGCTTGATCTGCGTGGCACAGCGTTTCAGGTATCAGTCTGGGAGGCATTGACCCGTATCCCGTATGGTGAGACACGAAGCTATACCGAGTTGGCGATGATAGTGGAGCGACCAAAGGCGGTACGTGCGGTAGGTACCGCCAATGGAGCCAACCCCCTTCCCATTATTGTGCCGTGTCATCGCGTGATTGGGAAAAATGGGACATTACATGGCTTTCGGGGCGGCTTGGATGTGAAGGCAGAGTTGCTACGCCTAGAAGGGGTACAGGCGTAGCGTGCTTGCGGCGCACCTTGAAACAGCTAGATATCAAGAGCGGCCAAGTTATACATGCCAAGGGAGAAGGAAAGTTCGCCTCCATGATGGAGGTCGTGTTCAATGACGTGCCAGATGACCCACTGGCGCGTTAAGGCATATGGTTCTCCCCGCCACGTGCCTTTGAAAGTATAATCAAGGTCAGCAGATGTCCACTGAGTCAGAGCATCTTGAATCATTTGCCAGGTTACTTCAAATCCCTGCACTAATTCATCAGCACTACGAGTAGGCGATTCAGGACGCGTCCAGTGGGTTATAGGCTCAAGTTCGCTCCCACCCACTTGCATTAACCCATAAAACCAATTGGCACGAGTCGCGATGATGTGCGTAGCAAGCATGCCAATTGAGCGTAAGTGAGGAGCCGCCCGAAGAGTAAGCTGCTCAGCAGTAAGTGGTGCGATAGCCTTCGTGAGATGTTGCTGATAAACATCCCAACCTCTGTAGAAGGTTGCCAGGGAGATGCTATCTGTGGTCATAGGTGTTTCTCCTCTCAATAATAGACGCTAAAAGCTTAAGCCTCATAAAGTGTTGTTTACTATGAGTTTAACATAAAAAGCGGTCAGTATCCGTCCGCTAAGACAGAAGGGGTGAAGTTCATTTTTTTGCGAAGCGCGATAACCATTCCTCCGCCGCATGATGACCGCCAGGGTCATCACTACTATACTACGCATACATCGGCCTGCGGAGGCGCCGTATATAGTAGTGATGACCCTGGCGGTCATCATGCGGCTGCGGTCATCATGCGGCGGGGGCTATGGGCAGCCGTATTATGACAGACTGATGGCCACGACTCCTGTCATAGTACCAACGAATATTTGACTGCCAGCCAGCGTCGGCGTGGCAAAGCGGGAGGTTTGCCCTGTTGAAATGCTGGTACGCACTCCACCACTTGCACTGTCGAGAGCATAGAGTGTACCATTGCTGGCATCGAGGCTGTAGACTGTGTGACCACCTACCACAGGGGAGCCTGCTACCTGGCTCGGCGCTTGCCAGCCTATGGTCATCGTCGCTCCCGAACCAACCGTGACCTGGCGTACCCCGTCAGTGCATGGAACAAACACTTGTGAGCCCAGTGCGGCGGCTCCACCGAAAGAGCGACAGATGGTGGCCTGCTGGGCTTGACCTCCAACTCCACCGAGGGCGTTGGCATGGAGCAAATAGCCGATGCCAGACTTACCATCTGCGAAGACCAGCCCACCGGGCAAGAGGAGAGGCCCCATTGAGCCAAGATCAGCATCCGCGGCATTTTCCTGGCCCCATGTGGTGGGCGCAAAGCCATCCTCAAGATGGAGTGTGGGTGAGAGTCGGAGTACCGAATCGGTGTGATCCCAATTTCCTTGCGTTGCCTCACCATTGCCTACCGCAACAAAAACGTTTCCCGAAGTATCTACCGCCGGTCCCGATGCTGCCCAGATGCCTCCTTCACGAGTCGTGGGAACTTGATAGGAGAGTAATGAACCACCTCCATCTGTACGTGAGGCAACTACCCATCCATGATAGTCACTACAATCACCATCCAGACCACCGAAAGCGACGTAGACCATGTTCTGAGAAAGGGCCAGGGCGGCTCGTTGCTGATGGGCCACAATATCTATCCCTTGAGGGTCAACTGAGCGACGCACGCGCACTTTGCCAGTGAGAGCATCGATACCAACCAAAATATGTTGTGGCCCGCTGATCTCGGCCACGGCAAAAATCAACCCTGTTGCCGCATCATAGACAGGGGTACCGGTGATGCCCAGGGGATCGATATTGCCACAGGGCAGTGATGAGAGGGGCATAGGAGTGCCGACATTCGTGCGCCATTGCACCTTTCCCGTCTTACTATCGAGAGAATAGACCGAGTCTCCCTCTGTGGCAACGAGCACATGCGTACCGACAAGAAGTGGCTCTGCGTAGACGGCACCGTCCAGTTGTGCATTCCAGGCTCGTGTAAGATGTTGTGGATCGGGCATATTTGCCTCATAACCTGCACGAGTGTTATCCCCATGATAGGTCGTCCAATCCGTATTCTGTGCAGGTATAACTATGGGACTTGCCTTGCTCGTCGGTAAAACTAATGGCGTAGATGCCGGGCTACCTGTACTTGATGTCGTACTCGTGCATCCGGTCAGCACAAGCCCAATGAGGAGCAGACACGTTCCTATCCATGCAAATAGACGGGTAGTGGTAGATGCACGACCGTACATATTTACTGTCTTTATGAGAGTATGCCGTGATTGTTTCAACATTTTCCTGCTTTCCTTCTGTTGTTCATTCACCCGCAGAGCAAGTCTCTTCCCAGGCTAAGCTCCCATCAATCTCCTGCAAAGCGTTCGAGAAACCAGCGATCTTCCAAGCGGGAAATCAATCAGAAAAAGTTTCTCCAGGAGTAAAGATATCATCAATACCGACCTGGAAGCAAATGATGTGTTCAAAAAGGTGAAGCCCTCCTTTTCCCTCATTCCAGATGCTCCATCATCTACATCACAAGCAAAGGCTCCGTTGTGAGTACTCTACAACTCAGCTAAAATGGTGCTCCCCGCTGCCTTGTATCCATTTCAAGGTGCTTAACGTGTTGTGATTGATCATCAATCATATGCCTTACTGTTTTTCAGCTAATTTCTACTATGGTAATTATCTCAAGAACAGTTTCATGGAGCCGCGTGTTAATCATGACAGAAGTATTGAGGATTGACTCCACGGAAGAGGAAATATGTTTTCAAATCTGCTCGCAGCACGGGTACAGATGGGTACCTCATTGATTTTTCATATCGTTTTCTCGGTGCTTGGCGTCGGTTTACCGCTCATGCTCTGCATCGCTGAAGGGTTGGCCCTGTGGAAAAAGGATGGCACCTGGATGGCTCTTTCGCGCCAGTGGACGAAAGCCTTTGCCATACTGTTCGCCATTGGTGCTGTCTCCGGTGCCATCGTCGAGTTCGAAATTAGCCTGCTCTGGCCAACCTTTACACAATATTCCGGTGCTATCATTGGCCTGCCTTTCGCCCTGGAAGGGTTCGCGTTCTTTATCGAGGGCATCTTCCTGGGTGTCTATCTTTACGGAGCAAGGCGTCTCTCCCCGCGTGTACACTGGCTTTCTTCATTCCCTATCTGGATCAGTGGCGTCACCTCAGCCTGGTTTATTACCAGTGCGAACTCCTGGATGAATTCGCCTGCCGGTTTCCAGATCGTCCATGGGCAGGTTACAGGCATTGATCCCTTTGAGGCGATGTTAAATCCCAGCACCCCCTATGAGACGACACACATGATCCTGGCCTGCTATGTAGCAACCGGCTTCGGCATTGCTGCGGTCTATGCAGTAGGCATGCTACGCGGTAAACGAGATAATTATCATCGTAAAGGTCTCCTGCTGGGCATGTTGCTCGGCGTTGTAGCGATTCCGCTGCAAATCGTCAGTGGCGACCTCAATGCCCGCTTCCTTGAGACAGCCCAGCCGACGAAGTACGCGGCGATGGAGGGTGTACTGCAATCAGGCAACGGTGAGCCCCTCTACATCGGAGGCATCGTGGACGCACAGACAGGCAAGGTCTATTACGCGATCGAAATTCCGCACGGAGAGAGCCTTCTTGCTCACTTTGATCTCAACTCGTATACTCGTGGACTCGATTCCTTTCCAGCTAGCGATCGTCCAGACAATGCCGCAATCATTCACCTCGCTTTTGATGGCATGGTAGGATGTGGCTTCTTCGCCCTCTTCGCGGGTGTTGCGTTCTGGCTGCTCTACTTCCGGCGCAAAAGGGTCGTACCAGAAAAGACCTGGGTACTCTGGGCAGCCGCGCTTGCCGGGCCGCTCTCGTTCGTTGCCTTGGAACTGGGTTGGATCGTCACCGAGGAGGGGCGGCAACCGTGGGTGATCTACGGCTTGCTACGTACCAAAGATGCAGTCAACCCTGCACAATGGATGAATGTCAGTTTCCTGATCTTCTCCTGCATCTATGTTCTGCTGGCAGTCACCCTGATCACCTTGTTGCTGTTGCTGGCACGGGGACCCAAACCAGAGCAAAGCTGGTCCGACCTGATCAAGGTCGAGCCAGGCAGCAAAAAAACCCAGGAGGTAGGAGCATAATGATATTACCCTATGCATGTGCAGTCCTGCTCTGGTTATCCATGATTACCTATGCCACGCTGGGCGGTGCTGACTTTGGCGGTGGTATCTGGGATCTCTTCTCGTTGGGTCCTGAACAGGAAAACAAGCGACAATTGATCGTGCGTGCGCTCGGACCGGTCTGGGAGGCCAACAATGTCTGGTTCGACATAGAATTCCCCATCAGTTTTTGCATCTTCTCCATGATTTTTGGGACAGTAAAATCAATCTTGTGGCGGAAGGGGTGGTTGCCGTTTGTCGGGAATACCGTAGCTCTAATGCCAAGAATACGAACGGCGGCACGTTTCTCTTCATATGAGGGTATATAGGAAGAATCTGTAAGAAAGGGTTTTACGTCTTCTACCCATTTCTCAAATCGGGCAATCTCGCCTTCGAGTTCCATGCGTTCTTCCTCATCATCTGCCAAGTCATCAAGCATGCCTTCTGCTATCCGTTTTTGGCGGCCTAATTCCTGCATCCTTTCTGTGATATCAGCAAGTTCCTCATCATCAGGGGCATGTTCTGCAAGCATGTAGAGATTTCTCAGGCTCTTCTTAATGCTTTCGATGGTTTGTATGACAGACGCGGGGTCAACAGGACGTTTGTTCTCTTCCCGAAGGTCTGTGATATGCTCTCTCACAATATCAGGATGATGGAGGACTTGAATGACTTTCTCCCACGCAGCAGCGTCAAGAAAAGGCATATGAATAAGGGTTAAATGATTGTGGACTTCTGAATTGGTAGACCGCTGTTTACACAGGTACACGGGAGTTTCACCGTTCCTTGCTGCCGCGGGGCTTGGATAATCAATATGCATCCTCCTTCCGCAAATGCCGCAAAAGACATGTCCTGCGCGAAGAAGACCGATTTCTCCCTGCCCACGATGCTGATTATTCCTGATGGAGTCTTGCTTGTTAATCACTAACTGCTCTTGGATTTGCTCAAAGGTAGCCGTCTCAATCATTGCCGGGGCAGTACCTGCGGGAAGGTGAATCCATTCTTCCTTTGGACGAAGAACGGTTTTTTTGCCAACCCTCTTCCACCTGTTCGCCCAAACTTCACCCGCATAAATGGGGTTACTGGCAATACGCCGCACTGTTGATGCTTGCCAATGCGGTTCACCTTTCACCGCCTTTTTCGGAGGAGGTATACCAATTTCGTTGAGTTTGCGTGCGATTGCATTCAAACTCACCATCTGCTTGAGTAAATCAAAGATATACAAGCACACGCGATGCTCACTCCACTCGTTTCCCTCAGAGTCCACATAGATGATAGTGTCGTTGAAGATGTAAGCGCCTTTGACTTCACGCTGCGTATCAATAAAAAGATACCCGTAACTGGCTTTTGCGCTTCCGTTGGGAGCTTTGCCAATGGCAATGCGGTCAGCCTTGCCACGCTGCAATCGAAGGTATGATTGCTCTCTTTCCAGCCTCGCATAGGTCGCTTTCCACGTAAGCAGCAGCTCTCCAACAGGAGAATCATCTATGCGCTCTGAGATGGTTTCTAAACGAATGCTTACTTTCTGAAGCTCATTGTAGATCAAAAGTACTTCAGCAGCGCCTTTGCGACTTAATGCTCTTACCTCTGTAATCACCAGCACATCAAACTCTTTCCTCCCAGCGGCTTTAAGCATATTCATAAGTACGGGTCGCTGATAATAGGGAACGGAATACGCTGAAATGGCTTCTTTATACTCGTGGGAATTTGGATCAAAGAGGTAGCCTTCTTTTTGTCCATACTCCCGACAGGCTTTTACAGCCGATTCAATTGTTGTGGAGTCAGCGAGCAGAATATCGCTCTCTCTGACATACAAAGCCATGCGTTCTTTGCGTTTTGGCATAAGGTACTCCCATGATGCGGTGACTGTAGATTGCTGAGCCAGAACACGAGGTGGGGGGTGTGTGCTGGCGTTTGCAGACAGCACCGTATGCAGTTGGGTATGCGTTGCGGCAGTAAGCAATGTCTAACTCCATTCTTACTAAGTCGTGAGTTAGACAAGAGGATGCAAGAAGCCGAGAGTGTGGTATACTATGGCTAATCGATCTGCAAGCTAACTCTTGACAGACGGGAGGGGTGTATTGTGTGTTGGTAGCACCAATACATCCCGCTTTATTTTTTTGTTCTTTCTCAAAGTATACCCGAAACTGCATCATTTTGCCAGTGTGCTCTCTGCAAATTCCTACGAAACAATGATATGTATTTGCCCTGGATCAGTTGGGAAGGTCGTATCAGACTCCCTTCCTGGCTGAATGTAGACTCCTTGTATCCCCTGCATGCGCAAGAGAGCGGTTCGTGCCTGATCGATCTTCTTGCCTGCCATCTGCAAAGCAAGACTCTGAAGTTGGGAAGCGGTGAGATGAAAGATCATGGTGCCGCTTACCGTGACAGCAAGCGCGTAGGTGTGATGGCTCTTGTCCAGAAGCTTTGAATTGCCAAGGCTGAGAGAGATTTCACCTTTTGTCGTAAAACCGCTTCCTACCTCTCTGACTCCATCCTGCAAAAAGTGTGTGGTGGTAAGAGCTTGCAAGGTGGCAAAGTCTATCACCTGCGCCAGACACGTTTCTGAGACGGCAACCCTGGCTGTGGTTGCCTGCTCCCCTACGTTGGGTGTCGCGGTTGTCTGAGAGGTGCAAGTGAAAGGCAGGAGTCTCTGCTCGGTAGCCCTCATCTGCTTCCCTATCGCATCTTTTGCCAGTGGGTCAAGCGTTCCAGCGAGGTGTTTTGTGGCTGCGGCAACATCTGCCTGGCTCACCATTGGGTAGGTTTTGGGGTCTTCTCCTCCGGTAAACCCACTGGTATTTTTCACATAGATGCCTGAGAGACAACACAAGCCATTGAGAGCAAGTGGCGCGATATTGGCCTGTGTTCCTGCCTGGATGGTATGGGCACGCACGGTTGCGCTCCCGTTGGTCGCTCCATTCCCTGCGCTAATCGTGACGGTTTCATCAGTCACCACGTGGATGCCATCACTGCCGGTGAGCACCGTTCCCGCGTACACCGTTTGGCTGTAGGGCGCTTCGTTATACAACGTCACGCTGCCGGTGGCCTGGACTGGCGGTGTGTGTCCGACGCCGGTGGTGGTAATCGTTTCGGTCGTGGTCGGTGTGGTAAAGCTGAGGAGCCGTGAAGGAATTTGCTGTTGTCCTGGGTCAGCAGTGCCAGTGACCGCAAGAAATGTGTAGGCTTGACTCATGCGTTTCTGCGTTGGGAACAGGGTGACGGTTGCTGTTGGGCGAAAGTAGGTCTGTGCAAGGAACATCATCAGCGTTGGAATATGCTCGCCTGCCAGAATAAGAAGCAAGAAGAGAGCAACAATGCTCCACCAGTTCACCTGAAAATACCGCTGCGGCGGTGCAAGTGGCACGGTTGGGTCGTCTGAGATAGGCGACGCTTCCGGTTCCTCTGTTCCGGTCACCAGACTCTCTGCTAGGGCACTCTCAACAGTAGACGAAGTATCCAACGGTTCGGTGTGGAGTGGCTGGCTTTGGAGTTCATCGGTCTGTACCTGCTCGTGCATACGTGCCTCCTTCTATTTTGGTGCTGGCGGCTGGCTCTGAAATGTCGTGCCGTTGTTATACAGGGGAATTTCGGTACTGCCGTAGTGGACTAACGCGTCCAGCTTGCCATCAGCGTTAATGTCCTGGAAACTGATGGTGACCGGGAGACCTGCCTGATCTTGCGGCAACACCACCACCACGTAGATTTTTGCCACTTCGGGGTGTCCCTTCTGCGTTTCCAGCACCTCTATCTCTCCATTGAGATTGAGACAGAGAAAATGACTGACCCTACCAAAGTGGCCGACATCCTGGTCAACCTGGTAGGTGCGGGGAAAGCCGTAGGTGAAATCATCCATTTTCGTGTGTATCCAGCTTCCCAGCATACTGAAGAGAAGCCAGCCGGCAAGCATAATGCTGACCACAAGACTGACGGAAAACAGCAAGTTTTTCTGCTTCTTTCCTTCTGGTGGCTCCGGTTCGGTGTCTGTCTGACGCGCAATGGGCTGGTAGGGACGACGAACCACGACGCTACTTCGGGATCGCTGCGGATACAGATCATCGTCGTCTTCCTCATCTTCCTCATCATACACATCTGCTGTTTGACGCTGCTGATTGGGTGGCTTCCGTGTTTGTTGGATATTGGTAGAGTAAGGTTGTCGGTACTGTGGTGCTGATTGCCGTCGTGGGACAGCGCTATACGTCTGCACTGCGAGCTGCTCTTTAAGTTGCTTTGGCATGACCTCTGCCTTTCTGAATTGACAGGCAAGGCCATCTGTGGCATACTACCACTAGACCTTTCGCCTGTCCTGGCAGCAAAAACGGCATGTTTTACTGCCCTGTTCAACAACAGTAAAAAGGTGGGCGCTTTGGGTGTTGGTACTGCTGACTTTGCAAGAGGAACAGTACCATACAGATCAGTTATAAGGTCTATAGGGAACGCTTGGGTTTACTCAAGCGTTTCTTGGCATCACCCCCTCTCAAGGGTACTTGGATGCATGGCTAATCTATAAGGTGTATGCCGTCAAGGTCTGCAATGGTGATTTCCTGGTTTAACCCCTTTGCTATGGCATTCGCTATTTTCGCTGCTGTTGCCTTATAGATTTTCTTGCCTGCTATTGCATCGCTTAACGTCCCTGCGTCAATATCTGCTTCGCGGGCAAGTTTTGCCTTTGACCATCCAAGTTTCATGCGATACTGCTCGATGGTCATAACTAAATAACTCCCCTACAGAATATAGGTTCCAAATAGAGTGTGCCATATAACCACATGGAAGTCAAGGGATTTGCCTGGAAATTGAGGAATAGAGAGGTGATTTTGCCTCTTTTTTCTTTTCATGGGTTAGTGCCAACGCTACGTATGTGTTAATCTTCCGGTGATTTTCTCAGTGTGTAGAAGAGTGGTCGCATGTTGCTGCCGTGCCTCTTGTGTGGAAATATAATCTTACAGCGGTGAGGAGAGGAAAAGGAAGATTATATCTTCCGTCTGACTGCCTGACGAAGGAGATTGCCGACTCTGAATGCCGCCGTTGCCGGTTCTGACTCGTCTGGTCTCAGGCAGTGGTTCGTAGCCTTTGACAAGCTTTTGCAGGCTGTAGTGTCCATCTGGCATATCAACATCAAGGACAAGCAAACCTGCGACGTCGCTGGTTGGGATACCAATATTTGCCTTTGGGTGTTCAGTCCACCACTGCTGTATCTGGTCGCTGTCTAGGGTTGCGTCCCTATAGCCGTGCGTGCCTTCATAGGGATATTTGCCATGCAACGGAAAAACAGGCCAACCGTTTGCAGCATAGTATGCTGCTGCGTCTGCCAGTGAGAGGGTGTTGATGCGCTCTTCTGCTGGTGTCTGTTCCTGTTCATGCTGGTTCATAGCCTGTTACCGCTTCTTCTACTTTCCTGTCTAGTGGCAGTATACCGCATGTGCAGAAACCATGACACGTGAGACGACCACTGGTAGAGGAGAAAAAAAGCGAAGCAGGCAGGAAGGAAACCAGGGAGAGACGAAAAAGAAGACACGGCGGTCCCGCTCGGTGAGAACAGCCCAACCGAGAAGAGGAGCACATAGCATCAGTTGCCTTCGCGATCAGATGTTTGAGAGGTCCAAGGAAGTAGCAAAAGCTGTAGACTTCCCATAACACACGCCATAGTTTGTTTTTGCTCATATCAAAGGGGTCAACCTAAGCGACAGGGTCGCCCCTGCCGCTCGGCTTCAGAACCGGACGTGACACGTTAGCGTCATCCGGCTCCTCAATGGTTTGGCTCTTGTCAGGAGTACCTCTCGTCGTCGATGAACTATCGGCGGCGGTTTTCTGATCATGGCAATGGCGATGCAAGAGTTGGAGATTGCCGTACCAATCCGTTCCGCCAAAGGCGCAAGGGATGCGATGGTCAATTTCCAACACGTCTCCCTCTTTGAAATAGAGGTGACACCAATGACATCTCCCGCCTTGCTTCTTGAGCAAGTACCCCATTTTTGGAGGCGTTTGGGGATGGGCGCCTTGCCGTTGTGTCCAGTAGACCCAGTCTCCATCAAATGGGCTTTTTCTGCCTTGCACCTTCACATGTCGCTTGATTGGCGTCATGCGATGGAGGTGCAACGACCCCGTTTCGGTGGCAAAACGCCACCCTCCTTTTTCAGGATGCCAGTACGTTCTGGCCCTCCACGTTCCTGATTTGTTGGGATGTCGTCGTTTGCTCCAGTGCCAGAGTCGTTGAAACAGGTAGGTGTCCATCTGCGTATAGCCTCGTTTCGCACAGACCGAGGCGTAGTAACTCGCCCATCCTCGGATGAGGGGATTGAGATGCTTAATCAGGACGGCTTGTGGCAGCGCCTGATGTCTCTCGATGACCTCTTTGAGGGCTTGCTGATGCCGTTTGACGGCACTCGCACTGGGAGTAATGATGGTTTTGAAACCCAAGAGAACGCCATCATGCCTTTTTGCTGAGTGCGTTTTGCCGACCGGAAACTGTTGAATATGAAAACCCAGGAAATCGAAGCCGGCTTGGCCTTCCTCCTCCTTTAAGGTGTGCGTGATGTGCGTCTTGCTGGGTTTGAGGGTCAATCCCATGCCTGCTAACCAGGTTTGGGCAAGCTGTTGCACTTGCTCAATCGCGGCTTTGTCAGGATGCAGCACGACAAAATCATCCGCATAGCGAACGACGGTGGGCTTCCATCGTTCTCCATGAGAAAACTGGGGGAACGCTGCCGTGATCGCTTCTTCCAACCCATGCAGGGCAATGTTTGCCAGCAAAGGCGAGCAGACCCCTCCTTGAGGTGTGCCTTCTTCTGCCGGAAACCAGGCCCCGTTTTCCATCACCCCTGCTTTGAGCCACGTCTTGATGACCCGGCGCAGCAGGGGGAAGGTGTGGAGTTTGGCAAGTAAGGCGGTCTGATTGATCTGATCGAAACATTTCGCTATGTCAGCATCTAACACATACTTGGGTTTCTGGTTGATGCTGCCGTAGATCGCTTGGATGGCGTCCTGACAGGAACGCCCCGGGCGAAATCCATAGCTATTGGGCTCGAATTTGGCCTCCCATTCGGGTTCCAGAGCGAGTTTGGCCAGCATTTGCGCTGCTCGATTGAACAGCGTTGGGATGCCTAACCCGCGCTTCTCCGTTGGGTTGTTCGGTTTGGGAATCCAGACCCGCCGAACCGGTCGCGTTTTCAGATCAACCCTCAACTTCTGAACCAGGTGCATGCGCTGCTGGGGCGAGAGCGATTTGACGCCGTCGACCCCGGCGGTCTTCTTGCCCTGGTTGTCCTGGGTGACCCGGCGTACCGCCAGGCATTTTGCTGACCAAGAATGGATCAGCAGTCGCTGGAGTTTGTGGACAAGGTCAGTGTTGCCACGCTGTGAAGCTTGATAGATGCGCTTTTGGAGCTTAAATACCGTCCGTTCGATCGTGCGCCACGGAAGCGTATTCCATTCATACATCGGTTGGTAAGCCGTGTTCATAACTTGTGTACTCCTACTTGAACTTCTATCGTCCAAACCATCGTCCGCACGTCAGTATATCTGGGACATTACTCCCAGCATTGGCTTCTTGCGGAATCCTGCCAGCAGGCTCATGCGGTGGACACCTGCTCAGCTTTCGTTGAGAGCAGCCTGCTGGTTACTTCGTTCCTGAGAACCGTTTTGCGTCGTGGTAGGCCGGTATTCTGCACCGGGTTTAACGAGGGTGAACCCTGGTCACAAGAGCGCGTGCCAGGCCTCTATCCTTTCCCATTTTGGGCAAGCCACTAACCTACGTCGGCTTGGTAGTGCTAACGATGCCTCATCATACCTTCGCTTGCGCTGGCCGTGACGACCTGCTCCCAGGGATGCTTCAGGTAGGTTCTGAAGGGACCTGGTTTTCTTCCCGCTTCAGGGATTGATGGTCAGTCGCTACCCTGGGGAAGATGCCTTTCTCGGTTCACACAAGGTTGGGAATTGCACCCAACATCGGTTCTCAAGTTGTCAAGGAGTTGCCTCCTTCCCCCTCATCCCCAGGTGTTGTCACCTGTTTCGAGGGAACGAATCGCACGCTCATCCTCACATTAAGTGAGTTCGCTTGCTTGGACAGGAGTTCAGTTTTGTGATAGATTCAAATGTAAGTTTCAACGTAAGCGCGTTTTCGGCAAAATTTTCAGTGGAAACGCGAATAAAGTACATCATGATAGTAAAAAACCTTCAACGTAAGCGCGAACTCAAAAGTCCTACGAGTCTCTCCTCTTTCAGCGCTGCTTCGTCATACACAGCATGAAGCATTGTCTCATCCTGAAGCGCAAGGAGGAAGCAAGCATGGCCCTCAAACGCAAACCACCCACAGGCAATGTCAGGCGCGTAGCTCCCATAGACCACAATCTGCGCTACGCTATCACGAGCAAAGCTGATGAAACGGTCCAATGTGAATCCTTTCAGGAACGCAAGCTGACTTTGCTGTTCGACCGCGACCCAACCATACAAGAGTACAGAAGCCAACCGATACAGTTTACGTTCACTGATGCTCAGAAAAAAACACATACCTATGTCCCAGATTTTATGGTATGGAAAACGACTGGCGAGGTAGAAATCCACGAGGTGACGCTCACTTCTCGGCAAGAGAAGATGAGCATACAGGCGCGAGAGCGAGCGGCACGTGAGATTTGCCAAATGGAGGGCTGGCGCTATGTCGTTCATACGGAAGCAACATTGCCGCAAGCGACGGAAGAAGCCAATTTGCTCGCCTTGTACCGGTATCGACCCACCATTTACGCCAATCCAGCCGTCGAGGCTGCGGTACGAGATCGTCTGGGCACCGATGGGTCGAGAGGGATATGCCTGCTGATTGCGGAGATGACCCAGGCGCTTTCTCTCCCCCAACCGACGGTTATCTCAGCGGTTTGCCATCTACTCTGGCATCAGGTGCTTGACACGGACCTCACCTCCTGTCTGCTCTTCGTCAACGCAGCTCTCGCGCCATCTGTTCAGGTCTGGTTGAACAAGAAGGAGAGCCACAGATGAAACGCGCACGTCATGTCCCTGCGCCAAATACCCTCCAGCCAGGTCACTCCATTTTCTGGCAACAACGCATCTACCAGGTGATTGCCCACGATCCTGACAACGCCTTGCTTCTGCATGTGCAACCCCTTCCAGAGGGACCAGAGACCACCCTGAGCTTACTCGATCTCCTTGCCATTGCCCGCACGAGCCCGTCTGCGCCACTGTTTGCATCCACCCTAGAGGCGCTGCATCAGCAGATAGAAGAGCGATACGGCCTCGCGCTGGGAACAACAACCCACGATTTGCCGGACAGCTATGTCATCAGGGCACGCATCGTCATCAGTGTGGTCGAAATGGTCAGGAAACTCGTCTCTGTGGACGAACAACGAGCAAAAATGCGTGGTGAAACGATTGCGCACCAGCAAGCGATACGCCGAGCACTCTTGACCGTCAACAAAACCACCATTCGCATGGAGGTGAGGGAAACAAATCAGAACATCAAACTTCATGCAGGTCTTACCAGCTACTACAAATATGAACGCCTCTACGAGACTTACCAGGGAGACGAAGCCCAGATTGCCGCTTCCTTTCGCCGTTCGACCTTTCGCCTTGCCCATATGAGTCCAACACAGTTTCATTTTATCGATACGTGTTTGCTGCTCTACTACGGAGACACTCGGAGTACGAAAACACGGGTTTATCAGCTCGCAGAGGATATCCTTGAGAAACGAACCAAGGGGTATTGGGTGAATCCAGAGCGGTGTGGCGAGACCATTCCAGAGAACCTGGTGACAGAGTTGCTCGATCTTAAAATTCCCATGCAAGCGCTCCTGGACAACCCAGAAAAAAAGGCGCTCTTAACCCAGATCGAGATGCCTTCGACCGGATGGTTCTCGGGATACACGAGATACATTGAGGCGCAGCCTGACCAGGGGCAGCAAATCATCACAGCACGGCTGGGCTTTGGCATGTGGGAACACTATCATCTCGTGTTCGACACCTTTGTTCACCGGGCGCAGTTTCCCCTCCAGTACGTCTTTGCCGATCATTGGCTTCTTGATGCCTGGATTGTCGATGAAGAGACACGGCAGAAGCCTTCACGGTTGTGGCTAACGCTCCTCATCGATGCGTATTCACGCAGTATCTTAGGCATGGCGTTGCTCTACGAAGATCCCTGCATTGAGTCCATTCAGCAGGCCCTCAAGCATGCGATCTGGGAAAAAACCTCACATCTCGACTTGGGAATCGAGCAGGAGTGGGCGTGTTACGGCATCCCGCTGCAACTGTTTCTGGACAATGCTTGGGCGCACCATTCTCACAGTCTAGAGAACTTGGCACGTGTCCTCTCACGCAACGGGACGTACAACTCCATCGATCTCGTGTTTCGCCCACCCTACAAAGGACGCTACGGTGCCATCATTGAGCGGCTCTTCAAAAACTTCTCTGGACAGGTGAAGGAACTGGTGACAGGTGCCATTACCTCCAATGATCCGAAAGACGTTCGTACGGCAGCCAAGAACGCCTGTTTCCTCTACCCAGACATGAACCGCTTGCTCCACCAATTGATTCTCAAGTACCAGCACACCTCGCATCGAGAGCTTCAGGACATAACTCCTCATCAGAAATGGAGTGAAGGTATCCAGTCTTCCGGGTTCCCATTGCCTCCGCCATTCACGCCTGCGATGGATCGCCTGTTCATGCGTCTGCATCCACAAACTCGCCAGGTGAGAAGTCGCGGTATCCCAGCCTTTGGCTTGAACTACTGGTCCGCCGAACTAGGCGGCATTGAACGCGTTGACCGTGAGGGAAAAGCCGTTGAGTACAATTTTCGCTACGATCCTACCGATATCAGCCGTATCTCCTTGTTTCGCAATGGTGAGTGGGTCGGCGATGGCTCTGCACGAGAACTGCAACAAGCCGATGGCACCTATCGCCAGATTAGCCTGGATGAGTGGAAGACAGCGAAGCGTCTGGTCAGTTCTGAAGAGAATCAGACTGAAGGCCAAATGCCAGCAGAGTTGGCGCTGGTCAGTGACCTGCAGGCGCTCTCAAAACAGCGCACACAGGAGAAAAAAGCAGCACAACGTAACGGTCCTAAGCCAAGAGCGTCGGTCCTCCAGGAACCACTGCAAACCGTCGAATCGTCTCCAAACAACGCTCCCGATCCGGAGACAGAGCGGGTGCTTCGCTTCCTGCATGGGTAAGGAGAGATTGATGATCACAACATCCCCGCTCGATCCGTCATTGGACGTCAGCCATCGCCTTATCGATTTGCGTACATGGCAGGCAGAATGGCAGCGCATTGACCGAGAGCTCGAAGAACAGGTCAGCCACCTTGATGGCAACAATTTACTACAATTACAGCAATCGGTTCATATTTCCAATGTGCGACGACGTATGGCAATGACCTTGGTCCAACAACCGCTCTCCATTCCTGAGCGTGTGCTCAAGCACCTGGGAGTTCGCGCAATTCGCGACCTGTTTGCCCAGCAGTTTGCTAGCCTCACTCAAGAGGCACGGCTGCTCTGGCTCAATTCCTTCCTCTTTTTCATGACGGCGGATTTGCGCAAGCTCGATGACAAGATCGCGAAGGTAAGAAATTATCGTTCGTTGGGACAAACACGCAATTTTTTACTCGGTGGCGAATCAGGGATGGGCAAGACGACCTACCTGGACTGGCTCCTGTTCAATCACCTGCCAGTGGTTGAGCAGGAGCGCAACCGCATCCCAATCATCGGTATTGAAGCTCCCGTCAGCCAAAATACAGCGAGGCCCCTCCTGTGGCGGATGCTGCTAGAATGCGGGCGAACCTACGTCAAGAGCGACAACGAAGAAATTCTGCTCATGAAACTCGTCCTGTATTTTCAGCAATGCAGTGTCGAACTGATTGTGATTGATGAGGTCCAGCACATTAAGCGCCCTGAATTGAAGCGGAGGGTCCTAGAGGTCTCGAACATGTCCCGTGGCATCCCCATCATCTGTGCCGCGACCCATCCCATTAGTTGGACGGAAGGAGACCCGGAAATCAAAGGACGCTGGAATGATATGTTCCAGCTTACGCAATACACAGGAGCCAGATTAGATGGTTTGCTTGCCACCATTGAGTTGTTCCTCCCATTCAGCCAGGATTCCCATCTGACCATGCGTTCCGTCGAGGGAAGTCCTGGACCGGCTATGCTCATTGAGCAGTGGACTGGTGGCATCCTTCGTGACATCATGATCCTCATTCGCGATGCCTGCCGTCGGGCTATCGAGCAGAGCCGTCCCTGCTTAGAAGCAGCTATCCTTGAGACCACATGGAAAGATATCCAGACAAAACAAGTCACCGATTTTCTTAACCTCATCCGTCAAAGGGAAAAGAGGTAGGCACTGTATGGAAACAGAACGGTGGGTGAATCGAGAACGGGCCATCTGGAATATGTTAGCGCTGCGCCCGCGTCCTCAACCGCTCGAATCTATTACCAGCTACATCACACGTCTGGCTGAAGCGAATGGGCTTCAGTCTATCGATGAGTTAGGAGCACTCGCAGAAGGGATAACCTTCTCCTCCCTGAAAAGTCCTGATTACCCCGCCGTTGCCTATCTGGCTCTTGCCCAAGTTACAGGCTACCCAGAAGAACGGTGGTTTGATATGACCTTTTTTCACCTTCTCCAACGCTTTGGATATGCCATCAATCGATATTCTCTTCACAAGTTTTTCCATGGGAGCCTTACCTCCTCCTTACGCTACTGTCCTGTGTGTTTAGCTGAGCACACCCCTGCTTACTACTCATTGCTTTGGCGATTTCTTGTGCTGCCAGGATGCATGGAGCATGGAGTCCGCTTCCTCAGTCAGTGTGGTCACTGTACCTCACCTCTTCCTCTCCTGAGGGACCTGCCTCAACTCATCAGATGCCCAACCTGCCAAGGAGACTTGAGAACTTGCTTGCCGGACCCTCTCAACGAGGATGAGGTAGAACCGACAATGCAGCGGACCCTCGACCTGAATATGCTCCTCACCCCTGGGTCTCGGCCCCTCCCGGAAGAACAGGCAAAGCTCATTGGCAAACGGTTTCAGGTGCTGCGCCAGAGACGGGATCTCTGGGTACCGGAGATCGCGCGTCTATTGGGCCGTGAGACCTCAGTTATCCGCGATATCGACTATGTCAGCAGGTTCAGGAAAGCCAGCCTGAAAGACTACATGCAGTATGTGGCTCTCCTGGGATATTCACTGCGTGAGATTTTTGATGAGCAGTCCCTGGAAGAACTCGCCGAGCCTCTCAGCGAGGAGCAACTGCTTGAGCAGGTAGAAACGGCCATCCGTCAATTGAAAGCCAGAGGCAAAACAGTCCTGCCAGGGAACGTGGGAGATCTCGTTGGTATGACTGGAAGCCGCTTGAAGCAGTATCCTCGTGTGAAAAAGCTTCTCAACAGATATGAGACGGAACGGAAACGGGAGATATTCCAGTTCGATCCAAAGCTGGAGGAGGAACTCGTCAAGCAGGTCGAAGACACGCTGAAACAGTTAGAAGCGCGTGAGGAACCGATTGTCCTGCAACACGTCTGCGATTTGGTAGGATTGACCTATTCATGGATGGTCAAGACGTACCCTCGCATTCGAGTGTTGTTCTCTGAGTATCAGAGGAACCAAGTTGGGCGCTACCGTTCTCCCCGTTCAGATGAGGAAGCGAAAGTCCAACAAGTGCAAGCCGCTCTCAACGTGCTTGTGTCACGTGGAGAACCTGTCACACTCAAACGGATTCGCCAAATGGTGAGACTGACGCAAAAACAATTGAGGCGCTCCCCACGCATCAGAGGGCTCCTTGCTCCATACATAGGAAAATGGCAGAGAGAAGCTTCTTGAAAAAGACTTTATTCGCGTTTACACTGAAAGTCAGTACTTTATTCGCGCTTCCGTTGAAATATTTCGCGCTTCCGCGACTCGAAAATGATCGCTTTAAGCTCATTTCGCGGTCGCGCTTACTCTGAAGCCTACATCAAATTGATGCAATTGGAGACATGGTTGTAAGAGAGGAGGACTGCATCAATGAGTTCTCGAGAAGAGAGAGAAACGCTAGCTGCATTGTTCCTTTTGCCTGATACCATCGCGGTTGAAGCTGTCTCTCCCAGCAAGAGCCGCCTGACTCTTCAGATTTCCTGTACGCTCGAGAGCGCTTCTTGTCCCCTTTGCCAGCAATCATCAGAACGCATTCACGGAAAGTATGGGCGAACAGTGGCTGATGTCCCTTGTGGAGGGCGATTGGTCACACTTGCATTAACGGTTCGCAAATTTGTCTGTAATACCAAGGCTTGCCCACGCCGGATCTTTACCGAACGGCTTGCTGACCTGGTGCAGTCGTATGCGCGTATGACCAATCGGCTCTCGCAAGCTCTCCAGACACTCGGTTTTGCCACCTGTGGGCAATTGGGAGAACGTTTCGCTCCCAAGCTGGGGATGCAGGTCTCTGGCCCAACGCTTCTGCGGCGCATGCGAACATGTTCCTATGCCCCGCCTGCGTCCGTATCCGTCCTGGGCATAGACGATTGGGCTTGGAAAAAAGGGGCGACCTATGGCACAATACTCGTCGATTTAGAGCTTCGTAAGCCTATTGAGATCCTTCCAGATCGAAGAGCCGAAACTGCGGAAGCCTGGCTGCGGACCCATCCAGAAGTAGAAATAGTGAGCCGGGATCGAGGAGGGGATTACGCAGCGGCAGCTAGGAAAGGCGCTCCCCAAGCACAACAGGTGGCAGACAAATTCCACTTGCTCAAAAATCTCCGTGAGAGGATCAAAGATCTCATGGATCGGAGACACTCCTGTTTACCCGAAGTGGAAGAAACAAGATCCGACGCCATTCCCACAAAGGCACAAGGGATCAAAGATTGCTCAGTCCACGAGATCGCAGAGAACCATGCGGAGCCAGTATCAGAGAAACACTACCGAACCATTCCTGCCTACCCGTATCAAAGACCAGCAGGGGTGAGCTACCACGAATTGCAGAAACAGGTACGACGAGACAAGCGCTATGCTCGCTATGAAGATGTGCGAACACTCTCAAAGCAAGGGGTGAGCATCCGCGAAATCGCTCGTCGGTTGAAGTTAAGTCGAAAGACTATTCGTCGTTTCATTGGAGCCGAGGAATTTCCTGAGCGTCCCCCGTCCCGGCGAGGCCAACAAGGCAGTATCCTCAACCCGTACAAACCGTATATTTTCCAGCGGTGGCAGCAGGGATGCAGGAACAGCGTTCAGCTCTATGATGAGATCAAGGCTCGCGGATATCCAGGATCTGCCGGGAGGCTTCGAACCTTTCTCGCTGATCTGAGGAAAAAGCATGTGGAGGCGGGATCAGCGGAAGTTTTGACCTTTGATGCTTCTACACAAGCGATTGAAATCCCTGATTCTCTGCCTCCCAAGCCCCGTATTGCGTGCCGCCTGTCTGCAACACGTGCATCCTGGCTCTTTGTCAGCCAAGCAGGAAAGCTGGATGAGAAGCAAGAACAGCAGGTCGGACAGATTCGAGCCGGACACCCTGACCTGGAGAGGGCTTACCAACTGAGCCAGGATTTTGTGATGATGCTCGCTGAGCGGCGAGAAGCCGATCTGGATAGCTGGCTGACTCAAGCTGAACACAGCGGCTTGCCCGAATTCAAAAAAATGGCGAGGGGGATTCGCCTCGATTATGCCGCGGTCAAAGCCGCGTTTTCTTCAGAGTGGAGTAATGGTCAGGTCGAAGCGCAGGTCAACTGCTTGAAGCTTCAGAAACGGATCGTGTTCGGCAGAGCGAACTTTGACTTATTGAGGCTTCGTGTTCTCTCGCGTGTGTAGCAGTCTCTCATGATCCTGCTCTCAATCCTTCCATGACGTCCCCCCATGCTTCCCGTACCAGTAAGCAAGCAGACTTACTTATTTTGAAGAAGAGCCCCACTTAAGGCATGGTTCAAATGAATGTGACAGTTTCGATTGCCCAAATGCAGGTAGTTGCGCTCTGCAAGCCGTTGGACATTTTATTGTGACTGTTCAAACTGTCACATTCGGTTGAACGCGCAGTGAACCATGCCTCAATGATCAAAAACAGGAGGGTATCCTGCCGTTCTTAACTGCTAGTCAAACTGTCCTAAAGCCAGCATATTGCCTTCGCTATCTTTAAACCAGGCTCCCTTGCTCTGCCCAAGCGTTGCCACACTGTTGATGGTCTTCACTTCCGACGTGTCGTACTCTTCAAAGACCACTCCCCGGGCTTTGAGTTCGGCCACTGCGGCCTCGATATCGCTCGTGTTCCATGTCATCTGGGTATGGGTTCCGCTGGCAGTTCCTCCAGAGGGAAAGACAAGAAACCTGGTCCCTCCACCACAACGGTAGAAGAGGCCATCTGGTCCTTCGCTTTCCGGGGTCAGTCCCAGCTTGTCGGCGTAGAAGTGCTTGGCGCGTTCCAGATCCGTTGCTGGCAGCGCGGTGTGGATGGGATACTCTGCTAACATAGGTTGTACCTCCGTTGCATGGTGTGAGTGCGGGCCGGCTGTTCTTCCCTCTTCCTAATCCTATAATACACTTTTGGATGGACAAAAACCACCCGCAAAAGTGCGTATGACCTGCCAGGGGCTCTCATCCTGAGTGGCGAAACCAATTGGCATATAGACGAGTGTTTCTGATCATACAAACGGGATTCTCCCCCAGATTAAGTAAGCTTGGTTGCTTTGGTGGGCGTTTCGTGACCGAAACGACTGTTGTTCTCGTTTCCTCTGAGCAAGACCTTGTTCCCATTCTCTGCTGTAAGCAAGCAGGCACACTTAATGTGAGGATGAGCCCCGGTTATTCGTAAAGCGATACATCAGTTGGAGCCAATTCATGTGTCCTCGCTTCTCACATATGCTAGAGCTTTCACATACATTGCGGGTGAACCTCTGGATGTGGTACACTTTTCTGAGACAATGACCTGGGTACGATTTTTCAGGACTCAACACATCTCACTGATTGGAAAGGATCCGGAGGGGTGGGGTAGCAAAGCGTCACTTAAAAGGCATGTACACGCAGCTTTCCACAGACAGACTCGGACCCACAGCTCACCCTAGGGGGACTGAGTGATGCCCTTGTACCCCACGCTGGCCTCTAGACCTCGGCCGTCGAGGAAGGAGCTCATGCCGAACCGAACTCTCACCCTATCCCCAGTCCCAGTACTGCGACAGCGTTTCGACGCTGTGCCCTGGCTTCCGATCCTGCTATCTCCTCGCGGGCCGTACATGGCGCGAACCGACGCGCAGGGGATACCGCTACGCGATGATCGCGGGTTCCTGCACGTGGAGGAGACGCCGGGCGGCGTCTCGGGAGCCTGGCGACAGGGAGCGCGAGTCATCGCAAATCTCCGCTGGCTGACCCCTCAGCGCAATCCGTTCGATACCGAGCTCGACGTGTACGGGGCGACTCGCAGAAGGCATGGAGATGTCGATGGTCTCAGCCACTACCCCTACTGGACCTGGCATTTCCCATCACCCGACGGGGTGGTGGGTTTCTGGTACAAGGCCGTCGCCAGCCGCGTACTCTGGCGCATCCTCCACAGTGCTCCGCCAGAGGAGATGATGCCGTTTGCCACGCGTGAGCTGGCCTACGCGTGGGACCACGGGCATAGAGTCGTCAATGCCTATGGGGCACAGGCTGCCCTCGCCGTTGCCGACGATGCTCAGGCTCAAGGCCGCCGTCCCGTCTTCCTCATCGAGGACTTCAGCTTCGACATGGACAGCCTGATACGGAAGGCTCTGCCCAATGCAGCAATACAGCACTTCATCCACGTTCCCGTAGCTCCCTGGAACGTGCTGCAACTGCTCCTGACAGACGAGTGGGCGAGAATTCTCACCGAGAACGGGCAACCTCTCGGCGAGAGGATGCTGTACGAGACACAGGCAGGATGGACCGCCGCGGATACGCTGATGGTGCAGCGGGACGTAGACCAGGCCAACCTTCTCGAGGCCATCGCCCAAGTGCTTGGACCGCATGGATACAGGGTTGACGAGAAGACTGGCAGCGTCGCACACCCCGACGGGCGTCGTTCCCGTACAACTGTCTGCCCCATCAGCTGCGACCCCTGGGAGATGGTGGAGCGTGCACGATTCGAGACGACAACACGAGCGCGTCACGCGTTTCAGGACGCGCTAGGAGGAGCGGATCGAGTCGCAGGCATCATAACCCGCATCGACCGAACGAAGGGCATCGATGTAGCTCTCATGGGCTTCTTGCGGCACTGTGAGCACCTCATCGCGAGCGGACAGATCGAAGAGCTCCAGCGGTGGGGATTTCTCGCCTGGCTTCAGGACGCACGCAGCATCTCCGAGGAGCAGCAGTACAAGGAGCTGATAATGCGTCTCAGCCACGACGTCAACGATCGCTTGCGGCCCTTCATGCCCAACGAGCGAGACGCAGTGGTACTGCGTCTCGGCAACGATCGCGACACCATGACGGCGGCGTTTCAGATGGTCAACTTCGGAATCTGGACAGCACGGTACGGCCTGGGCATCAACTCGCTTGAAGCGAGGGTGGCAGACAATCGGGTCGTCGGAGGCTTCGAGCTGCCACCCGGCGAGCGCCGTGCTCCCCACGTCCCGATTCTGACCGGTATGGTCGGGACCTCGCGCCTCCTAACCTCTCCTTTCGTCCCACGTCCGGCACTTGACGACCCCAAGAGCATTGCGATGGCTCTCCGCGCGTTGGGGGAACAGCCTGCCGACATCCTCGACCAGGTCACCGAACACCTCGCATCCGACGTGTGGTCATGGAACATCTACTCGTGGCTGTCGACCCGGCTCGAGGAGCTCGAGGCCATGGCGCTCCCCACTCCATCCTCCGGTGAGTTCCCCCTACGAGCGATCACGCCGCTGCCTGCGCCGCTCTCCCTCGAGGATCTGATTTGATTGACGTTGCCCGCGAATGCGAGGGATTTGGGAGACCATTCAAAAGCGGGTGCTCGTTTTTGTAAACGTCAAGGGGATAGTGGCTCATCCTCTCATGAAGCAAGCAGGCACACTTAATGTGAGGATGACCCCTCACAGGGTACCAGTTGGCTCATTTTTGATCACCTAAAATGGGGTCATCCTCGATTTTGGTGAATAAAGCTCATCAAGAAAGTATTCAGGATACATTCACCTGCATCAGGAGCGATTTCTTGATATACGCTCATAGCTCTGCAATACCCGAATCACCAAATGTGAGGATGACCCCCATGTACGTGATCAAAAACAGATCTTCAGCCACACATGAAGACATTCTTCGTTTCCTTTGAGGTTGCTGCCAAAGAAGCCGCCGTAGCCATACCCCTCAAGGACTGCTCCGCAACTTTGACAGGATACGCCGTAGTTATCGCCGTTGCGTCTGAGATGCTGACAATTGCTCATGGGAGAAGTTGATTCTAGCAGCTTTTTGTCCCTTGGTCGTGTTTTCTCCAAGAGTGTTTTCGGGCGGAAAAAAGGGGTATCCAACTGGATACCCGCTTGCACTTTCTTGCGGTGCGCTAAACGTTTCCCGAAAGATCAACCAAAGGAGAAGCGACTCCTTCAGCCGCCTCTACCTCATGGTGTTCAAACCAAATGGGCTCTTGGACTTGTGTTGCTTCCAGATCGACGAGGTAAAAGCAAAACGGCTCTTCTGCCTCATCAGCTATCGTACTGACCGTTTGGACGGTGCCTTTCAGCCCTCTGAAGGGACCATAACTCGTCACATCGACCAAACTTCCGACTGGCAAGACATTGTTCTGCATGGTATGTGGCACTCCTTTCTCATGAACCAGATGCCCTCAGCGCTCTGCTCCGGCTGTTCATCCCTGACAGGAGAAGCACTTCTCATGACACAAGAAACCTCATTTCCGCACCTTGAGGGAGATGCAGAGGTCATTCTATAACATTATAGCAAAGCATGACAAACTCCGCTAAACAAATACTTGCCTTGTTACATTATTTTAAGAATGCTGCAATAAGATCGAGAGAATTCTTGGGGAAAAGTGAGTCGTATTGTGGAAAGGGATACCAGCGGCCAGCGGCAAAAGAGGTACGTGCTGCTTGGGTGTCAGTCGCCTACACCAGAAGCGAAGAGGGGAGCGTCCTGACAAAATGGCCGTTCTGCCGGAAGAACGCTGCCACATTGTCAAGAATACGGCTGATCCGCTCTTTTTTGTTTGTGTCACAAATCAGCACCCCTCGTCCGGGCAGGTTGTTGGCAATGGTCTGGTACTTTCCCTTTTGGAACAGAAGAGATGCCGGGACTAAGGCGATATTGTCAAATTTTGCCCGTCTTATGGCTCTCGGCGGTTTCACAATGCGATAGGGAAGTGTCTGTTTCATAAGCCTGTCTGCATCATCAGTTGTCGCGGGTCCCGCGCCATGTGCGTATAGATCAGGGAAGTTTCCGGCCTTTCATGGCCTAAAAGCTCCTGAAGTTCGCTCACTGTGTAGCCTTTACTTGCCTTGTAGGTGGCGCAGGTGTGCCGGAGAGAATGGCAGCTAAACTTCTTGGTGATCCCAGCCAGCTCGCGGTATTTCTCAACGATATCCGCGACACCCTGCTGGGAGAGGCCTCCTCCCTGGTAGTTGAGAAAGACATGCTGATCTACGAAGGACGTTCGGTCTTTGAGGTAGGATTTGAGCGCCTGGGCTGCTTTCTTCTCAAAGTAGACTGTTCGCTGCTTGTTGCCTTTGCCGTTTATCAGCATGGTTCCTTCGTTAAGGTCAATATCCGAAAGCTTCAACCCGACCAGCTCTGAAACCCGAATGCCGGTTTGGAGGAAGAGTTGCAAAATGGCGTAGTCCCGGCTATTGCCGGCTGCTGCACCAAGAAGCCGCATGTACTCGTCCACCCGCAAAAACACCCGCTGCTTGCGCTCTTTTTTTGGCCGGATAATCTTTTCGGCAGGGGAGGAGGGAAGTGTCTTCTCAACATCAACCAGGTACCTCAAATACTCCCGGATCGCCGCGAGTTTGCGGACTCTCGTTACGCCGGATCGTCCCAACCCTGAAAGGTGTGAGAGAAAGTCGCTGATATGGGTTGCTGTGATCTTTTCAGGACGATCTACAGTGATGTCGTTCTCACTCAGGTAGGTGAAGAACTGGGATAGATCAGTCCGGTAGGCGACTCTGGTATGCTCGCTGACATTTCGTCCTGCCAAGTAGGTGAGGTAACGGGTTAACGATGCTGCTAGTTCATGTTGCGTGTCCATAGGTTTCCTTCTGTCAAATTAGCAATTCTATTGATGAATGTGCTAACGTTGTCCGTCGGTTATGTTTTTCTGGTCTCATTGTGCCGAATTACCATTTTTTTCGCAACGCGAGAATTTTGTAAAAACTGGTACATATAACCATTAAAAATACCCGTTATATTCAACCATTTTTAGCAGATTTTGAGCGTGACTGTCAAGGGGGTGGTTGGTATAATCACTGATTATACACACTTCTCTCTTGTTTGATATAATAAGTTAAGCACTATGGGGAAACTCCTTCTTGCATTATGGGTGTTTCTTGGTTCACTGATTGGAGCACATCGGGGGTCACCCGCTCTGCATGCTGTGCAAGCAACTGTTCTGCCAACACAGGCACCTCAGACTCAGCCATCAGTGCTGAGCTTAATTCCTTCCTCTCTTCTCAACGTATCATTTTCCACGAACACAGACACAGCCTCTTGATACGAGCAATTGGGTGACGTACGCGGATATAAACGACGGAGTAAAATTTACCTATCCAGCGCAGTGGTCATACATGCCATCTTCTGCGGGCCCATCAGTCGTTACATTCAAACCAGCCTATGCCAAATTACAAGACATGGGAGGGAATGCCTATTGTATCGAGGTTGCTTTACTGGTCAACGACTATCAAACAGAAGTGCAAAGGCTCCCCATACCCTCTGATGGAAAGTTTGAGATCGAACTCATTTCCTTTGGCAAGGTATCAGGTGTACGCTTTCGAGACGCAACGTCTGGCCGATACCTGCTCGATAAAGATGGAAAAGCCCAGGAAAGCCGATGATGGAAGCGACTTCTGCTCATCTCGTCACACGTATGCCCACACCACTTCGTGTTTCAGAAGCCATGCTGCCTGCTTTGCTCCCAGAAGAGGTCTGCTGATGCATACGTAGGCCTGGTGCGGATCGTGGAGAGCGGGGTACCAGGAGTCGCCAGGGTATAAAGGGAAATGACGCATCTCCTCTCGCAGATCCACAGAGGGAGAGAAGGACATTTTGACCAGCTCACCGCTCCTCACCTGAAATGACAGAATGACTTCTTGTTGGAGTTGCTGGCTCAGGATGGTCACATAGCTCCTCACGCTGGCCGCCTGCATGAGCAGGACGATGAACAGCACCTCGCTGATCTGCTCAGAGACACCCCGACTCATGAGGAGATCACCAGTGACTTGACAGCTTTCTTCTAGGAGCGTCTGCACGGCGTCTGCCTGAGCATCGGCGCACACAATTTCAATGAAGATGGTCATGCTGGATCTCCTCGCCACTCATACACCGATGCTATTTCCTGCTCCTACTCTCTCCTTCGAGAAGACCCAAGGTGTCCAGCGTGGATACGGATGTCCACCTGGTCCAGTTGCCACTCTTTGCTGTTTTTTGATGCGTTGGCCATCATTGGCGTGACCAGATGGTTGACCAGGCAGCCCGCTCTAGCGGAGTACAAGAAGGAGTATAGGGGAAAGGGAGCTCTCTGTCATCGGTCATCCGGCGGATACCGTATAGGCCACCTGACCTATTTGTGCTGAATACCACCCTCAGGAGCCGTTTCTCCCCTGGTGTTTTCTTCCCTCTTTTTGACACGGCTGTGTTTCTCAACCCCGGCTCTGCCAGACAGACCAGAGCACCCACCCAAAGCTGAAGGAGGAAAAAGAGCGTTTCTCCTTCCTCACGATGATGGAGAATCTTCAGCAGGCGGGTTCTCTTTCTGATCGTGTTATCATTGGCTTGCTCGTACGTCTTATCTGGAGAGGGGTAGTGGACACTCCCCCGCAAACGTTCCTGTACCTGAGAAATTTCAGCTCAGTCTTGAGGAGCTCAAACAATTCGTCTCCCAATTCCGCAGCGCCTTCCCCGACTTGCATGAGATAGTTGAGCTACAGGTCGCCGAAGGGGACTTGGTGGTGAATCGCGTGACGGTGCGTGGAACGCACACAGGGGAGTATCGGGGCCTGGTGTTTAAGGGTATCCCTCCAACTGGGAAGCAGGTGACATGGACGTTTACAGAGATTGTTCGGATCGTTGATGGTAAGATCGTGGAGCACTGGATGAACGATGACGCTGTGGGCAGGCTGCAACAGATCGGTGCTCTCCCCATCCCAGGGCAAGCCAGTTCGTGACCTCTGTAGCCCGTTTCACTTGGGAGGCACGGAACTCGGCGGTAAACTGCTGCCGAGTTCCTCACTTCCCTGCCTATCGGGGGATTATCCCTCAATGTGATAGAACTCACGACGACCCGTTTCGACGAGTGGTGTCATGCGGGCAAACCACTCGCCAAACTCCGGCAGGGAGAAGACCTCAGCGATACGACGCTCCCACTCGGCCAGACTCTCGACGGTTGTCTCCGTGACGACGGTGTAAAAGGAGCCACTGGCATCGGTGAGGATGCGATCCCCATACTGTGTAGGCCAATGCTCTCGGGCCTCTTTGAAGAGTGCCACCAGCTCGCCTCCCTTGCCATATTTGGCTTGAAAGACGTCACGCACCAGGATCATGATTTCACCCCTTTCTGTGTATCAGAACTCACTTCGGGTAAGCGTGTCTTACCCATCTGAACGATACGATGAAAAGACTTCCATGGATCAGTATACCATCTGGCATTGCAACAAAAAGGTTCTTATTTGGGAAGGAGAACACTCCTTTCTCGTTTGTCTGCTGGTTTGAGAGAACACGAGGGGGGGTAGGGTCATCATTAGCAAAACAACCGTGTTTTGCCGTTCGTTCTCCAAGAAGCGAGCGTAACGTTTCTTTTCTGTTGCCTGAAAAAAGATTGCTGCTCTCAATCAGCCTCACAAGCCAATGCAGTTTGACATCCTGCACTACACTGTTGCATTTTACCCAAAGATCGTTGGTTTTTTCCCGTTTCCGGAGGCTCAGCCAGACATTTGGAGAGAAGGCCGACACTCATTACCCTGCCATACACCTGTGTCATTGCCGCCGTTCTCCGTACATCTGCTCTCGCTCTCCAACATTGCTAAAAAAGCCCCGACCACACACGGATCAAATTGGCTTCCTGCACCCCGCCGTAACTCTGATTTGGCCTCATCAACAGTGAGTGGTACCTGACGATACCGTCTCAGCGAGGTCATCGCGTCAAAGGAGTCTGCCACGGCGATCACACGAGCGGGAAAGGGAATAGCCGTTTTCGCTACCCTGTAGGGGTAGTCACGTCCATCCCAACGTTCGTGATGTGCAACCACGATGTGAGCCAGGCGCTCAAAGACCCCACCGATCTGGTCAAGGATATGGTAACCGATTTCTGGATGCCGCTGCATGATCTGCCGCTCTTCTTCAGTCAGCGGGCCTGGTTTATGCAGAATGGCATCAGGAATACCAATTTTGCCAATATCATGCAGGAGTGCCGCCACTCTCACCAGAGATTGTTCTTCCGGTCGCTCTAACGTGCGTAGCGTTGCCGAAGCTAAGTCTGCAACCCGCTGCGCGTGAATACCCGTCTCCCAATCATGTGCCAAGGCTGTAGCAGTCAAGGCCTGGACTACCATGGACTCCTTGTCATCAAGCATTACCTGCTTTGCCTCCGACGCTGCCCCTGCAACAAAGACACGGTTACGGCCAGCAGCTTTTGCCCGGTACATCGCACAGTCAGCCGCTGCAATCAATGCTTTGCTCGACATGCCATGCAGCGGATAGATCGCAACACCAATACTGACGGTGGTAGCGATAGGGACAGCAGGGGAGGAAGCACCAGACCGCCAAGTACAGGGGCGTGCAACGATGACTGAACGCACGTATTCTGCCGTTTTGTAAGCTGGATGTACGCCCATGCCTGGCAACACGATGATAAACTCTTCACCGCCATAGCGTCCGACAAAATCATCAGGGCCCAGCGTCGTACGTAACCGACAGGCAACCTCACGCAGCAGCGCATCGCCTGCCAAATGCCCCCACGTATCATTCACGCGCTTGAAATGGTCAACATCAATAAAGAGCACGGCGGACGATCCAGATGTTTGCTGGGAACAGACTATGGTTTCATCGAGCCGATGCATCACAGCTTGATAGTTTGGCAAGCCACTCAGCCCATCTATGTACACCGCGTCTAGTAATGCAAAATAGAGATGGTCTCGTTCTGCCAGTAGGTCATTCTGATGCTGCACTAAGATTTCTTGCTCGCCGTAACTTGCTTGGAGTTGTGCTCGTAGCATCTCCGCATTGCCTGTCATTTGCCACGAGATATCCAATGCCCTGCTCACGACCTTTCCTCCCTCTTGCTGTGTAGTGCCAGTCCGAACGGTGTGTAGAGAAAACGTTTCCCAGAATAGGCAAGCGTCGGTATGTCTCTTTCTCAAGAGAGAGCATCTCTGCGGAGAAAGTGGTTCGCAGTGGCTCTCGTCATCGTTGGCGGATTGGTTCTCTGTGGAGGTTGCTGGGTATCTAAATGAGCAAAGAGAAACTCCTCGCACGTACAACTCACCCACCATAAGTAAGTATACTCTGAGGACAAGATTTTTCAACAAGCAAGGCCTAAATACTTGACATATGTCCGTTATGGGGTATGACTGTTTTTGGCTGTCAAATTCTCGACCACTTGGCCCTGTTCAGCCATTCAAAAAAGCAGTCCGAGATACACAAGTGTGAGGCCATGCGGCCCTGGACATGACAGAAACGCCTCTTCGTTGTATGCGCTCGCGAAGGGCTTTTCCATTGCGGGAAACAAGCTGTCCTTCCAGCGGTACAGGAACTCGTGTTGCGTCTAAAGTTGATTGATCCCAAAGTGCGGGTCTGGTCACTGGTAAGGATTGGAGATGGGAGGCAACATAACGGCGTTCTTTCATATGCAAGCTAGATGCTCTGTTTTTGGAGAAGTTCTGGTCGTTCTCCCTCAAATCCTGGCATAGTAGTTTATGCTAACTTGATAGGGGTAAGACTGGTTTGAGAAACGAGCAAGGGATGAGTAAGAAAAGTGAGCGAGAGAGTGAGGCAACAGATGAGCAGATAAAACTTGACAGACAAGCAATTTAGAGTGATAGTGGAGGTATGGGGTTTTTCAAATCAAATCGCTTGCAGTTAATCTTCAATGCTATACTATAATTAATCTCTGCAACATATGCAACGGGAAATACCTATTAGCCAGCTTCGGAAAATCGAGGGACGTGGCAAGTTTCTCACTGCTATGCTGACGTTTGATTTCTTTGATTTGCTCTTGAAGTTAACAATAGTAAGTTTAGCAACACTCTACAATCCTTATGCGGTATTCTCCTTTTATGGTGCATCACCTTCTGTCTACATCTTATGGACAGGGATGAGTCTTATCTTAGATATGATTGTCTTTTTCAATATCTTACGATGGAAGAAAGTAGCAGCGGTTACTTTTTTTCTTCTTACAGGAGTTGAGGGAGTTTTAAGCTATGCGATATTTCGTCCAATTCATTATCCAGAGCCTCTTTCAGTTTCCCTCATCCACAACATAGCGGTACTTGTCCTCTGGCTCTGGGCATTCAAGCGCAAGTGGCATCTCTTCACCTAACCACCGAGAATTGCTCGCTGTGGGCGACGACCCGATAGGAATGCCCACAGCGAGACTTGAGATTATCTACCACTAGCTATGTAGTCCGCCCCTGTTTCAACAGAAGTGTGAAGAGACAACTACTTACTCTGTTACTGATAGCTAGCGCGACTTAATAATCTCCGTTTCTGCATTACCGGCAACATCTACCTCTGCAACTTTTTGCGGTGTACCAGCAGTAGTAGGAACGAGGAAGCTATTGTGTGTTTGGCAGCAGTTGATATCAGAGTCTGTTAGTCCAAGTGACACTCCAACCGACGTTAGCTTGAACCCTCCTGGTTGTCCTGAGGAAGGCGTCACGTCGACTGCAACCGAGGGAAACCCGAAAAAGCCGTAGTATACATCGCGATGTTTAGCGCCTGCCAACGCGAGGAGGCCACCACCCGCGAAGTAAAAGTGAGCAATATCATCTGAGCGGTCATTGATCGCAGCACTGTCCGGCGTAGACGTCAGTTCGTTATTATCACAGCCGCCGCAGGTAATGTCTGAAGCAATGATAATCGCACTGTAGAGAGGTTTGCCGCTTGAGTCTAAGAGCGGGACCACATCGGGAGTGAAACCCGTGCGAGGATCAACCGTTTTCATATTCATTGTGATGGGGGAAGTGGCACCGAATGCATTGCTGATAGCATCATGTACTTGGGTACCGTGATCCAGTGCTAACAGTGGAAGTGTCGAACCGCCCATGACAAAGGTAACAGCAACGTGCAAGTAATGACACGACGCACCCGGACTTGGACTACCTTGGGAGCAATGAAAATCAGTATCATGACCAGTAACCCAGAAGTTGCCAGCAGGAGGGGGTGGTGTGAAGTTTACAGGAGTGAGCACGATTTTTATAAATTCTATCTTTGTACAGAAAAATGGAATTGGGACAAATTGACACACGAGGTTCCCACTGGCAAAATCACCCATCTCGCGAGGACTCAATGGGCAAGGAGGCGCTCCTGCATTTTTACAGACAAAATCACCGAATTGCTTCAGCAAACTCAAGCACGTGCTAGAAAAAGGTTTTGTCAATTTGTTACACACGCTTGAAAATTCTATCAGAGGGTCTGAGGATGTCGACGATGTGATCGAAGGAGATGTTGATTGGTTCGGATTAAAATTAATGAGAATGCGAAGAAGGCCAATAAACGAGCACAGTTGTGGAACATCATGAGCATCGTCCTTACATGCTTCTTGATTACTGACGATGTCAGCCATTTCGCTACCGTTTAGCTCGCATCGCTCACCAGAAGTTCCCGCGATTTTACAGCTATTTTGACCAACCCGGTTAAGGAAGATTTGACATGTGCTCGAATGCAAATTTTGGCATGCCTTATGAACATTTATGCCTAAACTTGTGTTCGTCGATGATGAAGTGGCTGAGTGTGCGAAGGTCGCGAGGGGCACCATTACCCCGATGAGCAAAAGACATGATGCGAGAATGATGAGGTGCCGCTTGAATGGAAATCCTTTCATACATGTTCTCCTACAAATAATTAGAAATACGCACTACAAAACAACAAAAAAGCCTGAAAAAGGGGATATCCAGAGAAAGAGAACCTCTTTGCCAAAAAAGACGATACCCATACCAGTGGGCGCAGACAAAATGGTATGGATATCACGAACAACCACCCCTGAGACTTCCCGTCCCTTGCTTATTATCGGCAGATTGGAGCACTTTCTTTTACCCCTTCTCTATAAGAAGCAATCAGCATGAGCAGTAGAAACGACCCGACAATGACAAGATATCGCCACAATGAAGAGTGGAACATGGTCTTCCTCCTTCAGTTATGCTAGCCTGATGCTGTTCGGTTGGAATAGTTGCCAACGCTTC
>WNGG01003760.1_pt1 | contig 38309 bp, 36 predicted proteins | sample 5400661 | NCBI WGS metagenome assembly WNGG01 (sample SAMN13153372, study PRJNA577476) | soil metagenome | isolation source: 100 cm soil or saprolite under Garry oak tree replicate 1 | place: USA:California | collected 2016-06-15
TATCGTGTATGCAAGGTACCGCTACACGTAAAGTAGTTGCAAGTCACTATCAGCAAAGTACGATTTTTTAACTCGGAGCTAGAGATCAAACCCCTGAAAATTGTCTTCATCATTTTCACCTTTTTTATTCAAATATTAAGGATTTGAGCTCATCTAATCGTCATCAGATGAAACTTTAGTAGTAGTCACATTCATCAGTCAAGAAACTGTGGTCAAGTCACATATAGGGGTAGGAGGTCTTCGCCAAACCATTGTTTTTAATATCAGTACACTTTTTCTCGCGTAACCATCATTTCCTTTTCTGATTCAGATTCTTTGTGTGTACCAAGTCTCAAGCCACTTTACTTTTTTTCCCGCATCTAACACAGTTCATCATTTTGTGCGCCTCTCTATTGTTTAATCACAGTGCATAGGAGTGTGCCGACCTCAATCATCGTCTTATCGGGCGGTCGTAATTAACATTGCTCTACACATCACCCTATCTCATTTTTTTTGGAACCAAGACAGCTTTAGTCAAATCGTAAACAGCTGCCTGCACCTTAGCTTATATTATTGCTCAAAAAGGGCATTTCGGTGTATTTTTTGACCAGGACTGCAATTCTAAACGCGATACAGGGATTGGCTATGCTACATACTGCAACCCTACTTATGATGTCACAGCAAGGAGTGGATTCAGCTCCACTTCTCCTTTTGGTACTGTAAACTGATCGGTCAGTAGCCGACTGATTACAATATCTATCCTTTATTTCTCACTGATGTAATTGATAGGTGCTACTTCATCCATTGTGTTCTGAATTTGCAATAAACGCATACCTTTCTCGGTTGTTCTGTAAGTTCGCATCCCCTCTTCGTATTCTATCAAGCCATTTTCAACTAAAAGCGCTAAATACTCTCTTAGCTGATTAAAAGATAGGTATGCTTTGTACATTAGTTTTGTTTTAGTAGCTCCTCCACCATTTGCAGCATCCAAAAGTAGCCCGACTATGTCACTCCTGCTTCTGTATTTCATTTTGTTGTCTGAGATAGGAAAAGAAAACCAACTATTTATGAGAAGCCCAACTTAGTACTAAAGTCTATGTCAAGTTCTATTATAGGATACTATTTCATTGTTTTATCGAGTCTAACCATTTGTATGTACAAGTAAGCATTATACCATAGAGACTCTACATTTTCCCCTCAACTGGATGATTTCAATTGTAAGGGCTTGTCTAGCTGAGCAGAATCGTAAGAATGATCAAGTAAAAGGTAGTCCACATTCAGGAACTTGATCCTTACATCCTCAGAACAGAATGCAATAGGATAATAATCATGACCTAATAAGGGTCAGAACAATCTGAGAGACGTTCCAATTTCTGTATAACGACTTGGTACTAACACTATTTGGGCTAGTCGAAAGTCCTCAAACTACTAGTTATTACAACAGTCAACTTTATTTTCACAAATACAATTTTCTGGTTCATGTAAACAGAATGGACAAATCGGAGAACCACACCCGACACAGGTGTTATCAGATCTATTACATCCCCAATGTTTACATTCATGGTTAGTCAACTCTGCCGTCCTCTCCCTTCTCTGACGATCACACCTAAACGGATTTGCGCGTATTTAAGCCTGGTCTGTGCATCTTTTGAAATCAGGTTTCAGAACTTGCTAACAATGCCATCCGGTAAGAGATCCAATGCCTTGCAGTTCAAATTTTATAATTAGATCCTCTATTCTCTTTCTGTCTATTTACGCGTACCTTGGCGACCTTTCCCTGTGCATGTCATGGATAGGCGTTCTTTGCTGACGTGATAGCTTCTTGACATTCATATAACATTCTTTGAGAGCACTCTTTGGAGCAAAAACCGATAAATGTATTCATACTCCAGACCAAAGTCGACAAAAAAGAACAAAAATTCATAACATAATGTCATAATGGGATTCTAGATTAAGGGATCAAAAATATTATCTTGGACTCAAATAATTATACCGTACGAAGATATGCTTAAACTGATATTGACTATGTTTGTACTAGTTATGGTCCTGGCACATGTCACAAATGGCGGTATCGTTATTTCAGCGCTAGCCGTTATTAGCGGCAGTTCTGGGCCAGTACTCCAAGAGGCAGTAAACACCGGTAATCCTGACCTTGACAAGCAAGTTAATAAATTCTATGGTTGTATTTCTAAAATAACTCACGAACCCCAAGAACCTGACAAAGCACAAGTTGATAACTTTTATTTTCAGATATTTGGAGGAAGCTCCAACAACACTAGCGGGATTACATCGCCTTTAAATGAATCGCCTTCTAGCGTAAGCAATAGTCAAGGAAATAGTGAAAATTCAGGTCAGGCTAGCAGTACTGGAAATAGCGGACAAATTGTAATTGAAGGCGTACATAGTAAGATCGTAAAGCAATTCAGGTGATAGAAGCGTATATGAAAAACACAGCATAACGATAAACCATTCCTTCTTATTGCAATTTAAGGATTGGTTTTTTGCAGTACTACCAACCTATATAAGATATTTTAAATTACCTAAAAGCCAATCGTGGTAGACCAAAACGATGATCACAATGACCATGATCATCAGGACGAGCATAAGGAATCCTCCTCCGCATCCTTTATTTCGAATAGGCATCAGGATGCACATAAGGAGAAACTCAAAGTAGCTATAACTTCGATTTTAGCTTCAGCGTGTCTTGCCATTTTCAAGATTGTTATAGGATTTTCTACCAACAGTCTTGGCATATTATCCGAGGCTTTCCATTCTGGACTTGATGTAATAGCTGCACTAATGACGTTATACGCAATACGCTTGGTAATGAGGCCACCTGATTTGAAATATACATATGGATATGCTAAAGTTGAAAGCATATCAAGTCTGTCCGAAATAGTACTACTATTTGCAGTTGCTGGCTGGATTTTCTATGAAGGTATTGAAAGAATACTCTTCAAAAGTATCCAACCCGAGATTACATTATTCTCATTTATAATCATGTTTGTATCAATTGGAATTGATTTTGGAAGATCTAGAGTACTATATAGAACTGCAAGAAAGTATGGTAGTCAAGCGCTGGAAGCGGACGCACTTCATTTCAAAACGGACATGATAACATCGTCCGTAGTTATTGTGGGGCTGCTTTTCGTATTCCTATTTCATATTCCCAAGGCTGATGCCTATGCGGCAGTTATAGTAGCAGGAATGATTATTTACACATCTCTTGGTTTGGGAAGAAGGACACTAGATGTATTGTTGGATAAGGCCCCTAAAGGTGCATATCAGCGGGTACTAGAGGCCGTATCGGGATTAGAGGGTGTTGAGAGGGCGCATGATATTCGCATCAGGAAAATGGGATCGGAAACTTTTGTTGATATGCATATCGAAGTTCCACGAACAAGTACACATGATAAAGCGCATAAAGTAGCAACTTCGGTTGAAGAAAAGGTGAGGGGAGTGCTTCCAGCCTCTGATGTCCTAGTGCATGTGGATGCAACGGAATCCGCAAGCGAAACAATCACTGATAGGATCAGACTAGTTGCCGCAGAAACAGAAGGCATTAAAAACGTTCATTCAATATATTTATCAAAGATAACACCTGCATCTAGATCACCAGAAGCGGCGAAAGAAAGAGTAACTAGTACCGATGTGAAAAATAATTTATCAGATCTCCACGAGATAAAACGAGGCTCTATGCTGCACGTGTATCTTGATGTACAGATGGATAGAGATCTTGACCTTAAGACCGCTCACGGCATTATAGATTCCTTTGAAAAAAGATTAAAGGAGGTAGTTCCGGAGTTAAGAGACATCACTACACACATGGAAACGGAAACCAGTGAATACGTATCAATAGGGACCGAGAGGAAAGCCACCATATCGTACTTAGAAAGAATAAGAAATGCAGCTCTATCTATACACGGCGTAGTTGATTGCAAAGATATTGGAGTGGTATACGTTAATGATGAACAGCACATTACGCTGTCAATAAAAATCAAATCTACCCCAGAAAAGACGATTAACACAATAGAGGACGCGCATAGACTAGCAACGAACGTTCAAAACCTAGTTATGAAACAAACTGGTGCTTCTAGAGTCATTGTGCATACAGAACCAGACTAACATACTATATGATATGCTTATTTCAGTCACTCTGCAATAATTTCGGTTTAGATTGCTATTGATATTTTTTAGAATAATTGTCCAAATCCTTATTAGATAGTATGAAAATATGTATCTTTTTACATATATTCGACGATATTTCTTCTAAACCTTAGGTATGATGCCGATTTCTCGAATTGTCTTTGGGCGGTTGAAACAGCGGTAGAGTGAGATACAAGGAAACTTAACTCTGAATCTTCGAGATAAATAAACATAGCATAGTTCATTTGCCGATCTCAGGTGTTGGTGAATTGGATTTCCCATAGATGTCCTTTCCTTGGTTTCGAGGCAGCAGAAATTTCTAACTCCTCAAAATAGCTGAAACCGCAATCATCCAGCACGTCTTCAAAATCATACCGTCCTACAAGTGTTCGCTTTTCTAGTTCTAAGCATCTTACAAGAGCCGATCTTATCGCTTCAGAGGTTCTGCGCTTTTTACTGTAAACATACCATAGGTTATGTGCACCCCGTAACCTCGACAATATGCGATAGGTTTCGTTTGACATTTTGGTATAATAGCGATTCATAATCTCAGTGTTAACATCCTCCCATGACGGTGTTCTCCATGATGCAACCCGTTCAAAACCATGTCCGTCAAACTCCGCTGCTAAGCTAATACCTTGATCCAATGTCGTTACAATTACATCGGTTTTAGCAGCAATTGCATCTCGAAAATCGATCCCGGGCTCCATCCATCCAACAAAAATAATATCGAATTTTTTGTGGATACCCCAGCGTGCGTCAGCTATTGTGATGTAATCTGGTTTAGGTCTATTACAGCCGTAAAATATGCCCGCACTGCTTTCAAAACCTGATGCATCAGAAATAAATTCCCTTATCTTTTTTAGAAAATCGCCGTAACCGCAACCGATGTCACAGTATCCTGGACAATTTGAAACAGCTTTCGCGATTGCAACCACACGTAGTACATCTACTTTTCTATAAGTGAAGTATGTCCCTCGCAATAAGGGGAAACTAAAACGTTCATGATGAGGAGAGAGAGAATATCTTCTAAACTGGCGTAATGATTCCGTAGCCATTTGCAGATCTCTTGTTTTAAATGGCATCCGCAGAGAATTAGAACTTAGCTAGGCTATTTTTTCCTTGCTTTGTATACCTTGAAGGTGGATAGGTGGAATTGGGGTATTATGATAATAAATAGCTATAATAAATCGCACTGATGCTCTTGCGATGATAATGGTATGATATAGCCAATTCTAAATACTCTACCGCGTGAAAAGTTTCACAACTTTAATGACTACTAGATTAATTAGAACAAAAGATATTGCAGATGCTGTTAATGAGCTAAGCATAGATGCCTGATATGGTTGTGCTCCTAGATGAAGAAACTGATAATGAAATGAGATTTTTGTCAAAGAATATGCTACCTCAGAAATCGAAAATGCGGTAAAGAGTTTTTTTATATCTTTTTTTATCCTCCCGGAATCTTTTTCTCCTGTGAAAGGGTCTATGTATTTATATCTATTATCTATATAGAAAAGAATGACAAATAATGGAATATAAACACTATATTCCGTTGATAGAGCGACTATGGAATTTGCAATGAAACTTTTGTTATAATGGTCATAATAAAACTGAGTAACAAATGCTGCAGAGAAGAAAGAGCATATTCCAACTATAATGATATTCTTGTTAAATAAAATCAGATCTCTGTATTTACTATAAAAATTTCCTCTCTGTTTTGTAATGCTAGCTCAGTCCTCTTATTTGTGTGTAAATTCGACCTAGCGTATAGCTAAATAGCTCTATTATAGGCTTCCGGGTAGAAATTTATAGTATATGAATAACTGAGGAAAGTAATTATAGATAGCTCTGGGATTAGAATCAGTCCTCCGGACTAATCATTGAATTGGAAATTTTCAATGGAGATTGGGGGAACGTCTAAAGAGGATGAAGCTGATCTGTTGAATAAAGGAGTGCTCTAGCTTAGTGGTTTGTTAGCTACTTATTAGCTAGTATTCATTTCTACTCCGGCTAGTATTGATCCCTTGCTCTCGTTTTCCCATTGTTGAGTAGAGTTACTGTAACAACCCCAATGATGACGGGCTAATCCCTAACAAACCACTTTACAATGTAACTTTGTTCTCTAATAGCATATTCATTACACAGTATTGACCCAGAACTGCTATCTCCATCCCGTCGAATCACCACGCTCTCACGCCCAAATTTATACAATCTCAAGTATGAACTCTCGTTATACCAACTTGTCACTCAAATATTACCTTCCATAATTGGTTGCCTTTTGATAAAAGTGCGGCAAGCGTCTCCATATAATGGAAGCCACACTCATCAAGCAGTGATTCAAAATCAAATCTCTGTCTAGCACCTAAATGGTCATGTTCCTCTTTTTTTAGCCAACACTCCAAACCTTCACTAACCCTATGCGAGATCTCAGGTCTTGTGTATATATACCAAAGGTTATGGGCTGTACGCAACTTCGCAAGGTCTTCTTTCTTGCTCTTTTCGGTTCTCAATGAAGAAGTGTAGAATCTATTCATTAATTCACAATTGACATCTATCCATGAGGGTGTTCGCCACCAAGCTATTTTTTGAAATCCGAATTCCTCATATTCACATTCTCCATTTATTCCGCACTGCCCCCCAGCATCAAAGGTCGTGATAATACATTTACTAAACTGCGATACGGATTTACGAAAATCTACACCAGGTTCCATCCATCCCACGAATGACACATCAAACGATCTTTTACCAAACCAATCAGCAGCCGTGGCGGATGAATAGATGTAATCTGGTTTAGGTTTCTGAAACATATAAAAAATACTCGCATCCTCCTCAATACCTATCGCACCTGGGATAATTTGCCGAATTCTGCTTAGAAAGTCGCCATAGCCGCAGCCGATATCAATATAATTTGGGTCTGGCGATATCGACCTCGCAATTGCAAATACGCGCCTAACGTCAACTTTCCGAAAAGTAAAATATGAACCAGCGAAAAACGGGAATATGTAGCGTTTGTGATGTTCTGGCGGGTTATGGTCACTGAATTCCTTATATGCAAGATACGCCTTTTGCAAAGCATCTGTTCTAAATGGCATTTCAGTCCTTGTTGTAAAATTTTGGTGATTCGGCCATATTATATTTTCAGTATCTTTGGTTCTTATCTTGAAACTAACCCAAAACGCTTATTAACTCCGCTTATAATTTTGGTTTTATGGTTAGAACATTTGAGGATTGGTGGAAGACTGTTCCTGAAGATTTGAGAAAGAAATCCCGCAAGGGTGATGAACAAAACAAGCCGTTGCTAAATCAAGTTAACTATGTTCTGTTGCATCTCCATCTAGCAGGCAAACATGACGCTAAGCCATCTCATGCAGAGCTAAAGGATTGGCTTCACAGCGGTCAAGTAGACGTGCTTAGAATGGCCGCCAAAAAGTAAAGCTTTCGTTTCATCGCTCTTTCCTCTTCTTTTTAAGCACACCGCCATCCTAGTCATTTTCATTGCCACCTACTTCACAAGTATAACACTGTTTTGAAATTGGCATAGCGTTTAAATAGTTTCGAACGTATGCACCTCTAGTGAATTAAGATGCCAATTGCTATAATTCCAGACGTTGATGAACAAAGATGTATCGGTTGCGCTCTATGTGTAGAAATTTGCACTGCTCTTGGCCCTGATGTTCTAAGAGTAAAGCCTGTAGAAGGATGGAAGAGAGGTAAAGCGTTCATTTTCTACCCAGAAAGGTGTATTTCAGATGGAGCATGTATAGGAGTATGTCCAACACACGCGATCTTCTGGATGAGACCAATGGAATATACCGCAGGACAACCAGTGCCACTGCACAAGAATGGTGTATTCGATAAAGGCTGGGAAGAGGGTTAAACGACCACTGCAAAAAGACAGCGTACAATAGCCCGACAAAAGACAAAACACTACTCTTTTTTAAATTTTTTATTTTCATACATAATTACAGTGGTAGGGGCATTGCTATCAACGATTTAACTACTTCTGTCCATGCATTAGCGATATTTGCTAGATTATAGCCCCCTCCACCGAGAGCTATCAGCCTACCCATGCAGTGTTTATGCGCCAGTCTATGGATTTTGTCTGCTGCATATCTGTGTGCGTTAGGTGTATATTTTAAATGAGTTAGAGGGTCGCCATCAAGTGAATCTGCACCGCATTGTAATATAATCAATTCAGGTTTGGCTATATTATCTATAAAATTCTCAATTTTGTTAAACCCTAAAATGAAATCTTTGTCAGTTGAGTTTGGGGCGAGCGGTATATTCAATTTAGTTCCTTCGGCTTCACCGATACCGATTTCTAGCTCTGAGCCGGTTCCAGGATATAGGAATCGACCATCTTCGTGTATATCTGCCATGAAGAGTAGCGGGTCATTTTCGAATTCATAATAAATTCCGTCGCCGTGATGAGCATCAATATCTATGTACGCTATTCGCTTTATCCCATATCTTTTTCTTGCTGTCATGATTGCAACACCTATATCATTAAAGACACAAAATCCCGCTGCAGAATCCCTTCGTGCGTGATGCAGCCCCCCAATCGGACTAAAAACATGTTGTACTTCATGCGGCTTTTTCATTAACAAATTTAAACATTCTAGGGTCGTACCAACTACAAAAGAAGACGCTTCAAAAATACCTTGAAATGCTGGAGTGTCTCCCATGTCAAGAAAGCCACTTCCGGTCTTTGAACTCTTCTTGACAAGATCAACGAAATCTCTCCCATGGAACGTGAGTATTGATTCTTCATCAGCCGAGACGGGATCCTTTATTACGATTTGAATAGAATTGTCCAAATTCTCATTTTGAAGTTTTGACCAGAAGGCAAAGATTCTATCAGAACGCCATGGGTGTAAACTCCCAAACCCATATCTTGCTAATGTGTCTCCATAAAATACTGCCGTACGACACATATGCTTCTTAGTTGAACACCCATATTATAATTAGCTTGATATTTACTTGATCATTGGATTATTTGTCGAACCTTCAGTCAGTGGAGCAGCAATATCTTGTACATGTGATGGCAGCGACTCATCACTAATATGCCGAAAGTCTATGTTCCCCCAACATTTAGATCCATAAATGGGCTCTTGGATTTCCTGGGGCGTAGTTTGCGGAGCGTGCTCCATGCGTATTATCGGGACAATGGTGTTTGATAGTTACTGGCCCTCAAATATAGCTGGATTACCTGAAAATAATCTCACATACATTAATCTATAGCCTAATTAAATACTAAATTGAGTATTCAAGAAAAATATTATAGAGCCTATTTGATCTTTTAATTCGTAATCAGTACAATTGAACGAAACTACCTCCGTATGCGAAGGACAAGGGAATCATGATTAGAGTGGTCATTACAGGAAATCCAGGAGTTGGAAAGCACACGTGTGCAAAATTCGTATCCGAAAAATTAGGGAAAGCAAAAATAATCGATATTAACAGGGTCATTCTGGGTAACGATGCGATAGCGTCACCTACTAGTGCGGTAAATGGACTCGGAGAAATAGATGTCAAAAAAACAAAGGAGCTCATGCTAGAGGAAATAAGAAAAGCTAAGGATGTCGTAATAGTAGGACATCTCGCGCCGTATGTGTTAAAGAAGACTGGAATCGACCTTGTCGCAGTTTTGAGGCGTTCGCCCTACCAGCTTGCCAAGATTTTTCGGCAAAGAAAATATACGCCCACGAAGATGAGAGAGAATCTTGCCGCTGAAATCCTTGGAATTACTCTTTACGACTCGTTGGAGACATTTGGAAAAGAAAGGGTTGCCGAATTGAATGCGACGGGAAAAACTCCAGAAAATATTGCCGATGATGTAGTTTCAAAATTTCAGAAAAAGTCTAGAAAACAAATCGGGATTATTGATTGGCTTTCTCTAGTCTATGAAAAAGGAGATGCTCAAAAGTTCCTCGAGTATTAGATAAAAAACTGAAAGAGGTTGCTCAGGCTTACTCTCGAATCCATCTTGCTTGGCTATGGAAATTTTTTATTAATGCATCACAGAAAACAAAAATTCATGTATATATTACCCCAGCGTTCCACCATGAAATATTATGAGTGCAGTACTTACTCGAAAATTTGGGGAAGAGACGGTTCAATTTCTGGGTAAAAAGGTGTCGGTAGAAACTTCCGATCAAAAAATTTACAATGGAACCTTAACTGGCATCGACGAAAAACTTGATGTTGTGTTGGATAATGTGGTGGGCCTTGGAATCCTTAAAGTAATTCTTAACGGTTCCTTTGTAAAAGAGATAAAACTGATGGAAAAGCCATTTGACTTCAAGGCTCTTTCGGATAGAATCGCTAGAGTTTTTCCTGGGTTAGTTAAGATAAGGGAGGACGTAGGAGCTATAATTGTGATGGACAAAATTAAAGTTACACAAGCAGGCATTGAGGAAGGGTCTGGGCTTGCAGCAGATAGAGTTAAGGCTATTTATGAAGAATTTATAAGGGAGATAAAGAAGTAAATTTTGTCGTTTGAGGTCAGGTATAGCGACCTGGCTGGGCGCATTGGAAAGCTGGAAACTGCCCATGGTATCCTTGAAACGCCGGCTTTTATTCCTGTTGTCCATCCTGTAAGACAGACTATTAGCCCCCAATTTCTAAAAAATTTAGGTTTTAAAGGACTGATTACCAATGCCTATACGACGCTAAAATATTATGGCGATGATGCGCGAGCTAAAGGAATTCACGATATTCTAAATTATGATGGTGTGATAATGACCGACTCTGGGGGTTATCAAATTTTAGAGTATGGAGCCATCAATGCCGAACCCGGAGTCATATCCGAGTTTGAAAGAGATATCGGTTCTGACATCTCTGTCCCTCTGGACAAACCAACTGGTTATGGATTAAAATTTGAAAAAGCGAAAAACTATGTAGAAGAGACTCTCGCAAATGCAAAGGATACTCTTGCAATAGAATTCGAAGGAAGAACCGTTGGAAGGAAAGATTGCGAACAAGATCAGGACAATCACAATAGCACTATCTGGGTAGGACCTGTGCAAGGCGCCGAGCATCTAGACCTGGTGAGATATTGTGCAAACGCCCTAGATAAAATGGGATTCCCAGTGTTAGCTATAGGTAGCCCTGTAGAGGTAATGGAGGCATATGAGTTCTCAATATTGGCGCAAATGATCGCCGCTGTCAAACGTACAGTGCCTGCAAAGCCCATCCATTTGTTCGGAGCCGGTCATCCGCTTACTATTCCTCTAGCTGTCTCGTTAGGCTGCGATATGTTTGATTCGGCTTCATACATGTTATATGCCAAAGATGATCGCTATATGCACCCTAATGGCACATTCAAACTTCAAGACCTTTCATATCTTACCTGCCAATGTCCAGTTTGCTGTACTCACTCCATCAAGGAGCTTCGTCAGATGAGCAGAGTTGATCGCACGGAAGAAATTGCTAAGCATAATCTATATGTCTTGAAAGCAGAGGTTGGTACAGTCAGACAAGCGATAGTCGATGGCAGATTGTGGGAATATGTGATGCTCAAGGCACGCGCTCACCCCAAGCTTATGAAAGCAATGGATCTTTTCAAGAATTTTGAATTCTTGGAAGATGGAACACCGATGTTTAAAGGAAAAGCAGTCTTTCTCTATGAACCGATAGATCAATACAGGCCAGAAGCTAGAAGGTTCAGAAAAATCGTCTCGACTTTTAGATCTGTAGCAAAAAAAAGATTAGTTTTATATCCAATAATGAAAATACAGCCATTTTATTCTACAAGGGATTTTGTTCAGCTTGTTAAAAGATTCCCAGATGCACAGATTTGTGCTTATAGTCAATTCCTTGGGGTTATTCCTGTGGAAATATGTGATATCTTTCCTGCAGCTCACCATCTGAGTTCGGCCACCGCAGCAACACTTCACCAAGCCAAGGATTATCCAACGTTCATAGAATCCCTTGACAGCTTCTTGGCATACAATACTTTTGGAGACATAACTATAGTTGCAGATGATTTTATGCATGACCTCATTTACAATAATTCGTATAAAGACAAACTAAATGCAAAAGTTTTGGACTATAAAGAAGGCATTGTTTGTGAATTGTAATCTGGATAATATCTGTGTTCCAGGAGTTGAGCGGTTACCCTGAATAAATAAACAGGCACACAATTAACGTGATCTTTATAGCATCAATACAATACTTGGCATTCCTACTTTAAATTCATACAATTCTATTCTTAACATTTCCTTGTACTGTCTCGATCTTCCGACCAAACCACAAATCGGCATTACCTTCAGAAGATTTAATCTGTACTAGGAGCATACCTGTCGTCTTCTCAATTTTTGTCAAAGCTGTAGTATCGAGATAATAATCGTCAGCACCGAAAACTAGAAATTCCCAGCCTTCCCCTGATGCATATTTATAATTGAAATTTTTTTTAAATTCAACAGAATGTAATATCCATTCTATGCATTCATCGATTTGTAGTTGCGTTGGTTAGCTCACTTTTTCTTTCTTGTTACGATATTTTTTAAGGGATTGGGTCATATTAACCAGAAAAGTAAGAGAAAAGTTAGAACGTAATAAATCAACTTGATTGTGCCAGAATAAAAGTGTAGTAGAAGGAGACTAAATCCGCGCCGTGAGTATCGGCTTGACATTATCTGCCTTGGGTCACTTACCTGCCTATTTACTAAGCGTCTGAGACGAGGCTTTTATTGTAATATGGCTCTTATGATATCAGGAGTACGTTTACAGAAGGTGAGAAGGAGGTGTACATTGAATTTAGAATACCAAGGCCTAGGTATACTATCCAACGGATATAGCGTATTTTAACTACAAGGCATTCCTAGCATGTGATGATTATTTTAAAGATGAGATCATTGTTATTGCTATTGACGATTCACGCTTACTCGAGAAAGGTATATTGATTTAGGCCTTAATACAAAAATGTTACAGTGGTTAGAAGCTCAAAAAAGGCAGTTTATGCAGCTCTTTTTGGTAATCTTGGCATAGCTATAGCCAAACTCATTGCGGCTCTTGTTACCGGCAGTACAGCGATGTTCGCAGAAACGTTGCATTCTATTTCGGATACATTTAACCAAGTACTGCTTCTAATTGGAATCAAAACCAGCACTAAGGCTGCTACTGAACGACATCCTTTCGGATACGGGAAAGAGCAATTCTTTTGGTCATTCGTTGTCGCAACAATGCTATTTGGAATATCTGGCATTCTTTCGTTACAACAGGGTTTTGGTTCATTGTTGAATCCGATTCATCATATCCGAAACGTTGGCGTCAGCTATGTCATATTGGCGATATCTGCTGCTTTTGAAGCGAATGCATTAAGAGTTGCATTGCTCCTAGCTAAAGAGTCTATTGAAGCACGCGGAGATAAGATTAGTTTCAATACGTTAGTACAGGAATTCCAAGAAAGCAAAGATCCTTCTATTATCACGGTTATGGTTGAAGATTCCGCAGCATTGCTTGGAATCGTTGTTGCAGGCGTAGGTATATTTTTTTCTGAGGCAACTGGAAATACAATCTACGACTCGATAAGTTCAGTTGCTATAGGAGGTATTTTGATGGCTTTTGCGTACTTTCTAGCTAAAGAGAACAAGGCGCTACTAATAGGTGAGTCGATATCAAGGAGGGATTACAATAAGATTGTGAATCTCATCAAGGAGATACCAGATGTCAATAGGATAATAACGATGCGTACCATGCACTTCGCTCCTGAAGATGTGTTAGTTACTATTGAAGTAAATCTTGTTGATGGTTTGGATACGGATAAAATAGAATCTGTAATAGATAATATAGAGCAGAAGGTAAAGCAAGCTATCCCCTATATTAATCCGGCAAAAGTGTATGTGGAAGTGGAACAAGACAAACTCTCTGATTCCTACAAGAAAAAGAGGTGAGAAAAGGAAAATCATGTACGCAACTTAAAATTTCATTCCAAACCAAAAGATTAGATTCGAGATGGTTTACTCTTGGGATAGGTCTTAGTAGTAGAGTTATTTTAGATAGATATATGAGGATATTAAGAAATTAATATTAAATCTGCAGGAGTTTGTTTCCATCGCAGACTTACTAATCTATGGTCTGTTACCTGTTCTGCTAATATCGATTATATGTGGTCCCTAAATCCTATCTCATTTTGAGAAGCTGCATGTACTCGTCATACCATAGTCATGCTGTGAATTGTGCAAGAATAATGACAAGATTACACCATCACTCCAAGTCCTAAGATAGATCATGTGAAATGCGGAGGCGTTGAAAATCTGTGCGGATCGCTCGTATGTACAATAGCTGTGCATTTGGATAGGTTTCTTTTTCTCGTATGCCTTACTTTGAATTGGGCTAGCTAAATCATCACAATATTATTGTGCACCCATAATTCATGTACATCTTAAGCCAATCGTTAACAATTCTATGCGACCATTGCCATTGTAGCCTACAAAAACGAAGAGATTTTAATTACCCGTATATAATTACTAATAAATACTTCTCTCTATCTTCAGTCGGGTACGAATAAATACCTTATTCGTAATCAATTCGATCTGTCCCCTCATGGCTGCACCAGACGATTTAATGCAGGCTAAAATTGTTCATCTAATTCTCAACAAGAAAACCGAGGAAGCACTCGAAAAATTAAGCGGTTTTTATCGTGTTGACACTCCTGAAATAGTAGTTGGTACAATCAAAGGAAAGAGAAGAACTGTATACGCAGTGTATGTTCCAAAGGAAAGAAAAATCTATGCATTGAACTCTGACATCTTCTGCAATCCTTTCGTGGTGTTACACGAGTATTATCATCATATAAGATCAAAGGGCGGCAAGCACAGGGGGTCCGAAAGGCGCGCTAATTTGTACGCTCAACATTTCATAATTGCATATAAAAAGGTGATAGAATGTAACTAGAAAAGAATCCAGAGTACTTCGTAGTGTAGAGGTGAATTGCATTATGCACTGATTTGCATAACAATATCTTTTCTTAAAATCCGCAAAATTGGTTCCAAGATTTCCATTGCAAATCACAGATCTTCTCTACATACAAGTTGTAAATGCAGACGAATGGAGATCAGGAGCTAGTAGGAAGGGAGAAGTGGTATAACTATTTTTGAATAGGTATATAGTTGTGAATTTCTATATGGAACCCGAAGGCCATTATCGATAATCAGCAGCTATTTTATAAGACCGTAGGACCAAATAATAGCTGACGAGCAATTGAGTACCAACAACAAAAAGTTTCTTATTAACCAAATAATGTGGTTAGGGCTATCCCTCGGTATCAGCCTCGCCATTTCTCTGGTCGTACCATTTCCTGTATCGCTGGTTGTTATAATAGGTGTCTTCATTCTGCTCAACTTTTATATGAGAAAGAGAATGATGGGAAGAATGGGTGGCGGGTTGTTTGGTTCGATGTCTTCATCTTCAACATTCGGTGATAATTCACTGAAATACTACTGTATGGGCTGCGGCACGAAACATAAAGAGGCTGCATGTCCCAAATGTGGCTCCAAGATGAAAAGAGTTGGCAGTTGATAGGATCCAACCATCATGAACAGCTAAAAACGAGCTCACTAGTCTGGCGATATTAATAAGGCGGACGGCCATTGGTGAGGTGATACGAAGTGATATCTAGCATTCATAAGAGTTGCTTTTTCAGCACAACCTGGCTTAAAAGTCCTTTTTTTACCTGCTAAAACCAATTAGCAAGGCAGAAGAAAATACCGTTTGCTGCAACAAATAATTACGGTATGAGAGTAGTTTACAATTTAGTCGGCAACTTGAAATTTATCAATAAAGAATGGTTTTTCGTTTTATTGGTATTTTTTATTGGTTGCGTGGTCCGTCTCGTACCAGAGTTATTTGCATATCCTTCTCCAATTGGTTATGATGTGATAAACTACTATATTCCAGTGACAACTAATTTTGCCAGCCATTGGACTCAGATTTCATCAGAGTTCCCTCTTTACGTATCTTTTCTTCATGTGATACAAATTGCAACTGGCCTAACTCCCTACTCTATTGTCGTAATTTTTGCTATTATCATCTTTGGAGTATTTACGGTTTCTGTATTTTTAATCGCTAGGAAACTACTGAAGGCTGATATTAGATGTGCTTTTTTTGTCACAGTCTTTGTAATTTTTCAAATGGCGGTCCTCAGAACAACCTGGGATCTTCATCGAGATGTTTTCGCACTTACCATGATGCTTTTTGTATTTGTATTAATTCGCAGAGAATCCGACAAGAAGGAGACTAAAAATTTAGATTGGAAGTTTATTCTTCTCGCTCTGATCCTCTGTGTATTGATTGTCTCGACTGCCAGAATAGTTGGCTCGTTATTCGTAATGTCTCTTATAGTTTATTCGTTTATCGTTAAAACTAAAGCTGTAATTTTGTGTACCATCTTTGCGCTTGGCTTCTTTACAATTGAATTGTTCATGAACCAGAATATTACAAGTAATATAATTCATGAAAACATACAGAGAACAGGGAATGGCTCATCAGTTCATTCTATCTTTTATAATCCAAAAAATTTATTGTACTTATTTGTAGTTGTAGATGGCCTACTTGTTCCCACAGGTATAATTGGATTCAAACAAATGAAGAATAACACATTGCTCAAAATTCCCCTATTGATAAGTGCTGCCGCTTCATTTTCATGGATTGTTTTTCCTTTTGATGAGTCGTTAGTTGCAGATAGATGGATTGCTTTGCTGGGTATTTTTCTTTCAATTTTTGCTGCATATGGTCTCTATCAGATAGATCTGAGGATAAAGATCAGAAGACCTGCGAAGGGAGTTTCTACCTCCGCTACTAATAATCATGCCCTTTCTAGTCCTGCTATTACCATGATATCTTATTTTATTCTAGGAATATTCATTATAATGGGCATACTATACGAGATAATGCCAACCGCTCACGAACCATTTATTTTGTGGTATGGGATGGCGCGTAGCAATACAGAACATTTTCACCGTACTTTTCGCTTTTCCGATGATTTACCAACGTTGACAACCGGACTAATCAAACAAGGACTCAATGCACCTATGTATTTAATTCATTATTCCGATAATGGAACCAAGAATACGAATGTCTACTCCAATATCCTATTTTCTATAGACAAGATCAGTTAGCTAGTCTCCACATAGAATTAGGTGAATATCGAATTTGTGTCAGTCACTCTGAATCCATAGTATTATACCTGTTTATTTTATTCATTAACTCAAAAAGATAAGATTTATTCCAGAAGAAACAAAATAATTAATAAATGAAAGGATATAACTAGACAGAAAAAGACATATTTCTCGGTAAACGCTGCACGCCCAGTATCTTCTATTATTTCATTGTTGGAATTATCTATCTATCGCTTTATTAAAGTGCTCAGAGTTCAATTGGTTTTAATTTATCCTTATTTCCCCATAGGATTCAGCGTAGGTATATCACAGTAATCATTACACGAACCTACGCATAAGACTCCTGACACTATACATTAGTATACCAAAAATATGTACAACTAAAAAACACATGAATAGTTTTTTATCAAATAGAATGAGCATAAACTTTAGTACAAACTTAAGTTTCTCTTAAATACATAGTTTGTATCCACTATTTGATTTTCAGTGAAATACAGAAGCAAAACCAATAGGGTTGGCAGGAGCAGGACAGAGATAGTAATGATGGTACTAGAAGCCGCGAAAGATGAAAGGGCGACCACAACAAAGATAGAGCATAGAGCATTTCTCTCTCACGCTGTTTCGAAGGAATACTTGGCATTGCTCGTCGAGCATCACTTATTAGTGTATGAGGAGAGAGTTCAGACGTACATAACTACCGAAAAGGGGAAGCGACTATTGAGGATGTGCAGCAAAATGGATGGACTGGAGAAAGCTTTTTCATGTGCTTTGGAGTAAGTAGCCATCTCAGCTCGCCGTGAATCATTTCGTGGGAGGAGGAAGTTATTCTAACCTTTGCTAGGCCAGCTTTCTTTAGAATTACACGTCCACCAACAGTACCCTCACGATTTCCCTCAGATATAACCTCACTTATCAAGGTACTAAGATAAGGTTCATGTCCGACAATAAGTATAGACAAATCTTGTTTGAATTGCTGGGACAATTTATGATAAAGCTCTCTTCTATTACCTTCTGGCTTTAACTCAGCCCAGTCCTCTATTTTGTTTTTAGTGCTAAAAGTCACGGCCACGAGCGAAGCAGTTTGATGTGCTCTCTTGAGAGGGCTTGTGATTATGAGGTTCAACTTGACACCAAAATCCTTGAGCGATTTTGCTATGTCTGTCACATCTCTTTTACCTGTAACGGTGAGTGGTCTAGCAGAGTCGCTGGTCTCAGAAGAGAGTCTTTTGCCAGCCTCGCCATGGCGAAGAATGAACAAGTCCATATTCAATGGATGGAATTTATACGAATAATAATTCTTTGCTCATAAGAGCGCAAGTAAAATAGATTTCGGCGGATGCCCCTGCAAAAATTGGTACCCTGTAGCAACTTGATGTAACCGAGTCAATTTAGTTAAGCGATGTATTATATATAATCGCAAAATCGTAAAGGACACGGAGCCTTCCATCTTATGTTGTACCACGCACTAAAGCCAACAATAAATACCAGACTCTTACTGCCAATATTTTTTGTATTCACACTCGCGATGTTTGGATTTGTATCATTTTATTCCTTCTTGTCCCTCACTTCATTATCATCAACTATTCCTTATCATAAGGCCTTGGCCTCGGCGGGCATAGACATAACTAGAGCAGCAACTCCTGCTTCTCTAACACCGTCTTCAACGACACCGAGTTTCACAACCTACGCAGATCCAGCTGACGGTATAACAATTCAATATCCGTCTGCCTGGCAAAAAATAGAATATCCTGCAGCACCGATGTCAACAGCCGGCTACAAAGTCGTCGTAAATTTCCTGGTACCTATAGTAAATGTATCGGATCAGTGGCGAGAATATTTGATGATACAAGTGCTAAACCAAAGCACCGTCAAGAATCTCGTCCCCCAAGTGAAAACTACTCTTGCAGGGAATCCAGGATACAAATTGGTATACACCAATAATGAAGAATCTTTTCAGCTTAAGACACTTGAAGTCTGGACGACAATTGGCGATCATACTTATTTGCTTATATATAAAGCCGAAGCAACAAAATATTTTGCTTATCTGCCAATAATACAAAGGATGCTTGATTCATTCAGAGTAGGTGTTTCACCGGGCTAACCAATTCTATTACGACTACGACGACTAATACTAATAAATTACATTCTAAATAAATACTATGCAAAATCGGGTTTCACAATTGCTACGTCGACCAAGACTAAGCTTATCCCCACTATCGCGAGTAATGCTCCTACTGAGCGTTTAGTCTCGTATAGCGTTCATTATACCTTGTAAGGAACATTTTCACTGTATACGTAGACCGTTGTCAAGACCATATCGATATCATGAACATCTTACCTAGTCTTACTAATTGCTGCTTATCTTTTCTTGTCAATTTTCTTGGGTTTTATTATGGCTTTCGCCTATCTAGACTGACTAAAGTGAAGAATCAATCTATGGGTATCATGTAAAAACCTGTTTGCGTGACTTATCTGAAATAAGTTCTATAACGTGAATTACAATCTACTAGAAAACCCATATATAGTTTTATGTTGTAGGCATTACAATGAACAAACAAACCTCATTCCTGATAACGGCAGCAATATTGGTAGCAGCAGTTGCGACAGTGGCACTTTACACCGTCAACGCAGCGATTGCACAACCAAAGAACATGACTGCTGGCGGCGGTAACATGTCAAAGACGAATATGACTGCTGGCGGCGGTAACATGTCAAAGACGAATATGACTGCTGGCGGTAACATGACGAAAAAGTGATTACGCAAAGCTCGAATCCCTAATCGCCCTGTTGATTGCGGCGTAGAAAACGTACCCGATTCAACACTTTTTTTTGTAATTCGAATGTAAATACGTTTTGCAAAATTCCATAGATCAGAGATCAGACAACAAAATACGGAAATTTAAATCTAGGTTTAGGAAATGGAGTATTATTGTCTTAAAGTCTTACCTTGAACCTTAAATTTGCTAGTGTGTAGCCTACTCACAAAAGGATCTTTAAATTTACCATTGTCGAAAAAGTCTTAAAATCAAAATCAAAGGACAGTAAACTATTTGTAGACTAATCTGAAAATGCACCAACTAAAAAATGAGATCTAGATCGTATATTCTCAAGTTAGAGCAATAATTGCTCGACTTCCCTTAATGTATTTACTCTGAGAGGCCAATTAAAATCTTTGTTCCAAGGTTGGTTGAATAATATTCCAATCTTTGGAGGGTTTATATCGACCAAATTGCTTGGAGCATCGTCAATAAGGATATCAAAGGCATATTCTGCCTTAGGTGTGTTGTCATATATAAAAATCAGATCGTCAGAATAAATCTCATGATAATCAAGCCATTTCGCAACGTAAGCGACGGTGGGTCTCTCTCTTTTAGTTAAAATAGAGATTCTATAACCTCTACGACGGATTCTTTTTATGATCTCACTTTGTCCTGCCTCACTAGGTGGAATATCTCGCCAGCAATATTGCCAAACGTAGTTAAACATTGTAGAAATTTCGTCGGCCGAGAGAGGCAGAATCATACCAATATTCCAATAAGTTATTTCACTTTTGGTTACGTTTGTATGTTTGAGCTTGTTATACTCCTTGGTCCACACTATCATAGTGTCAGCGAGAACCGAATCAAAATCAATTGATAAAGTCTTTGTTGCTCTAACAGCAGACATTCAATTAAACAATTACTGGTTATCAAGTATGATAATTTATCTTTTCATTGAATTTGAACGCTGATCGTATCTACCTATAGGACCTTTGTAAATATCAGTGGAGCGATGATTTTTATTAATGTTGCGTATTCAAACAAGGGAATAAAATTGTCTTTTCCCTCATTGTCGTAGCCATGGCTTGACTAACGACGAGAATTATAGCACGGCACCGTCATAATAGCAGTTAATTAAACTGATCCAATTTGCTCTTGCGAATAACAATCTTATTATGCCAAATTTGTCGTTTGTAAATGCGAGCGAAGTTAGCCCAGCCTGGTTAAGGTACGAGCTTCCCAAGCTCGGGATCGCGGGTTCAAATCCCGCACTTCGCATCACCTTATTAAGGAGTTAGGTAGGAAGCTTGCACAATAATTTTCCTCCGCTGCATAGCGCGTAAAACAAGATTTTTATACAAATGTGCTGATGTAAAACATGCAATTCATTAATGAAAGTTTGCCGAACATGCAAGGGCACTGGCTTTATCTTGGCGGTAGAAAACAATACTAGTAAGGTTTTGATCGAAGAGTGCCCTGATTGTAATTGTTAACGAAATAACAGATGCCTTTACCAATTTAGTATGCATTTAGTATATGATTCACTGAAATGAAAGCCGTACAGATTTACATGAGAAAGTCCGTAAATTTATTTTTCTTATGCGGTGGCGCCTACGCGTCGATAAGCCCGACCGAGATCAAAAATTTTTTAAAAAAAGAAATATTTTGCTAATGATAACACATTAGCACACTCGACGGCTTGGCCATGTACTCAATTCAAAAGAAAGGCAAAAACTAAATGTCGATAGGTGCTACTAAATCACCAACTTGGTTATAAATTTGCAAGAAGTACATCCCTTTGTGTGTTGTCTTATAGGTTTGCCCGTCTTCTTCGTAAACTAGCATACCATTTTCTTGCAACACCGTCAAATAATTATGCAATTGATCAGGAGATAAGAAACGATTAAGTATAATTCGACCCCTTGCGAAGTTGAGAGTCTCGAGAATCATTGCAATAATATCAAGCGGGTTGTATTCCAATAATATCCAAAGCCATTGGGAAACCAAGTATTTATATAAAACTAATATTTGTAGGCGTCCATTTCCATTAAAACAAATCACGTATGACTTAGATTAAATAAAGTTTTGTAGCAACTCCGTGCGTCATTGACGGTTGTCTTTGTTTCTGCTTCGAATTTGATAGATAATATTTTGGGCTACTAGTATTGTTTTCTTCTCTATAGTTTTTTTCGCTTATTTTAACAATTATTTATTCTCATGCTGCTGCCAGGATCATTCAGCGACACGGTGGCGATTCTTGGAATTTAAGCGCCTATTTCAATGGGAGTTTGTACGATGGGGCGCGCGCCTAGGCGTTACGAAAAGAGCTCTGCAAATAAGATATCCTGGTCTCTTGAAATGATCTCAGATGGTTAATTTCATCGCCAGACTCGATCTTCCCGTCGAAGCGCATACACGATCTCATTGTAATAATAAGTCTATCTAATAAAATGTAGATGTTTTTTGCACTAGCAGTCATACTAAATTGATTATCTGAATATTAACAAATCAAAATTAAAAGGACTTGAATGTGATGAATACTTTGATTCTATTTCAATATTGTAGATTTTTGAAGCATTTAGATATTAGAATTATCGGAATGAATAATATGGAACTATACTGAAAAAGATATCGGACTACGAGAATTTCTGACTTATGGGCAATTTGAATCTGATACACCATTGGAGGGAAAATATTTCATTCGAAAGACAATTTCAAGTTTGGTAAGACGAAGACCTAATCCTACATAGTTAAGGCCTATATAGTAATTTAAAGACTGGAAGGATTGACCTGGTTTATGCGATGCTAACATGCTAACTTTATTAGCCGCCACTATCTAAAAAAGACAGTTTCACTGGTCCCAGCAATTCTGATATAGGTTTGATATGTCCATAGCCATCCATTAGTCTGCCCACTATTCCCTTTATCTTGCCTCTATTCTCCGGGTCGTCTTTCAGCAATACAATTAGATCCTCTAACAAAGCACCTAATTTTGGGTTATCTTCCTCTTCCACTTCTGCCCTTACGATCCCTATTTCCGAAGACCCATTTATTTCAGTACTTGGTTGTGATAACCCTCGAATAAGGATGTCGATCCTCTTAATGATTTCATTTCGTTCCATAGATAAATTATTTCATGCTAAGGAATTATATAAAGTGGAATTATTGCCGAAGTATAAAGTATAGAAGAGGGGAAGAAAATCGCTAGGACTAGTAACTTTCTCCTTCGTTTTCTACATTTCCTCTCTCGAAAGGATTTTAGACGGTCCAGGTTACACTTGCTCCTGAGTAGCAGTCGCAATAATATTTTCATATTATTATATAAGTAAAGTAGTAGGACCAGTGCTGATAATTATTCTGATGCCAGATATTCCTAGTAATCTAATGCAGATAAGAGCACATACAGGAGTATCTATTAAATTAAAGTAGTCCCTCACTATTGGTGAAAGAAATAGGGTGAACAATAAATTGGTCTTATTATATGGCGCACTCGCTGTAGTTATGGTCACAGGATTATTATTGGTAGTTGTCACTCCTAGGATATCGGGACCAGTATTCGTATCCGGGAAATTAATTCCTGCAAAGCTCATGACTAATGCTAATATTTTAAATAATGCCACAATAGAAAATGTGGTCAAAGTAAAGACTGGTGGTGGAGATAATAATGTGTCATCAACCCAGTTCTTCCCACAGGTAGTCGAAATTAAAACCGGAGGAAGTGTAACTTGGTACAATCCCACCAAAGTCCCGGAACCACATACTGTTACCTTTCTCATGGGTAGTTTATACCCAATACAACCATTTTTGCCGGTAGAGGTGTCAAAATCTTCTCAATTAACCCTTTTGCCATCGGCTGGTTCTAACGGCGAACCAATTGTTGTCCCTGGACAAAATCACACAAGTTTCATAATAGCCGCGAATGCTAGGGCGTACAATCCTGTCGTCATTAATTCAAATAGCAACGTGACATTCCTTAATTGGAATGCAAAGTATACTATGAAGGGAAGTGAAAAGTATATTAATTCAGGCTGGTTGTTCCCAAACGGCGAGATCCCACCAGGCATTCAGGCTGGAATAACGTTCACGATAACTTTCGAGAAAGCAGGTTTATATGAATACACTTGTGTGTTCCATCCATGGATGACTGGAAAGGTCATTGTAAGATAGATAAGCTAAATGCTTACTATTTCGCCTGAGATGCTTCAGACCATATGATAGCGATGTGCTCCCTTGGTTTGATCCCTACCCCTACAGTCAGGTATATTGCTTTATTAATAATTACTAGTATGGTTTGTTACCTTAGTTAATCGAAAAGATGAGACAAAAGTAATTAGAATCAACGCAAATAGAAAAACACCTGTTGATAAATGCGTTGCTACAAGTAATGCTTCTAACTTTGTATTGACCACGAACATACCCAACACAATTTGAACTACCACTATAATACCGGCTGCTATAGCAGTTTTTCTCACAATTCCTAATTTCTTTGCAGCATAACTTGCTGTAGCAATGATAACGCTTGCAGTAACGGCTGCGACAATTCTATGAATTTCCTCAAAAAGGTACTTTTTTGGTGGGAAATTGAACCCGTTAGGACACAAAGGCCAATCAGGGCATGATAACCCTTGATGTGAGGCATCGACGTAAGTTCCGATTAGCATCACAGTAAAGAGCAAAGCTAATGACGCAAAAGAAAGGCAGATTATCCTCATCACAGCCATGCGTTCATACATCAAGGCTCGTGCTAATTAGATAATTATTAACCTTACACCTTGCCTCGAATGTGGTTTATAGCGGATAATACGAAATGCAAGGTTCTTCCAAAAATGGTGAAACGAAAGGTTCTTCCTGCTTTGTTAGCTTATTTCATCAGCGTAGTCAGACGGGCGCGGATGGGCTGGCGCCAGAGCTGTTGGCCCTCATCAACAAATATTCTAGTTTCTTCATCAATATTGAATTAATTTTATGGCCGTCTGCTCTTCCTCTGAGGAGTGCCATGCTTCTACCCATGAGTATACCAACTGCCTCAAATCGTTTTTCAATAATAATAGACATATTTTCTTTCAGAACCTCCTCTATAGCGGTGTCCAATTCTTGATCACTTATCGATGTTATCCCGAGTGCCATTTTGGCATCTTCGACTGTTCCAGCCTCTTTCTTCATCAATTTTTCGAAAATTGAGATCACGGATTCTTTAGCGATTGTCCCAGTATCAAGTCTTTTGAAAATATCAGTAAGAAGTTCATCCGTTATAACTGCTCGATCCAATCCCCGTCTTTCCAGATTAATCATGTCTTCTGTAAGTTTTGATGCGATAAATGTTGGACTTACTTCTTTCACCGACCCGACTATTTCTTCAAATATGCTGAAATAGTCAGAATCGAAGATCTGTTCTGCAAGTTTCTTGTTCAGGCGATATTTCTTGGCTAAGGAGCTTAGGATTTCGTCCATTGATTTGGGTATCTTTTCAGAGAGCGAAGCTATTCTTGAACTATTGATTGGAATCGACGGAACATCGGTTTCAGGATACATCCTTGCCGCCCCAGGTCTTGGTCTACTGAATACTGTTTTACCGTCAAATGTAGCAGCGCGTGTTTCTGGCGGAACACCATTCAACGCCATCTTTAGCCTTTGAATTATGGCTTCTAATGCAAAATCGACCTTAAATCTTGGACCCCCAACGATCACGAATGCATCCATTTCAGTATCTATTTGCAATTTATTTTTTATAGCCTGAACTTCTTCGCTGTTGATACCATACGCTGGTAACTCATCAGAATGAAAGACGCCTTTCAGTCCATAAAATCTAACCAGCTCACTAAGTTGCTTTCCTATTCGTATATCTGGATATGGTTCAAATCCTATCATACCTCCGAAACCCCTTACCCTGATTGCCTTGAAAACGCTACTGTTTTCTAGGAGTGAATTTGTCACTACTTTTGAAGAAGACTTGGCTAAGATGTCTGTCACATCTTCAATTCTGTCACCAATTTGTTTTTCAACATCTTTTCTCTCTCTTAGTTTCTGGGCAATTGTAATCAGGCCATGCTGCCTGAGCATTTCATATTCTATTACTTTTATTAGCTGGTCCAATCGCTGCACACCCTTTACCTCAACCACCGCTCCATTATCTACGGAGATATTAACATCCTGTCTTATGCTTCCTAGTCCTCGTGCTACTCTCTTACTTGCACGTAAAAGCCTGCCCAGGGTAAGTGCAATCTGCATTACTTCCTCAGGTGTGCAAGTCACTGGTTCGAGTGCAATTTCAACTAGTGGCACTCCTAATCTGTCCAGTCCGTACTCCCTGATTGTGCCGTCGTCTAAAATCAATTTGCCGGCGTCCTCTTCAAGGCATATACTTTGCACTTTCACTCTTTTTTCTTTAATGTCAATATATCCACCATTGGCAACTAGAATTGTTCGCTGAAACCCGCCTGTGTTTGAGCCATCAATTACGATTTTACGCATAACATGGAGCTCATCGCCGATATCCGAATGAAGAGCTAGGGAAATTATCAGTGCAGTTTCGAGCGAGCCCTTATCAACATCGTGTGGGGGTTCCTCGTCGGCCTCAACTAAGCAACTAGAAGTTGCTGACGCGTGATACTTTATCGTACGCATCTTTTTGAACTCGAATAGGGCTGCAGGATCATACGAACCTAATTCGCTCTGTGCTGGTCGCAATTTACGAATGAATGTCACGCCATACTTTTCTGTCTCTTTAGATCTACAGCTACAAAATAGTTTGCTAGTGGTAGCTAACTGCTGATGAATTTCAACCCCGACTTTAAGATTAATGGCTACTGGATCTATTGTCAAAGATACAAGTTCAAATTTGTCCTGGACATCTTTTAAGCTTACCTATCAGATAGGTATAGACATCGTTATTTCATTCGCAATATTTTCCTGCATCAATATCGTGGTGGATCTAATGTCTTTGCTGTTTGCGAGGGCCCACATAGCTTTTACGGTGGCAGTCTCTGCCATCATGTCTGACAACGGTATTACACCAATATCCAGGAGATCCCTGCCAGTCTCGTATACAGTCATTCTCGTCCTTCCCCAGATACATTGCGAAGTCATAAAGACCAGTGTCCCTGATTCAACTGCGTTTCGGATATGTGGAAAGCACTCTTTACTAACATGTCCCAGCCCTGTTCCTTCAAGGATAATTGCCTTATAACCTGCTGCCACCGCATGAGCTATGAACTCTGGATTAAATCCAGGATAGTATTTTAGTAGTACAGCTCTTTTGTCAAAATCCGGTCTAACTAGGAGCCCATTAGTGTTATTACGCTTCTTAAGTTTTAGCCCAGGTTGTTGCAATTGCATTTCAAGTATTTCACCTCTGATTAAAGCTATAGGCACTCTATCTATTGATTCAAAAGCGTCACGCCTGCTCGTATGATTCTTTCTTACCCTAGTACCAAGATGACAAGCAATTACGTCATCCGAAGGGCTAGCATGCATACTAACAAAAACTCCGCCTAGATCAGACTTTACAGAAAATATCGTTGCTCCTATAAGATTCAGCGCTGCATCTGATGATGGTCTATCAGAGGATCGCTGTGAGCCTACTAGTACAACAGGAATAGGCAAGTTTTGCAAAGCAAAACTTAGTGCAGATGCCGTGTAGTGCATGGTGTCGGTTCCATGGGAAACTATTATCCCTTGATATTTCCCCGATACAACCTTCTCCTTTATTCTAGTAGCAATAATAGTCCAGTCCGTAGGGTTCAGATTTTCGCTATATTTATTTAACAATACCTCAGGCTCAATTGAGGCATAATCTTTTAGTTCAGGTACAGAACCATATATCTCGGCTGCCGAAAGAACTGCGCTGACACCTCCTGTCCGATAATCTACTTTGCTTGCGATCGTGCCGCCAGTTCCTATAAGCGCAATTTGGGGAAGTGTCTTGCTCTGATCATTTTGGTTGGTTGATTGATTGATTTTGTACTCCTTGCCTACTCGTTTAAACGAATCTACAAAAGTTACATGGTTCGTAGCGGGCACATCATGGACATCTCGGATTGGTTCTGTTATTTTAGCAATCGATTGAACTTTATCCGTTGCGATTCCTATGTTGTAACCGCTTCTTAATTTGATAACAATATGATTTTTGTCCGCTGATTCGTAACGCGGCATCAAAATGCCTGTAAACTCGTTCTCAGAGGTCTTGATTGTAAGAGTGTCGCCTACGGCAACGTTTTGTTTCCGAAGCAACTCTGCGCTCTTTTCCTTGTATCCTGTTAAATTGTCCTGATCTCTGACGGACAATCCTAGTTCCTAGCTCAGTGTGATCTTTTTTCTATATATTAACAAAACTGTGGCAAATAGTGATTATCATAGTCACGCTACTTCACTTTATAGCTGCATAGATTCAAATAAAAGAAGGATCGAAAACCGCGCGGTGGTGGACCTCAACGGGAACGTTCAATAATCGCTATGCTTCTTGCCTCTAGAATATCCAGGACAGCCTCCTCAAGATCGTACTTTGTTATTTGCCCAAAATCCCAAGCGTCGATGAATCTCTTGTACTCTTGTTCTAGTATTTTTGCTGTCTCTTGAAATTCTACCATTTTCTCTGGACTATCTGGTGCTCTATAGCCTTTAGCAATCATAATTGGACATCTTTTGTCCCCTTCGAGTGGGATATACCACGCATCCTTTGCGAATTCATAACGCCGTGTGCTAAGAGTGTTGTACATACGCATCAGTTCATCGTTTGACAGCTTTTGCAAGTCAAAGAGCCATCTTTCCTTCTCCAATTTGAACAAAGTCTTATCCTCGTTCATTCTCGTTTCGACATAAGTAGTTCCAAACACCAATTGTACTTATACCTATAGACAGACATCTAAAAATACATTTTCTTCAAATTTTCTACAGTTGACTACAATCTAACAGGTCTCTTGGTTGTATCGAACATTTCAGCACTAAATCTTAGAACTTAATGGCTTGATTCGGAATGGTTCATAAAAATCGCTTTGATTCTTTCAATTCCCTTTATATCATCGACAAATTCAGCAGTTTGGGTAGAGACTAGATCTTTCCAATCTCTGTCGGATGCCATCCTAAACCTAATTTCTGTACCAGATAGCTCATTCCGTCTATAAAGACCAGGTTGGATGACCTCAATCCCCCTTTCTTTATACAGCAGACGGGTAAAGAAATCATTTGAAAAAACCGATTGATATTTAGGAACCATAATGTCAAGCTGGTACGTCCAAAGAGGATGGAAACCTACATCATGGACAGGGATCATCAATATTCTTTTAATATCAATTCCCAGTTCCGCATCGAGCGAATCCTTTATCATTTGAATCCGTTCACCAGCAGTAAATGGATTCCTGAATTCATGACTTAGCTGTGCGCTACCTATCACAATTACAAGCTCTTCAACCTTTTCTAGAGCAAACTTGATCGTTGCTACGTGTCCTAAATGAAATGGTTGGAATCTGCCTACAAATATACCACGCGACATTAGATACTCAACGTTATATACTCACATTATTCTCGATAATTTAAAGTAATTTTGCTATTTTAGGAAAAGATCAATTAGTCCGACGGGTTCTATTCAAGAAAACAACGATAATAACAACGATATTTGTCGTTAGTATGATTATTTTATGTATCCGTTGTAGAGCAGAATTTTTATCTTTCCATATCTACAAGAATGGCAGATCTTTGTGCTAACAATCGACGGAGCCTATGGTGAAGGTGGAGGACAAATTCTGCGTAGCGCCGTTTCATTATCTGCAATAACTGGGAAGTCTATAGAGGTGATCAATATCCGAGCAAAACGTTATAATCCTGGGCTCAGACCGCAGCATCTGCAAGCAACTAGGGCTGTTGCCGAGATATTCCGTGCAAGGGTAGAAAATCTGAAAGTCGGTGCCGAATGGATACGGTTTATTCCAAAACCTGACAACTATGAAGGAGGCGAGTTAAAAATCGATATCGGAACCGCCGGTAGTATTCCGATGATATTGCAAACAATTATTCCCGCTGTGGCGTTATCAGACAAAAGCCTAAGTGTTCGCTGATGTAAAGATGAGCCCTACTACTGATTATCTGCGCTTTATCGTGCACAACGCGTATAAAACTATAGGAATAAATTTCAGCCTAGATGTCCTCAAAAGAGGATACTACCCAAAGGGTGGAGGAATAATACAGGCAGAAATTGGTCCCTGTAGAAACATAAGCTCATTTGATCTCTTGAATAGACGGAACGTAGAACCTAAAATTGCGAGTGTATGTTGCCAACTCCCAAAAAACGTTGCAGAACGACAGATTTCTTCTGCTCTGCTAAGATTAGAAAGGCACGGAGTTCGTTGTAATGTTTATTCTTCCTCGTTTGAATCTTCATTATCCCCTGGTACCTCGATTTTGGTGTACTCTGAATCCGATTTTGGCCCATTTATCGGTGGTGATTCGGTCGGGGCACGGGACAAATCAGCCGAAAAAGTAGGGGAAGAAGCTGTGCAGAATTTTTTTGAAAGCTACGATGCCAACGTCCCAATTGATCGATTTCTTGCAGATATGCTCGTAATCCCTCTAAGTCTAACAAAGGGAAAATCACGATATAGGATAGGAATAGTGACCGACCATCTTAAGACGAATCTGCACGTTGTAAGCCAAATAGTAGGATGCAAATATCAAATTCAACCCGCAGAAAAAAGTTACATTGTTACTATTGAAGGTCGTCGTTCGCCAGAGTAGTCCTGGTTCTAGTAGTAGCAAATAATATAGTATCAATTGTTAATCATGGATAATGCCCACCAAATTTGAAGCTCTGCCTGCCCGAGCGCGAGCAAGCAGACGAAAAGCAGCAGTGTGTATAGCGAGCGGTGGACTTGATTCTATTTGCACAGCTGCCTATTTGAAAGAAGTAGAAGGTTACAACGTTTACATGCTCACCTTTGCATACGGACAGCGAGCAAGATATGAAATTCAAGCGGCAAAACGTTTCGCAAGGATTTTGAAGATTGCAGATCATAGAATCGTTGATATCGCGTTTATGAAGGCGATTTATGGAAGTTCAAACGTCTTAACAGACACACAACAAGTTTTACCCCAACATTTCGATTATAGCCTCGTTGTCCCACTGAGAAATGCGGTATTCATCACAATTGCAAGTGCATGGGCTATGAGCATTGGTGCAGAACTAGTAGCATACGGTGCGCATACTGGAGACAAACGATATCCAGATTGTCGTGCAAGTTTCATAAGGTCAATTACGAATACAATAAATCTGGGCGAGTCGGACGGTATAAAATCAGGAACGAAAAAAAAGATAACTGTGTGGTCTCCTGCAATTAACGGTATAGATAAGTCCGATTTGTTGAGTAAAGGCTATAAACTTCTAGGCGATCGAATTTTCGATACATGGAGCTGCTATTCCAACGGGGTAAAGGAAAAAAGTAAAAATCCTATCCAGTGTGGCAGATGCGAATCGTGTATAAATAGGAAGATTGCAATAAGCAACGCAGGCTTAGAGGATAGAACACGTTATGCTAAAGAACCCTAATACAATCCAACTTAGCGAAATATTCACTAGTGTCGAAGGAGAGGGCATCTTGTTTGGTACCAAAACATTGTTTGTGAGAATGGCTGGATGTCATCTCAAATGTCGATGGTGTGATACCAGCCATGCTTTACCAATGTATAGTGGCAATAGCTATTCCCTTGACTACGTAAAGAAGTTAATCGCAGATTATCTACAGCCCTATACCTACAAGGTTAATTTTACAGGAGGTGAACCGTTAGTTCAGTACGAGGCAGTCATAGAGCTTGCCAAATTCGTTAGAGAGAGAGGACTTAGGACTTACTTAGAGTCAGCATGTTATGACTCCGACAGGTTTGGAAAACTCCTTCCGTATATAGATATTTTTAAAGTAGAGTTCAAGATGAGCGATTCCAAGGTAGTTGAAATGGATCATTATGACAATTTATTGCAGAATGAAATTAGGTGCTTAAGGACATCTGTTAGAAACCGCAAAATCACATACATCAAAATTGTAGTGACTAATTCGTCCGAGACTAAAGAGTTCACAGAACTTGTAGAAAATATCTTCCAACATGTAAGTCCTGCAGAAATTAATGGGTTTGTAATACAGCCAAGCAATAGAATAGACGAACCAACAACAGAACGTCTGTTGAAATTATACGATATAGTTTGTCCCCACTACCAAGAGGTAAGGATTATACCTCAGTTACATAAACAAATAGGGGCTAGATAATAAAAGATGATGCAGCCAGATGAGAAGATAAACACAGAAAAAGTAGAAACAACACATAAGAAAAAAATCGAAAAATTGCTAAGAGAACTGTTAATAGAGATAGGCGAAAATCCAGACCGAGAAGGCTTAATTGGGACTCCGGCACGTATGGCGCAGATGTACGAGGAGATATTCGGTGGATATAAAATAAACTCAGAGCTCGATGTAAGCTTCACGGAAGCTGCAGATGCAATTATCGCTAAAGATATCCAATTTTACAGTATGTGTGAACATCATATGCTTCCATTTTTTGGAAAGATACACATAGCATATGTTCCCGCTGGTAAAGTGTTTGGAATATCGAAATTGGTCCGCCTTGTTGAAAAATATGCACGTAGAATGCAAATTCAGGAGAGGCTGACAAGAGAGATTGCAGATGAGGTAATGAGGAGGGGAGTGAAAGGCGTTTTGGTCATAGCGGAAGGTGAACATCTGTGCATGAAAATGCGTGGTGTTAGAAATGGAAGTCTAATACTGACAGAGGCTGACCGTGGCATAATGGAACAGAAGGAAATTCGGGAACATGTCCTTGCACTCCTTTATAATTCAAAACCAGAATTACAGGGAATGTGAACCTAAGAGAGTACGCAATCAAAAAGTTATTGGCATTAGCGACAAGAAGGCTTATAATAAAGTAATTATAGGTAAAAAGAATGGCGAGTACAATCTTTAGAGTACAGTCACACAAATTTAGCCAAGACAATATTCAAACTACATTAGTATGTTCCAAATGTGACGAAATATTTTCTAAAGAATTTCCTCTGGACCTTGAAGGCCAGACTATCGAATTCAAGTGTCCAGTATGTGGCTCTCCTGGCGAGGCCGATCTTCCATACAAAAGTGCCGAAGAGAGAGAGGAGTTGGAAGAAGACTTTGAAGAGGTGGAGGAAGAAGAAGGCGAAGAAGAATTTGAGGAAGACTATTAATTATTGCTTCATAATATCGATATATCAGCTATCTGCTAGCCTTTGATCCTAATTTGCCCAATTGTGCCAACAGCGCAGCTAACTGAATTTCCGGATGAGCACCTACTGCGAGTCTGTAATCGTATTCTGCCATTAGAGCTGCAAATTCATCAGGACGATCCAATTTCATATCATACGCCTCCTGGTTAGCATATTTGAGAAAATCATTTTCAGACATCCCGTACACATTTGTTAATTCAAATAGTTTGACCCTCGCATCAGTGAATTTGCCAGTAAGAGCTAGTTTAATAACTTCTCCGACTTTGGATTTGCCTGAAAGCCCTCTCGATGCAATTACATTGGCGAGTGATACGGTCCCCATTCCCGCGGAGGCCTGTAGTATGTTAATAGAGTGACGCAAGTCTCCCGAGGTCGCATCATAGATCTGTGAGAGTGCTTTTTCTTCAAATTTAGCTCCTTCGTTTTCACAGATGGTTTTTAGGTGTCGTACTAGGTCTTCTTTTGCCAATCTTGTAAATCGAAAAACTACACACCTACTCTGCAGAGGCTCAATTATCTGAGACAGATAATTACAAATAATAATGAAGCGAGTTGTTCTCGAGCTGTCTTCAATGATCCTCCTTAGGGCCGTCTGCGCTTCAGAAGTCATTTCATCTGCTTCATCAAGTATAATTATTCTAAACGCTTTTTCGTCCCTGTTACCAGTAATTAGCTTCATAACCGCTGCGAATTCCTTAACCCTCTCCCGAACCATCTTGATCCCTCTTTCGTCAGATGCATTTAATTCGAGAGTATCCCTCTGCCATTCTTCTCCTAACAACTGTCGTGCGATACACAAGGCGGTCGTAGTCTTTCCCACTCCCGGAGGACCTGCAAATAACAAATGCGGAAGCTCATCTGGAATATTGATAAGTTGATGCAGAGCGCTGACAATTTCTTTTTGGTTTATAACTTCATCTAGTGTTAACGGGCGATATTTCTCAACCCACATCAGGTTTGAGAGATTTTTGTTTATTGGTGGCATCTATGCTCGAATAGCTGACTATTTTTATATCATAATAACTTAACTAACTAACTCGCCTTGCGTTTTAGCTCACAGCTTAACAAAAGCTGTCTTGACAAAAGATATAACGATCAATAAATATATACTCAATACAGTTAGATTGGCTAGTAATACTTCAGATAATGAGGTCGAAATTATTCAAGGTGCTTATCGTATGGAATATTTAATGGAGGATGTTAGGATATCTTACAAACGAGATGTAAATGTTTCTGTAGGCGGTGTCACGATCGACGCAAAGGAAGGTGATATTTCATCCCTTCCTAGATGGGTAGCAAGAATTTTGTTGGAACAAGGTACGGTTGAGATTCCAGATAACCACGTCTCTGCATATATTTCCAGAGCTTTGAATCGCGAAAGAATAGCAAAGCCTCATGATCTCTCTGGAATAGATATCGATTTTTACATAAGGGTTAATGATTATCTAGAGGGTTTGAAGGAAAGAGAAAGGGAAAATTTGATAGTTTCAATGAACTCGTTCATAGCTTCTCGTCTCGAAAAAATTGTTAAACTCGCAGCCGCATCTCCTCTTTCACCAGAATTAAAAGAGAAACTCTCAGCTGAAGAAACTGAACTCTATATTCTTGTTCACAATTCTTCTTCGGCATTCAAGCAGAGAGTGTTAAAGAAATTTGTCTGAACAACAAACTTTAGCGGCATTATCTAATAATTTAGAAATTTTTTTGCGGGCATTTAAAGATAAAGACGGGACCTACAAGTATTTTAATAGTATTAACCATATGATGGCTTCTAACTCAGTTTCACTTGTAGTTGATTATATTGATTTCGATACATTTAGACCTGAACTTGCGAAGCAAATCACACATAATCCAGACGAAATGTTAGAGGCATTTAACGCAGCGGTGTTATCAATTCTAACTGAAATCCACCCAGATTATGCATTAGAAATACGAGATAAAATCAAAGTTAGAATAGGAAATTATACTGTGCAGAAGGGCTTGCGAGATATAAATGCTGAGGTAATTGATAAGTTAATTGGAGTTTCGGGCATGGTTGTTAGGTCCTCCGAGGTCAAACCACTTGCCAAGAAGATCGGCTATCGCTGCCTGAACTGTAACACCATTACCGAAGCTCAGCTGAAAGGGCTTGTGCTGAAAAAACCTTTGAAGTGCATAAACTGTTCGGAGAAAGAGCTTGAAATGGATCCAGAAAATAGTATTTTTAGTGACTTTCAAATGGTAAGGCTTCAGGAATTGCCCGAGGATCTTCCAGCTGGTCAGCTCCCACATTATGTAGAAGTGACAGTTATGGGTGACCTCGTTGATCAATGTCGCCCTGGGGATAGAATTATGTTAACAGGTATAGTCCGGATAGAGCAAGACCAGATCTCCCCGCAAGTAAAGACTAGCCTCTTCCGGTTACGTATGGAAGGAAATAACATTGAATACCTTGGGGGACGGGCCGGCACCAAGGAGATGCGAACTATCGAAAGAAGTGCAATCAGCACAGAAGATGAAAAACAGATCTTGGCTATAGCAAGCAAGCCTGATGCTTACGACAAACTTATAGCTTCATTTGCTCCCCATGTTTATGGTCATGAAGTAATCAAAGAAGCAATTTTATTATTAATAGTAGGATCCGTAACAAAAAAATTAGAAGACGGATCAACCCGGAGAGGAGATCTCAATGTGTTCTTGGTTGGCGATCCCGGCACTGCAAAGTCGGAAATGTTAAAGTTCGCTGCTAAAATTGCACCGAGGGGCCTTTATACCTCGGGACGAGGTACGACAGCAGCAGGTCTAACCGCTGCCGTGATTCGCGACAAGTCTGGGATTATGATGCTCGAAGCTGGGGCTGTGGTCTTAGGAGACCAGGGTTTGGTTTGTATTGATGAGTTTGATAAAATAAAGCCTGAAGACCGTTCAGCACTACATGAAGTAATGGAACAACAGACTTGCTCTGTAGCAAAAGGAGGTATTGTTGCGACATTAAATGCACGAACTTCTATCTTATCGGCAGCGAACCCGCTCTATGGGAAGTATGATCCATTCAAGAATATAACAGAAAATGTTAATTTACCCGTTCCACTTTTGACTCGATTTGACATCATTTACGTGGTTAGAGACACTCCAGAGAAAGAGAAGGATAGCCGTGTGGCGAGTCATATTTTGGAACTTCATCGTGATTCAGGACGTGCAGCGCATCCTGCGATCGACATAGATCTGTTCAGCAAATATCTTGCATTTTCGAAACAGATTGAACCACGCCTAACGATTGAAGCAATCGATATCATTAGAAGTTATTACATGAAAATGAGAAATGTCGACTCCGAAGGTATGATCACCGTTACACCCAGACAGCTTGAAGGTCTGATTAGACTATCTACGGCGAGGGCGAGATTGTTGCTAAAAGACAAAGTGGAAGCCGATGACGCGGAACGTGCAATTTATCTTGTTCAAAGAATGTTAGAAACTGCTGGCGTCGATGTCAATACAGGAAGGGTAGATCTAGGCGTACTTCATGGCAAACCTCACAGCGAGATCTCCAAGTTGAAGATATTCATGGAAGTTTTTAATGCACTTTCTGGGCAAGATAAAAACGATGTAGAAGAAAAGAATTTCACGAATGAGCTTGCAAAGACAGGGAAATTCACTGAGGAGGAGGCAAGAACTTTTATCAAAAAGGCTATGCAAAACGGACAAATATACGAAAGGAAACCCGGCTTTTACGCCAAAGCGTAAACAGGTATTTGGAAAGTAAGAGTGACCTAATAAAATTCAATTGCATTTATCATCAGAATGCGGATTGTCATACTAATCAGTCAGTTTGAGACTATCTTTAGTTGTCCTTTCATTCTCACTCAAGCTCACGTACAGATGATAAATATCCCCAGTATTACTACTAGAATAATTCCAAATAAGAGGGTTTATTGGCAATAGTCTAAATGTAGATTTTTGTTTCTCTTCCAGTACCTCGTATACTAATTGGCCGATAATGATTTGATCGGGCTTTGCGAGCGCAGTCATCTTGGTTGCGATGCTCATAGTATAACCTAGTATATCGAGTTGGGCCTTTTTTGATACAATCTCTCGATCTATCGTGAGAGTCTCCCATCCGTATTGTACTACAGCGTTCTCACCAACGTCTATTCCGATTCTTACATTGAGCTCAGGATAATCATATTGATTTAGTATCGGATTTAGCCCCTCCCGTATAACTTTGATCATAGAGCAGGCGCAATTCACCGCGTTAATAGACGGCAGATATAAGTCACGGGAGTCAACCACAAAAAAAGCTAGGATTGCGTCACCGACGTATTTTAGTACATATCCGCCGTATGCCGCTATCATCAAGGACATTTCCTGACTAAAAGCCTGGATTATCGTCGCAAGCCTATCTACAGGAAGCGTCATTAGCAGTCTAGTTGAATCCACCAAATCTGCGTGCAGAATCACTAGAGTAACCTTGGACTTGGTATAGATCCGCAAAATGTCTTGGGTCTCTTCCATTGAGATGTTGAATTCAGATCCAACTTTAAGAGCCCCCCACATTCTGGATTGTGCTAGTTTAATAGCTTTATTGATGTTAACTACTTCATCAAGATAAAACTTGCTTAGTAGTGGAGCGTCAGAGACATTTTTGGCGGTTATTTTTCTTCTTTCTTCTTCGCTGTTTTCTTTTTGAATAATTCGCATAACCTCCTCTTGGGTCATGTCCAACTCAAGAGCAATTATGTCTGGCATTATTCCGGAATTATACAAATTAAGTACAGTCTGTTTCTGCTCTGTAGTTAAATTATTTCACTCCTAGTTATCATAACAATCAAAATTGCGAATTATAAGTATAGCTTTGATCAGTAAAGCAGAGTGATTTTATCTAAGACGGGTTATCGACAACCCGTGCACATAATCCCGCGTATGGCTATGCATACGTAACGTACATTAATTTGTGACTCTCGATTTACAGCAATGCGAATGCTTGCAGGATAAGAATATCCAAGAGGCACTTGCTTTGCCGTCTTATCGATGTGCGGATATTATTGTAGCTTGATTATCTCATCTCAGGTTCCA
>WNGG01001799.1_pt1 | contig 38301 bp, 38 predicted proteins | sample 5400661 | NCBI WGS metagenome assembly WNGG01 (sample SAMN13153372, study PRJNA577476) | soil metagenome | isolation source: 100 cm soil or saprolite under Garry oak tree replicate 1 | place: USA:California | collected 2016-06-15
AACGGATGCCGAAGTTTCGGTCCTGCCGGTAGACGAAGTAGTAGGTGGAACGGTAGTACGGCTTGGTCGTCAGTACCGGGTCGAAGCCCTTGGGGACGCCGACGATCAGATCGCACAGCCCCGCCCGGATCGTGTTCCGAACGAAGCCGCGGCGGTTCGGCCACCACACGTTGACCAGCGAATCGCCGAGGTCGTTGGCGACGAGCTGCGCGATCTTGTTCTCGAAGCCTTCCTGCCGCTCGTTTGAGAAGGGGAGGTCGTCCGGGTCAGCACAGACGCGAAGCACGCGCTGCTGCGGCATCCCGGCGCTCACCACGACCGCGATCGACGTCGCGAGGAGGAGTAATCCGGCGACCTTCGCTCGTGGGCCGACCATCGTGCTCCCTGGCGCGCGGCGCCGGCGTATGGCGAATGACGGTGACCAGCAGAGTACACCCGGTGCCGGACGCTGTTCGCTCCGACACCGGGTGACTTTCGTGACTTTCCGTGCTGCATGCGACAGACTGCTGTCGTGCGCTCCAGCGTTAGGGCAGTGCGAACACCGTCAGCACGCCACCCTGCGTGCTAAAGCTCGACACGTCGCCGAACGCGCCGAGCGCGCCCAGCCCCGCGGTGGGATCTTCCGGCCCGATCCCGGCCGCGACACCAATGCCCGCCCAGCCGCCGATCCCGGAGAGGATGGCGACGTACTGCTTGCCGTCCGGCCCCGTGTACGTCATCGGGTTGCCGATGATGCCCGACGGAGTCTTGAACCTCCAGAGTTCCGCGCCGGTCCTGGCGTCAACCGCCTTGAGCCAGCCTTCCATCGTACCGTAGAAGACCACGCCGCCCGCCGTCGCCAGCGCACCGCCGTAGGCCGCGAGGTTTTCCTTGATCTCCCACTTCACCGTGCCGGTCGTCGGGTCCCAGGCGATGAAACGACCGCGGTTGCCGCCGGGGCCCGGGAACATCCGCACGATCGCGCCGACGTACGGCTGACCGGCCGAGTACTTCACCTCGACGCCCTCGTAGTCCATGCAGATGTGATTTGCCGGGACGTAGAAGAGGCCGGTTTGCGGCGAGTAGGCAGCCGGCTGCTGGTCCTTGAAGCCGATCGCGGCCGGGCAGATCCCCGCGGTGTTGTGCGCGGCCGTCGTCCCGTATCTTGGATTCCTGACCGGCACGCCCGTCGTCAGGTCGATGCTGGTGGCCCAGTTGACCGGGCCAAACGGCTGGGCGACGAGCACCTTGCCGGTGACGCGGTCCAGCGTGTAGCCGAAGCCATTACGGTCGAAGTGTGCCAGCGCCTTGACCGGCCTGCCGCCGATCGTAGTGTTGAAGAGCACCATTTCGTTGACGCCGTCGTAGTCCCATTCGTCATGCGGCGTCATCTGGTAGACCCACTTCACCTGACCATTGTCCGGGTTACGGGCCCAGATGCTCATCGACCACTTGTTGTCGCCAGGACGCTGATCGGGGTTCCAGGTGCCCGGGTTGCCCGACCCGTAATAGAAGAGGTTCAGCTCGGGATCGTAGGAGTACCAGCCCCAGGTGGTCCCGCCGCCGCGCCTCCACTCATCGCCCTGCCAAGTCGAGACGCCCAGGTCTCTGCCCCGGTGGGACGCATAGTTGGGGTTGGCGTCACCGGTGATCAACACGTCGGTGTCCGGCCCCGTGCTGTAGCCCCGCCAAAGCTCCCGCCCGGTGTTCACGTCGTAGGCGGTCACGCGGCCGCGGACTCCGAACTCACCGCCCGAGATTCCCGCGATCACGATGTCCTTGATCACGATCGGGGCGTTGGTCATCGTCGAGCCCTGCCGGTAATCGGCGTTGGGAACGCGCCACAGCTGCTGGCCGGTCCTCGCATCAAGCGCGAGCAGGTCGCCCGCGAGCAGCTCGATGAACAGCTTGCCGCTCGAATGGTAGGCCAGGCCGCGGTTCACGAGATCGCAGCAGGCGATCGGGATGGCTTCCGCGGGCTGCTCGGGTGTGTGCTGCCAGATGATCGGGGCGCCCGGTTTGGTGAGATCGAGCGCGTAGACCTTGTTGGGGAAGGAGCTGTGGACGTACATCACGTTGTTGATGACCAACGGATTGCCTTCGTGCCCACGGAGAGTGCCGGTCGAGAACGACCAAGCTACCTTCAGGTTCCTCACATTCGCCGTGGTGATCTCAGCGAGTGGACTGTATCGCTGCAGGTCGTACGTTCGACCCGCCATGGTCCATTCGCCGCTCGGCCTCTGGGCGCCGGCTGAGCCTGCCACGAGCATCAGAAGACTCGCAGCGACTCCACCGGTCGAGAGTTTGAAACGGTTCATAGCTGACCTCGGGTTACAGATGAATGGGGTCACACTTCGCCTGTTCGCGCTGGCCACCTGTGGTGGGAAGTCTGAAGGAGGGGGGCGCGCTAGCCAACAAGTCTCTGTCATCGTCCCATGTGAGCTTCCTCTGTCGGGATGCGGGTCAGAGGGTTGGAGATACTCCGCGTTTCCGGGGCTGTCAATCAGTCCCAAGGGCGGTAGTGGTTTCGGCGTCGGGGGGTGCACCCCGCGCGATCCGGGCCCCTGCTGCGGAGAACCCGCCTTCGAACACGACGCCGCCGGGCCCAAGTATTGCCCGTGCCTGGGCGGCCAGCTCGCGCGCCGCCCTCGCATCTGGGGCGAGCCCGTAAACAGCGGGGCCCCAAGAGCTTTGTCCCACCCCCGCGGCACCCGAGTCGCGCAGCCGCCGCACGAGCTCCGCGGTTTCGCCCGGCGCGAACGGGCCGCCCTGGACCGCCGCAAACCAGCCCCCGGTGAGGCGTTGCACCTCTGCCAGCGCGGCACCAAAGGATGGCAGGTCGGCGTCGGCGAGCGCGGGAAGTAGCTGCATCAGGACGAGATGCGCCACGCGTTCGACCTCCCGTCGCTCCGGGGGGGCCAAGCGCGCGAAGGCGGCCGCCTCTTGCTCGCCGGACAGCCCCCGCGCACCCCGCGGCACCGCGATCACGCAGCGCCAGGCGGCCGGCATCCGGAGGTGCGCGAGGAGGGGTGCAAGGTGATCACCATCGTCCCGGCGGCCGCCTTCGAGCACGAAGCCACCGAGCGCGAACGTCCAGGTGCCGATCGCGGAGCGGCGGCCGCGGCCGACGGCGCGCGCGAGCGCGGCCACGTCCGTCGGCAGGGCGTATAGTTCGGCCAGCGCGCGCGCCACCGCCAGCCCCAGCTGCGTCCCGGAGCCCAGTCCGGCGTGGGCCGGAATGACGCGGTGGAGCCGCACGTGGGCGCCGCCCCCGAGGGCGTGATGGGCCAGGAAGCGCCGCGCAAACTCGAGCGCCCGCTCACCGTCTGGGCCTTCCGCTCGCAGCGTGGAGGCGCGGGCGGCCTCCAGCAGCAGCGACGGCGCCGGCACCGCGGCGCCGATCCCGCCGAAGCGGCGCCCGAGATCCCCTCGCAGGTCGAGCACGCCGAAGTGGAGACGCGCCGGCGCCTCGACGAACACCGGTGTGGCTGCCGCCTCGCCCGCCACCGTCATCGCGTCGCGGGGCCGGGCGCGTTGCGCACGTACTCGGTGAGCAGGGCCATGGCCTCGAGCTCGCGGGGACCTGCGGTCTTTTCCACGATCACCTGGAGCCGTCCGAATTCTTTCCGGATCTCGTCCGCCGGGATCAGGTGCGTGCGGGTAGCGAGGATGGCTGCCTCGAGCACGGCGTGGCGTGCGCGGTTGAAGCCGAGGAACTCCCGGCGCGTGCCGCGATGCGCCACCCGCGTGACGACGCGCGCCCGCGGCGGCGTGTCGTCGATCGTGTCCACTGCGACCTCGCGCCAGAAGCAGGCGGCCTCGAGCACCACGCCCCGCACCGCCGTCGCGGGAACCGCCGGGAACTGGGCGTCCGCGATCACGCCGCGGGCGAACAGCATCACGTCATCGGTCAGGTTGACCACCGCGGCGCGCGTTTCACGGAGGTTCTGGAACGTCGTGGTCTCGAGGAACGGCTTGATCACGATCTCGTCCTCCCCCCACTCGACACCCATCGGCGCGAAGTTGACGCGGCCGCGGCCGTTCATGGTGGTGAGAATCGACTCGATGATCACGGGTGGCAACGGGGAGACCGCACCGGAGCTCAGTGCACCAGATGAACGGGCGGCGGCAGGAACGCGTCGGCGGGCGGCGCCGGCCGCGCCTGATCGGCCCGCGACGGCAGCTCCGCCACGCGCGAGCGGCCCCCGCCGAGGAAGCGGTCGAGCAGCCAGTAGCCGTAATCGGTCAGCACCGACTCGGGGTGGAACTGAAGGCCGATGACGGGATGGCGGACGTGCTCGACGCCCATGATCTCACCGTCCTCGGCCGTGGCCGTGACGCGGAGCTCCGCAGGCACCGCGTCGCGGGCGATCACGAGCGAGTGGTAGCGGGCGGCGTGGAACGGGTTCGGCAGCCCGGCGAACAGGCCGCGGCCGTCGTGCTGAATCCGTGAGGCTTTGCCGTGCATCGGCGCCCGGGCGCGCACGATCGCCGCACCATAGGCGGCGCCGATGCACTGGTGGCCCAGGCAGACGCCGAGGATCGGGATCGTCGGGCCGAGGCGGCGGACCACGTCGGTCGAGACGCCCGCCTCCGCGGGGGAGCAGGGGCCAGGCGAAATGATGATGTGCGTGGGCGCGAGCGCCGCGATCGCATCCACCGTCACCGCGTCGTGACGCAGGACGAGCGGCGTCTCCCCCAACTCGCGAACGTAGCGCGCCAGGTTGTAGACGAAGGAGTCGTAGTTGTCGATCAACAGGATCACGGTGTCATCGCGTCGGGGGGAGGGGCGCTCGCGAGCGCCGCCACGAGCCCCTGCCCTTTGTGTAAGGTCTCCCAGTACTCCTGCTCGGGATCCGAATCGGCCACGATCCCGCCGCCGACCTGAAAATACACGTCATCCCCAAGAATCAGATAGGTGCGGATCGCGATGCTGGTGTCGAGCGCGCCGCTGCGGGACAGATACCCGAGCGAGCCACAATACACGGCGCGCTGCGTGGGCTCGAGCTCCGCGATGATCTGCATGGCCCGGATTTTCGGGGCCCCCGTGATCGAGCCGCCGGGAAACGCCGCGCGCAGCAGGTCCACGACATCGTGCTCGGGCGCGAGCTCCCCGACGACCGTGGAGACGAGGTGGTGGACCGTGGCGTAGTGCTCCAGGGTGAAGAGCTCGGGAGCGCGGACCGTCCCCGGCACGCACACGCGCGAGAGATCGTTGCGCAGCAGGTCGACGATCATCACGTTTTCGGCGCGATCCTTCTCGCTCTCCGTGAGTGCCAAGCCCAGGGCCGCGTCGTGCTCGGGGCTCACCCCCCGCGGCCGCGTGCCCTTGATCGGGCGCGCCTCGACACCGCGGCCCTCGTGCACCCGGAGGAAGCGCTCCGGGGACGAGCTTGCCACGATCAAGTCGCCGCAGTCGAAATACGCAGCGAAGGGTGCGGGGTTGCGCTGTCGCAGCCGGCGATAGAGCGCGAGCGGCCGCTCGGCGAGCTTGACCTCGAGACGCTGCGACAGGTTCGCCTGGAAGAGGTCGCCCGCATGGATGTACTCCACGACGCGCGCCGCGGCATGGAGGTAGCCGTCGCGCGTGAAGTTCGAGTGCAGGCCGATCTCCACCGCCGCCGGCGTGTCGGTGACAGGATAGGAGGGCGCCCGCTGCCGGGCGCTGCGGCCCGAGGGTCCGACCGTGCGACCCGGCGGCGCGGCTCCTTGCCCCCTCAGCCGCCCCTTCACCCACTCGAGCCGGGCCGCGGCGCGGCGCGCGCCGTCCTGGTCGGGCAGCCCCGTGGAGACAATCCACGCGCACCCCGCCAGGTGGTCCCACGCGATGACCCAGTCGTACAGCCCGAGCAGCACGTCCGGCACGGCGAGATCGTCGTAGCGCGGCCGCGGAATCCGCTCGAGGCGGGCGCCCCAGTCGTAGCCGATGTATCCCGCCGCGCCGCCCTGGAACGGCGGCAGGCCGGGCACGGGCGCGGCGGCGTAGGGCGCGAGCAGTTCGCGCACGGCATCGAGCGGGTCGGCCGCGACGGGCGACCAGCGCCCGCCGGTGCGCCGATCCGCGCGCTCAGTGCGCCCATTCTTGCTCCGCACGACCGCCGCGGGATCGGCCGCGAGGAACGAATGCCGGCCCAGCCGCTCCGGGCTCGCGACGCTGTCGAGCAAGAGCACGTAGGGGAGGTCGGCGAAACGAACGCAGGTGTCGAGCGGGTCGGGGATTGTCGTGAGCTCCTCGACCAGCGGGGCCTGCTCGCTCACCGGCCGCCCTTCGCGCGTGAGCGCCGTGGCTTGGAGCGCTGCGTCAGCTTCACGTGCCGGGACGGCTGCTCGGGCGGCGTCAGGTACCCCCACTGCAACTGTCCCTCCTGGCGGTAGGTCTTGCCCAGCGTGATCGCGATCTGGGCCTTCATCAGCTCGCGCCCCAGGTAGAAGGCGTGCGTCGCTTCGTCCACGCCGAGCCGGGCGAACAGCTCGTCGATGTCCGTGCCGCGGGCGAAGAGCGTGTTGTTGAAGATCGTGATCGTGCCGCCGTCGGTGAAGATGCGGAAGTTCGGGTCGGTCACGGCGCGCTGCAGCGTGCAGAGCTCTTCTTCGCTGTAGGCCAGGACCTCCGGATCCTTCAGCGTGACGAGCCGGTCATCCACGTTCTTGGGGAGCGCCCGGCGCGTCACGGCGTAATGCATCAGGCGCCGAGCGATGTCCACCTCCCGCACCGCGCCACGCGCCCACGGGATGACTTCCGTGGTGAGCACGGCGCGCACGCCCAGCTCCTGGCACATGGCCAGGAGCAGCGCGTTCACGCCGGTCGAATCGGCGGCGGTGAGCTCGGTGATGTTGCCGATGCCCATGAGCAACGGCGCCGCCGGATAGCGCCGGCGCGCGTCGGCGAAACGCTCCAGCGACGCCATGAACCCGAACCCAATCGGCTCGATGACCGGGTCGATGAGGTAGGCGACGCCCCAGCGCTCGAGCCCGTCGAGCGTCGGCTCGAGCGTCTCGAGCCCCGTCCCGAAGTCGGGAATGGCGACGACCCGTGCCTTCGTGCCCGCGAGCTCGCGCGCGACGTCGCGGTTCGAGCCGTTCACGCTGAGCACCAGCTCCGCACCGGCCCCGACTGCCGTGCCGATTTCTCCGGGATCGAACGAATCGACGCTCACGCGCATCCCGGCCCCCACGAGCTCGCGCACCACGCCGCCGAGGTCAGGGAAGTCGCGTCCCGGCGTACACCCGATGTCGATCACGTCGGCGCCGCTCGCGTGGTAATAGTCCGCTTCGCGGCGAATCGCCTCGCGCGTGAGCCGCGGCGCGTTGTTGATCTCGGCGATGACCTCGATATCGAAGGCGCCGTAGTCGCCCGCCGGCTGAGGGCGGCCGAAGTAGGCCGGGATCTGCCGCAGGTCCTTGGGACCCTTCTCGACCCGCACCCCGGCTTTCTGGACGATCACCGCGGGGTCACCCTCGCAGAGACCCGGGATGAGCACGAGGTCCGTATCGGCGGGCACTTCGAGGAACCGCGCGATCCACGGCGTCGTCATCAAGGCGGCCACCGTGATTTTCATGACGGCCACCTCGCAGGCGAAGGCCGGCGCCATCTCGGCAAGCGTCCGCCGCAGCGCGGGCTCGGCGAGCCGCCCCGTGACGAACAGCACGCGTCGCGGCGTGGGGGGGGTGGGGGTGGGAGCGGGGGAGCCCGCAGTCACCGAGGATCGCCGGAGCGCACGAACTTGTTCGGTGTGCCCACGAGCGCCCCGCCCTGCGGCCGCCACAGCACGCTGGCTTCAATCTGCCGCGCCAGCTCGAAGTCCTTGTCGGTGATCCCCCCGGCCGCATGGTTCTTGAGCTTCACGATTACCCGCCCCCAGGTGACGGCCAGGTCGGGATGGTGGTACGCGGCTTCGGCCAGGTAGCCGATCGCGCCCACCAGCATCAGCGTGGTCGGCCACCCGTCGGTCTTGTAGTTCCGCCGGATCCACCCGTCCTCGTACCACCACCCGGGGAAGTCCTTGAGCTTGTCCTGGATCTGCGCTTCGTCGTAGGTCGGCTCTTTCTTCGTCACCATGACACCCTCCCTCGCGAGGCGCTACATCACCCCGCCGCCGTTGATCATCAGCATCTGCCCCGTGATGTAGGCCGCGGCATCCGAGGCGAGGAAGACCGCGGCATGTGCCACGTCTTCCGGCGAGCCCCAGCGCTGGAGCGGCACGGACGCCCCGATGCGCGCCTTCTGGTCCGGGTCGAGGCCCGCGCCGTACGCGGTCTCAATCCACCCAGGCCCGAGCACGTTGACGCGGATTTCGGGGGCCACCGTGCGCGCCAGCGCGCGCGAGAAGCTGTACACGCCGCCCTTCGCGGCGCAGAACAGCTGCGTGTACTCGCCCTTCATGCCGCCCGCGACGATGTGGTCCCAGGACATGTTGATGATGACCCCGCCCCCGCCCTGCGTGCGCATCAGCTCCACCGCAGCCCAGGAGGCGAGCACGGTGCCGCGCAGGTCCACGGCCAGCAGCCGATCGAGCTTCTGGATGGGGGAGAGACGGCGTGCCTCGCCCGTGAGGATGTCGGCGCCAGCGCTGTTCACCCAGACGTCCACCCGGCCGAGGGCGTCCCGCGCGCCGGGCCCCAGCGTCGCCACATCTTCGGGGCGGCTGATGTCGGCGCGCATGACATGCGCGCGCCGGCCAAGCGCGCGAACCGCCGCCGCCACGTCTTCGGCCTGCCGCGCGTTCGAGCGGTAGGTCAGCGCGACGTTCGCTCCGGCCTGGGCGCACGCGAGCGCGATGGCGCGGCCGATGCCCCGCGACGCGCCGGTGACGAGAACGGTTTTTCCCTCGAGCGACAGGAGAGTGGCGCGAGTCGTGGGCAGTCGTCGTTCTCCCGGCGCGGCGTTTTGACATCCCCTACCCCGATCCGTAACCTATCAGCGGTTTCCTGAAGGCGACAAGGGAGGATGGCGCGATGCGCCTCTTGGTGAGCGTGTGCGATGCGCGCGAAGCGCAGGCCGCAGTCCGGGGCGGCGCGGAGATCGTGGATGCGAAGGACCCGCGCCGCGGCGCGCTCGGACCGGTCACCCCGCGCACGTTGGCCGGCATCCGCGCCGCCGTCCCGGCCGGCATCCCCGTGAGCGCGGCGCTGGGCGACGCCGCAGCCGAGCGCGTGGTGGCGCGGGCAGCGCGCCTGGCGGCGGCGCGCGGGGCGGCCTACGTGAAAGTGGGGTTGCGGGACGTGGGAGACACGGGCCACGCGCGGGCGCTCGCCCACCGGGCCGCCGAGGGAGCGGCCGAATCCGGCGCGGAGCTTGTACTCGTCGCCTACGCCGACGCCTCCCGGGCCGGGAGCCTGCCGCCGCTCGCGGTCCTCGAGATCGCCGCTGCCGCCGGTGCGCGCGGTGTCCTGCTCGATACCGCGTTCAAGGACCGGGGCAGTCTGTTCGACCTCCTGGAAATCGCGCGTGTCGCGCAATGGCTCGCGGCGGCGCGCGCGACCGGGGGGGGGGAGGGCGGGGGGCTGTTCACCGCGCTGGCGGGCAGCCTGGGCGAACCGGGCCTGCGCACCGCGCTCGCGTTGGGAGCGGACATCGTCGGCGTGCGCGGTGCCGCCTGCGATGGCGGTCGCACGGGACGTGTGTCGGTCGCGCGCGTCGCGGCGCTCTCAGCCTTCGTGGCTGCCGCCGTCGCCTAGCGCACGGTCGAGCGCCTCCAGGTCATCCGGGGCGACGACCTGACACTCCACGCCGGGCGGCAGCGCGCGCGGGAAATAGGGGTCCGCGAGCTTCACCGGATCGCCCGCGACGGGCTTCAAGAGGATCAGGCGCGCGGCGCCCAGGGCGCTGGCGAGCCACGCCGCAATGCTGTCGCTCGTCACGTCCCAGGAATGCGGCAGCGGGTCGGCGGCCCGGAGCCAGTGGTATGGGGCGAGGACCGGGATCCGACCCGCGGCCAGCGCCACCGGGATGTCCCGTTCCCGCTCCACCAGCGCCGCACGCCGGATGCGGCACGCGAGGACGTGCGCATATTGGTCCATGCCGAGGATCGCCATCCAGTGCGCGGTGTCGGCGTCGATCTGGAGGTGACGACACCGTTCGCGCACGACCTCGGAGAACGGTCCTCCACCCGGCACGACGAGGAGCGACCGGCCGGCACCGAAGGCCGCGAGCGCTCCCGTGACGCGCTCGAAGGCGCCGTTCCGGCCCAGCAGCCCGCCGCCGAGCTTCACAACCGCGTAGACCACCCTCGGGCCGTTCGTCATGCCGGGGACAGCTCCGCGCAGGCGCAGAGCAGCGCGACGGCGGCGGCCGGCGCGTGCCGCGCCGCGGGCCCCAGCAGCCCCGCCAGGGAGGCGACCCCGAGCCCGGCGCGGCGCGCGGCGCGGACCGCGATGAACTCGCCGACTCCGGTCACCACGGCCAACTGGAGGCCTGGGTGACGGCGGCGCACCGCGTCCAAGGCGGCGGCGACGCGATCCACCTGCCTGTCCGCGACCCGAGCGGCGATCGCGTCGATCGCGGCGTCGTCCAGCATGTCCCGGTCGGCGCAGACGACGCGCGCGAGCCGCTCCGCCGCGTACGCGCGCGTCGCGGGCCGGCCGTCCGGCGTGGGACAGGTGTAGTCCTCCGCAGCGATCGCCCCGAGCCACAAATGCACGTCCGCCGCGATCGCGAATCCCTCGGCCGAGACGCCTGTGGGGCAGCCGTCGAGCTCAACCACCGGCGTGATCGCCTCGACCGGGGTGCGCAGCGCGCCGGTGTAGACGAGTTCCCCCTCCCGCAGGCGCTCGGGGTCGGTGCGGCCCCGCGCTACGACGTCGCTGCCCACGATCGGGATCACGTCCGTGGTCGTGGAGCCGATGTCCACGAGGATGCAGTGGGGGTGCGTACGCGCCACGAGCCGCGCCGTCGCCGCCCAGTTCGCCGCAGCCACGGTGAGCGGCTCGCGACGCGCGACGTCGCTGGACAGAAAGCGCCCATCCACGGTGTACACCCGCACGCAGGCACCCGGGAACGCCGCGTCCACGGCGTCGAGCACGAACGTCACCCCCTCACGCTTGCTGCGAAACACCTGCGAGAGCTCGGCCGTCATCGTCACGGCGTGAACGTCGGCGGCCTTCGCTTCCGCGGCGCGGGCGAGGTCGCGGAGCAGGGGCGCGAGCCCGTCGCGATCCCGCTCGATGGCGAACGGGCGCACCCGGCTCGCGACCACGTCGGTGCCCACAATGCGCGCCACCTTCGTGTTCACGCCACCGATGTCCCAGCCGACGATCGATCTCATGGCAGCGCGCTCCGAGCGGTGCCGTGCGGGTGACGCCCGTGCTGGATCTGATGGCGGGACGCGCCGTGGCGGCGCGCGGGGGCGAGCGCGCGACCTACGCGCCGGTTCGCTCGGTGCTGGCGTCCGGCGAAGGCGACGCGCTCGCCCTCGCGCGCGCCTTTCGCGACGTGCTTGGGTGCGTGGACTGGTACGTGGCGGACTTGGATGCGATCCGCGGCGGCGCACCGCAGTGGCCGCTCGTGCGCGCGCTCGCGGAGCTGGGCGGGCGCCCGCTGCTCGACGCCGCAACGACCACCGTGGAGCGCGGCGAGGATGCCCTCATCGCCGGGGCCGACCGCGTGGTGGTGGGGCTCGAGACGCTCGATGACTTCGCGCAGCTCGAGGCGATCGTCGGTCGGCTCGGGAGCGCGCGCGTCGTGTTCAGTCTCGACCTGCGTGGCGGCGCCCCGCTGGTGCGTCCGGGGGCGCCGCACGGCGGGGGAGGATCGCCGCTCGAGCTCGCCCGGCGTGCCGTGGACGCCGGCGTGCGCGCGCTGCTCGTTCTCGATCTCGCCCGCGTGGGTACCGGCGCGGGCGTCGACCTGGAACTGGTGCGGCGGTTGAGACTTGCCCTGCCGGGCGTTGAGCTGCTCGCGGGTGGTGGGGTGGCGGGGCCGGCGGACCTCGCGCGGCTGGCCGCGACGGGGTGTGATGCGGTGCTGGTCGCCACGGCGCTGCACGACGGGCGGCTGGCGGCCAGCGATCTCCGGGGTCACCCGAACGACTCACGGTAGGTGGCGGACTGCCCGAAGGTCTCCTCGATCTCCATCTCGATCGCGCGCAGGTGGACGGCGCCGGAGGCCACGAGCTCCTGCCGCACGCGCCCGGCAAGGTACTGCGCCAGCATTTCGACGGTCGTGTTGGGAATGGGGAGGAGTGCGCAGTCGATCTTCGGGAACCGGTAGCGTGGCCGACCCTCGTAGCACACCGTCACGGCATCGTCCTGCTCGGAAATCTGGAGCTTCGGGTTGTGGAGCGGCAGCAGGACCTTGTGGTCGATCTCGTCCGTGAGCCGCTTCATCAGGCGCTTGAGCTCCACGAAGTCGAACACGTAGTGGGCGTCGGGATCGAGGCCGCCCTCGATGACGACCCGCGTGCGGTAGTTGTGCCCATGCAGCGTCTCGCAGCGGTGGCCGGGGAAGGTGATGAAGTGGGCAGAGGCGAAGACGAGGTTGTCCTTCATTACCGCGACCCTGAACTCGCTACGGCCGGTCATGGGTGTTTCCCCCGCCCCTGGTGCCAGCCGCCCTCGAGCAGCGCGGCGAAGAGCGCTGCGGCCGTGAGATCCGCGGTGGCGCCGGGATTCCGCGTGTTGCGGGGGTCGCGCACGCCGCCGTCCAGCGCGGCGATTGCGTCCCGCCCGGCGGGTGTGCGCACCCCGCCGCGCTCCAGCACGGTGCGCGCGCGGCCCTGCACGTCGGCGGCCGCTTCGACCCCGAGCTTGCGCGCGACGTGCGTGTCAGGCGCAGCGGCGAGCAGCGTCAGATAGGTCTCGAGGGTCGCATCGCTCCAGCCGAGGCCCGCGTCAAGGGCGCGCCGCAGCGCCGGATGGCCGACCTCGAAGGTCGTCGCGAAATCCGTGACGTACTCGCGGGCGATCGCGTCCCGCTCCGCCGCGAGCGCCATGGCCTCACGAAACGTGACCGTGGGCTCGCAGGCGACGTCCTGCTCCACCGCCCGGCCCAATCCCCCGGGCGACGCGAGCCGGATGGCGGCGTATACCTCGCGCGCGTCAAGCACCGTGGTCGTCGCGAGCACGACCGAGAGGCGGGTGCGGAGCGGCTCCCGCCCGGGCCGGAGCGCGGCACGGGCGAGCGGGGCGAGGAGCAGCACGATGCCGAGGTTCGTGTTGCTCGGCACCCATTGGCGCGTGGCGGCCACGGCCGCCCGGATGGTCACGCCGAGCGGCCGCGCCCCCGCGGCAGCGATGGCGGGACCGATCGCGATCGCGCTGGCGAGGTAGTCCTCGTAACGAGCATCCTGGAAGTCCGCTGCGGGTGTGACGTTTCCGGGCTTGGGGGCGCTGGCCTCCAGCAGGCAGGCGAGCTGCGCTGCGGCGGTCACTTCCGCCGGGCGGAGGGCGGCCGTCACGGGCGCGCCAGGCGCCCGAGGACGTGCTCGACGATCGCTGCCGCGACGTCGACCGAAGTAGCTTCCTGCAGGCCGCGCCATCCCGGTATCCCGTTCACCTCGAGTACGTAGACCGTGCCGTCCCGCGCGGGGAGTAGATCCACGCCCGCGTACTCGGCACCGACCGCCCCGGCCGCGCGGAGCGCGAGCGTCGACCACTCGGCGTCGAGCGTCACCGCCCGCGCCCGGCCGCCACGCGCCAGGTTGGTGCGCCAGCCGGAAGCTCGGCGTTCGATCGCGCCGATCACCCGCCCTCCAACGACGAACGCGCGCACGTCGCGGCCGTCGTGATCGATCGCGCGTTGAAGGTAATACACGCCGCGGATCGTCTCTAGGGCGTGGAAGACGCGGAACGCCACGTCCGCGTCGCTCACCCGCACCATCCCGAGCCCCATCGAGCCGAACAGCGGCTTCACGATCACATCGCCGAGCCGGCGAAACGCCGCGACGGCATCCTCCACGCCTTCGCACACGACCGTCTCCGGCACACAGAGCCCGGCCTGCTCGAGCAGGGCCGTCGTCCAGAACTTATCCACCGTACGCTCGATTGTCCGTGGCGAGTTGACCACCGGCACGCCGCGGTCCTCCAGCCGGTGCAGGGCGTCCACGCGGAAGACGATCTGCTCGAGCGACCCGGCGGGAATGATGCGGGCGAGGACCGCGGCGCAGGCATCCAGCCGCTCGGCGCCACTCCGCAGCTCGGACTCGCGTCCGCCCAGCGATGCGACGAGTCCCCCGTAGGGCAGCACGACCCCCTCCTGCCCCCGCTCGGCGAGCGCCCGGCACAGCTCATCGACGTGCCAGCCTTGCCGCGCGCTGAGAATCGCGATGCGCATGGGCCCGGGCCGGACCGTCAGCCCTCGCGCAGCGACGCGCGCAGCACGTCGGGATTCAGGCGCCCTGCGTGATGCGTCTTGCCGCTCGAGGCGCTCGTGATCCACACCTCCGCGGGGCTGAACAGCAGGGGGTCGATCTTGTAAAAGTCGCCGTCGTAGCGCTTGAAGATCTCGGAGAACGGCGTGCCGTAGTCGCGCGACGCGGACGCGGGGATTTGTGGAACGAGCGTGGCGAGCTCGGCGTCGTCGGCCTGCACGGTGTAGTGGGCTTGTCCGCCGTACAGGATGCAGTCGTTCGTGCGGCCGATGGCGCGCAGATCGTTCTTCGCCACGGGCGGGACGGGTGCCGTTCCGATCCCGCCCACGATCTTCTTCAGGTCGAACCCGAGCGTGTCCATCTTGTGGAGTCCCGTCTCGAGGATGCGCGCCGCGATCTGTACGCCTCCCGCAACGCTCGCCGTAGGCGCGACGACGAAGGTGAGTCGCGCGGGCTCGAGCCCCGCCTTCTGTCCCACCCAGGCCGCCACCTCGTCCGTCGGCGGGTTGCGGGTCTCGAGCACCAGCACCCCGCGGCTGGCCCGCTCCTCGTAGCCCAACTTCCCGAACAGCTCCCGCTCCACGCGCACGTGCGCACGCAGTGGGCCCGACCCCATGGCCATGTACTCCTCGACGTGGATCGCCCAGCCCGCGTACTGCGACGCCATGCAGCTCACCGCCGGGTGGTCCGTCCAGACGTGGACCCCGGCCCACGTCTCGTCGGCGATCGCAAGCGGTGCGTACGTCACGTGCCCGAGCCCGCCCATGCAGATCTCGACGAGGGCAAGGCCGGCTCCCCAGCCGCCAGGAACGTCAATACCGGCGTCGATCACCCGGGCCCCATTCCCGAGCGTGTGCGCCGCCACGCGCAGCTCATCGGCTTGGGCCACCACGCGGTCGGCGATCGTCCAGGCGCGCTCGTTCAGGCTCCCGCCCATTCGAGGATCTCTCCTTTGCCGAGTTCGGCGAGGTCGCCACTGTAGCGGTGATAGCGGCCCGCGACCTGACTTTCGGTCACGGGCAGGCCGTGGCGGGTCGCGAGATAGCGGAGCAACAAGCGGATGTGCGGTGGACGGTAGGTGCAGGCGTAGCGGAACGAGGCTGGACGCACGACCGCGCCGAAGCTGACGATCGAGCCCCGCTTGCTCCACCGTCCAGTCCCGGGGCCGGCCGCCCCGAACACCACCACGGTGCCGGCGATCATGCCGCGTCCCGTCCCCTGCCCCGCGTCGCCGGTCACGGCGATCAGTCCGCGCCGCATCCGGGCACCGGTGTCGGTGCCGGCCGTGCCGCGGATCACGATCTCCCCACCGGTCATCCCGCGCGACGCGCCGGGCAGAGCGCCGCCCGCGTTGTCGCCCGCGGTGCCGCGGATCTCGATCACGCCGCCCGCCATGGCGACGCCCGCGTCGCGTCCCGCGGCCCCTTCGATCACGAGCTCCCCACCCGCCATCCCCGCCCCCAGCCCGGTGGCCCAGGCGAGGTCGCCCTGCACGAGCACACGGTTCGAGCACTCCCCTGTGACGGTGAAGAAATCGCCCAGTGCCGCGGGTTGCCCGCCGTACCACACGGGCAGCCCGGCGATCGCTCGCGCGCCGAGCGCCGGGAAGCGATCGGGCACGATTGCGTCCGCCTCGAGCCGGTGCGCGAGTGGCGCGCGCAGCGTCAGGATCACCTGGTCGCTCATGCCGGAGCACCGGCGCCCATGATGCGGCGCAGCGGGAAGTGATGGGGGCCGAGCTTCCCGCCGTAGTTGCCGGCCGAGATGACCCGGACGCCGGGGCGGCAGGCCGACTGGATCCCGGCGCGCATCGCGGCCTCGATGGACGGCACGTCCAGGCCGTCCAGCACGATCTCCAACACGCTGTTGACGCCGTCGGGGAGCTCGCTCTCCGTGATCGCCCGGAGCGTGGGACTGAAGGCGTCGTTCGTGGTGGCGATCATGCCGGAGTAGCGCTTCGAGCCGACCTTGGTGCCGCTGCGCGCCACCCCGCCCGGGAACGGGAGAATCACGCCCGGGAGCTGGCTCATGGCGTCCACGGCCGCCTCCGCCGCGGCGAGCGCACTGTCCGCGTCCTCGGCGAGGATCAGAAAGTTGCCCCCGCCCACGCCCTTCTGCATCCCGAACGTCTCGGCCACAAGGAACTCGCCTTCCATCACCGGGACGCGCCAGTAGCGCCGGCCACCGATGACCTTGCTCGCCTGGAATCCGTCGCCGAACACGCGCAGCGCCTTCCCGACGCGCAGCCGGTCGGGCGCGTCCGGCAGCCCGTCGAAGCAGGCCGTGGTGGGACAGGTGAGCACGGTCTGCCCCAGCCGCTCGATCAGGCGCTGGGGCAGGCTCTCCTCATCCATCGTCAGGAGCAATACGCTGACGCCCGGGCGCCCGTCCAACGTCTCGCGCTCCGAGAGCTCGCGCTCGATCCCCGCCTCGCACTTGCAGCCGATCACCGACGTCGCGAAGCCGGTCATCGTCGTGGCGGCCTGGCGCGCCCAGCGCGCGTTCTTCCCCGTGATGACGACCCGCGCGGCACGCATCGTGAACGCCTCAGCGAATGTGTCCGCGATCGTCACGCCGTCGATCTGCACGTCACGCGCTCCCCGCACAGGGATAGTTCTCGAACGAGACGCTGGCGTGCAGGTCGAAGTAGCGCTTGAGATCCCGCAGCACGGCGTCGTCGTACTCGGGCCGCACCGCGAGGCGGCGGCCCGCCGGGCCGCGGCGTAGCTGCCCCTCCTCGACCACCAGCGTTCCCCCTTTGAGCACGTAGCGCGGCGTGGCGAACATCGTCGCCGCGTCTCCGCCGGTCGCGTAGATCGTCACATCCGCGTCCGCCCCGGGCCCCAGATGGCCCTTCTCCGTGAGACCGAGCAACCGCGCGGGCCCAGCGCGCGTGACGATGGCAATCTCGTTCAGCGTGTACTCGCGAGCGAGCCCGTCGGCGAGCGCGCTGCCCTTCAGGAGCTTGGCGTTCACGCGTTTGATCTGCGCGTCCCGATAGGCGCGATCCATCAGCAGCCGGATCAGCTCGGGATATGTGAGAAACGAGCCGCCGTTCGGATGGTCGGTCGAGAGCACGACGCGCCAGGGGTCGGTCGCGAGCAGGAACAGCTCCAGCCCCACCGCCCACTGCAGCGCGGCCACGGCGGCTTTCTCCTTGTAGGCGTACGGCACGATGCCGCAGCCCGTCTCGAGCTCGATGTCCACGTTGACCCACTTCCGACCGCTGCTCGCGTGGAGCAGGTGTTCGACCGGGGCGTCGGCCGTCAGCGTGGTCGCGGGGCCGAACATCACCTGGCCTACGTCCACACTCACCTCGGGGTGGGCGTTGACGTACTCGATCACGTCTTTCGCGCCCGATTGCCAGCCTTTGCCGCGCCCGCCGCCGTAGCTGTGGAACTGGAGGTGCGTGAAGTGGGCGCGCCGACCCGCGAGCGTCCGCATCGTCTCGAGCGTCGTCGCGGCGTTCCCCGGTTGGCCCAGGGCGTTGCAGTGGATGTGCACGGGGTGCGGTAGCCCGAGTTCGTTCCCCGCGTCGGTCAGCGTCTCAAGGATCCAGCGCGGCGTGACTGCGGTTGAGCCGACGGGGTCGTCGAGTCCGGTGACGTTGCGCGGTGGTGCTCCGCGCTTCCACAGCTCCACGCCGCCCGGGTTGACGACCTTGATGGCGTACGCTCCGGCGGCGCGCAGCACCCAGGCGGCGTAGTCCCGCGCGCGCGCCCGCTCGCCGGCCGCGATCTGCCGGAACAGGTACTCGTCGTTGCCGAGCAGAGCGAAGAGCCCGGCGTCGATGATCGGCGTGTCATCGAGCTCCGCGTGCGCTTGGCGCGCGAAGAGCGGCGCCACCGCTGCTTCCATCACGGTCGTGTAGCCCAGTCCGGCGTAGCGATAGCCCGTGGCGAACGTGCTCGGGATCGTGCCCCCGGTCCCCGAGCGCGCGGGCCCCCCCCCTCCCCCGTCTGGCCCGTCGAGCCGCGGCGCGGGCACCGGATCCACCGCGTGCTCCTCCGGCTGAAGCCGGCGCCCGTGGTTCACGCTCGATCCCGCGATGTGCGAGTGGATGTCCACGCCGCCCGGCATCACGATCATGCCGCTCGCATCCAGTCGCGGCGCACCGGCTGGCAGCCCGGTGACGACCTTTCCGTCCTCGATACAAACATCCTGCACGACGCCGGCGATGCCGTTCGCGGGATCGTACACGGCGCCGCCCGTGATCCGCAGGCGTTGGGCCGTGGTCATGGGGACACGAGCCTCGTGGCGAGATCGCGCACCACGACCGCCGCGGCTGGCGGACCCGCGACCGAGGGGCGCAGCGGCAGGGGGACGTCGTCCATGCGGAAGGCCATCCCCCCCTCGTGGATCCCGGCCACGCCCGTGTCCACGGCCACGGCCGGTTCAAACACCGCGGCGCTGGCATAGGGGCCGATCGCCACCGTCGGTACGCTCGCGAGGCCGCGCGCGACGGGCTCAGGCACCGAACCGGGCGAGCCGATCAGGAGCATCGCATCGATCTCCCGGCGGGCGACGAGCGCGGCGGCGCCATCGTGCGGCCGATAAGAGGGGTAGCCGCGGCTGAAGTCCACGGCACACGGGAATCCGGTCTGCCAGGTGACCACGGCATCCGCCCCCGAGCGGTTGCCGCCGGCGCGGAGCGTCGAGAGCGCGCACCGCGTGGGGCCGTTCAGCGCCTGCGCGAGCGCGATGAGCCCTTCGGCTCGGTCGGGGTCGGCCGGAGTCCCGTCAGGCTCCGCGTCATGCACGAGCGCCACGTACCGCGCCTGCATCATCCGGTGCGCCAGCTCGATAGCGGGGCGGAGGGCAGGCACTTCCGGCGGCGCATGGCCCCGCGCGATCGCCCGCATCACGCCGAGCGCGTCGACTTCGACGTCCGCCGAAATGATGACGCGGGCCTCGGCGTCCCCCGGTCCGCGGTGGTCACCGACGTCCACCGCCACGACCGTGCGGCTCGGCGTCTGGAGCCCGCCCGGCCCGACGGCATAGCGACTGGTGTAGCGCGGGTAGCGCTCGGCGGGGTCGACGCCCCAGAACACCACGAGGTCCGCGCGCTGGCGGAGTTCGCCCAGCGTCGCGGCGGCCCGTCCGCGGCGCTGAGCCGCGAGCACGGCCGCCGCGATCTCAGACGTGGCGCTGTCGAGCACGGCGCGCAACCGATCGGCGATGCCTACCGCCGCCCGCTGCGTTTCGCACGACAGCTCCGCGGCGAGGTAGACGAGCGGCCGGCGCGCCTGAGTGAGGATCGTTGCGGCGTGAGTCAGGGCTGCCTCCAGCGAGACGGTGTGCGCCCCGACGCGCGCTTCCTGCGGCACCGTGCCATCGCCGAACCAGGCCCGCCCGAGCGGGCACGCATTGCGGGCCTCGACGATGCGGTTCTGCCGCACGAGTGGCGCGATGTCGTCGCAGGCGCAGCCGCAGCCGAGGCAGGTGACGTGCTCGACGACCTGCTCGGCGCTCACGCGCTCCTCGCGCAGGAGCTGTGTGCCTCGAGCTCCGCGTACAGCGCGGCGGCGCGGCGCTCGAGCGCTGCGCGGCACTCGACCGCGTCTCCCGCGGCGGCGAAAATCGTGCAGATCGGCTGCCCGCGCCGGCAGCGCTGGCCCGGCGCCGAGACGTCGCGCACGCTGTCGTCCTCAAGCCAGGGGCGCGTGTCCCCGAGGACGACGTCCCCACGGGCGTAGAGAATCGCTTTGCCGATGGCCCTCGGGGAGGAGAGGGGGGCGTGTCGTGCCTCGGCCAGGTCGAACGCAGGCAGGTGGCCGGCGCAGGCGCGCGCATGGATGTCGAAGATCGAGAGACCGTACGCACGCTCGACGAGCTCCATGGCGGCAGTGTAGCGCGGATTCACTTCGATCGGATAGGGCGTGCCGCGGCGCGCGATGAAATCGATCCCATTCACGCCCACCAAGCCGAACGCCCGGGTGATCGCCTCCGCGAGCGCGATGGCGCGGGCGCAGAGCCGCTCAGCGTCGGTGAACACCGCGTCGCCCCTCCCCATCAGGATGCTGCCGCAGTACCGGAATCCCACCGCGCCGAAGGCGCGCTCGCCGGCGAGCAGACAGGTGAGGCCAAGCGGGACGGCGCGGCGGCCATCCGCTGCGAAGACGATCGAGCCCGGGACCCCGGCGATCCGCTCCTGGAAATAGGCGTCGCGCGGCGCGCGCCGGCCGGGGCGCCAGGCCACGACACCCGAGCCGCCCCCCGACGCCCGCGGTTTGGCGAGCCACGAGCGGCCCCCCCCCCCTCCCCCCCGGGAGTGCGGCGCGGCGGCACGCACCGCGGGCGTCGGCAGCCCGAGCCGCGCGAGCGTGGCGGCGACGAGGAGCGGGTCGCGCACCCGTGCGAGCACCTCCGGCGGGTTGCCCCAGAGCGTCCGCCCCGCGGCGAGGGTCCGCACGGCGCGTGGGTGGTTCTCGAAGCTCGCGACGTACACGACGGCCTCGGCTCGGGCACCCCGCGCCGCGCGCACTGCGGCGCCGGGCGAGGCGCGGCCGCGCGCGTCGTGCGCCAGCCTCACCTCCGCGACGCGGCGCAGGTCGAGATCCCCGAAGCCGTCAACGGCGAGCACGCGGTACCCCGCTCGGGCGGCTGATTCGGCGAGCGCGCGCGCCGAGATGCCGGCGATCAGCACTCGCGGCATCGTCAGGCGCGCCCCCCCCCCACCCCCAGGCGCGCGCGCGCCCGCGCGGGGGTGATAAAGTAGAGGTGGTCGAGCGCTGTGCCGCGGGCCGCGCGGATCCCGAGCAACTCGACCAACGCCCGATGCCTCCCGCCGGCCAGGCCATCCGCGATAAGGGCGGCGCCCTGCGCCCCTTCCTTGGCGACCGCGGCGAATCCCTCGAGCAGGCACGTCGGGCCGACCGGGCCGAGTCGCTCGCGGATCGCATGCTGCACCGGCTCGAGGTGCGCCAGCCGTCCCGAGAGCACGAACTCCTTGGGCGACGGAACCGACGTCGCGAGCGCCGTCGCCGCCTTCGTCGCGCTCTCCACGAACGCCTCCCACGCGATCCGTTCCCGCGGCGTGGCGGGCTGCGCGACGCGCTCGGGGAACGCGGCCTCGCCCTCCCATCCCGCGACGGCGGCCGCGCCGCCCCCGAACAGCATCGCCTTCGAGATCGTGCCAGCGAGAAAGGCGACCTCGCCATCCAGCGCGCCGGCAGCGCGGAACCCGAGCGGCCCCGACGTGCCGCCGAACCCGTCCACGATCTGCCCGCGCTCCACCGCCACCGCCGCGGTGAACGCTCCGCCCAGCTCAAGCAGCACGAGCGAGACCGAGTCGACAGGGCGTCCGGTGCGCCGTGCTTGCTGTTCGATCGCGAGGGCTGTCGCGCAGACCTTGTCGGCCGTACCCATGTCGACGCGGTTCACTTTGCGATGCGCGGGGACCGACGGGAGGTGGATCACGCCCGGCGTGAACACCACCGGCAACCCCGAGCGCGCGAGCGCCCGGGCGAGCGCCCGGAGACCGCCGATGCCGCCGGGCTCTCCTTCGGCGGCGAGAAACGCAAGCCGGAGATCCTCGTCGGTCGCCTGGGCGGCGGGGGTGACGGACAGCCCGTACCCTGAGGGGCCGGCGACCAGGTCCAAGGGCCCGGCGTTCTGCAGCAGCGCGATGACGGCCGCCGGATCAGCCAGCGCCTCGGCCGTGGGGAACGAGCGGTCGAGGAACACCCGGCCGTCCTCCAGGCCGCAGAGGTCGATGGTCACCGTCCCCGGATCGATGCCGATGACTCGGGGCATCGGCGCTACGACTTCTGCGCGATCAACTCCCGCGCGACGTCGGCGATCGTCTCGGCGTCCAGCACGAGGTCGTTGCGCTCGAACAGGCGCGCAATGCACGCCTTGTGCACCTTCATCTTGAGCCCGCCAAGCCCGAGCGCGCCGAAGACCGTCACGCCCTCCTTCTGGACGCCGTCATCCCTCGGGTCGATGCCCTCGATGCCAAGGGGCGGGACCGCATTGCAGTCGGCGGCCACGAGCAGCGTGCGGCGGCCCGTCCAGGCGCCCTGCGGCACGAGCTGGACGCCGGCGGGCCCCGTGTTCAGCAGCAGGTGGGCCTGCTCGAGCGCGGCGGCGGCCTCGGAGGGACCGCGCATCGCGACCGACGTCACCGAGCCTCCGAACCGCTGGGCCACCGCGCGCGCCGTTTCCTCGCCGACCTGGGCCGTGCGCGACGTGATCAGCACCTGCGCGCCGGCCCGGGCGAGGAGGCCCGCCGCGCGCCGGCCCACGGGCCCGGTGCCGGCGACCACCACCGCCCGCTTCCCGTGCACGTCGCCCGCGGCGCCGATCATCTTGGCCACGGCAGCGACGGCAGTCGTGTTCGACCCGTTGGAGTCGAGCATGAGGGACACGGTGAACGGCCCGAAGAACGCCTGGCCGGCGGCCGCGAGCAGGCGCTCGCCCGCCGTCATGTCCGCGCCGCCGATGAAGACGGCCGTGTGTTTCAGGTCCTTGGGCCCGCGGGTGAAGATGCAACCGTGGATCAGGTCGCGGACGTCGGCCTCTGTGACGCCGCCGTAGCTCAACACCTCGTCGGCGCCGGCGTCGACGGCGACGACCCGGTCGAACACGCTCGGCAGCCGGGAGCTGTCGAGCTGCACCAAGAGCTTACGCATCCGGCATCGCGCCCCGAGCCGAGCCCGTGGACGTGGTCGAGGGGCCGGAGTACCCCGCCCTCGACCATGCGCCGAACAGCAGCACGCCCTCGGACGTCAGCTGACGTCCGCGCCGCCGGCGAAGGGGTGTTTGGCGGTTTTGGCGTCCCTGATGACCGTGTCGACCTTGGGCAGTCCCTTCAGAGCCCGCTCGATGGATTCCTTCGTTGCCTGATAGTTGTACTTGAAGATCTTGCTGTTGTCCTTCGCTTCCCAGTGGATGAAGACGCCCACGAGGATGCAGTAGTCGTCGGCCCTGTCGCGCGGGATGACGCCGGAGGCTACCGAGTCCACCACCGCGCGGGCCACCGCCGCCTGCGCCGGGCCGAACATCTGCACCGCCTGGCCGGCGTTCTTGATCGTGACCTTGTTGAAGAGGAGCGTGTCGGGCTTGGCCGGCAGGTTGGCGGTGACAACCGCCAGCAGCGTGGTGAAGCCGTCCTTGTTGTTGGAGAGCGCGTGGCAGAAAGCGCTCCCGGCCGGGCCTCCCTTGGAGCCGATGATCAAATCAACGTGCGCGACTTCATTCCCCTCGCCCACCAGCGATTCGCCGATGAAGAAATCCGCTGCCATGGCGCCCTCCCGATCCGGATGAGATTGACGGAAGCATTGTCGGCTGAGTACCAATGCGGACTTGGAGCGGCGTGGCGGCACCCGCGGAACCACGCAGTCCCCGTCAAGGGGGTAGCTCGCGCTTGACCGTATTGATGGAGGGCTAACCTGCCCGCCCCCTGGGGGGGTGTCAAGGGCACTGCGGCGACGCGGCCACATCGCGGCTTGCTCGAGCGTCCGCGCGTCGGACCGCATCGTGGAGGTGACTTCACCCCAGGTTCCAGCGGCCCTGTTTTTCGTGGACCTCGCGCTGGCCCCGGATCGGGGCAACGCGCCCGACAAGTGGCCGTCTGCGGCGAGTTTTCAGGGTGGGCGTGACGTGCGTCACGCCCGCAGCATCCCCACAATCCCTAGATTTCCCAATGAGTTACCGGCCGACGCGTTACTGGCGCGCTGGGGCACGCGTCTTGCTCGTGTGAAGGACCCAGGAGGACCACGAACGGCAGGCGTCGTGCCTGCCTGTGTGTTGCTAGAAGGATGAAAGCTCGCATCCGCCGGTTGCCGAGTCCCGTGCTGCGCCGAGTGGCGATCGCGACGGTTCTGGCCACCCTGGCGACGGGGGATCCCAGGCCCGCCCCCGCAGCCGTGTCGCTCCCGATCGTGAATGCGCTGGTGCTCTCCGACCAGGCGCGGCGGCTCCTCGTGCTGCAGCATCGGTCGTTGCAGACCGAGTTCATGGGGTGCATGATCGGCGAGATTCGGGAAGGCACGGTCGTGGTCCACCGCATCGCGCCGGCTGACGTCGAGCCCTCGCACTCCACGGCCACCTGGGTGTCGCCGCGCCAGTCGTGCGAGGACGCGGGATGGACCGGCACCGTGGGCGTGATCCACACCCATCCCACAGGGGAGCGCTGCTGGTATTTCTTCCCCTCGACGCGTGTCACGACCTCGGACGCCGAGTCCTTCGGGCTCTCACGCTACGCCGTGGACGCGATCATGTGCGGTGACTACGTGGTATGGGTCGGCCGCACCCTGCTCGAGCAACGCATCGTGCTGGTGCGTCGGAAGCAGATGACGGGTTCGATCCTGGACGGTCACATGGGGGTGGGCCACAGGTCGTAAGGCCCGACAGCAGGTCGTAAGGCCCGACAGCTGCAGCTTCTGCACGAGATCGGCCTTCCGCGATGGCAGCACTTCGGCGAGCACTTCATCGATCCTAACTTCCGCGGCGACATTGCTGATGGCGCTCGACGCGTCCGGGGGCCGCCGCCGCCGCAAGCGCGACACCAATCCCGATGCGATCGGGATGGCAATCAAACGCCGGCTGCTGGAGGAGACGGTGCGGGACGATCCCGCCCCCGACGCCTTCGAGGGCTGGCTACTCGAGCGGTGTCTCTCCGGGGAGCCCGCCAGCGGCCCCGTCCGCGCGATGGCGCTCGAGGTCCTGGCCGAGTGGCGGTCCGCCTGGCGCGTCCCGATCGAGGCCGTGACGGTGTACGTCCCCGGGAGCTCGGCCACGAACGCGCCGTCGGGGTCGAGCTCGGCGGCGCCGCTCCCCGCCTCGAGCGACCAGCCCGCCGTGACGCCCGGGATCGAGCGGCCTGCCGCATCCTTCGCAATTGCCGTGAAGCGGACCACGTCGCCGGTGCGGACCGACGTCGCGGCGGGCTCCAGGGTGACGCGCGTGACCGTGTTGGCGACGACCTGCACGGCGAGCGCCCGGGTGGCCGGTCCCGCCTTCGCCGTCACGGTGACGCGTCCCGGCGCGAAGGCGCGGAGTACGCCCTCCGTCGAGACGCTCGCGACCCGGGGATTGCTCGAGGTGAAGGTCACCGGGTCGTGGCGCACGTCGTCGTGCGCGCTGTAGGCGGTGCCGTTCAGGGTGAGGCGGGTGCCGGCGACCAGCTTCGACGGCGCGGGCGTGACTTCCACGCGGGCCGGCGGCTCGGGAAGAATGCGGTAGACGGCGAAGCCGATCTGCTGCCCCTGGGTGGCCATCACGGCGGCCACCGCGCCGACCCGCAGGGGTCCGGCGTAGCCGGCGGTGACCAGCCCGGTCGAGTCGACCCCCCCATTGTCGCTGCCGACGAACCAGTAGATGCGCGCGTTGGGCACGGGCTGACCGCTGGCGTCCAGGGCGCGCGCCGAGAGCTGCAGCGTCTGCCCGATCTGCAGCTCGCCGCCGGCGGGCGTGATCTCGACCTTGACCACCGGCGACGGCGGCAACGTCGGCGCCGCGGGCTGCTGCAGCAAGGCGAGGAGCAACGGGGAGAGATGCATGCTAACTCCTTATGGAATAGCGCGTTGTGACGGCTCGATTCTGACGATCCACAGCCCGCTATTGATGTCCGGAACGTAGATCAACCCATCGCGGTAGATCGCGCCCCAGGCGTTGGCGGTGTTGGGCGTGACGCCGTCCTTGTCGCCGGTGTGGATGTGCGCGTACTCGCGGCCCTGGGCGAGGAGGTCGCCGCGGAGCTCGCCGGAGATGTCCAGTACCCGCAGGCCGCCCTGGTAGTCACCGAGGTAGAGGGTGTCGCCCGCGACCCAGACGTTGTGACTGCCCCCATCTTCCGGCTCGAACCAGGCGACCTCTCTGGGCCGCGCGAGATCGGAGATGTCGATGACGTGCAGGCGCCCGTAGGCGCGACCCAGCCCGATCACGCCGGGACCGCCGCCGGGCTGGCGCGCCGGAAACACCTCGTCGCCCACGAAGACGTAGCGGCCATGGCGCCACGAGGTATGGGTGCCGCGGATGAAGGCGGGCCCGCCGGCGAGCTCCACCTTCTTGTAGAGCGCGTTGAGGTCGTACTTGAACTGCACGACGAGCTGCGGGTTCTCGGGGCTGCCGCCTTTCATCCCGTTGCCGACGTCGAGGATCACCAGCCCGTCGTTCCAGTACGACAGCGTGGCGAGCCCGTCGCGCACGTCGATGTCGTGGAGGGTGCGGCCCGCTTCGGGGCGCTCCACCTGCCAGCGGGCGACCTGCTTGGGGTGGTACGGGTCGCGGATGTCGATCACCCGCATCGAGCCCGTGGCGTCGTCGGTGAGATAGACGTAGCCGCGATACACGTAGGTGCTGTGCACGCCGCCGGTGACGGTCTCCGTGAACTCCGCGATCGGTTTCGGGTGCGCCGGGTCCTCGAACGACAGGATCACGATGCCGTTCTTGCGGGTCGAGGCACCCTCGCGCGTCATGACGCCGAACTTGCCGTCCTCGGTCGTCATCACGTCGTTGACGATGCGAGCGTCCACGACCACCGAGTCGGTGACCGCCGGGTGAGACGGGTCGGTGATGTCGACGGCGTAGATCCGGTCCCCGATCGTGGAGATGTAGGCGTGCTTGCCGTCGGGGTGCAGCCACAGCTCGGCGGCGGGGAGCTTCAGCGCCAGACGTCCCACGATGGACGCCGGGCGCGTGATGCCGCGGTCGGCGACGCGCACGAACGCTTCAGCGGTCCGGGGGCCGAGCGCGGCGGCCACGCGGTACATGCCGGACTCGTTGGCCACGAACGCGCCTTCCCCGTCGATCGTGGCGTACCCCGATCCGACGGGCGCTACCGACCACTCGGGTCGCGCGTCGGCGACGGCGCGACGCGCCGGATCCGTCGCCGCGAACGCGAAGCGGACGACGTCCCCGGTCCGGACCGCCGTGTCGCCGGGGGCGAGACCGACCCGGGCCACGGCGTTGGGGACGACCGTGATCGTCCAGCGCTCCGTCGCGCTTCCGCTGCTGGCACTGACCGTGGCCTGACCTGGCGCCCGGGCCGAGAGGCGGCCGAAGTCGTTCACGTCCACCACGGTGGGACGCGTCGATTTCCACATCACCGGATCGTAGCGCCGGTCGTCGTTCGCCGCGTAGGGCTCGGCCTCGAGCACCAGCGACGTGCCTGCCAGCATGCGCCGGGGCCTGGGCGTCACAACGATCCTGGCGGCCGGGAGGGGCAGCACGGTGATGCGGGCCAAGCCAATGGTCGGTCTGATCTGCCGCCCCGGGATCCGGGCCACGGCGGAGACATTGAGGGTGCCGGTCGCCCCGGCGCTGACCAAGCCGGTCGAATCCACTTTGCCCTCGAAGAAGCCACCGCTCGTGAACCACGCAAAGACCACCCCGTCCATCGACTTGCCCGCGGAATCGTAGGCGGAGGCGCTGAGGCGCAAGGTGTCGCCGACTTTGAGCGCGTAGGCGGCGGGCCGGACATCGACCCGGGCAATGGGCTGGGGGAGCAGGGGCTGCTGCGCGGGCTGTTGCACCGCGAGCAAAGCGAGCCAGCAAGGCATGATCATGGCGGACCTCATGAGGGGTAGTGCGACGGCGGCTGGGGACGTTACCGGCGGGGGGCGTCAGGGGGAAGAGGCTTTTAGCTGTCGCCTTACTGTCAAGATACTGTCCTGCACGAGCCGCGCGGCGTCGTTGACAGCGCCGGAACGGCGTCCTACTTTTGGCGCGGTTCAAGCAAGAAGAAACGTGACACCGATTTATGGTAGTCAGCGCTCCCGCGAGAACCTTCACAGGCTCGCGGTTTTTGTTTGAGCCCGTCCCTGGTCACGGTGACCTGGGCCGCATCTGATCCGGGGCGGAGCCCCTTAGTGCAGAGGGTGAGCACGGTATGGCAAAGGGTAAAGTGAAGTGGTTCAATGACGCGAAGGGCTTCGGCTTCATCGCGCAGGAGTCGGGTCCGGACGTCTTCGTCCACTTCACGGCGATCCAGGCCGATGGTTTCCGGAGCCTGTCCGAGGGTGACAACGTGGAATTCGACGTCACCCAGGGGCCCAAGGGCCTTCAGGCGCAGAACGTCCGCAAGGTCTGAGGCCGGGCGGATCGCAGCACGGTGACGGGCTCGCGGGGTCTCCCCCGGGCCCGTTTCGCCTTATTATAGGAGCCATGCGGACTACCCGGCTCGCGCTCCTCGCGCTGTTTGCGCCCCTCGTCCTCGCCGCGCAGGCGACCCGCCCCGATTCCGTCCGACCGGCGACGATCGCGTACCGCGGGTTCGCGCCGGGCGTGAGCTATCGGGATTTCGCCGAGCATGCGCGGGCGCTGTCCCGCCAAGGCGCGAGCCCCCTCGCCTGCAACACCTCGAAAAAAACCGCCCAGCTGATGGAGTGCGGCGTCCTCATCCGGGACCCGGTGGACAACGCCGGGTTCTATCTCGGCGCCTACGTTATCGAAGGGCGGGTGGCGATGATTTCCTTCGGTGATTCCGGCAGCGCGCGGCTCGTGGAGCGTGTGCAGCGGGAATTGCGCGGCTCGTTGGGGCCGCCGCACGCCGCCGCGCGCGGCACCTGGCAGTGGAAGAACGGGCGGCGGATCCTCAAGCTCAACTGGCGCGGCCGGGGGAACGCCCGGTGGATCTACGTGCAGATGGAAGACGGCGATCTCCTGGCCCGCATCAGCCACTACACCGCCACGCGCCGCTAACGGCTTTCCCCCCGGCCCGCCGTCTCGGCGCCCTGGGCTTCGACCAGCCGATCGGCCAACCGCCGCACGCCGTCCGCCCCCGCGATCAGCTCCGCCCACCGCGGCGGAATGCCCGATTCCCCATAGCGCGCGCCCAGCAGGGCGCCGGCCACGGCGGCGTTGGTGTCGGTGTCGCCGCCCGCGTTGGCGAGGTAGGTGAGGGAGTCCTCCAAGCCGCGATCGTGCGTCGCGAACCAGAAGGCGATCTCCACGCAGTGCACGACGTATCCGAACTCGCCCGGCACCACCACCGGCAGGTCGTCCTGGCGCTCGCGGGGCACCCGATGCAGCGCGTCGAGGAGCGTCTTGGGCGCGCGGTCGACCAGCCGGTGCACGACCTCGTCGACAAAGTAGATGTTGCCGTGCAGCAGCTCGCGGGCGGCGAGGCAGACCGCCGCCGCGCCCCAGAGACAGCGATCATCGGCGTGCGTGATGGCGGCCTGCTGCGTGGCCACGCGGATCAAGCGGTCCGGGTTGTCGTGGAAGCGCAGGGCCACCGGCACACAGCGCATGACGGCCCCGTTGCCCGCCGCGCTTTGCGGGGTCTCGGCGAACACGCGGCGGCCGGCCTCGAACGGCTCGACCCCACGCTCCACGAGCTTCAGGGCGCGGCGGGTGGTCACCCCAATCCCGCGGCCGTCCGCCTTCATCCACCGCACCCAGCGCTGGGCCGCGTCCGCCGCGTCGAAATCGCCGCGCTCGACGAGGGACGCGGCGAGGAGCAGGGTCATCGCCGCGTCGTCGTCGTACAGCGAGTCTTTGGGCGGCGCCGCCGGGTCACGGACGCCCTCAGGATACGCCGCGCGGATGGCTGCGGGAGTGCCCAGGTGCTCGGTCGGGACCCCCAGCTGATTGCCGGCCACAAGCCCCAGCAACGCTCCCCGGGCGCGTGTGACCAATTCGGGGTCGAGCATCGGGCCCTAAGGTAACAGGGTTAGGTTTGAGCATGCTACTCCGTATCCTGCTTGGAGTTATCATCGCCTACGCGGTCCTGGTCCTGCTCGCGTGGCTGTTCCAGGAGCGGATGGCCTTTCCCGCCCCATCCGGGGCCCTCCCCGACGTCATGGAAATGAAGCGGCTCGGTGCCGAGCGCATCGAGCTGGTGATGCGGAACGGAACGCGGATCGCCGGGGTGTACCTGCCACCCCGCCACCCCCCGAACCCGGTCGGACCGTCGGACAATCGCACGGTCGGCCAAAAGCACGCCGGGTTGCTGTGGTTCTACGGCAACGGCGAGAACGTCGGGGCGATCTGGGACATCGTGGCCCGTTGGCAGCCACCGAGCGTCGGTGTGTTGGTCGTGGACTACCCCGGCTACGGGGCCAGTGGCGGACGGACCACGGAGCCGGGCCTGTACGAAGCGGCTGACCTCGCCTACCAGACGCTCGCGGGGCGGGCCGATGTCGATCCGGCCCGCATCTTCGCTTACGGTCGCTCACTCGGCAGCGTCGCGGCGACCCACACCGCGGCCACCCACCAGGTCGCCGGACTGGTGCTCGAGTCCCCGTTCACGAATGCCCGGGAGATGAGCGGCCAGCACTACGGACTGTTCCCGCGCTTCATTCTGCGCCTGCGGCTCGACAATCTCGGTACGATCGCACGCGTGCGCTGCCCTGTCCTCATCTTCCACGGAACGGCGGACCGGCTGGTGCCGCCGCGCATGGGCGAGGCGGTCGCGCAGGCGGTGCCGGGTCCGGTCGAGCTGGTGTGGATCGAGGGCGCCGGGCACAACACTACGTACGAGGTGGGGGGGAAGCAGTACCGGCAGAAGCTGTGGGACTTTGTCGCCGCCGTCAGATCACGGTGACCGGGACCAGCTGATCTCGCTCGGCGTCGAAGAGGCGCTCGGCCGCGTCGAGGCTCCGGGCGACGGCGGGATCGGCGGCGTCGGGGAACTTCGCGCTGAGCGCGACGCGGCCGGTGAGCTTGCGGACAGCGACGAGGGCGCGCGTCACTTCGCAGCGGTCCGGGTCGGGATCGGTGTGGCCGGTGACGAGCAGCTCCTCGAGCAGGGGGAGGGCCGCCTGGTCGCCGAGCACGTACAGCGATTCGAGGATCTTGGGCGCCAGGAAGCGTCGCAGCAGCTGATCGTCGCGGATGCGCTCGAAGAGGGCGATGAGCTCGGGCGCGCTCCCCGGATAGTAGCGGGCCGCTTCCACCGCGGCGGCCACGAAGGCGTGGTGGGCCCCCGGCGTGCGCAGGTAGGTCCGGAACAGCGGCCAGGCATCGGACGGCCGGCGCTCGGCTAGGGCGAGAAACGCGAAGTAGCGGCGGGCGAGCGGCGCCTGCACGTCGCCGATCACCGTGCGCAGTCCGGCCGATCCCCAGCGCGCCCCCACGAGGGCGGCGGCGGCAGCGTGCTGCCAGCGCTCGAGGTCGGCGACGCGGAAGGTGACGACGTGCGGGTCGAGAAAGGCCCGGGTGCGCTCGAGGACCGCGAGGAGCCGGCGGTCCACCTCCGCGAGCGCCGGCTCCAGCGACTCGGTGTTCGCGCGGCGGGCGAGCGCGAGCGACTCCCAGCCCAGCTGTTGCAGCTCGAGGGTCTCCCACGCGGTCTCGAACGCGGGCTCATCCGGCGCGGCGAGCAACCGTTCCAGGGCGGCGGAGAAACCACACAGCTTCCGCAAGGGGTCCACGCGTGCAACTTATCGCTGCAGGGGCCGATGTCCACACACGTTGCGATTCCTCCGCGCAAGCCTTAACCTACCGCGCGCGGGAGGGGGGGATTCTGCACCGACGCTACATCATCCTGGCCGCCCTGTCGCTGGCGGCGTGCTCCCGGGCCGGGGAGCCGATCTACATCGGGGTCGCGGGGCCCTTCTCTCAGTCCCGGGGCGCCTCGATGAAACTGGCCGCCCAGCTGGCAGAGCAGCAGCTCCGGGAACGCGGCGGCGTGGCAGGGCGGCCGCTGCGGCTGATCTTCGTAGACGACAGTGGCGTGGACGACATCGCCGTCCGGGTCGCCAAGAAACTCTCCGACAGCAGTCAGGTGGTCGCGGTGATCGGGCACCTCTCGAGCGGGCCCACCCGGTCGGCGCTCGCCGTGTACGAGAACGCCCGGCGCCCGGTCCCCCTCATCTCACCGTCCGCCTCCAACCCCGATCTCTCCGGGCTGTCCCCGTGGTTCTTTCGGATCTGTCCCAGTGACCTCGCGCACGGCGCGCAGCTGGCGCGGTTCGCGCGGCAGCGGCTGGGCGCGGCCCGCGCCGCGGTGATTTACACGAACGACGATTACGGCCGCGGGGTGCGACGCACCTTCGTCGCGGAGTTCACGCGACTGGGCGGCACCGTACTGGAGGAGGATCCGTTCCTCTCCACGCACAACACCGCCGAACCGTACCTGGCCCGCATGCGCCAGCGCGGCGGCGTGGACGTCCTGGTGCTGGCCACGCAGCGCCTGGAGGCGGAGACGGTGCTGGGTGACCTGCGCGGGCTGGGCCTGCACTGGCCCGTGATGGGTGGTGACGCGCTGGTCGGGATCGAAGCCGACGGCCCGCTGGCCGAGGGCGTCCGTGTCTCGCTCACCTACCTCGCCGATCGGACGGGGGAGGACAACGGCCGCTTCGTCGCCGCGTACGCGCGCGCGAACGGTGGCGCGCGACCGGACCACCGGGGCGCGGGGGCGTACGACATCGTGATGCTCCTGGCGCGGGCGATCGAGCAGAACGGCGCCTCCCGCCCGGCGCTGCGGGAGTACCTGGCGCAGGTGGGGCGGGGCCGGCCCGCGTACGAGGGGGTAACGGGGCGGATCGCCTTCGACGAGAAGGGCGACGTCCCCGACAAGCCCATCACGATTGCGGTGGTGCATAACGGGCGCCTCGTGACGGAGTGGGCGCCGTGACCTGGCGCCGTCCGCACGAGAGCCTCACCGGCCTGCTGGTGCTCGGCTTCGCCGGGCTGCTGGCGGGGCTGCTCGTCACCGCCGCGCTCGGCGTGGTGTGGCTGGGGCAGATGCGCCGGGACCTGGAGCACGAGCTCGGCGCGCTCGAGCAATCGAGCGAGATGGGCAACGGGCTGATCACGAGCGCGTTCGACGAGATCCGCGCCGCCGAGCGCTACCTGGGCGCGCCGAGCCCCGACGCCGAGCAGGCGTTCCAGCAGGCGGCCGACGACGGCTTCCGTTTCGAGCGCGGGCTCGAGCAGCTGCCCGACTTGAGCGTCGAGGACCGGGTGACGGTGTTCCGGATCAAGCGGCTGCAATCGTCGATCCAGGTGGACTACGCCCTCGCCCACACCCTGAAGGACCTGGGGCGGGAGCGGGACGCGGCCGCCCAGGCGGCGGTGGTGCGGGACCCGGCCCAGGAGCTGACGCGTCTCGTGCGGGACCTCGGCGCCCGGCAGGCCCAGCGGTCGGGCGCCGCGGCGCAGCGGCTCGGCGAGCGCGCCACGCGGCGGCAGGCGCTGCTGGTGCTCGTGCTGTTCGCGGTGGCGCTCGTGAGCGTCATGGTGGCGGCGTGGACGATGCGCGAGGTCCGGGGCCCGCTCACGCGGCTGGTGACGGCGGCGGAGCGGTTCGGCGGCGGCGACCTGCGCCCGGTGACCACGGGGCGGATGCTGCGGGAGTTCCGGATCCTGGCCGATGCGATGCGCATCATGGGCGACCGGCTGCGCGGCATCGTGGGTGAAGTGGTGGGCGAGGCCGACCGCATCGCCGGCTCGGCGAGCGACCTGTCGGCGGCGAGCGAGCAGGTGGCGGCGTCGAGCGGGGAGGTGGCGCGCGCGATGGTGGAGATCTCGGGCGGGGCCGAGCAGCAGCGCAACGAGCTGAACGGCATGGGCCGCTCGCTCGAGCACCTGCGGCAGGCCGCCGGCGAGATCGCCGAGTCGGCCTCGCGCCTCGCCCAGCTCGGCGAGGAGATCCGCGCGGTCGCCGACCGCCACCGGGGCGACATCCAGGCGGCCAGCGGCGCCCTGCTCGACGTGCGCGAGGTGGTGCAGACGACGTCCACGCAGATCACGCAGCTCGCCGAGCAGAGCACGGCGATCGACGCATTCGTGGAACTGATCAAGCGGATCTCGTCGCAGACCAATCTCCTGGCGTTGAACGCCGCGATCGAGGCGGCCCGGGCCGGGGAGCACGGCACCGGGTTCGCGGTCGTGGCCGAAGAGGTGCGGCAGCTCGCCGACGACGCCGCCCGCGCCGCGGCCGACGTGGCGAGCACGACGGCGGTGATCCGCGAGCAGGTGGACGACGTCACCGCGACGATGGCGGCGGGCACGGCGAAGGTGCGGGGGCTGGAGTCGGTGGCGGAGGGAGCGGCGCGGGGTCTGGCGGAGATCGTTGCGGCGGTGGAGCAGGTGGAGCAGGCGGCGGCCCGGGTGGGAGCGTCGGCGCTGCAGAACCGGGACGTGGCCGAGCAGCTGGGAGGGCAGGCGAGGGACGTCGGGGGCCGGGCGGTGAGCCACGCGTCGAGCGCCGAGCAGGTGACGGCGGCGACCGAGGAGCAGGGGGCGTCAACCGAGCAGATGGCCGCGTCCGCCGGGACGCTGCTGCAGGCGGCGGAGAAGCTGCGGGCGCTGGTGAAGGAGTTCCGGGTGTAGGCCTTTAGCGGCGGGACTTCTTCTTCTTCTCGGCCTTGTGTCTGACCTTGGGCTTGGCGCCGCGCGCCACTTTGCGCTTCGCCTTCAACGCCGGCTGCACCTCGGCCAACACCCGCTCGCCTTCTTCCGGGCCGATCAGGCCGCGGCGAACGGCGTACCGCACCAGCTCTTCGGCATCTTCGACCGCGAACTCCCCCAGCCCGGCGGCCGCGCGGATCGCCTTGACGATGGCGTCCGCCACCGGGCTGCGCAGCACACTGGCGATACCGGGAAGGGCCTCGAGCAGCGAAGAGATCTGCGACCCGCCGAGCTCGGCTGGCATGGAACGCGCTGCCCTGACGTTGAAGGTGGCGCCAAGCTACAATCCACCCTCCCGACCGTCAAGAATTCTGGGGCTCGTCCCTCCCTATCGCTGGTAGCGCAGCCACAGCGTGAGCCCGGTGCCCGTCAGGTCCGCGCGCCCGCGCGCGGCGGCGTAGATCCACCCCGTGTCCAGGCGCCCGGTGAAATGGACCGTCAGCTGGTCGGACACCCCATAGCGCGCACCGAGCCCCGCGGAATAGAGGCGCCCGCCGCGATAGTCGGCAGGGCTCCACTGCCGGAACGCGACGAGCGGCTCGACGACGAGCCGCGGCGCCACAGACCGCCCGTAGCGCAGCTCGGCGTTGAACACGTTTTCCTTCGTCTCGGGGACCGCGCTCGTGCCCGCGTGGCCGACGAGACGGTAGTAGTCCCACGACGCGAACGTCAGCGTCCCGCGCCCGATGACCCGCACGTACGCCAGGTCGCCGATGAACCGCGACCCCGGGTCGTACGTCCCGCCCACGAGCGTGCCCGTGCCCGTGTACACGTCGGTGGAAAACGTGGTGAACGTCAGCCCGAGGAGCAGCCGCCCGTTGTGGCCGATCACGCGGTCGGCGCCGCCGCGCAGGCGCGTTTCCCAGCCGGGGTTGTACGAGACGCTCTGGTCGGTGAACGGGCTGTAGGTGCCGGTGAAGCGCAGCGCCCCCGAGAGCCCGACGTTCCAGCCGGCCAGCTGCCGGGCGTACGCGACCCCCGCCGTGGTGCCGAAGGCCGTCCCGTAACTCGACACCGGGAACGAGAGGTAGTTGGACCCGACCGCGCCGACCACCTGGAAGTCGCTGGTCGAGACCGAGTGCTTGCCCGTCGGCAGGTTCAGCGTGAGCGACGCGACGAGGCGGTCGCGACCGACGGTGTAGAGGAGCCGCAGCTGCGTATCGCTCAGGCCGCTGAGCTTCTCCGCCGTGCCCGCGTAGGTCGTAATGCGCCCGCTCACGACGTGGGTCGTGACGTCCACCGACATGCGACGCCCCAGGGGGGCCACCACGATGAGCGGCAGATTCCACTGCGAGACCGACTTGACGGAGATCCCGGGATCGAACGAGTAGCCGCGGTATTCGACGCCGCTGAGACCGGACAGGCGCGTGTACAGCGCGTCGCTGCCCTGGGCGCGGAGTCCCGCGGGCGCGGCGGCCACGACGGCGGAGAGCGCGAACGTGCGGAGGCGCATCGCCGCCCTTACGGCCGCGTGATGATGATGAGGAGGATGCCGATCAGCGCCGCGCGCGCGGGGCCGTCACAGCTCACGCTCTCGCAAATGAGACCCGGGGCGGGAGGCGGGAGCGCGTCAGTGCTGGGCCCCGCGCCCGGCAGCGAGCTGGCGAGCCCACCACCGGTGGGGTTCGTGCCCTCGAGCGCGTTCGCCAGCGTCCCCGACGGCGGCGCCCCACCTCCCGGTGGCGTCTCGGGAGGCGCCACCGCGCTGGCGACATCGCTGGGCGGCGCGGCGGTCGCGATGTCGGCGCTCTGACTCTGTGACGCCTGCTGCTGCGCCGCGCTGAAGCTCGGATCGCGCTGGGCCGCGGCCTGGAATGACTGCGTGGCGCCGCGGAAGTCGCCGCGGTCCTGGGCCTCGAGGCCGCGACTATACAGGAGAAACGCCTGGATGTCGCGCGTGGGCCGCTCGCTGATCGCCGCCCGCTCGGCCGGCGTGAGCGTGATGCCCATACGCTCGAGGAGCTGCAGCACCACCTGTTTTTCGATGTCGAACAGCGCGCGCAGCTGGTCGGCGCCCGATCCGGTGGCGGCCACCTGCGCGTCGGACGCGCGCACCACCGCGGCGTCCATCCGGAAGTTGGCGTTCGGCACTTCCGCGAACTGCCCCTGGACTACCTGCCCCGCGCCGATCAGCCGCCCCGAGCGCGCCCCCGACGCCGGGTCGACGCGGCCGCTCGCGGCCAGCTGCAGCTCGTCCAGCAGCACCTGCAGCCGCTCCCGCTCGACGAGCCGCAACCGGCGCACGCGCGACAGGTCGGTGACGACAATCGCGGCGAGGCCGCGCTCGAGCGGGCGCAGCGTGGTGTCAGCGCCCGTGTAGCGGAACGGCATGACGGCGACGGTATTGGGGTCGGGTGGAGTCGTAGCCAGCGTAGCTTCGCGGGCGATCGCCTGGCGGGCCTGGTACTGCAGCTCGTGGCGCGTGAGCAGGACGAGGCGGCCGCTGAGCAGCCGCTTGACGCTCCCGCCGCGTTTCGCAGCGAGCAGCTCGGTGTACACCGTGCGCGCCGAGTCGAACTGATTCAGTCCCTCATAGGTCAGGCCGAGGTACGCCCGCGCCTCGTCGCTCGGCCGCGCCTGGAGAACCGCCGCCAGCGCCGCGCGGGCGTCGCTGAAGCGGTTCGCGGCGTAATAGGCCTTCGCCAACCTCAGCTGGAGCGCGGGGTCCTCAGGGTGCTGGGCGCGTTGGGCCTCGAGCGCGGCGAGATCGGTGGGAGTCGGACCCCGAGCCCCCGACGTGGTGGGCCGGGCGCAGGCGGCGAGGGCGCAGGCCGCGGCGATATAGAGGAAACCGCGCGGTCGAAGCGAGGCTGGTGGCACTGGGTGGTCTTTGGAGGCTTAGCGCGGAAGGTACGACCGCCGCGCTCTAGCGGCGGTGAGCACGGTCACGCCGGCCCCGCAGGGCGGCGAGGGGAGAGGTGGGCGCGCTCCGGGAGATCGAGAGCTCCGAATGCGACAGCAGTTCGCCCAAGACGGAGCGAGTGCGGGCATCGAGGGGCAGCTCGAAATGCACGTCGAGACGGTACCGGGCGTGATCGGGCCCTTCCCCGGTCAAGGTGAAGCCGTGGGGCTCCGGCTGGGCTTGGTCTACCTCGATGTCGGCGAGTCGCTGGAACTCCGGGCCGTCCATAGCCAACCTCCGGTTACACCGAGAGATACACTCGGGGAGGGGGGTGTCAAGCGGAACTGGAAGGACTAGATTCCCCGGTGGAGGTGACCACCGCCGGTGGGTCGACGCGGCATTAAGGAATACCGGGCGCCCGAGGCCTTGGCGCTCGTCGCCGCAGACCGGGAGCACCAGCCCTTGGTGTGCCCGTCGTGCGGCGCCAGGAAGATCGTGCGGGTGCCGCGGCGGCGACCGTCCCGCCCCGGGGTGCCCTCGCGGGCGGAGAAGATCACGCTGACGTGTCAGTCCTGCGGGCGGCACGCGGAGTACATCGAACGCGGCCAGGAGCCGCTGCGGGACACCACGATGGATCCCCTCGCGGGGTGAGGTATCCCGAAAGGAGCAGGTTCAAGTCGTGGCAGGCGATGCGATTCAGATGATGGGGACGGTGACCGAGGTGCTCCCCAACACCACCTTCCGAGTCAAGTTGGAGAACGGTCACGAGGTCCTGGCGTACGTCAGCGGCAAAATGCGCAAGAACTACATCCGCATTCTGCAGGGGGACCGGGTGGCGGTGGATCTGTCGCCGTACGATTTGACGCGGGG